>Ga0209376_1000693_pt1 | contig 36354 bp, 36 predicted proteins | sample GraSoiAngelo_134_FD_185891 | JGI IMG/M metagenome (GOLD analysis project Ga0209376, IMG submission 185891) | Grasslands soil microbial communities from the Angelo Coastal Reserve, California, USA - 14_0929_05_30cm (SPAdes) (version 2) | ecosystem: Environmental > Terrestrial > Soil > Grasslands ...
GCATCATCGAACATCTTCACAAGACAGGAACGCTCGTCATGAAGGGGATCGTTTCGGAAAATCAACCGGAGCTCTTTCTGGAAAATCAATAACTTCACAACGCGGGGTATTATGAGCGCTTTTTCAGGAATCGTCGCGCCCAGCTATGTCACATTTTGTCTGGCCGTGCGAGAGCGTCCGGTCTTTGAAAGCGTCCTGAAACGCCAAGGGCGCCGCGCGGCCTACAGGCACGAGCCGTTCTATTGGCAGCTTGACCCGACCACTCCCCGCCACGGTGACCGGCCGTTTGAGATCGGGCATATCGACCACACCGAACTGGACGTAGAACTCCTCTGTTCGGGCACAAGCCGCGTCTTGGGCCGTCCGTGGATGACACTGCTCATCGATGCCTTCTCCCGGCGGTGTCTCGGGCTGGATCTCTCGTTTGATGCACCAAGCCACCGCTCTTGCATGATGATTTCGCGGGCATGCGTCCAGCGGCATGGGCGGCTTCCGCAGATTGTCGCGATCGATGGCGGGCCGGAGTTCCAGAGCACTTACTTCGAGGCCCTGCTGGCGCGCTACGAATGCATCAAGAAGACGAGACCGCCTGCCAAGTCCCGTTTCGGTTCATTAGTGGAGCGCGCATTCGGCACAACGAATACGCAGTTCATCCACAACCTGCGGGGGAATACTCAGATCACGCGGAATGTTCGCCAGGTGACGAAAGCTGTGGACCCGCGGGAGCATGCCACGTGGATGCTTGCGGCATTGCATGAGCGGCTTTCCGATTACCTGTTCGAGGTCTATGACACGATCGAACATCCGGCATTAGGTCAAAGTCCCCGAGAAGCCTTCCGAGCGGGATTCGAGGCAAGCGGATTCCGCATGGAGCGCATGATTCCCTACGACCAGGAGTTCCTGATGGCCACACTGCCCACAACGCCAAAAGGTAGCGCGAAGGTCACGCCAGGCCGCGGCGTCAAGATCCACCACATTTATTACTGGTCCAGCCGATTCCAAGATCCGGCAGTGGAGAATCGGCAGGTTCCCATCCGTTATGACCCGTTCGATGCCGGCACTGCGTACGCATTCGTCGAGGGGCAATGGGTGCAGTGTCATTCGGAATACCACACGGTCTTGCATGGCCATTCTGAAAAAGAGCTGATGATCGCCAGTAAGGAACTTCACCGCCGCCGGCAATGCCATTCGCAGGGTGTCGCAATAACGGCGGGGAAACTGGCGGCCTTCCTGCAATCGGTCGAGGCCGATGAACTTCTCATGGCACAGCGGCTGCGCGACCAGGAGGCCCAAGCCACACGAAGAGCCCCCGCTACTATTCGACCAGCCCCACCGCCTGATTCAGACAAATTCAGAATAGATCCCGCAGGGGACGACGACATCGTCTGCAACAGGGACTGCGCCCAGGTCGGCGAGATCTACGGAGAATTTTGAGTGGCATCGCCGCCGCCCGGATTTCCGCGCAGCCTGCTGGCCGAACCGTGGAGCGCGAGGCTGGCGTATTTTCAGCGTTACACGGTGGCGCACCCGGAGTTGATGGATGCCAAAGAGAGACTCCTTGCGGCCATTCAAAATGCAGAACCGAATTCGCTAGTGTTTGTTTTCGGGCCGACCGGTGTTGGAAAGACGACGCTGCGCCAGAGAACCGAACAGCTTCTCACCGCGGAACTATCCGAGCAGTTGGAACAGGACCGGGGACGTTTGGCCGTTGTGAGCGTTGAAGCCGTAGCGGCAGACACGGGCAGCTTTTCCTGGGGGGACCATTTCAAGCGGCTTCTGCAGGAAATCGATGAGCCACTGGTGGACTATAAACAGGACGTCGAGGCGAGGGCTATCTCTCTGCGATCTCCCGCCCGGCCGAAGCCGACGACAGGCGACTACCGATATGCCGTCGAACAGGCTCTTCGTTTTCGACGTCCTGTTGCGGTCATGATCGACGAAGCGCAGCATTTAGCGAAAATCACTTCTGGCCGGCGGCTGCTGGATCAATTAGACGTTATCAAGTCCATCGCAAACCGGACGCAGACGGTTCACGTCCTATACGGCACCTACGACCTTCTGGCGTTCCGGAACCTGAATGGGCAGTTAAGCCGCCGGAGCATCGACGTCCATTTCCCACGCTATCGTGTGGAAGTCGCGGATGATCGCAGAGCGTTCATTGGCGTGTTGCGTTCCTTCGCCCAGCAATTGCCGCTGGCAGAGACGCCCGATCTGGCAAGCGACTGGGAATTCCTCTACGAACGCAGCATTGGCTGTGTCGGCGTACTGAAGCAATGGCTGGTCCGATCGCTGTCGGCAGTGTTGCGAAAAGGTGAGGCGATGCTGTCTCGTCGCACTCTGGAAAGCCAGGCCCTTTCTGTTTCTCAAATCGACAAGATCCTCTCGGAGGCCAGCGAAGGAGAGATGCGATTGACCGACAGCATGGAAGCGGCTTCACGGTTGCGCGAACGGCTGGGTTTGGGTTCCCATGCTGGAAACGGAACAGCAGCAGATCGATCAACACAAGCAGAAGCGACCCCGGCGCCGCGAACGAGCCACCGGCCTGGGCAACGCCGGCCGGTCCGCGACATTATCGGAAGCGAGGGAGGCCTGGATGCTGCCCGTGTTTGAAACCTGGGACCTTGACCTCAAGGTAATCCCAGAGCGAAGCCGACTCTATTCATTGGCGCCAATCGGGATCGGCACGGCTTTCGTTGAGAGCTTGAGTGGTTACGTGGCGAGGCTGGCGGAGGCCCACGCCGTCTCGGCCGGCAGCCTCGTCGCCAAGGAATTATCTGGTTCTTTAAAGCCACGCAAGGTGCATGTGGGACTGGTTTCGTTTGCGATTAACGGCGTCGGTGTCCGCGCGAAACAGTGGGTCCAGGTACTGGAAATGATGACGCTGCGCTCGGATCTACGCTATCTCACACTGCTGCCGTTTGAGCGGCTCTTTCCCAAGCCATTCCTGTTCCGGCGTGTACGAGCGTGGTGTCCCGCCTGCTATGAACGGATGGCATCCCAAGGTGAACCGATCTATGAGCCACTGCTGTGGTGCTTGAAGCTGGTTGAGGTTTGTCCCCGACATCATCAGCTCTTGACGACGACTTGCCCACGCTGCCTCCGATCTCTTCGGCCGCTGTCGGCCGTCTCCAGGCTGGGTTGCTGCTCGCGGTGCGGCTTGTGGCTCGGACAGGCATCGGGCCGAACCGATCATTCCCCATCGGGGGCTGTGCCCACGGAATACCAAGTCTGGCTCGCTGACGCCGTTGGGGACCTGTTGGCCAACGCGCCCCGCATCGAACCGGAACGCCTTCGAGACTATGTCCGAGGCGCCTTATCGGCATATACCCATACGTTCGCAGAGGGCAACCGAACTGCGGTCGCGGAGATAGCCGGGTGTCGGAAGAATGCCTTCTACTGTTGGCTCAGAGGTGATCAGACGCCACGTATCGATTCATTGTTGCGTACGTGGTATCAACTCCGGCTGCCCATTGCATCCCTTCTGAAGACCCCATCGACGGACTTGCCCGCCGAAGCACGGACACAGAAGTCACTCGAAATCCGGACCAGGCGCGAGGTCGCGCCAAAGCGCAGCCGCGATCAGATTCGCGCGGCACTGGAGGAAGCGCTCCACGAGCAGCCGCCGCCGAGCCTGACCCAGGTTGCGCGCAAACTCGGATACGCTGGAACCACCCGCCTTCGTATGGCGGACCCTCATCTCTGTGATCGGATCATCTTGAATCATCGCAGGTCTGGCCAGAGCCATTGGTGGATGAGACGCGGCGCAAAGCCGATTTGCGAGCTGTCCCGGGTGAAGAAGGTCCTCGAAGATTACTTTGCCTCCGACAAACCGATCCCGACGCTGGATCGTATTGCCGCCCGTCTCGGCTACGCGGTCGATCAGTCTCTCCGTCAGAAATTTCCAGAGTTGTGTCTCGCACTGTCGGCGCGGATCGCCCAACAAAAGCGAGCGCGTGTTGCCGCAATCGAGCCGGCTCTGGAGCGGGCACTCCAGGAGACCCCGCCGCCAAGCCTCCTCGAAGTGGCGAAACGGCTTGGGTTCTCCGCCAGTTGTGTTCTGAAGTCCCATGTTCCGGTTCTGTACGAGAAGCTGAAACAGCACAGACACGCCTGCCAGGAGAGATGTCGCGCTGAACTGCGCGACAGACTCGAGGCCGCATTAGTGGAGAATCCGCCGCCTTCACTGAAGTCCGTCTACTCGCGACTCGGGGTAACCGAATCCATCGTTAACACGAGCTTCCCGGAACTGCGCCGGGCGATTGGATCGCGACACCTTCAACATCAACGCGAGCAAGCTCAGCTGCGGCGCGACGCTGTCCGGACCGACATCCGGGATATTGTCCGGATGCTTCACGCCAAGGGCATTTGCCCCTCTGTTCCGCGTGTCAGGAGCCTGTTGAAGAGCGGCCCTCTGCCGGATTGGAAGGAAGTCAGCAAGGAGGTCAACGACGCCCGGAAGGAACTGATCGATTCGTAGCTATTAAGAATTCTTTAAATGAGTGGACCTTATCGGGCCACTCGCATTTGTAGTCTGAGATTGTTTAAAACATCTGAGAATCTCTGGGCCAGCGCTCATCGTACCGAAAGAGGTGCCGCTTCCATTTTCATTGCGCGTAACACTGCAGCCGTAACCCGATCACCGGAGGAACCATATGCCCAAGAGCCGACACCTTAAGAAAGGGGGCCGGAGGCACTCCGGCCGAAGAGGACGCGATATGCGAGCGGTCCTCATCCGTCAGATCGCCCATCTCCCCCTTCGTGAATGTCACATCAACGAAGATTGGAAGGAGTCCCGCATCGCCTCCATTTTCTTGGCCCGCAACCGTCCCGATGGCCGCTTGGCTTTTGGGGCCTTCGCCGTAGATTTGGGTTGCTTAGGAGTGAAATCCGCCTTTGCCCATCCCGCTGTCTCTGTAACGGAATATGAAGGCAGACTAATAGCCGGCCAGCCGACCCGTCCGGTTCGCTGCGATCCGGCCTTCGCGGTCAAATTGATTCAGGGGGCCTGTGATTACGCCGCGCAATTAGGTTTTAGTCCCGACCCGGACTATCACTACGCACGAGAGATTTTCGGCGATATAGACCCTGCAAACTGCCCGGACTCGATTGAATACGGCGAAGATGGAAAACCATTTTACATTGCCGGTCCATACGATGACGTAGAGCAAATCATGAATCAACTGAGGCGCAGACTCGGCCCGGATGGTTTTCATTTCCTGGTTGCCTTCGACCCCGAGGGGCGCATCGATCTGTTTGGTGAGGATGATGCGCAGAGAGAAGGCGCACATCTAATGATGGAAGGCGATCACAGAGAGTGGTGAAGACTAAGAAGCAGCAATTTGGTGAACAGCCGCCCAGATACCGCTTTGTTCTCAACCCGTATCCCGATACACGCCTTTCACGCTGCCCCTGCTGTGAACAGAAAACGGGCCAACGAAAAATCCCCTTGCTGATCCATATCGGGCCGATGCATTTGATTGCGCTCAATTATACGTGCCGCTACTGCCAGCCTTGCGATTTGCTGATTGCGCACAAAGACGAGATTGAGCATCTGTTAACTGAATTGTTTCGACAGTATGACCCTGAAGCCGTGGGGAATGATTATCTAATCATTGGAACCGTGAAAAAAGCCACCTGGCGTGAAGGATTACAACGACCCAAGGCTCTCGCCGAAATGTTGCCGTATGCCACTGACTTTGCAGACTACGAAGAACTGCGCGTGACTCGCCCGGGCTGGTATAAGGCGGGCCAAAAGCCACCGGTGATGGAGCCGCCGCCATCGCGGAAGTGGGTGAAAGCCTAGTCTGACTGATCTCCGGACTGTTCTTGAGAATGTACGGCCGCGCCGGTTCCAAACTGGCCGCTTTGAGGATCTGACGGGGCAAGATTTCAGACCTACAGCCTATTCAGGAACTTTTCCAACCGCTCGAGCATCTTCGTCTCGCCCTTCTGATGTTGGCGATGGAGTAATTATTCAGCACCCCGCAGCAGTGCTGAATAATTACACTCGATTCTTTCTCTTGATCAGGTGATCGACAAATAAACCATAAAGTTGCCGAACGGCAACTTTATGGTTTAAGTCACAAAGAGATTTATCGTATTCGCATATTAACTTGCAATACGCCCGAGAGGATTCGAACCTCTGACCTTTGGTTCCGGAGACCAACGCTCTATCCGGACTGAGCTACGGGCGCGTAAAACGATTGTACTCTATCTCTCTTTTGGCGGGCATTTCGACTGAGGCGAGGACACCTTTTGCAAGGTCCGGTACATCTTGAAGAATCTTTTCCAATGATCATGTCAATTGAACAAATGATACAGCTTGCCTACATCGCCTCTCATTTCCCCGACGCTTGCCAGAACTGATAGAGCTGGTTTGGAGAAGAGACCGTTTCCGCCGACGAGCCAGTTTTCTACTTGCTGTCGGAGGACAGGTTTAAGCCGGCAGCCGGCCCATCTCGCATGAATATGTGGTGGACCGGTCCAGCCATCTTGACTGTCTTTGCGGTACCAGGCAGCGAAACCGGCAGTGGCGAGACGCGCTAGCAGCGTCCGGATCTGCACCTGGGTGAGGCAACGAACGCTGATATCCACGGCTCCCGTGTAGGCTTTCCCATTGACGGTTCCATCTGTGTCATGAACGTTTCCTCTCTCAGCCGAGTGATTGATGCCCCGAGTTATCCGGTGTGCAAGCGTCAGACTGCGGAGAGCAGCGTAGGCGTCCGGGTGAAGACCTCGGGGCTTTGCCGGATTCAGTTTACATGCGGCGTCCGGCGCCCATGGATAGATCTCAGGATATAGAACCAAAGAAACGATAAACAGCAGAACGGTTGTAATGAAACGCGCCCGGAGGGAGTCGAACCCCCGACCTACGGATTCGAAGTCCGGCGCTCTATCCAGCTGAGCTACGGGCGCGTGAGAAGGATTTTATCACCTAATCGAATCGAGCATTTCGCCGACGCGGTCGAGACCCGCGAGCAAGTACGGGGCTTCATTGCCGAAGCCGAAGCGGATGTAGCCGTCGAGCAGGAAGTGATCGCCGGGAACGATTAATGTTGACCGTTCGGTACGGAGACGCTCGGCAAGCGAACTCGAATTGATCGGCGCATGGTATTGCGTCATGCAGATCGCGGCCGCTTTCGGAGGAACATACTCGAACATGCCGGGCCGCGAGTCCAGCCAACTCTTTAGATTGGGCCAGTTTTGGTTCAGAAGCCTGCGCGTGCGATCGAGAATGCGAGGGCGCTGCTCCAGCACGCGGCAGCCGACGAGGTCGCTCAAGGCAGGTGGGGCGATCTTGGTGTAATCGGCGTAGGACCAGACTTCCTGTATTGTCTCTTCCGAAGCAAGAACCCAGCCCAGGCGAAGTCCGGGCGTACCGTATGCCTTGGACAAACTGCTGGTCACGATCGTCTTCGGGTACTCGTTCCAGAACGAGGGCGTTTCCTCGCCAATGCGTTCGGCGCCACGATAGACTTCGTCGGCCAAAATCCAGCAACCATGGCGGGCGGCGACTGCCGTTAGAGCCTTGATTATACTGTGACCGAAGACCGAGCCTGTTGGGTTGTTCGGATTGCAGAACGTGATGAACTTCGTTTGTGGCCCAACGCGTGAGGCGATTTCTTCGGGATCGGGAAGCCATTCGTTTTCGGCCCGCAACCAGATCGGGACGATGCGGCCGCCAAGCGCTTCGATGAGTCCATAAGTCTGCATGTAATTCGGCAGAACAATGACCACTTCGTCGCCTGGTTGAAGTAAGCATAGGATGGAAATCAGATTGGCTTCCGCTGCGCCGATCGTCGCTAGAACGTTCCTCTCGGTCGCTCCTTTGTATAAGGATGCAACGAGTGACCGAAATCGCTCTGTACCATTTGAAACGCCGTAACCCAACCGGCACATCGCAAGGTCCTCCTGATTGATGCCGAGCTCGCCAAGCGTGAGTGGATGCACGCCGCTTTCCGATAAGTTGTATTCGACCGAGTTTTCAAACGTGGACTGCCATCGTTCCAATGCAAATCTTGGGAAATCCATAGGTGTGGTATTTTTTTAAGTCCCGCTGCGGATAATCTCGAATCCACGGGGCCCGTCCCCGCCGAGCGCAAGCGCGATAGCGCGCAGCCTCAAGAGTGGAGTCGAGGGCATCCGGTACGGGACATAGTATAGGATTCTTACGCCAGCGAGGTAGCTGTCATGCGGAATATGGTCATTATCGGATCCGGACCGGCCGCGGCAGCCGTCTATGCGGCGCGCGCGAATCTCCAGCCGCTTCTGATCGAAGGAAAAGAGCCCGGCGGACAGCTCACATTAACCACGCTCGTCGAAAATTATCCAGGTTTTGGCGAAGGCATCATGGGTCCGCAACTCATGGAGGAAATGCGGAAGCAAGCATTGCGCTTCGGCACTGAAATCGTGACGAGTTATGTCTATGCGGTGAAGTTAAAGGAGCATCCATTTCGCGTCTTTTTTGCGGACCAGGAAGTGATCACGAAGACAGTTGTAATTTCTACGGGTTCCTCGGCCAAGCTCATCGGAATTGAAAGCGAACTCCAACTGATGGGGCATGGCGTTTCGACGTGTGCGACCTGCGACGGTTTCTTCTATCGAGGCAGGGAGATCGCAGTGGTGGGCGGCGGTGACTCGGCCATGGAAGAGGCGACGTTTCTGACGAAATTCGCCACGAAGGTCTTTGTGATCCACCGGCGTGATGTGCTGCGAGCCTCAAAGATCATGCAAGATCGCGCATTCAGCAACCCAAAGATTCAGTTCGTCTGGGACACCGTTGTGGACCACGTCGTGGGAACGAAAGAGACCGGTGTTACTGGATTGAAGCTGAAGAACGTCAAGACCCTCGAAGCCTCCGATCTCAAGGTGGATGGATTATTTGTTGCGATTGGTCATAACCCAAACACCGACATTTTCAAAGGTCAAATTGAGTTGGATAGCCACGGTTATATCAAGACCCAGCCGGATTCGACTCGCACAAACATTCCCGGTGTGTTCGCGTGCGGGGATGTTCAGGATCCGGTATTCCGCCAGGCAGTTACGGCCGCCGGCACAGGATGCATGGCAGCAATTGAGGCGGAGCGTTGGCTGGAACACTGATGTGAACTGTAGCGGCGGGCCCAGGAAGCCGTGATTGGTTCTTATGGACGAAGAGCGTATTTTCACATTGGCGGAAGCGCAAAGCCTTCTTCCAAGGCTGCGGACGCTGCTGGAAGAACTCAGCCAGGAATGGAAACGCATGAGCGAACTGAACCCCGAAATCCAGAAAGCTCGGGACAATGCGCCGCTCAACGGGTACAGCAAGTTTGGAGTGGAATATGTGGAGTCGGTCTCGCACCTAATGTCGCTGATCCATGAAATCAAGGACATGGGTGTGCTACTGAAGGATGCGGATAAAGGCCTCTGCGATTTTCCATACATAAAGGGTGGCCGGATGGTCTACCTTTGCTGGCAGTTAGGCGAGGACACGATTCAATACTGGCACGATGTGGAGACTGGATTTGCCGGAAGGAAACCTTTGGACGAAAGCGACAGGTGATCAATCGTATGGATAGGATTCTGATCGCCGGCATCGACTGCGTCGCAGCCATCGGGGTCACTCCCGAAGAGAGGACCATGAAGCAGCGGCTCTCCATCGATGTGGAAATCGCTACCGACACATCCCAAGCCGCCCGCTCGGATTCCCTGAAGGACGCTCTGGATTATTCCAAGGTGGCAACCGTGGTCAGGGAGGTCTGTAGAAGCCGCGACTTTCATCTCATCGAGACGGTGGCGGAGCTTTTGGCCGGCCGGATACTGGCCGAATTCCTTGCACCACAGGTCCGCATCCTCGTAAGGAAAATCTCGCCAGTCCTGGAGCCGCGTGTGAAGTACGTCTCTGTGGAAATCGTGCGTTTGCGGTAATCCCTTCAAAATTTGGAATTTGTACCAAATTTTTATTGAAGATCCTGAATTTATTGCGCTATTCTTTCCCCTCGTTTTAACGGCCAGCACCAACGGCCTTCGAAGTCCATTACACTGAAAAATTCGCGTATTCATAAGGAGGTTGCTTGTCTACTCTGGAAGATACGTTGGTTGAGACCCCACAGGCCGACTACTCCCCTCGAAACCAGGTAAAGCCGAGTCCCGGAAAGCGCGTCATGAAGTACATCGACGCGGCTGTTTGCTACGGCGCCGGCGTGGCATTCGATACGATCCAATACTTTAATCGCTTCAGTCCCAACTCCTCCTTTACGCCGAAATGGACCGAAAAGCCCTTACTGAAATCCTGGCAAAAGACAAAACCAGTGCTGGGATGGCCGCGCCAAACCGATTCGCTCTGTCCCCAGTGCGTCAAAGAAGCCCGCGAAGCGATCATCAGCGGGGCCGCCGACTGGACCCGGTTGCTCCACCAGAAAGTCGGGGAGGTCAAGGCCAATGTCGTCGAGAGGAACGGCCAGGTCTGGATGGTGAAGGATTGTCCGCAGCACGGCAAAACCGAAGATCTGATGGCGATCGACGTGAAATTTCTAGAATGGATCGAGAAGAATTTTCCGGGTCGCGACATTCCGGCACACGCCGATAAAGATCTTCACAATCACGGCAGCAGTACGATCCGGCACGGCCGCGGTGCTGTCCTGACGGTCGATCTGACGAACCGCTGCAACATGATGTGCGATCCCTGCTTCATGGATGCGAACCAGGTGGGCTATGTCCACGAACTGACCTGGGAAGAGATCATGGAGATCATGGATAACGCCCTCAGGATCAAGCCACGGCGGCAAATGTCGATTCAGTTTTCCGGTGGCGAACCGACGCTCTCGCCCTATTTCCTGGACGCGGTCGCCTATGCCCGGAAAATCGGATATTCCAGCGTGCAAGCCGCAACGAACGGTATCGAGTTTGCGAAAAGCAAGGAGTTTGCCCGGAGGGCTGCTGAAGCCGGCTTGCGCTTCGTCTACCTGCAGTTTGACGGCGTCGGAAACGACGCCAATAGCCATCGCCAGATCGGGAACCTTTTCGATGTGAAGCTGCGCGCAATCAATAATCTTCACGAAGCCGGCGTGGAGATCATTCTGGTGGTAACACTTGTGAATGGAGTGAATAACGATCAGGTCGGTTCGATCATCCGCTTTGCGATGGACAACCCGAAGAAGATCGCTTTCATCGCCTTCCAGCCGGTATCCTTCACCGGACGGGATGAAGACATCACGCCCGAACGCCGGCTGCGGCAGCGGTATACGCTTTCGCACCTGGCCAATGACGTGAAATCGCAGGTTGGTGTCACCGAACCTACGCGCGACTGGTTCCCTCTATCGCTGATGGGAGCATTCGCCGACTTTGCCGATCTCGTCCATGGCCCCGGTGCCGATTGGGGCCAGGTCAGCTGCGGCTGCCATCCCAACTGCGGAGTGGGCACGGCGATGATGATCAACAAAGAAACCAAGGAGTACGCTCCAGTCCCCCAGTTCCTGAACATCCCAGGGCTTGTCAGTGATATGCAGAAGATCACCGATGCCGGCCGCGGAAAATGGTTCTCGAACGGAATGATGGCCCTCGCCCTTCTCAAGAACTACAACCCGTGGGGAGCCCCGCCGAGTCTGACGCTGATGGATATCATGAGGAAATTCGACAAATCCTTCGGCCTGTCGGGCAAGAGCTACGGCAAAGTTTCGGGCGATCGCACCATGGAGGATATCGAGCGGCGGCGCAAGGACCCATGGAATTTCCTCTTCGTCGCGGGCATGTGGTTCCAGGATTTATTCAACTACGACTTCCGGCGAACCGAGATGTGCATCATTCCGTATGCCACCCAACTAGGCGAGATTTCCTTCTGTGCCTATAACACCGGAATCGGCTGGCGAAAGATCATTGAAAATATGTACAAGACCGCCAGCGTTGCCGAATGGAACAAAAAGTACGGTAAACACGGGGTTTACGCGGGCGGGAAGTCGGTCCCCTTGGACAGTTACGCGCACAACCTGGTGCTCGATCCTGTTGATGTAGCCCGTGTTCGCGTTCGCGGCGATGAGCCGGAAACCGCAGCCGACGAAGAACGTCTCGCCCGTCAAAAGACTCGCGAAGCTCAAAAAATGAAGGAGATGATGGACGAGCTGACGTTTGGGAAAAATCTTGGCACCCATGAAAAGACCGAACTCGTGAAGATCGAGCTCGCCCATCGGGTAGGTAAAGTCCCCTAAATTCCCAGCGCTCTTCGACCAGCCTCCGAAATCCGCTGCGGAGACCAGGCCGGCTCCATCACGATCTGGACCTTCGGACTGGGAAAACCGGCATCTGTCAGTTTCTTCTGGATGTCGCCCGCGATGACCGTGCCGGACGGGCAAGCCGGTGAGGTGACCGACATTTTGATGTCGACCGAATCTGTATTCGCCTTGACCTCATAAATCAGGCCAAGGTCAACCACATTGAGCGGAATCTCCGGGTCGTAACATTCCTTTAACACTTCGTAGACGAGATCCTCCTCCGACATTGACGCCAGCCGGGGGTCGCGGGCTCTGTCGGCAAGAGCTTCAGCGACGGTTGCTTCCATTGCCTTTGCCGATTCGGCGTAAACCCGCGCGTCTTCTTCCTGTTCTTGCTGCGAGAAAGATCGAGTCACTTTGGATTGGCGGCGCACCGCCACCACGATTCCAGTCACCAGAAGAACGGGTAAAATGAGGAGCAAAGCGATCAGCATAAATATTGATTTTCACCATTAAACCCAGCGAGTTCAAGGGTATAATTTTTGTGTATAATACGCGCTTGCGCCATCGACCGAATTCCAGGCCGTAAATCTTCGAAAGGGTTAAAGACAATGGCTTCTGCCCCCGTGAAAGCTCCAGAGCAACCCGTCGACATCACCAATGGTCCTTATCGCGTGGCCAGCGCGCTGATTAAGGTGCAAACGGAAGAACGTGAAGAGCTGCATAACCTGACCAAGCAGGTTCGGAAGTTTGTCAGATCGGCAGGAATTCGTGCAGGCCTGGTCAACATTGCATCGCTTCATACAACGAGCGCGATTTTCATAAACGAATGGCAGGATGCTTTGATCCACGACTTCAAGGCCTATATTGCCGGCGCGATTCGCAAAGATCTCTATTACCGGCATAACGATCCGGCCTGGTCGGACTGCGACCGGCACAATGCCGACTCACACTTGCGCTCTTTGATGCTTGGCATATCGTTGAGCCTTCAGATTGCGGACGGCGATCTCGTTCTGGGCGAGTGGCAAAGTATTATCATGGCGGAGTTGGACGGGCCCCGTAAACGATCGGTCCGGCTTCAAGCCATGGGTATTGCAAGCGAGCAGTAGTTGAATAAAGGAGTTTTTCAGAATGGCAATCGTATTGACCAAAAAAGCTGAAGACAAGGTAAAGGAAATCCTTTCGGAACAGTCCGAACCATATGCCGGCCTGCGGATTCAAGTGGTCGGCGGGGGCTGCTCCGGTTTTCAGTACCGTATGGGTTTTGATAAAAGCTTCAGTGACCAAAGTGACGCCATATTTGAATTCGATGGCCTGAAGGTATTTGTCGATAAGGCCAGCTTGATGTATATGGACGGCGCAGAGGTCGATTACATCGAAGGGCTGCATGGTGCCGGTTTCAAGTTCACCAATCCCAATGTGACCGGCACTTGTGGTTGCGGCAGTTCATTTAGCGTGTAACTGTGTCGGCGGTCTATGACCGCCGACAGTCCAACGTTCAACGGGGGAGCATAGAGCTGAGAGGATCCATCAGGGATCGACCCCTAGAACCTGATTCGGATAATGCCGACGAAGGGAGCACACAATGAGTACTTCCAAACTCGAGTTCAAGGATTCCACGTATCTCAATACCGCGTTTCCTGCCAGCGAACGCATCTACATTCCAGGCGAGCTGCATCGCTCCGTTCGAGTACCTCTGCGAGAGGTGTTGACGAAGGACGGCGCTCGCGTTCGCGTCTACGACACGCGCGGGCCCTGGGGCAATCCAGAAGAGCTTTGCGACGTACGCCAGGGCTTGCGTCCGCTTCGGCTCGAATGGATCGTGGACCGCGGCGATACGGTCGAATACGAAGGCCGTGCCGTGCAGCCGGGAGATAACGGCTATCTGAGCTTCAAGCACGCGGCGCAAAGCCAGGGCCGCATGCTCCTGGAATCTTTTCCAGGACTGAAGCGTCGGCCGCGTAAAGCCGCGGATAGTGCGGCTGTGACTCAGCTGGCGTATGCGCGGCGAGGCATCATCACGCCGGAGATGGAGTTCATCGCCATTCGCGAGAACCTTGGACGCGAACAGGACTATCCAGCCTCGCGCGATGACCGCTCGAACATCCGCTTCCAACATCCGGGGGAATCCTTCGGCGCGGCCATTCCGAAATACATCACTCCAGAGTTCGTCCGCGACGAAGTTGCGCGAGGGCGCGCGATCATTCCAGCGAATATCAACCATCCGGAATCCGAGCCGATGATCATCGGCAGGAATTTTCTGGTCAAGATCAATTCCAACATCGGTAACAGCGCTATCTCCAGCTCGATTGAAGATGAAGTCGAGAAGATGCGATGGAGCATCACCTGGGGCGCCGACACGGTGATGGACCTCTCGACAGGCCGCAATATTCATGAAACCCGCGAATGGATTTTGCGCAATTCTCCAGTGCCGATCGGTACGGTTCCGATTTATCAAGCTCTGGAGAAAGCCGGAGGCCGGCCTGAAGAGCTGACGTGGGAGATGTATCGGGATACATTGATCGAACAGGCCGAGCAAGGGGTCGATTACTTTACGATCCATGCGGGCGTGTTGCTTCGTTATATCCCGTGGACGGTCAAGCGCCGCACGGGAATTGTCAGCCGGGGCGGATCGATCCTGGCGAAGTGGTGCCTTGCGCATCACCAGGAGAATTTCCTCTATACGCACTTCGAAGAAATCTGCGAGATCATGCGTGTATACGATATTTCGTTCAGCCTGGGCGACGGCCTTCGTCCTGGCTCTATTGCGGACGCGAATGACGACGCACAATTGGGAGAACTCCGAACGCTCGGAGAACTGACGAAGATCGCCTGGAAGCAAGACTGCCAGGTCATGATCGAAGGTCCGGGGCATGTGCCCATGCACTTGATCAAAGAGAACATGGACCTTCAGCTCAAGCTCACCCATGAAGCGCCGTTCTACACACTGGGACCGCTGACCACCGACATCGCTCCCGGCTATGACCACATCACGAGTGCCATCGGCGCGGCGATGATCGGCTGGTACGGCACCGCCATGCTCTGCTACGTCACGCCGAAGGAGCATCTCGGTCTGCCCACACAAAAAGACGTGAAAGAAGGCGTTATCGCGTACAAGATCGCCGCGCACGCCGCGGATCTGGCGAAAGGCCATCCAGGGGCGCAGGAGCGCGACAACGCATTGAGCAAGGCCCGATTCGAATTTCGGTGGGAAGATCAGTTCAACCTGAGCCTGGATCCGACTACCGCTAAAGATTTTCACGATGAAACGCTCCCTCAGGACGGGGCCAAGCTTGCCCACTTCTGCAGCATGTGCGGTCCACAGTTCTGCTCGATGAAGATTACCGAAGAAGTGAAGGAAGCGATGGATCAGAAGAGCGTGGAGTTTCTTAAAGCGGGAGCGGAGATATACGTTCGGGAAAATTTGGAGTGAACTGAAAACATTCCCCTCCTCGCAGAGGAGGGGTGGCTGCGCCGAGCGAAGCGAAGGCGCAGACGGGGTGGTCAGACCGGCGAAACGTTCGGCCGAACTGACCACCCCGTCCGCTCCTCAAGGTGGCTTCGCGACATCTGATTGACGTCGCGTCCACCCCTCCTCTGCGAGCTCTGCGAGGAGGGGAATGAGTGCAGTCTTGGCTCAAGTTATCACTTCGAGTCGATCACCAATTCCGGTTCAGAGATGATCACGCGCGTGTAGGGCGGCACCGAGCGCGTGAGCCAGACGTTGCCCCCAATCACCGAACCGCGCCCGATCACCGTTGTTCCTCCGAGGATCGTCGCGCCGGCGTAAATCACAACATCATCCTCGATAGTAGGATGTCTCTTTTTACCGCGAATCATGCGGCCCTCTTCGTCCATCGCGAAGCTCAATGCTCCGAGCGTGACCCCCTGATACAGCTTGACGCGGTTTCCAATAGTTGTCGTTTCACCGATGACCACACCGGTTCCGTGATCGATGAAGAACCCGTCGCCGATCGTGGCGCCGGGATGGATGTCGATGCCGCTTACCGAATGCGCATGCTCGGTCATGATTCGGGGCAGCAGCGGAATGCCTTGGAGGTTCAATTCATGAGCCAATCTGAAGGTCGTCATTGCGAGGATCGCCGGATACGCGAAGATCACTTCGTCGATGCTCTTTGCGGCAGGATCGCCATCGTAGGCCGCCTGCGCATCGGCCGACAACCGGACGCGCAGTTTCGGTATCTTTCGGAGGAAGAGAATGGCCTGTTCTTCCGCAATTTTCCAGCAGTGCTCGCAATTGTTGTCTTGCTTCTTCTCGCATTGCGGGCGGACGCTGCGGTAGATCTCCTGGGTCAGGCGCGCGTAGATCGAATCGATGAGGTCTCCGATGTGATACTCGATGTTCGCAATTTCAACATACTTCCGCCCGAAGTAACCCGGATAGATCACTTCAAGCAGATCGCCGACAATCTGAATGATCGAGCTTTTGTCGGGCAGCGGAGTCGTCGCCAGATGCTCCAGCTTTGGCTGAAGACTCCCAAACGTCTGAAGCACTTCGCGAGTGATTTCCCGAACCTGATCCCGCTTTCTTAAATGCTCATGCATAAGCGTAGCCAGCTTAACCGCTCAAGTTTAGCGGCTAAACCGGCCAGTTCTCCAACTCCTTCTGAACCTCGGCCATAAACTGATCTGCGCTGGCCCCATCGATCACTCGGTGATCGAATGATAAGGACAACATGATTATCGGCCGGATCGCAATGGCATCGTCAATCACGACAGCGCGTTTCTTGATTCCGCCCATGCCCATGATCGCAACCTGAGGTTGATTGATGATGGGAGTACCGATCAATCCGCCGTATTGGCCGGGATTCGTAATAGTGAATGTTCCGTCTTTCACGTCTTCCGGGGTGAGCTTTTTGTTGCGAGCCCGTTCGCCGAGATCATTGATGGCTTTGGCGAGACCGAAAAGATTCTTCTCGCCCGCGTGTTTAATGACGGGAACAATCAAGCCCCACTCCAGATTCACGGCAATGCCAATGTTGATCGCCTGCTTGTAAACGATCGTGTCGCCCTCTAGTGATGAATTCACAATAGGGAAACGTTTCAACGCCGTCGCAGCGGCCTGGACGAAGAAGGGCGTCACAGTGAGTTTCACTCCCGAGCGTTCGAATTCCGCCTGCTGTTTTTCCTTCGCCTTCAGAATCCGGGAGCAGTCGACCTCGAACAAAGTCGTTACATGCGCCGAAGTCCTGCGGCTCATGACCATGTGCTCGGCAATGGCCTTTCGCATGGCGGTCATGGGAACGCGTTCGACCTCGCCCGTGAATTTCATCGGAGGAGGAGCGGGAGGGGCTTCTTTGGGGGCTTCCACCGGCTTCGGAGGTGGAACCGCAGGAGCGCCTTGCTCGATATAGCTGAGAATGTCGCGCTTGGTGACCCGGCCGTTGATACCGGTACCTTTTCCGGAGAGTGAGGCCAGATCGATTCCGTGCTCTTTCGCTATTCGGCGGACGAGCGGAGACGACCGGATGTGTTCGTGATCGCCGTCTTCTGCCTCCTCCTTTTCTCCGCGTGCCGTTGGTACCGGTCTCCCAACCGGCGCCGGTCCGGGGGGCGGAGACGGCTCCTTGGCTTGAGCGAGAGGCGGTTCTTGGGTTTCCGCTTTACCTTCCGCCGGCTTTGCTGCTCCATCGCCAATGACGGCTACAGTCGTGTTGATCTGGACGGTTTGGCCTTCCTTCACCAGAATGTCTTGAAGAACACCCGAAGCCGGAGAAGGAATCTCGGTATCTATTTTATCGGTGGAAATCTCAAACAGGGGCTCATCTCGCTGAACTTTGTCGCCCTTCTTCTTGAGCCACTTTGTGACCGTACCTTCAAAAATACTCTCCCCCATCTGGGGCATTTTGACTTGAGTTTCAGCCATGGTTTTGTTCTCAGTTGGAATTGTGGTCACAATTATAGTGAGGCATTCCTATCCTGTCCCTTTTTCGAACCACCGAACACCCGTACTTAGTAGGCGTACAACTCGCGTGCCACGCGAACAACATCGGAAGCTTTAGGAAGGAAGAACTCCTCGAGCGGCGGGCTGTACGGCACTGGTGTATCCGGCGCGGTGATGCGGCGAATAGGTCCATCGAGGTATTCAAACGCCTCTTCGGAAATGATAGCAGCCAGTTCGCCCGCAAAACCTCCAATCCGGGTGTCCTCGTGGAGGAGGATAACTTTGTTCGTCTTGCGGACGGAATCGAGAACAGCTTGCTTATCGAACGGCAGCAGTGAACGGAGATCGAGGATTTCCAGATCGATACCTTCCCTTTCCAGTTCCTTCGCGGCTTCCAGTGCAGCATGGACCATCGCTCCGTAGGTGACGACAGTCATGTCGGATCCAGTCCTTCGAATGGCAGCCTTGCCGATTGGCACAACGAAGTCATCCGAGGGGAGCTCTTCCTTGATGCGGCGATACAAGAATTTGTGCTCGAAATAAATAACCGGATCAGGATCGCGGATCGCCGCTTTGATCAGCCCCTTCGCATCGTAAGCCGTCGCCGGACATACGACTTTGAGACCGGGTGTGTGCACGTAGTACATTTCCGGATTTTGCGAATGAAACGGGCCGCCGTGGACGCCCCCTCCGCTCGGTCCCCGCACAACGATGGGAACGCCCGCACCCCAGCGGTACCGGCATTTGGCGGCGAAATTGGTGATCTGGTCGAAAGCGCAGGAAATGAAATCGGCGAACTGCATTTCGGCGACGGGACGCATCCCCATGAGGGCCGCACCAATGGCGGCCCCCACAATCCCGGATTCCGATATCGGCGTGTCGATGATGCGCCACTCACCAAACCGTTCCAGCATTCCAGCCGTGACTTTGAAGGCGCCCCCATATATACCGACGTCTTCGCCGAGAACGAACACACGTTCGTCCTTTTCCATTTCTTCCCAGATGCCTTGACGAATCGCTTCGACGTAGGTGGTCAGGGACATAAAGATCTCAAATCCGAAATTTCGAAATTTCGAATTGGACGGGCCATTTGAACGTCCAATTTAAGATCTCGGATTTCGGATTTGCAATGCACGGCTATTCACCTTCGTAATAGACATCTCTCAGGCACTCTTCCGGTTCGGGAAACGGATCCTTTTCTGCAAGCTGGATCGCGTCACCAATTTCATGATTGATCCTCGTCTGCAGCTCATCAATTCCGGATGTCGAGATCAGACCACGATCGGTGAGAAAACGTTCAAACCGGTGGATCGGATCGCGTTCTTCCCAATACTCGAAAAGTTCCGGAGGTACATATCCGGCATCATCGTGAGCCGAATGACCCGTCATGCGGAATGTTTTGCATTCGATCAAAGTCGGACCCTGCCCGGAACGCGCACGTTCGATCGCGCGGGTTGCCGATTCCCAAACAGCCAGAATGTCGTTGCCGTCCACAATCTCGCCGGGCAGACCATATGCTTCGGCACGATCCGCAACATTTTCGACGGCCATCTGACGTTCCAGCGGCGTGGAGTAGGCGTATTGGTTGTTATTGCAGATGAAGACAACCGGCACCTTCCAAACCGACGCGATGTTGATACCCTCGTGCCAATCGCCGCGGCTGGTGGCTCCATCGCCAAAAAAGCAAAGGGCGACGCGGTCCTGGCCGCGCATCTTCATGGAAAGGCCGACCCCGGCCGCAACTGGAACGTTGTCACCCAGCATGCTGACAAAGGCGACCAAATTTTTCGACAGATCGCCCATGTGCATGTTGCCTTCTTTGCCGCGCGTGGCACCGGTCTTGCGCGCCATATACTGCGCAAGGATGGTGCGCAGAGGCATTCCACGAATGAGGAAAGCTCCCATGTCGCGATGCGACGGACAAACCACGTCGTCATGCCGCAGATCGATGCAGCTACCTACTGCGATCGCTTCCTGACCGCGCCCAACGTATACACCGCCGACAATTTTTCCCTGACGATACAGTTTCCGCTCGATCCGGAACTCGAGTTCGCGCGTGAGCTTCATGTAATACAGCATGTCGAGAAGGGTCTTTTCTCGAGGAAGAGTGATCGGCGGTACGGCATCCCTGGCGAGCGTCTGGGAGTTCGTGGAATTCACCTTCATTGGGATCTTCTAAACCCGACGATACTCCAAAGGGCTGTCGTTTTTCAATCGCACTACAGTCTCCTACGTGCCTCCCGGCCGCCGTAGCGTTCCAGTCTTTTCAAATCAAACGGCCCGTGTTCGGGATTGCGCCGGAGTCCGCGATGGATCGCGTGACACGAATAACAGACAGTAACATCGCCGACGAGAAAATAGGCGCAGAAATCGACCAACGCCGTCGCTCCCAACGCGGCCATGGCTAAGACCGGCTCACGTCGCGCGAAGAAGAAAACACTTACCGCAATTCCGATTCCAACGATTGCTATTCCAACCCGTCGGTTGAAATCTTTCTGCAGATAGAGCGCATCGTGGCCACACGAGACGCATGTGGTAACGATGTGGGCTTCGAGAATCGAATCGTTCATAAACACGTCGACATCTGCGCTGCAATGCGGACACCTGACGCGCTCGGCCCGGCTGGGAGCTACGGCCATCTCGCGTTCGCAGGCAGCGCATTTGAAATGTATAATGCGAGACATGAGAGTTTTTCTCGTTATCCTGTTAGTAGCGTTATCCGTACATGCGCAGAGCCTGGCTGACGCTGCGAGAAAAGAACGGGAACGCCGGGCACATCTGAAGCCCGCTCCAGTACTTCAGGCCGAAGGCGCGCCCAGTCCGGCTGCAGCCAAAACCGATGAAGGAAAGAAGGCGGAAGAACCTCCGAAAACTCCAGTCGACCCGGTCAAAGAATATAATGACCAGCTGCAGAAACTTCGGGCTAGGGTTATGGTTTTGCAGGACGACGAAACGGCTACGCAACTTCAAATCAACGACTTGACGAACCAGATCAATGCTCCTGTGGTCGATCAGGCAACCAAAGATCAAACATTAGCGCTTCTCGGAGACGCTAGGCAAAAGCTGGCCGCCGTGCGACTGGAATTGGACCAAACAAGAAGGACCCTGGATACGCTGCAGCTCCAGGGTCCTCCAAAAAAATAACGACCCGCCAAAGGGTGAGCGATGGGGATCGAACCCACGGCCACTGGAGCCACAATCCAGCGCTCTACCAGCTGAGCTACGCTCACCAGAACAATCGAACCAATCACTTCCTAACTTCACAACTGTTGCCCGTTTCGGCTGTTGTGGAACCGTGTGATTCGTCAATCATCTTACCAAAGCTCGGCAGCTTAGCGACAGCCGCCTGTTTGTACTCTGACGAGATGTGTCTATGGGGTAAGGTCACTTCCAGGCTGGAGCAGCGATCCGCGAGAAACGCCTACGGTGAGGTGCTGCCGATCGGCGTACCCACCGTAACAGATCCGGTCGAGATCAAACCACCACTACCATCAGGATTCGCGAAGCAATTATAGAAGACCCCCCCGCCGATTTTGTCAGTGATGGACGCGTTGTGAATGTTGCAGCAAAGCATAGTCCATGTCCAGTTTGTCGGCACGGTCGATTCCGACGTGTGGACGCGACCGGAGTTGGTCGTGTCGCTCCAAGACGATGAACAACCCTTAGTGTTCCCTGCGGGTCACGGTGCGTACAGAAAAGTTTCTGGTTCAATTCATAGCGCCGCAGACGCGTGAGGGGGGCTGAACGCTGACCCCGCACGCGGCCAACCGAATCCCTCAACTTTGGTTGCGGCCTCGGGCCGCGCTTAGGTTCATAAGCCGTGTGCAGGCGAGAAGCTTGGAAGAATGCCTGAGAGGCTCGCGGCCGGGATGATCACCAACGGAGCCACCGTTTCCGCTTGAGGCTTCGGCTGGTTCTGCCGTTGCGCTTCTTTCGCTCAAACGGCCCGAACATGGCCCAGGCCACCGTCAGGGTGCCCAGGAGAATCACTGCGCCCAGGACAATCACGATCTCAACCGCCACTAGCTCAGCCGTGTTCATCGCGATCCTATTTCGTCCTTTCTTCCTCTGGGTACAGTCGCCTGCCAGCGTTTGTGCTGACGCCGGAGGCCGTCGATCCACGCCGCCGATAGCAGGAACGTTGCAAGCACCTCTCGAATAACGAAAAATTTCATATGATTACGCCCTCCGCAAAATCTTTTGAATAGGAGCACCAAAGATCCATTGCGCTCGGCGGCAGAATGACGGATTTTCAAAGGTCGTTCAATCGGCTGAACGTGCTTTCAGTACCTTACCACTTGGAATTGGTTCTTTAGTGCTATATCGGCTCGAAGCGCGCGATGATTTTTTTGCGATACGGCGTGAAAACCGGGATAAGGCTCAGATGCACGACTGGCGCGACAATTCCCCTCCTCGCAGAGGAGTATCCCAACTGTCCTGCGGCCAGACAATAACAGTAAGGAACTTTCCATTGCTGGGATCGGGTCCAATACTGTCCCGGATGTGGCCTAAGAAATCGGACACGGCAGCGGTAAGCGTAGGTCGTGTCCCCAGTGGTGCTTGCTTCGGCGAGCCCGTAGAGGAGTTTGATCCCAGGCCCGTGCGCAATAACATTGGTGACGCGCAACCGCGGTTTGTGTTGTGATGATCCCGCTTGAGAGATTTCATTTTTTGCACGCCTGGCTCGTTGCCGAATCTGATTAACGGAGACGATCCATGGCCAAGAAGAAACGGAAGTATCGCAAATTGGAGCGGAGCTTGCCTGTGATGAGACCGAATGCCGGTGGTATCGACATCGGAGCGACGGAGATTTTTGTCGCCGTACCCGCCGATCGCGATACGGAATCGGTGCGATCGTTTCCGACGTTTACCCAGGATCTTCATGCTTTGGCGGACTGGCTGCAGCAATGTCGTGTGGACACGGTGGCTATGGAATCCACCGGAGTGTACTGGATACCATTGTTTCAGATTCTGGAAGCGCGGGGTATTGAAGTTCATTTGGTCAATGCTCAACATGTGCATCACGTTCCCGGGCGCAAGTCGGACGTGCTCGATTGTCAGTGGCTTCAGTATTTGCATTCGGTGGGCCTGTTGCGGGCCTCGTTTCGCCCCGAACACGCCGTATGCGAAATTCGCTCCCTGATGCGGCATCGCGAAAACCTCGTTCAGATGGCCTGTGTGCATGTGCAGCATATGCAGAAATCGTTGGACCAAATGAACCTTCAGATTCACCACGTCATCAGCGATATCACCGGAGTCACCGGATTGGCTATTGTCGATGCCATTGTGGCCGGAAACAGCAACCCCAAAGAATTAGCCAAACTGCGCGACCACCGGATCAAAGCCTCCATCGAAACCGTGACGAAGAGCCTGGTTGGTGACTATCGTCCGGAGCACATCTTCACGCTCAAGCAATCGCTGACGGCTTACCGTCACTACCAAAAACTCATTGCCGACTGCGACCAGGAAGTTCAGCAGCGCGTTGAAGCGTTCCAAAGCAACGACGACGGCCCCACCGCTGCCGCCCATTCTTCCAGTGCCACAAGCCCAACCGCGCCGAGCTTTGATCTCCACAGCCATCTGGAACGTATCTTCGGCGTCGACCTGACGGCTATCCCGGGCTTTGACGTGCTCCGTATTCAGACCATCTTCAGTGAACTCGGCGCGGATATGTCCCCGTTTCCAACGGATGACACTTTCTGCTCCTGGCTGAACGTCTGCCCGAAAGATGGCACCAGTGCCGGACGGCGCATCCGAGCTCCCAAGGTCAAAACCAAAAACCGCGTCACGCAAGCGTTTCGCATGGCGGCTTTATCCCTTCACAACAACAAGTCCTACTTGGGCGACTATTACCGCTCTCAACGCGCCCGCCACGGTGCCCTCAAAGCCACCAAGAACGCCGCTCATAAACTCGCCCGCATCTTTTATCATCTCGTTAAAACTCGGCAGCCTTATGATGAAACTGTTTTTGCAAAGCTTGAAGCTCGTAACCAAAAACACCGTCTGCACAAGCTACAAACTCTCGCTCGGCAAATGGGTTATTCACTCGTGCAGGCCAATGCGTGACCCCCAGTTCCTTGAGAGGGGAAGCTGCGCCATCAAAAAGAATGCCGCGAATCTACCGAAGCGGCGCAGCCGGGGTGGTCAGACCGGCGTAACGTTTCGCCGAATTGACCATCCCGGCGTTTCGCGCCACCCCTCCTCTGCGAGGAGGGGAAGGGATTTGTTTTACATTAGTTCTGCCATGATTTCCCTGAGATCGTCTTCTTTCGGCTGCACTCGTTCTTGAGGCAGAGTAGCCAGAGGCTCGTCCGTCATGTTCAGAAGCGTCAGGAAGTCAGGCTTTATTTCATTGATGTAAATCAGGCCGGTCAGAAATTCATTCAATTCCTGGCATTTTCGCAAGGTGTCGAGAGCTGCGCCTTTATTGGTGGCGTCGTAACCTTTATCGGTTTTACGCAGGCGGATATGGGAGCCATCATGCAATTCGACATCGGTCGTCTCGCCATCCGAATAGTCGACGGTGATCTGCTCGAAGAAAGGAACGAACGAAATTTCGTGCAACAGTTCTTCGTGGTCCTTAGCGTACTTGTAACTCTTGGTCGATCCTTCGTGATTGTTAAAGGTGACGCAGGGACTGATCACGTCGAATAACGCTGTACCGCGATGGCCCAATGCGGCTTTCAGTAGAGCAACCATCTGCTTCGGATCGCCTGCGAACGACCGCGCCACAAAATTACAGCCGAGTTCGATCGCCATCGCGCAGACGTCGATTGCGGGGAGATCGTTCATCACGCCGCTCTTCGCCTTCGATCCCAGATCGGCTGTGGCCGAGAACTGGCCTTTGGTCAAGCCGTAGACGCCGTTATTTTCGATGATATAGATCATCGGGACGTTGCGGCGAAGCAGGTGGACAAACTGGCCCATCCCGATCGAGGCGGTATCTCCGTCACCACTGACCCCAATCGAAATCAGAGATTTATTTGCCAGCATTACGCCCGTTGCAACAGCCGGCATGCGTCCGTGAACTCCATTGAAACCGTGGGATTTGCTGAGGAAATATGCAGGCGTTTTGCTCGAACAGCCGATGCCGCTCAGCTTTGCCACGCGATGGGGTTCGACACCATACTCATAAAATGCCTTGATGATTTGCGACGTGATCGCGTCGTGGCCGCATCCGGCGCAGAGAGTCGACTCGGCGCCCTTGTAATCCGCCATCGTGAAACCCAGGCGGTTCATATTTTTCGGGGGCGTTGCGGAGGTTTGTTGTGTCGTCATTGACATTAGTTCTGTTCTCCTTTCTCTGCGGCCACGAGTGCATCCGTCACAAAACGGGCGTCGATCGGGATTCCACTATAATGCCGGATGCTGCGGAGCTTACCAGCCAACTCAGCCGGCAATTCCAATTTGATCAACATCCCCATTTGACCGTCGCGATTTTGTTCGACCACATAGACGCGGTCATGCCTTTCGAAAAATTCCGCGAGGTGCTTCGTAAACGGCACCGCACGTAAACGGTAGTAGCTTATAGGTCTGTCGTATTCACGCTGAAGCTGATCGAGCGATTCGATGATGGCCCAGTGCGTCGTGCCAAATCCCAGGAAGCCGATCTTTGCGCCGTTGGCGGACTGGATCTGCGGGGGCGGGACGTGCTGTCGAGCCGTTTCGTATTTTTTGCTGAGCCGGTCCATATTGCGTTTGTAGTCGTCCGGGCGCTCGCTATAGGCGGCGGCTTCGTTGTGGCCGCTTCCACGAGTAAAGTAAGAGGCAGCGGGATGATTCGTTCCCGGCAATGTCCGGTATGGAATGCCATCGCCGTCGATGTCGGCGTATCGCCTGAAATTTCCCAGCCGTTTCAGATCTTCGACCGAAAGGACCTTTCCACGATCCAATTTCTTTTTCGGATATTTGAAGGGGTCCGCCATCCAATTATTCATGCCCAAATCGAGATCACTCATGACGAAGACCGGCGTCTGAAACCGTTCGGCCAGATCGAAGGCGTCGTAGGCCATCTGAAAACATTCTTCGACGCTCGCCGGCAGCAGCACGATATGTTTCGTATCACCATGCGAAGCGTAAACCAGAGACAGAATGTCGGACTGTTGAGTTCTTGTCGGCAAGCCTGTGCTTGGCCCGACGCGCGTGATGTCGAAGATCACCGTGGGAATCTCGGCGTAGTATCCAAGCCCGATAAACTCCTGCATCAGCGAAATTCCGGGGCCTGCGGTCGAGGTCATCGATCTAGCGCCGGCCCAGCCCGCCCCCATCGCCATGCCCACTGCGGCCAATTCGTCTTCGGCCTGGACAATGGCAAAATTGGCTTTGCCGTCTCTCTCGATCCGGTATTCCTTCATGTAATCGGCCAATGTTTCGCAAAGGCTCGAGGAAGGAGTGATGGGGTACCACGTCGCAACAGTCACTCCAGCGAACATACATCCCAAGGCGGCCGCAGTGTTACCGTCGATGATGATCTTGCCCTTTGTCGCATTCATGCGATGACATTTGTATGGCACTAGGGTTCTGTCGAAAGTCTCTTTCGCGAACTTGCGTCCGATGTCGAGTGCGGTTTTGTTCAGCGCAACGGCTTTGGCTTTCCCCTTGAACTGCTTCGTCAGCGCAATTTCCGTTTCCGCCGGATCGATCTCCAACAATTCGCCGACAACTCCCACATAAATCATGTTCGCAAGCAGCTTTCGAAGACGGGAATCCGGAGTGATCTCGATGGCAAGCTTCGCAAACGGAACAGGGAAAAAAGCGAGATCTCTCCGGTATTGATTGAGCTTGAGGGTCTCTTCGTAGACCACAACGCGATTCGGATCCAAGTTCATGACGTCTTCGCGAGCGGTCTCGGGATTCATTGCGACAAGAAAATCGATTTCTTTGCGCCGCGCAATCCAACCATCTTTGTTCGCGCGGATCGTAAACCAGGTTGGCAGCCCCGCAATATTGGACGGGAACAGATTTTTCCCGCTGACGGGAATTCCCATCTGGAAAATAGAACGCATTAAAACTGTATTTGAAGATTGACTCCCGGAACCGTTGACGGTGGCTACTTGAATGCTGAAGTCATTGATGACTGGACCCCCATTTAATCGTTGCTCTTCCTCCGCAACTAGAGCTTGGGGGGACTGATTTGGCACTACTGATTCTCCTTTCCCACTATCTGCCTTCTTTTTAGCAACATACCCCACCAACTACTATATCAAATTACAACGCTTTTTTTCGACTCGGTGTCCGAAGGTCGTTAACGTCACATAGCAGCGGAAGGGCCACAAAAAATAGGCAGAAAACACAAGGGATCCAAACGCGAATGGACACTTTTTGTGATGTCTTGTGCCGTTTTGCGGCAATCGCCTTTGGCTGGCCTTTCGCATGATGCTAATGCGTGTCATCTATCCGACAAATAGGCCCGGCAGGACTCGAACCTGCGACCCCCTGCTTAGAAGGCAGATGCTCTATCCAGCTGAGCTACGGGCCCGCATTCACGTAGGAATTGTAGCCTACTTGGTAAAGTACACCGTTTTCGGGACGTCCAACTGTAGCGGCGGGCCTTGTAGTAACATTTGGGGGTAAGGAAATTGAAGGAACAAGAAGATTGGTACAATAGGAATTTTGGGGAGGAGTTAAATGACAAAACTGACACAAATCACAACGTTGATCGCAGCACTTGCCTTGTTGGCGGCGCCTGCGTTTTCCGACACGTTGGTCCTCAAAAACGGGGAAAAAATATCAGGTTATTTCGAAGGTGGTTCGCCAAGGGTGATCAAATTTCGGACGAGTGATGGAGTCGTCAAGGACTTCGATTTGTTGTCGGTTCAGCAGATCCAGTTTGGTGATGAGACGACCGCGTCGAGCCCGAATTCATCGAACGCCGCAACACCGCGAAGCGCCACATCAGGCGCGGATCCGCGGCTTTTGCCCGGTACGGAACGCGTAACCAGACCGGCATCCACGAACGCGGCAAACACGGGTTGGACGATTCCGACGGGTTCGAAAGTCGTGATCCGTATGATCGACAGCGTCAACAGCGAAACCAACAGACTTGGCGATACCTTTGTGGCTGTGCTGGACGAACCGATTTCCCAGGGCGGAGTTGAAGTGATTCCTCGCGGCGCCGACGTTCGGGGCCGTATTGCCAAAATCGACGATGCGGGCCGCCTGAAAGGATCGGCGCAGTTGGGCCTTGAATTGTCTCAGATTATCGTGAACGGCATTCCCTATTCGGTAACAACTTCCGAATACAACGAAGTCGGGGAAGGCCGCGGAAAGGAAACCGCCAAGCGCGCAGGCATTGGTGCTGGTATTGGTGCCGCTATTGGAGCTATTGCCGGAGGGGGCAAAGGCGCCGCGATTGGTGCCGGTGTTGGCGGAGCAGGGGGAACCGCAATTCAGGTCCTGACCAAAGGCGAGAAACTGAACATCCCCTCAGAAACGAAACTCGAATTCACGCTTCGCAGCCCGCTGGTGGTGGCTGGCCGGTAGCGTATTGCGTTCTGTTAGCGGCGGTCTATAACCGCCCCCGATGTCACAAAGTTGCTAGACTGTCGGCGGTGGTCATAGACCGCCGCTACAATTGTGCCGGTTTTAAAACCCCGAAACCTTCCCCGCCTTCTTGTATATCTGAAAGACAATATGCCAGCCAACGATGATGATAATCAGCAGGAATATCCAAAAGTAATCGCCAGGGATGCCAAGATTGCCTCCCGCGAAATAGGTCGTGTGCTGTCCGATCATGCCCCAAAGCAAAGGCACGGACATGTACGTGTTGTGGCGTGATCTCAAGCCCGCAAGCTTCACCACTCCGGCATCCGGCGCTTCTCCATTCTTCGTCGCCCGAATGATCTTCTGTTGTGCGGGCCAAATCCGAAACCAGACATTGAACGCCATGATCGTTCCGAACAGTGCCGCGGTGTGAATTAGAGTCCCGCGGTAGCTGAAGTGAGCAAAATGCACGAACAATGCGATGATAATTGCGACCAATACAAACGAAACGATCACAGCCGCGCGCAGATTGTTGGCGAGCCCGCTCTTCCATAACGCATCGTAAAGAAAAACCCCAAGGAAGGTCACGGCAATCATGATGATCGCGGCCGCCGACCATCCGGCGCCGCTGGCGAGTGCTTGTTCGCCCATGTAGTAGACCAATCCCAAAAGAAGAACACCCGTGATCCACGTGTATGCCGCTCCCCATCGAAACCAGTACAGGGCTCGAGGCATGAGTTCAGGATTGACGATTTTTTTGGTGGGGCCATCGATTTTGCCTTGAAACGGCCCATTGACCCAGTTAAAGAAGTAGAGGTGTCCAATCCAGACGATTCCGGCGAGGACGTGCAGCCACCTGAAGATTGCTTCCAATCCCTCCATGACTCCTCCTTTGTGGTGATCCAAGACGGGGACCTTACCACAATAACACGTTAGGAATCTAGAGCCGGATCAAGCAAGCCCGTTTGAACAGGTCGTTGGCTTTGCTCCAGTTGAAATTTTTCCAGAACACTTTCAGATACGCCTTTCGATCGGCGCCATAATCCATGAAGTAGGCATGTTCATATACATCGAGCACAATGATGGGAAGTGCACCCCATACGCCACCCTGGTTGTGGGCGTCGGCGTTGTATATCCAGAGGCGGCTTTCTCTGGTGTCCCACGCCAGCACGGTCCAGCCACGGGCCGACATCGCGCATTCGGAGAAATACTTGACGAATGCTTCGACGGATCCGTAACTGGCGGTAAGGGCCTCGACCAGTTCGCGCGCGTTTTCCAGCATGCCATCGCCACCGAGAACCTCGAAGTACCATTCATGAAGATAGACCCCGTTGACCGCGTAGGTTTCCTCATCCTTCAGGCTGCGTAACTCACTGTAGGTTGTGTTACCTCCATCGGTCTTACCGGCAACGAGCGCGCGCCCCAGCTCTTCGAGACGGTCTTCGATTTCGTTCTTTTTTGTGACGTATCCCGCATAGAGCTTGTCGTGATGGTTTTTTACGGCCCTATCGGAGATGCCGTTGAGCGGCGTTCGAAACGGCAGGGGCCGCGGTTTGTAACTGTGCTTCGGAGCTTCCTGGAACTTCTGTTTGAGATTCCGCATAGTTGTTAAAACGAAATTCGGGGTCAGACGGGTGGATTCCCTATTTTCGAAGTACAAAATAGGGAATCCACCCGTCTGACCCCGAATTTCCCCCGGATTTCCTCAAGACGCTCTTCGGAGCTTGTCTTCGAACTGGGTCACAACGCGCTCAACTTCACGTTCGGCGCGGCGGCGAGCATATCCGTATCGGGTTTCGAGCAGATACACGAGGTTGTCGCGCTTGCCGTCGATTCCGTCGAGATCGTCCGAGCTCAGCTCGGTCCACTCATGGTTGAGTTCATTGCGAAACTGCTTCCATTTGGCTCGGAGAACGTCTGGTTGCATCTGCGTTGTCTTTACTATTTGCATGGGGCGGACCGCCGGATCCCGGCGGCCCCACGCGCTTACTTCTGGCTGATACGCTTCTTCGGCACTACTTTGTCAAGCGCATCCACAAACGGCCTGACAGCGGAATTCATGGCCACCTTGCCGTTCAGGATGTCCTTTGCATCGGCCGATTCGCCATAAACTTTCCGGTTCATATCCTTATCCATATTCAAAACCGCGCCGTCGAGCGCAACGCCGGCGAAGAGTCCCCTCGAGCGCGAATACGCATAGATTGCGGAACTCAAAGTGGTGTTCACTCCGGCTTCAGCTTCACGGCCGATCGGTCCGGCGGTAACGCCAGCGTCGACACCAAGCTTCAGATCCTTGCCGCCCATGAGCAGGTCCAGAGCATTGCGGTCGGTAAAGATCAGGACGAGGTCGGTCGCACTGCCGCCGATCTGCGCGCCGAAGCTTCCACCGCCGATTTCAATAAAGGCTGGTGCGCTCCAGCGACCACTGTCCAGACGCTGGGATACCACTCCCTTGCCGTAACGGCCACCGATGCCAAATGCGCCTTTGATCATATGCGGAATCACAGCAACGGCTTCGGCACGTTCCAGCAGTTCATTGGGAATCCGCTTGTCGGCAGACGCCGTCAGATCTTGCAAAACGGCTGCCGCTTTGGAGACACGGCTGGCCCCATCTTTGTCGGATTTGCCGGCAGCGCGGTCGTGCGACTTGGTGTCGCGGCCCTTGTTGTACCGATCATGATCGGTTGTCGTATCGCGGCTCTGCGCCGACGAGGTACCGCGATCCGTCCGATCCTGGGAGTAGGTGGTGTCGTTGGTTGTCGTTCGATCCCTGCTATACGTATCCGTACGGTTCTGGCTCGAGGGGGCCGGCGCCTGGTTCTGTTCGTAGTCCCTTGTGGCTCCGGGTTTCTCGCGCTGTGCAGTCTGCGCGCCGCCTTGCCACCGAGTATCGAGAGCAACTTTTGTCTGCTCGTCGACGGTTCCGGTCACGGACAGATTGTTCAGGTACTGGAATTCACGGATGGCTTGTTGCGTTTGGGCGGTCATCATTCCATTGACCTCGCCAGGGTCGTACTGTAGATCCGTCAACTCCTGCTGAATTTTCTTCACGTCTTCGACGCTCGATACTGCCGGCTCAGAACTCTGCCCTGACGATTCGCGCGTCGAATCTCCCGGTTCGTTCCTGCTGCGCGGAGGCATCGATCTCCGCCGAGTCGCGCCGGCTGAAGCACCCTGCAGAAGCATGTTTTCAGTTTCCGCCGTTAGCGTGCCGGTCACCTGAAGCTGGTTATGCGACTGGTAGTTCCGCAGCGCTGTCATTGTCATGGGGCCCATGATTCCGTCGATCGGGCCCGGGTCGAATCCATCGTTTTTCAAAGCCATTTGGACTTGGCGGACCTTGTCTTGCGACAAGGCACCGGTCTTTTTCGCCTTCTTGGCGCCGGTCTTACCAGTTGTACCGGTTTTCTTTTCTGATGGAGCCTTTTTCTCCGTTTGAGCATTCTGATCGGTTTGAGTCTTTTGCTGGGTTTCAGTCCTTTTCTCGGTTGTTTTTTCTGTTTCGGTCTTCCTGTTGCCCTTTTTCTCGGTCTGTTTCTTCGTCTGATCTTGAGTTTGATTTTGAGTCGACTGGGCAGGGGCTATGGGAGCCATAGCGAAGACCAGGAAGCTGGAAAACAGAATAATTCCTAGTTTGTTCACGGACATGCTTATCCCTCCTCAATCTTTCCAGTCTTAAAACTAGAGTGCACACCGTGTGCCGCGAAGTAGTATTCCGGCTTTCTGCTTAACCATCAGACAATTACGATCGCAACTTGGCTGAAACCCGCATCCGGCATGGGTTTCAGCCGCGGGAAAATTGTTCCGGGCACTGCTTTCGAACGTTCCCGGTTGGCGTCAAAACAACAAGCGAGCGGAGATAAATTCGTGAGAGCAAAAATTTTAATCGCGGCGGTGACGGTGCTGGCGTTCGTTCTTGGAACAATGGCGAGCGGAATCTACACCGCAACAAGCAGGGCATTTAATCCCATTGATGAGAAGGTGAATTCACCGGCAGAGACCGCCAAATCCACCACTCGGACCTATTTGGTTCAGCCGAAGGTGGTCTACGTTTCCAATACTCCGGCGGCTGCTCCCATGTACCAGTCTCACAAGAAGCGATCCCTAGGGCGCGAGGCTCTCATCGTTGGCGGCAGCGCCGGAGCGGGCGCCGCAATTGGTGCCGTTGCAGTTGCCATGGTGGAAAAGGCGCAGGTATTGGAGCGGTTTCCGGCGGAATTGCCGGCCTGATTTACGACCTTGCGACGCGGAACAAATAACTTCAACCAGATTTCGGGCTTGCGGGTTGCGGATTGGTAGCAAAGCTTCCATGGTCCGATCCGCAATTCGCGGCCCGAAATACCCGAAATATAGGTGAGCTATGACTCGACAAATTGCTTATTTGATAGCGATCGTGATTTTGGGTTTTTCACTCGTCGCGTGTGAGCAAAAGAAGATCAGCGAAATTAACTCTGACCCGGGACGGTACATGAATAAAGAGGTCGCGGTTGTCGGCCAGGTGACGCAGTCCATCGGCGCTTTAGGTAGAGGAATCTATCAACTCGATGATGGAACCGGCCGGTTGTGGGTCATGGCGAATGGTCGCGGCGTACCGAGTAAGGGAGCCAAAGTTGGAGTCAAGGGATACGTGAAACCAACGATCACCTTTCTCGGCGTCAATTACGCAACAGTGATGGAAGAAACCGACCGGCGCGCCGAATAACAACTCGGCATACAGCCTGCGGAAGCTGCGGCCTGGCGGAAACGTCTCCATAGGCGACACTGCCCAAGGATTCTGAACCCGCCGGGCCGGCGAAGCTTCGTCGAGGCAAAAAGACAGAAAAAACCGGGTCTAGTCGGCCGAGAAACAAAAAAGTTTGTGGACAGTCCTAAAAACCTTTTGCACCCTTCCGCGACGCTAAATAGATACGACGCGGTGCTTAACGACTAGCGGACGATCGGCGTGACCGCGAAGCCGCTCGCGGGGCGCTGCTCGGCCGGCGGCTTCCCGCCTTTCGCGGCCTGCCCCCTAACATGCCATTTCTGCGCGATGATGCGGCCTTCCGCTTAGATCTGACGGAACCACGGCATGCCGGGCAAAACGAAACCAAGTCGATCCGATGGACCGGACATTTCGGCATTGCAAATACCTCCTAAACGTGGAGAACTCTCCCCTCCACTCTAACGTGCTTGGATCTCTCGATCAATGCTTGCAATTTGGTTACCGCTTAAGGTTTAGTAGAGCGACTATAATAAGAAAGGAGTAATTTATGGATGTTCAACCGGACGAGCCGATTAAACTCAAACGCGATTGCCCGGTGGTGGCTGTTCCAGCAGGACATACGGTAATGCTTTCCGAGGGGACCGAAGTGATGATCACGCAATCGCTTGGCGGATCCTACACGCTGCTGGTCCCCAGCTATGGTGGTCTTTTCCGACTCTCTGATCGCGACGCAGACGCGATCGGCCGAGAGAAACGATCCGGTGAAGGCGGCGGTCCATCTCAGGGGGAAGCACTCAGTGGGGGAGCGCTGGAACAGGAAATTTGGGAGACACTCAAGACATGCTATGATCCCGAAATTCCAGTCAACATCGTCGACCTCGGCCTCATTTATGATATGCATATCGATCAACTTGCGGACGGAGCGCGGGTTGACGTAAAAATGACGCTCACTGCGCAAGGTTGTGGCATGGGAACATCGATCGCTTCCGACGCTCGAAACAAGATTCTCGATTTACCCGGTGTCGTCGAGGCTGATGTTCAGGTCGTTTGGGATCCGCCGTGGACTCCGGAGAAGATTTCACCGGAAGGACGCGCCTTACTAGGAATTCATTAGTATAAAATGTCTCGGGCCACCAAAATGTTAATCGCCGCTGGTTTTGTCGCGCTCCTGGGATTCATCATCTATTCCACAATGGGGCTCGCCAAAATCAATTGCGAGGTCTGTATGGAATTCCATGGCAGGACGTCATGCGGATCGGCGGCGGGTACAAAAAAGGACGAAGCGGTGAGGAGTGCCGTCGAGGTTGCGTGCTCGGATGTGGCTGCCGGCCGAACCGAAAATATCGCCTGCGAAAGTACGCGGCCAAAAACGATGTCCTGCAAATAGTCTTCTGGGAGTAGCTGTCTATAGAAGTATGGGGGTCGCGCTCAGAGGCATCAGCATCCTGATTGTTGAAGACGACACGGATACACGCGATCTTCTGAGAGTCTTGCTGGAGAGTGACGGTGGATTTGTTGTAACCACCGCCTCTGTCAAGGAAGCTCTTTCGGCATACGATCGCAGGCGTCCGGATGTAGTCGTGGCCGATATCGGCATGCCCGAATATAACGGTTACACGCTGATCGGCCGGATTCGCGCACGGGACCGCGAGCATGGCAGCATCGTCCCGGCAATAGCGCTGACAGCGTACGCAACATCCATGGATCGCGATACTGTCCTGTCCGCCGGTTTCCAACTGCACATGCCCAAACCCTTCGAACCTGATAAGCTGATTACGGCCATCGTAGACCTCGCCACTAAGTACAAGCAATCCAACGCCGGTTGACGTCGTTTAAGCTGCTTTGCGGTGGTCCTTTTTCGGAAGCCCGAGATCCCAACACAAAATTTCGAACTCTTAGCTCGGACTGTCGGAGTTCGCATAGTCCAATTTGCAATTTCGGATTATTTCGGATTTGAGATGTACAGGATTTGTCCCAATTTCAAAATTTGTGGATCAGTCGGATCGCATGTCGAGCTTCAGGAATTCCGAGGACGAATGTCATTCCTAAGAACACTAATCCGTACGGGCCGAGGACGAGGGCCGCTGTAATAACGGGATGAAACACAGGCACGTTAAATTTGACCAGCCACGCAACCGCTGCACCCGCAAAAGCGGCGCTCCATAGCTTGATGACAAACCCGATCTCGAGTCCGGTGTGGCCGATTTGTGAATTGAGCGTTCGCCGCAACAGGAGCATCTCTACCCAGCCCGCCAGCCCTGCTGATGCAGTTAATCCCGCTGCGCCCCAGATGCTTGGGATTGCTAACCAACGCGGAAGAGGAATGGCAAAGACGTAGCCCAAGAGTGTGGTAAGCAGCACGCGAAGCAATGCGTACCGCAGCGGCGTGCGTGTATCGCGTAAAGCGTAATACGTGGATGCGTAAAGCCTGCCCAGCGTTGAAGCGAGCAGTCCGACGCCCGAACCGGCGAGGATGCCCCAAACGTAGACGGCATCCGCGTGCCTGAATCGCCCCGTCTGGAGAAGCGCCGCAGCCAAAACATCGCCCAGCAGAAGAAAAGCGACGGCCGAAGGAACGACAAAGAACGCGATGTGCCGCAATCCGGAGTTCAGCCGGCCTCTTATTGCTTCAACCCCGCCAGGATCTCTGCCTATCGCACCCGACATCGCCGGCAACTCTGCGGCAGATATGGACATGCCGAACAGGCTCACCGGGAGCGTGTACAAGAGTTGGGCGTTTGCCAACCCGGTCACCGCGCCCGTCGGCAGCAGACTCGCCAGCAGCGCATCGATGTAGGCGCTGACTTGAACCACACCACGGCTGATAAATACCGGCACAAAATTTTTCATTACCGCACGAACGTGTTCGGAAGCTGTATCTAAGGCGAATTTCAAGTCGCGGGCGAGACGCAAAACGACCGGCAGTTGTACGGCAAATTGGAGCGCGCTGCCGGCAACAGAACCCCAGGCTAGAACAATCGCCAGTTGCGGCAACGTCGAGTGCCCGTAGAGCAGAAGGGTTATGATCATCGCCGCGTTCCACATCACGGGAGCCGTGTACGAGAGAAAGAACCGGTGAT
>Ga0209376_1000695_pt1 | contig 36255 bp, 39 predicted proteins | sample GraSoiAngelo_134_FD_185891 | JGI IMG/M metagenome (GOLD analysis project Ga0209376, IMG submission 185891) | Grasslands soil microbial communities from the Angelo Coastal Reserve, California, USA - 14_0929_05_30cm (SPAdes) (version 2) | ecosystem: Environmental > Terrestrial > Soil > Grasslands ...
GTCAGCGCCGCAGCACTGTTTGGCCAAGAGGCGCGCAGCACACCCGTGGCCGGTTCGGCAACCATGTCCGGCGGTTCCAGAGCTTGGAGGCCGCCGATGAACGCAGAGAGCCTGGACGGAAGGACGCCGAACCGGCAAAGCAGCCCACGAGCTTCGTTGCTCTTGCCGCTGTCCGCCTCGCCGGCAATCGCTGGAGCGTCTCCATCGGCAACCTCCGCTTTGAAGTCGGCTGCCATACCGGCCAATTCGTTCTCGGAGCGCGCGACCGGCCCTTCGCTGCCAGCGAGTCCGATCTCAAGCAGCCAGCTGTCATTCGCCCCGTTGTTCCAGCCTCTCAGTTGCAAATAGCTCAGTGCTAGTCCGCGGCGGAGTAAGTCAGCGGCGAGACTGCACGCATTTCCCGGGGTTCGGAGCCGGAACGCGAGAGTTCGCTCAATTCGGGCGACCGGCATCACTTTGAAGGTAGCCTCGACAATGACGCCGAGCGTCCCGAGCGACCCTATGTAGAGCTTGCACAGGTCGTAACCGGCGACATTCTTCACCACCTTGCCGCCGGCGCGGGTGGTTCTGCCGTCCGCTGTGACCACGCGCATTCCGATTGTAAAGTCGCGCAGCTCGCCGAAGGCATGACGCGACGGCCCGTTTGAGTTGGTCGCAAGCATTCCGCCGGCAGAAGGCTGCTTGCCGGGCCTTTCATCAAGCGGCACTTTTTGGCCATGCACACGAAGGCGGCGCTGTAGTTCAGGGACGCTGATTCCGGCCTGGCACGTGACCGTAAGATCGGCCGGCTCGTATTCGATGATTTGATCCAGGCGCGAGAGGCTCAACGCCAGATCATACCGGGCGGGCAAGTTGCCGATATCCGGCTTCGTCCGGCCGCCGCTGGCAATGGTAGCCAGGCCTGCTTGGCTTGCATAGCGCATGACGGCCCCGACTTCTTCGTAGGTGCGGGGCTCGACGATCGCCTTTGGATTCATTCCATCGACCGCGAACGTCGGCGAGTCGTCCGGTAGGTAGGCATGCTTGTCGCCGACGATGGCGCGGAGGTCGTCGAGGACAGTCGCGTGAGCGATCACAATGAATGTCCCTAGACGTAGGCGCCCGCGCCGACTTTCGCGATCGCTGCGCGCATTCGCGACGAGACCTCGCCGCAGCCTTTGGATGTTGGGAAGATCTTTCCGGGGTTGAAGGCATCGGAAGCGCCGAAGGCGGCCTTGAGCCGCGACATCACTTCCAGATCGTCCGCGGAGAATATCCACGACATATAATTGCGCTTCTCGTACCCTACGCCGTGTTCGCCGGTGATGGAACCGCCGGCGTCCACGCATAGGCGCATGATCTCCTCGCCAAGCTCGAGGACGCGTTGCGTAGCGCCTGGGACGCGCTCGTCGAACATGACGTTGGGGTGGAGGTTGCCGTCGCCGGCGTGAAAGACATTCGCCACGCGGAAGCCAAAACGCTCACAGGCCTCGTAGACGCCGTCCAGCACGGTCGGGAGTAGTGTGCGCGGTATGACGCCATCCAGAATGTAATAGGAGGGCGCCAGCCGTCCCAGCGCCCCAAGCGCGCCTTTGCGGCCGGCCCAGAGCTTATCCCGGTCTTCTTGGGAGAGGCCGATTCGGATCTCTCGGGCATTCAACTCGCGGCAGATCGAAACCACAGCGTCCGCCTGCTCCTGGGCGGCCTCCCTCAGCCCCTCCACTTCAATCAGCAGTACGGCGCCGGCGTCGGGAGGGTAGCCAGCGTGCACGAACGGCTCAACTGCCTCCATTGTGTTCTTGTCCATCATCTCCAGCGCCGCCGGGATCATTCCCCTGCCGATAATTGCCGATACAGCGCGGGACGCCTGGGTAACCGCATCGAAGATCGCCAGCAAAGTAACGGTCGCTTCGGGCTTATGCAGCAATCGCACGATTACCTTCGTGACGATGGCGAGAGTGCCCTCCGACCCCACTACGACTCCCGTGAGGTCGTAGCCGGGGGTATTGGCCGTCTTGCCGCCCAGCAGTACAACCTCCCCTTCGGCGGTTACGATCTCAAGACCGAGAACGTGGTTAGTCGTGCTGCCATAGCGCAGGCAGTGAGGCCCGCCAGCGTTCTCCGCCACGTTGCCGCCGATGCTGCAGGCCTTCTGGCTCGATGGGTCCGGCGCGTAGTACAGGCCGTAAGGTGAAGCAGCACGCGAAATATCAAGGTTGATCACGCCCGGCTCGACGACCGCGATTTGGTTCTCAGGATCGAGTTCAAGAATGCGGTTCATGCGCGTCGTGACAATGACCACACCGCCCTCGCAGGGAATTGCGCCGCCGGAAAGGCCGGTCCCGGCGCCTCGTGCTGTCACTGGAACATCGTGTTGGCGAGCGATGCGGACGGCCCGGGCAACGCCCCCTGCGTCTTCTGGCAATACGACGACCTCGGGGAGGCCGCGGTCGATCGTCGCGTCGTATTCGTAGACGAGCAGATCCTCGGGCGTATGCAACACCCAATGGCGGCCGATTGCACCCTTGAGATCTCGGACCAAGGTGCTTCGCTTCACGCGCTAAGTCTAGCAGTGCCCTTCGTGATCACAAAAGCGGTTGCAACGCCGGGATACGCTGGGGCGTCATTCTAGCGAAGCCGCCAGGGGCGGATGCACATAGGCTTTGGTATCCTTGCAACACTATACGGCGTTATCAGTATCACAGCAGTTGAATAGGGGGACAGAAGGGGAACCGTGTTTCGTGTAGACCCGAAAATGGTAAGGATTGCCTCGGGCGTGGGGTTGGCCTCGGCGCCGCTAGCGCTTGGCGTCGTCATAGTACTGGCATCGCTAGATGGAAGCGCGAAGGATGCTGGCTCAGAAGCCACCGCCCGGTCTTCAGCGGCCGTAAGACGCGCGGGCGAGCAATCCTACCCAGGTATCACAGTTGAAGGGGTGGTCGACTGGAGTAGATCGTCGGCCTCTCCCGCCCCATCGGAAACACCGGCCCCTTCCCCACAAGAGGGCACCGGCGGCGATCAGACCTCGGCGCCCCTCCCTCAGACATCCGGAAACATTCCCGAAAACGTAAATGCCTCGCCTGACTTCTTGGCGCTACGCGACCAACTCGAGAGCGCGATCGTTGCCTATGATGGCGACGTGGGTGGCATCGACGTGGCGATAGCCGTGACTGACCTCCAAAACGGGGAAACTATATCCGTCGGCGGTAACGTCCTCCACCGCACGGGCTGCGTGATCAACCTTTTTGCTTTGCTGGGAGCGGTAAGTCAGTTTCAAGCCGGGAATGCGAGCCCAGACGGCCTCGATTACAGCATCAAGAAAGGGATCGGTGGCAGCTATCCGCCGGAGGTCAAGAATTTCACGCAATCCATTTTCGGCTCATACTGGGAGGGCACTTATTACGCCCGGTCGCTGATGAGTTCCTGGGGAATGACGGCCTCCTACTTCGACCACATCCCTTTTTATGGGGGCGAGTACCCATCGCCTAACATCCTGACCGCCCTTGAGACTAATGATATCCTGACTAGGCTCTGGAACGAGCAACTCTTCGACTACCAATGGACCGTGTATACGCTCGGTGTTCTGCGCGACAGCTACTCGTACGTAAACTACATCCTTCCCGGTCGTCTCCCGCCGGAAGCCACCGTCGGCCATAAGATCGGCTACTACGCGGACTGGGACGGCTGGGTGAACAACGACACTGGGATTGTCACATTCCAGGGTGCGGACGGAACCAAAAAGGCCTACGCAATCACATATCTGTCGCAGCTGGCGAATACGGAGCGCGCCGGCTACTCATTTGGTGCCCGGATCTCAAGGGACGTTTGGGACTGGATGGTCGGGAAGTACGGCCTGTGGCAGCCGCCGACTCCAGAGCCAACGCCGCCGCCAACTCTCGAACCGACGCCTCAGCCCACGCCGACGCCGGCAGCAAGTGATACATCGACGGCTAGCCCTAGTCCGGTCGAGTCCGCGACGCGGACACCGAGACACTAGGGTGCTACGACTTAGGCGCTAGCCGACGACCATCCCTTTACGCGCTCAACGGCGGTCTTCCAGCCGGCGTACATCTCATCGCGCCGGCCGGCAGGCATTTGCGGACTGAAGCGGCGGTCCTCGCGCCAGTTGCGGGTAACCTCAGCGGCGTTCTTCCAGAACCCAGTCGCCAAGCCGGCTAGATAGGCTGCCCCCAGCGCCGTCGTCTCGAGCACGGCCGGCCTCACGACCTCGCGTCCGAGCAGGTCGGCCTGAATCTGGAGCAGTAAATCATTGGCGGCAGCCCCACCGTCGACGCGTAACTCGGAAAGCGTGACGCCGGAATCGGCTTCGATAGCCTCGATCACGTCACATGTTTGAAACGCGATAGCTTCGAGCGTTGCGCGGGCGAGATGCGCCCGGTTCGCGCCGCGCGTAAGCCCGAAGATGGCGCCGCGCGCGGTCGGGTCCCAGTGCGGCGCGCCGAGGCCAACGAAGGCCGGTACGATGTAGACGCCGTTCGAGTCAGGCACGCTCATCGCAAGTTCCTGCGATTCCGCCGCCGTCGAAATAATCCCCAGCTCGTCTCGCAGCCATTGGACGGCCGCCCCGGCGATAAAGATCGAGCCTTCCAGGGCGTAAGTCACGTCGTCGCGGGCGCCGGCCGACAGCCCCCAGGCAATCGTAGTCAGGAGGTTCTTGGACGTGACCTTCGTCTCGCCGATGTTCATGAGGCAGAAAGCACCGGTGCCGTACGTGTTCTTCGCCATGCCCGGCTCGAATGCCGCCTGGCCGAAGAGAGCCGCTTGCTGATCTCCGCCGATTCCGGCGACGGGCAGCGATTTGCCAAACAAACTCGTCTCCGCTAAAACGCCGGAGGATGCCCGCACGGCCGGCAAAATGCCTGGAGGCACTCCAAGCGCTCCTAGCAATTCGTCATCCCAACGGAGGTCGAAGATGTTGTATAGCAGCGTGCGAGAAGCGTTCGTATAGTCGGTCACATGCAGGCCTGTCAGGCGATGCACAAGCCAGGAATCGATGGTCCCAAACATCAAGTCGCCGGAGTCGGCGCGAGCGCGGGCGCCGTCGACGTTATCGAGCAGCCATTTCACCTTGGTGCCGGAGAAATAGGGATCGAGTAGAAGGCCGGTGCGCTCCCGGAATAGCGGCTCCAAGCCCTTTTTCCGTAGTTCCTCGCAAAGCGGTGCTGTGCGCCTGTCCTGCCAGACGATGGCGTTGGCGATTGGGCGGCCGCCGCGGTCCCAGATAACCGTCGTCTCGCGCTGGTTCGTGATTCCTATCGCCGCTACGTCGTCGGCCGTTGCCTTTGCCTGTCGCAGCGCGTCCTTAGCCGTCGCCAACTGGGTCTGCCAGATCGCTTCCGGATCGTGCTCGACCCAGCCGGGCCGCGGATAAATCTGTTCGAACGGCTTTTGCGCGCTTCCGACAGCGTTCCCGGCGTGGTCGAAGAGAATCGCGCGGCTGGAAGAGGTCCCCTGGTCTAGAGCGAGCACCAAGTCTGCCATATCGCGGCAAGGTTAGCATCGCTGTTGGAGAGCTGTCGATATCGTTGACCGGCGGCACGCGGGGTGCCATAGTAACGCCACCGACATCCGGCAGGCTTCCCGGCAATGACGTTATCCCTACACACGATCACCGCTTATGGCGTCCGCCGCTCCCACGAGGCGGTCATTCGCATTGCGGATGAACTAAGCGACTCGGGGCTAAATGAGCGACCCTCGGCGAGCGCGCCGTCAATCGCCTTCCACGTATGGCATGTGGCCCGCTGGGCGGATCTGCTCCAGTCCCGCATGCCGGCGATGACGGAGGAGCTCGGGCAGAGGCTGGGCAGCGGCTTCCAAATTTGGGATAGCGACAAGCTGGGCGAGAAATGGGGCGTGAGCAGTTTCGACCTCGGCGGCGAAGCGACCGGAATGGGAATGGATGATGATGTCTCGGCCGCTTTGCCGCTGCCCCCGAAGGATGAGCTCTTGGACTATGCCCGCCGGACGTTCGAGGCGGCGAACCGGGCGGTGGACGCCGCAGACGAGGACCAGTTGCGCGAATCTTGCATCGATCTCTACGGCCGCCCGACAAGCGTCGGCGCGGCGGTCCTCGGCCACCTCGCGCACGTTAACCGCCACCTGGGGATGATTGAGGCGCTCCGTGGGCTAAGAGGGATGCGCGGGTCGGCGACCGTCTAGGGGATTACGAGTGCGAAATTCAGCAAGGCCGATCTGGGGCGTGATTACTCCCGCGGTCCCCCCTGGGGTGTTGGCCGGCCAGGCGAAGATGTACGAGCAGGCGGGGTTGGAAGGGCTATTCGCTCCTCAGGTCTACGGGCCTCCGTTTGTGCCGCTGGCGGCCGCCGCCGCGGTCACGACACGCGTGAAGCTTGCCTCCGGGATTGCCCTGGCGTTTGCGCGCAGCCCCTTCGAGACGGCAATGGCAGCGATCGACCTCGACCGGATCAGCGGTGGGCGCTTCATCCTTGGCCTCGGCTGCAGTATCCGCTCCTGGAGCGAGGGATTCTTCGGAATGCCGTATGGCAGGCCGCTTGAGCACATGCGGGAGGTCGTGGAGATCATCAGGTTGATAATCGCCAAGGCGCATACCGGCGAGTTGGCGAGCTTCGAGGGCCTATACCACCGCCATGACTTCAGCGAGCTACAGCCGCCCCCTCCTCCTCTAAGGACCGAACTCCCGATCTGGATCGCTGCGCTGCGCGGACCTCTCGTGAGCCTGTCGGCCGAAATCGCGGACGGCGTGATGGGCCACGCCATCTGGTCGATCCGCTGGGCAACGAATGAGGGGCCGGAGGCCATCAAGCACGGCCTAGCTCGCGCCGGCAAGCGGCGCAGCGATATTGAGGTGAACCTCTGGCCGCTGGTAATGATCAACAACGACCGCGCAGAGGCGATAAACGACTCGCGCGCGACCATCGCGTTCTACGCCGGCATGGCCCAGTATGAGGAGTACTTCGGCGCGCATGGGTTTAGAAAAGAGGCTCAGCGCCTCCAGGAGGGTGTCAAGCGCGGAGACTACCTCGGCGTAGCCCACTTGGTTCCTGTTGAGATGGTGGAAACGTTCGTCACATGCGGCCCGGCAGACGAGGTGAGAAAGAGGATCGAGCCGCTCTGGGATGTCGCAAATTCGCTTTGTCCGGTCCCCGCGCCCTACGGGTTGCCCGCGCAGAAGGTGCTTGCCTACGGAGGGGCGATCGCGAGCACGTTCTACAGCTAACGCTCGCGATCACTGGCAAAGCGATGGCCCTGTCATTCCTTGAACGGGAGTTGCGACGATTGCTGGTAGGTCGCGATCGACAAGACCTCGCTGATGAAGCGGTCGGCGCGATCAGCTTCACGGACGACGGCGGGACGATCTACGTACACCTGATGCCAAAGGAGGGTTGGCCGAACCGCGCGCAGGGGCGCGCCTTCGTACTGGCCTGGGAGGACTACGTTCCCGGTGGCTCTGACCGGATGCACTGCTATCGTTGGCTGATCAACGAAGCCAGGGCCAGCATCCACGAGAATGTCGACTTAATCGCACGCTGGCTGGAGGGAAGATGAGCGGGAAGGCGCTGCAAAACCTGAAGGCGCTAAAGGTTTTGGCCGCTGGGGAGCGCGTTACTTTTCGGGCTCGTGTCCTGCGATTCTGGGAGGCCGGTGGCCTACGGATGTGCCTGGTCGGCGACGCGTCGGCGCTTACCCGGGTGGAGATCGGCGAAGTAAGGGTTCAGGAAGACGAGAACTACCAATTTCGGAATGCGGTCGTCCGGGAGTATCCGGGGGGCTGGCACAGTGCATCGTTGGACGAACGGAGCTCCATTGTGCCGCTGGACTACGATGTCCCCGTTTCGCAGGATGAGGAGTACATTGAGCGCACGTTCAAGATCCTGTCCGGCATACAACGGAAGAGGGGGCGGGAAGCCGGACGGCTACCGCCCTGGCGGCATCCGTCATCGAAAGACCGAGACGGCGAATGACGGCTATTCGTCTCTGATGTTGGCCCGAACACGCTCCATCAACTCTGGGGTAACCTCGACGAGGCCGTGGACCTTCGCGTGCTCCTGGGCGTTCCTGATGAGCTCCTATTCGGTCTCGCCTCGAACTACGTGACCGCAACCGGTGCTGGGATCCACTTTGGCGCAATCAACAACTTTTCCCATTTTTCCGCCTCCATCTTTAATGAACTACGGCAAGCGGCAATGTAACGCCCGCGGGCCTCATGTTCAAGGGAAGCCATTGTAGAAGATCGCACAAAGGTATCCTGTAAGAGGTTTTCGCGCGATAATCTACGCCGGAGGCAAATGAGGCATCGCGTTTCGGCGAACGGCCCGCGCCGCCCGCGCGCGGTTTCGAGACTGGAACCAAGCGCGGACACCGGCAAGAAGGAGGAATCCCGCATGAAGTTCCTCTCCCGTACACTGGAGGTCAAGACCCAGCGCGGCCCCCAATTTGTCGACATAACCGATCATGTTGAGGAGGCGGCCCGCGAGTGCGGGCTGCTCAACGGGTTCGCCGTCGTTTTTTCTAAGCACACCACTGCTGCGATCCGCATCAATGAAGCTGAGCCACATCTCCTCCGCGACATGGAGCAGATGCTGGAAGACGTTGTCCCCGCCGGGAACGACTACGCGCATAACAAATACGCCCACGCTTTCTCCAACAACGGGGAGCGGCCGAATGGCCATTCGCACTGCCAGCAGCTGCTGTTGGGCGCGAGTGAATCGGTGCCTATCGTCAATGGCCGGCTTGCTTTCGGGCCGTGGCAGCGTCTCTTTCTCGTGGAGCTCGATCACGGCCGGGACCGCGAGGTCGTCGTCCACCTCGTAGGAGAGTAGTTGCTGTCCGTCCCTCCCGTCGCCCGTCACCGGCGGGAGTTCAATGAGTATTTGCGCTCCCTCATAAGGGACCAGCAGCCGTGGCTGCTCAGCCGTATGATTCGCTATCACCTCGGTTGGGAGGATGCCGAGGGGCGCCCGGAAGACGTCGGCGGCAAGGGTTTGCGTCCGACCCTGTGCCTGCTGGCGTGCGAGGCGGCGGGGGCCGACTGGCGGCAGGCATTGCCTGCGGCGGCTGCTATCGAGCTGGTGCACAACTTCTCGCTAATCCACGACGACATTCAGGATCGGGATACCGAACGCCACCACCGTTCGACTGTCTGGAGCATATGGGGCGAAGCGCAGGCGATAAACGCCGGCGACGCCCTTCTGGCGCTGGCTCGGCCCATCCTGCTGCGGCTCGCTGACGAAGGTGTGCCGGCCGCCACGGTGATTGAAGCAGCGCGCGTACTCGACGGGTCGACGCTGGAGATGGTAGCGGGGCAGACGCAGGACATCGCCTTCGAGGGGAAATCAGACGTGGACGTGCCGGCCTATCTGCAGATGGTGCGGCAGAAGACGGGCGCTTTGTTTGATTGTGCGCTTCGGCTTGGGGTTCTGGCTGCTATCGGCGATACCGAGCTTGCCGAACGAATGGGCCGAATTGGGCGCACTTTCGGGACCGCTTTCCAGATCCGCGATGACCTGCTGGGTGTCTGGGGCGACGAAAGCAAGACGGGAAAGGCGACGGGCGTGGACATTCATCGTCGCAAGAAATCGTTGCCCGTCGTTTACGCGCTCAATGAGGCGAACCAGGCCACGATCGAACAATTCCGCAAGATCTACGAAAAGCCAACCCTAGATGGCGATGACCTTAGCTGGGTGCGCCGAAGCTTGGACGAGATTGACGCTCGGGCGTATTGTGAGCGACAGGCTTCCGAACTGAAGGAAAGTGCGGTCGCGGAGCTTGCCCGGCTCGAGCTACAGCCGGAACCCCGCGAAGAACTCATCCGGACGGCGGAGTTCTTGCTTGAGCGCGAATCCTAAACCCTCGCTATGAAGGCAAGTCGTGGCGGGTTCGAAGGGTCATTTAGGAAGCGGCTTCCATCCGCTTCCGGATCTCGGCCTTGATGGCGCGGACGCGTTTCATATCGGGGTAGGCGCCGCCCTCTGCCTTACGGTCGAAGAGCGTTTCGCCGTTGGCATAGACCTCGAGGCGGCCGGAGCCAACCGGGATTATGGTTACCGGGGCGCCTTCACCGAAGTCGTGCCAGATTTCGGTCGCCATCCAGGCGGCCAGGGGCAGGTACCCTCACTCTATGCAGTAAGTGATCTCGATGGTGAGGTGGCCGGGATACCGCTCCATCACTCTGGATGGAATGCCCATCAACGTCCTCGCATGCTAATCGAGGCCTAGATCCGCTCTCGCCTCGTCGCTCATCTGATCGGGTGTCCACGGGGGGTCGAACGTGAACTCTACGGCGACGTTCTTCACGCCGGGAATCAGGCCGATGCTCTCGTTGATCTGTTCGGTGACCATCGGACCGATGGGACAGGCCGGTGTTGTGAGGGTCATGATGATCTTCACGTCGCCGTCCTTGACGTCGATGTCATAAACGAGCCCAAGGTCGTAGATGTTGTAATGGAGCTCAGGATCGTAGACCTCGCGGAGGCCCTCGACGATTACATCTTCGCTGACCATGATTCTCTTCCTATTCTAGACCAAGTAGCTGTAGTAGAACACAAATTCTTCAATGCTCTCGAGTGTGCAATGGGATTGCAACTCGCCCCGGCCTAATTACAGGTTGACATACCTCCCTTCACGAATAAAATTTGGTTCACGTGTGCGGCACCCGAAAGCCCGCTCGCGGGGCCTAAGGGGAGGGGACAAACGAGGCGCAGGGGCGCCTCGTTTGTTTATTCAGAAAGCGGGCATCCCCAGCAGCTCCCGGCCGAGGATCAGCTTTTGGATCTGGGTTGTGCCCTCGTAGAGACTCAGGCCTATCGCGTCGCGTAAGAGCGCCTCTATCGGATATTCGCCGAGGTAGCCGACGCCGCCGTGTAGCGCGATGGCGGAACGCGCTGCCCGCACGGCCGCTTCCGTCGCGAATTGCTTCGCCATCACCACATTCTTCGTGGCCGGCTCTCCGCCGTCCCGTACACGGGCAGCCTCGACCGTCAAGAGACGAGCCGCCTCGCAGTCTGTCGCGATATCCGCAACCATCTCCTGAATCAACTGGTGACGGCCGATTGCCTTGCCCCACTGCTTGCGCTGGCCGGCGTAGGCGATGCAGGCGTCCAGGCAGGCCTGAATTATGCCGACGGCGCAGGCGGCCGTCGACGTTCGGCCGCCCTCGAGGGACGCCTGCGCGATCCTGAAGCCGTCCCCCGCCTTGCCGAGGAGGCGATCGCCGCTGACACGCACCGAATCGAAGAAAAGAGCCGCTGTGTTGGAGGCAAGCAGCCCCAGCTTCTCGGTGATCACCTGACGTTCCAAGCCGGGCGAGTCGCCATCGACGAGAAATGCGGCCATTCCTTTGTGGCGGGCTCCGGGTTCCGTCTGCGCGAAGACTACGATAACGTCGGCGATAGACCCGTTCGAAATCCAGAACTTGCTCCCGTTAAGCACCCAGTCGTCGCGGTCACACTGCGCGGTCAGTTCGATGGCCGCCGGGTCCGAACCAACGTTGGGCTCAGACAACGCGAAGGCTCCAATGCGGCGAGCCGAGAGTAACTCTGGAAGGTAATCCTTCCGCTGTCCCTCCGTACCGAAGGTGTAGATTGCTGTACCGACAAGGGAGAGCTGCACCGTGAGGGCGGCGGTAAACACCGATGGGCTCGCGCCGCCGATCGCTTCGCAGATGAGGACGTAAGATACGTTATCGATGCCGCCGCCGCCGTACTGCTCAGGAAACGGGCCTCCGAGCAGCCCTGAGTCTGCCAGCTTGCGCATGATATCCACCGGAAAGCACTCGTCGCTCGCGCGCTCGCGGACTTGGGGCCGGATTTCGCGCTCGGCGAAGCGCTTGGCTGTCGTATATACCATCCGCTGGGCGTCAGTTAGCTGCATGGCTGGAGTGTAGCAAACGCCGTCCGACCGTCGGGCGTCAACTCTCGATGAGTACTTTCACCACGTCCCGGCCTTCCAAGAACGCGTCCGGTAGCTCGCCCGGATAGGTCAGGATCAGACCGTTCACGCCGGCGGCCGCGTGGTCCCTCACCATCGCCATGGCGTCTTCCACCGTTGCGGGAGGCGTAACCTGTGCGAGAAACGGAAATGCGCCGTCGCGTCCGAAACGCGACCGCATCTCCTCCAGTCTTTGTCTAATGTTTGCGAGCATGGTGACCGGGAGCGCCGTGGCGATGAAGCCGTCGCCATAGCGGGCGGCGCGGCGAAGGCCCGCGGAGCTTGCAGCGCCTACGTAGATCGGCGGGCCGCCAGGGGTTGCGGGCTCAATCAGGCCCACGGCGGGGATACTGAAGAACCTGCCGCGCCACGGCGCCTCCGGCACCGTCCAAAGATGACGGAGAACCCGAATGAACTCATTCAAGCGACCGCCACGTGTCTCGAATGGAATTCCTGTCGAGGTGAACTCCTCTTCCACCCAGCCGGCTCCCGCACCGACGATCACCCTGCCCTCGGAGAGGCGGTCCAGTGTAGCCAGTTCGCGGGCCATTAGAACGGGCGGCCTGAGGGCGATCTGACTCACGCTCGTACCGAGAGTGACGCGCTCCGTAATTGCGGCGACGAAGGCGAGCCCTATCCACGGATCGACCAGCGGCTGGTAAGGGTGAGGCTTGTCCAGCGGCACCGCCACGCGCTCGCTGAGCCAGATGGAATCGAAGCCTGCCCTCTCAGCCTCCTCAGCGGCCCTCTTGAGCGTGCGCTCGCTAGCCGGGCCGAGCTTGACGCCAATTTTCAGTGGGTGATCTCCCGTCGTGGCCCACGAGTGATGTATTTGTTTGCTTCGCGCACGCTCATACGGACGAATATTAGATACGAAGGGAATGGAGGGTCAACGGTGGATCGGCCGGCAGCCGGCGGATAGTAGGCTCAGAAGTCCGTGTTACAAATCGCCTCCTCCAACGCGTTGCAAGCAGGCCCGCTGGCGTCTTACGCCGACAGCGATTTGGCTCGCCTACGCTTGAGATGCTCCATCTGTTGAAAGGGAGCGCGATACGGAATGAGTCTGGCAAGCGAATGGACGTTGCCGGTTCACAGGGCAATCTGGTTTCCCGTCCTCTATGCAAGGGGGCTCAGAGGGACGCTATCGAAGCGCCGATCGACGGTGCGTCTGTATCGAGGCGGAGGAGCATGTGGCGGATGAGATAGTTTTGCGGACCCGAGCCACAGCGGTACCTAGATGCGATTCGGAAGTTCATCGACGCTGGCTTCGACCACGTATGTGCATCAGGTGGGGCCGGACCAAGAAGGCTTCGTCCGATCGTACTCACGCGACGTCTTACGTGCTATTCATGCCGCGGCCGACGCGAGAGCAGCCGAGCCTTACAGAGCCTGGAAGTTCCCTTTGCCTGGCTACCCTGGTACCTGGGTAAGTCGAGCAGAAGGACGGAGACCCTAGTCGTGCGCGTCGAGATACGGACTGACGAATTCTACGAGGCCGTCGATGTCGAAGGGCTTCGCGAGAAAGCCGTCGCCCAGGTGATTTCGTGGCTCCCCGAAGGCGCTCATTAGCAGGACCGGCTTCTGCTTTCGCTCGGATTTAATGCGCCGTGCGAGCTCCAGGCCGTCCATTCCCGGTAGCTTAACATCGCTGATCACGAAATCGGGATCCTGCTTCTCGATCACCTGGAGCCCCGATTCCGCGTCGCGCGCCGTCAGCGCTTCGCAGCCGAGATCCTCGAGTACTACGGCAACGAGCCGGAGTATCGCCGGCTCGTCGTCAATCACCAAGCAGGTAGCCAAGTTGCCGTTATCCTTTAAAGACATACCCATTCACCCCACAAGAGCTTAACGCGACAGTCAAATGCAAGGGCTCAAGGCGAGACGGGTAAGGAGTTTCAAATCCGTATCAATGACTTCTGCATTCGGCTGATACAGCGACTACTGACGCTCCAGGTTGTAAGCTTTCTTCACATTGGCGAAATGCAGGAGGTGCGGTCACAGCAGCGTAGATCCACCGGGGCAAGACTCAGATTTCCCGCGATCGTTTTGGGTCTAAATGTTGTGTGCCTACGCGACCGATAGCCGCAGACTTCTGTGACAACGCCGTCCGAGTCTTCTTTTGGGCTCAGTGTGAACCGGCATTCCCAAGCTGACGTTTCGCATTCCGCTTCGTCCGGCTCCGCTGTCTCCGCCGAACTGCGCTTGCTGACTCAGTACGCCGTAACCAAGGTGCTGGCGGACTGCGACACGTTGACTGAGGCGGCACCGCGGATTCTTCAGGCCGTCTGCGAGACGCTTGATTGGCAGCTGGGGGCGGTCTGGACGGTCGACGAGGAGCTGGACCTGCTCGTTTGTGAAGAGGTGTGGCGTTCCAGTCGGGCGACCTCCAAGTTCGAGGTGTTAAGTCGTGAGGTGGCCTTCCCCAGAGGCATCGGTCTGCCCGGTAGAGTCTGGCAGAGCGGCGAACCGCTCTGGGTCCCGGACGTTGTAGCAGACGATAATTTCCCGCGCGCCCCGGCGGCAGCCGAGGAAGGGTTTCACGGTGCCTTCGGCTTTCCCATCAGTCTTGGCGGGCAAACGATCGGCGTCGGCGAGTTCTTCAGCCAGAGGGTTCGTGAGCCAGATCCCGACATCCTCAGTATGTTCGACAACCTGGGCAGCCAGATTGGCCAGTTTGTAGAGCGCAAGCGCGTTGAACGGGAGCTGCGGCAGTATCGGAGTCTCTTTGAGAACGCCGTCTTCGGGGTCTTCCAGACTTCGCCAGACGGGCGCTTCCTTGCGGCGAATGACGCGTTGGCGCGGATCTTAGGGTTCGCATCGTCCAAAAAGCTGATCGAGTCCGTGACCGATATTGCGCAACAGGTCCACGTTGACCCGCTGCGGCGCGAAGAATTCTCGCGAATACTGCGGGAGGCGGGCGCTGTCCGTAACTTCGAAGCTCAGGCTTACCGGCAAGACGGTAGCATAATCTGGCTTTCACTCAGCGCCCGCGCCATCGGGGATGCGGCCGGGAACATCGCTAGATACGAAGGGATCGTGGAGGATGTTACTGCGCGCAAGCGAACCGAGCTCGAGCTGGTGGAGATGGGGAATCGCCTGAATGCCACGTACAACCTGGCGGCGGTCGGGATCTCCGAAATCGACATGAGCGGTCGCTTTCTCGCCGTAAACGACCGGTTTTGTGAGATCACCGGCTATTCCCGCGAAGAACTGCTCACGTACCGCTTTCAGGACATTACTTATCCCGATGATGTAAAACCGGATGCTGACCTGTTCGCCCGTCTCAAGGCCGGCGAGATCGAAACCTACCAACTCGAGAAGCGGTACGTCCACAAGAACCGGTCCACAATCTGGATCGAGCTCAACGTGTCCCTGGTGCGCGACGCGGCGGGGAAACCCGCCTATCGCATCGGTGTAGTACAGGACATCACCGCCCGCAAGCGCGCAGAGCAAGAGGCGGAAGCAGCACAGAGGCACCTCTCCTTCGTCGCGGAGGCCAGCGCGATCCTTACGTCCTCGCTCGAGTACGAAAAGACGCTGGACAACCTGGCGCGCCTTGTCGTGACGGGTCTAGGGGACCTCTGCTCTATCGATATGGTTGAAGACGGACTGGTGAGACGGGTGGCGCTCGCCCACGCTGACCCCGCCAAAGAGAAGCCGTTCCTTAAAAGCGAGCCCAGCTACACGCCCGACCCAAAGAGCGGCCACCCGGTACTACGAGTCACGGCGTCGAGGCGCTCAGAACTGATAAATAACGTCTCAGATGCGGCTCTCAAGTCCTCGGCCCGGGACGAGAAGCATTTGAAAGCGCTGCGAGCGCTCGGCGTGCGATCGGCCATGGTGGTGCCCCTCACAGCAGGCTCGCGATCTTTGGGCGCAATGACGATCGTCTCCGCCGAATCCGGACGTCGGTACGGACAGGCAGACCTCGCCCTAGCGGAGGAGCTCGCCCGGCGCGCGGCCCTCGCTATTGAAAACGCGAGCCTCTACGAGGCCGAGCAGACGGCGCGGGCCGCCGCTGAAAGCGCCCAGCAGCGTCTCTGGTTCCTCGCCGAAGCGAATGCGGTGCTATCATCTTCGCTCGATCTCGAGACTACTTTATCGCGGGTCGCCGGGCTCGCGGTGCCATGGCTAGCTGATTGCTGCTCGGTGCATATCTTTCCAGCCGATGGAGTCGAACCACGTTCCGCCGTTACGCATGTCGATCCGGCGAAGGAGGAGCTCGTCCGAGAACTCCATACGCGCTACCCCCCGACGCCTGGCGAACGTCACCCGATCATCGAGATGATGAACAGTCAGACCGCAGTCCTTGTGCAGGAGATCGAAGACCCAGACCTCGCTAATTTCGTGCGTGATGACGCGCATCGAGAGATACTGCGCCGGCTGGACTTCAAATCCTACATGGTGGTGCCGCTGATCGCGCGTGGCCGTCTCTTCGGCGCGATGAGTTTCGCGACGTCCACTGAGAAGAGACGATACGGCCACGACGATCTGTCACTGGCCGAAGAGCTGGCCAGGCGCGCGGCGCTGGCGCTGGACAACGCGCGGATGTATGACGAGGCTCAACGGGTCCAGGATGCGCTGCGGGTGGCTCTGGAGGCGAAGGACGAGTTCCTGGGAGTGATGTCACATGAGCTGCGCACGCCCATTACCGCTGTCTATGGCGGCACTCGTGTGCTCCGCTCTCGAGGTGCGCGGCTGGATGAAGAGAGCAAGGCGCGCCTTCTTGAGGATATCGAGCAAGAATCCGAGCGTCTGTTCCGGATGGTAGAGAACCTGCTCGTCCTTTCGCGCCTGGAGCTTGGCCAGCAGGTTGCTACGGAGCCGGTCCTCGCGCAGCGTGTAATCGGCAAGCTGGCGTCATCGTTCAAGCAGAGGCGCCCGGCGCGGTCGCTTGAGCTGAAAATCGATGAGCGGATGCAGCCGGTCGCAGCAGAGCCGCACTACTTGGAGCACGTTCTCCGTAATCTTCTCACCAATGCTGACAAGTACAGTCCTCCCGATAGTCCGATCGAGATCGAGGCCTCCATGCGGGGCGACGAAGCGGAAATCGTTATACTGGATCGTGGGCCCGGTATCGCCCAGGAGGAGACCGAAGCAATCTTCGAACGCTTCTATCGCTCTGACCGCACCTCGAGCCAGGCCGCAGGTATCGGTCTGGGTCTGACAGTGTGCAAGCGCCTGATGGAGGCGCAGGCAGGCCGCGTGTGGGCGCGACCGCGGGAAGGCGGAGGCCTGGCGGCGGGGATCACGCTGCCTGTCTATAAGGAGGTCTAACGTGACATCTGAACCACTGGTTCTCGCGGTGGACGATGAGGCGGGGATTTTACGCCTCATCAAACTCGAGCTTTCGCAGCAAGGGTTTCGCGTGGTTACCGCCGGCGATGGAGAGGAAGCCTTGCGCACGGCGGAAGAACAGCGCCCGGACATCGTTCTTCTGGATATCGTCATGCCGGAAATGACGGGCCTGGAAGTGATGCGGAAACTGCGCGAACAATCGAGCGCGCCGATCATCCTCGTGACAGCGAAGGATACGGACAGCGACAAGGTACGAGGGCTGGAGCTGGGCGCGGACGATTACATTGTCAAGCCGTTCAGTCCCGATGAGCTGGGCGCCCGCATTCGCGCCGTCTTGCGGCGGAGTGTGGGAGCGGGCAGCACGGAACGGATGGTACGGGCGGGCGATGTTGAAATAGACCTTGACCGCCGACTCGTAACTCGCAACGGTGACCAGATTTCGCTGACTCGTACGGAATGGCTTCTGCTTCAGCACTTGGCGGCGAATGCCGGCAAAGTAATGATGAACGCGGAACTGCTGAGCAAGGTCTGGGGCCCGGAATACCGTGACGATGTACAGTACCTTCGCGTCTGGGTCTCGAGGCTGCGCCACAAGCTGGAGCCGGACCCGGCTGACCCCATGATTATCAAAACGCGGCAGGGGATCGGTTACCTGCTCGAGGGCGATGCAGTGAGTGCCACCGGGTCGGCGACTGGTCCCGCTTAAGAGACGGCGACCGCGGAACCGTTTGCGCCGCTTGCTATCGTTTCTCTGTGGCTGTTACTGTCAAGCATCCTTCGCAAGGAAGCCAGGGCCCTGAACTGAAGGGACTTGACGGCACTCTGGCTACGGCCGAGTATCCGCGCCACCGTTGCAACATCAAGGTCTTTCATAAACCGCAGTACGATTACCTGCTCTTGTACCTCTGTTAAGTGCGATAGCGCGGCGGAAATCGCCCTGTAGTTCAGAGCGCGCTCCACCGCTGCGTGAGGTGGGCCAGCAAGGGCGATGGCGTCGTCTACCAGCCCTACCTCACGCCTCCTGGCATGTCGCCGCCTGACGTCTATCAGCCTATTGCGTGCTATCCGGAATACCCAGGCAGATAAGGGGACTCCGCGAGGGTGATATCGCGTTATCGACTCAAGGACGCGCAGTATCACATCGGAGGCCAGATCCTCGGCCGCTTGGGCATCCCGGAGTTGGATCAGGCTGTAGTTGTAGACGCGAGGATAGTAGGCATCGAAGATCGAGGACAGAGCGGCCTCATCCAACATCTTGGCCCGCCTGACTAGTTCTTCCTCGGGGACACACGCGAGCAGACTTGCCATCCCTGTCAAGTTCGGCCTCCGTGCAGCCTGGGTATACGCGTGTCTGAGTCTAGTCCTCGTGGGCGACACGTTCACGGTGTCGGGTGCGGCTGGAAACGACCCTGTCGCCATGAGGAGCCAACCCGCTCCTCATCGCCAATATGAGGGCGATCAGCAAGGCGCCCGCCACGAGATATACGAGCATCGCGATGATCGATGCCGGCTCAAAGGTGCTGCCATCAACGCCTCTGTTAGAAACGATGCCCTGGAATGGCTCGGTAAGTGGATCGCTGATGTCATAGATGAAATCAACAAAGCCGTTGCTCGGGTTGGCCCCTGCGAGCAGAAAGCCCAGGCGGAAGCCAAGAATGACCTCGACAACGGCCAGGGAGATCCCGATCCACGCGGCGAACACACCGATCCAGCCGCGTGCAAGGCTCGAGGCACTCGGCGTGGCCGTAGTGACTTGTTCCTCGGCGTCTACTTCATTGCGAGCAGCATGGGTGGTGGGCTCGTGAACATACCCGCGTTCCGGGACTGCCGTCGCGTGGCGTCCCCGTTCGTCTTCTACTTTCTCGGTTCGTCTGCCAAGAGCCATGATTTTACTCCTTTGCTATTAGGCGGCCGCTCGGACGGGTTGCGAAGCCGTCCCCTTGCGGCGCGCCTCTCGTCGCTGAATTACGAAGCGGCCCACTGCCGCGACCGGCGCCACGTGCAAGCGAAAGCCGCACTGCAGACAGACAAGCTCGGCCTGCCCGAGGTCTTCCTCGCAGTAAAGGTCCCCACGACACCGTGCGCATGCTTTGAACATCATCTCCATCTCCGTGACATCGCTGGGCCCTTTAGTTGGTGGCATGAGCTTAGGATGCAGTTAGTTTCACGAATATAAATGGGCAGATTCGAGCGCTTGCAAATGTGTATCACGCGCAACACAAGAGATTCGAACCGATCCGAAGAATGAAGCGCGGTTTAGAGGGGTTGAGAAATCATAATCGCCGGGTAAAGCACCCGGCGATTGCTTATCTCTCAATGGCGACCCCGATGGGATTCGAACCCACGATCTCCACCGTGACAGGGTGGCATGTTAACCGCTACACCACGGGGCCGTGCGCCGAAGAACGCGTCTCCGGCTACACCATTCTAGTGCCGCCTCGGAAGGAGGTCAACGCGCATGGCGCCCGTACTGGGCATCCGGATTATAATTGCACTGAGACTACAGAGAAGGGACAGTATCAGACTTGCCACGAAAGTATCGACCTCCTGCCGCGCGTCGCCGCAAGAGCAAACGCGCGCCACCTTACTTTGTGGAGCCCGTCCCCGGAGATGGCGATCTGAATTCAAGCGAAGTTGCCGAAACGGTCTCCATCGCCGAAACTGCTCGCTCAGCCCCGGTGGTGCGAGCAAAACCGTCTGGCTCGCCGGGGCAGGAAGGAGGGCGGGCCGAGGCCGCCGTCGCCAAACACATCGCGCGTGATTACAGCTACGTGCGAGCGGAGGTAAAGCGGATCGTCTTGGTGGCCGGCTTCCTTATCGTGAGCCTAATCATCACGGCGATCATCCGGAATTAGTTAGAAGCGCAATCGTCCGACTGCCACGACCATCGCCGTCGCTACGACAATGAATCCGTACAGATCGTCCACGACCAAGACGGCGTCCGCCCAGATGAGATTACGGATAAGATATGCGAGGCCCACACCGCAGATGGCGGTAACCTGGAGAGCAGGCGCCAGCTTCCGATTGGTGGCGAGGCTAACTGACTCGCCGATGCCGTAGCCCAGGCCGGCGCCGATAAGGATGCCCAGCAGTCCGTATTGGCCGGGTAAGATGAGCGCCCAGGCCAGTCCTAACGCTCCGCCTGCGGCCACGGCAGCGCCGATTCCGCGCAGGAGGTAAATTGGCCCGACCTCGAATTGCGGCAAACGCCGCCGCGGAGCACAGTCGGGACAGCGAGCGCCTACGTCCGTCATGACTACGCATTTCGGACATATCGGCGTCTCGCAGCGCCCGCAAGCAAGGCCGGTCTCGACCTTTGGATGCCGCGCGCACTGCATTGGTCCCGCGACCGGCGTGCTCATCGCGCGTGGGCGATGCGCGCGCGTTCCAGAGCGCCTCGCTCGCGGGCGAGCGCCAACAGCTTGTGCACGGGTTCTATGGGGAGCGGGATATCGCCTGGCTCTTTTTGTTGCGGGCCGCCCAGCCCGTGGTAATCGCTGCCTCCCAAAGGTATCAGTTCATGACGCGAGGCGAGATCGCGGAACGTGTCAATCTCTTCCGGAAGGTAGTCCTTGTAGTAGACCTCCATCCCCGTGAGGCCCGCCGCTTTCAGGACCGCCAGAAGACTCTCCAAATTGCCAGCGGCAAGCAGCTCCCGTGGGTGCGCCAGCGTGGCCAACCCACCCACCTCTAGGAGCACCGCGATGACCTCCTCTGGACCCAGCCGGTCGCGCGTCACGTAGGCAGGTCCGTTACGGCTCAGATACAGACTGAATGCCTCGTTCACAGAGGTGACATGTCCCGCTTCCACCAAAGCGAGAGCGATGTGCGGCCGTCCCACCGCGCCTTCACCGGCAAAAAACTGAACTCGCTCCCACGAAATGGGCTTGCCCAGCTGCACCAGCCTCTCGACCATCCGGCGGGCGCGGTTGAGACGCGACTCTTGGAGGCGTCTTAGTCTTGCCAGGAAAGTCGGATTGTGCCAGTCAATGAAATGACCGAGGATATGCACCTCATTGCCCGGGACGTCGGTGCTCATCTCTATACCCGGAATTAGGGTGAAGTCCGCGTACCGCTCGGCTGCGCTGAATGCCTCTGGTAGGCCGTCCACGATGTCGTGGTCTGTCAATGAAAGGATCCGCACGCCGTTGCGATAAGCGAGGTCCACGAGCTCAGCCGGCGTGAGACGACCGTCGGAGAAGGTACTGTGACAGTGTAGGTCGGCAAGGCTGCCCATCAGGCGACCTCCCGGTCGAGGCGCTCAATGGACCGCGCGCGGCCCGTCTCCTCGTCAATTACGATCAGGACCGAGTAGAAAGCAGCAGGGCCGCTTTCGACTGGTCCGAAGCGGTTCGGTAATTGCGTCAGGAACCGTTCGAGTACGGGTTCAAATTGCATGCCCAGGACTGAATTGACGGCGCCAACCATGCCTAGGTCTGTGACGTACGCTGTTCCCTTCGGCAGCACGCGCGTGTCTGACGTTGGCACGTGAGTATGTGTACCGACCACCGCACTCGCGCGGCCGTCGAGGTAAAACCCCATCGCTATTTTCTCACTTGTCGCCTCAGCGTGCAGGTCGACGATAATCGTCCGGCAATCCCGAAGCTCCGCCAGAGCCCGGTCCGCGCAGCGGAAGGGGCAATCAAGGTGCGCTCCCATGAACGTGCGCCCCATGAGGTTCACCACCGCCACTCCATCCTTCTGGTAGACGCCCCGGCCGGGAGTGCCTTCAGGGTAGTTCAACGGCCTCACGATGGGCGCATCGCTGTCAAGGACTGGATAAATCTCGCGGTTTTCCCATACGTGGTTGCCTGACGTAATGATATCCACGCCTGCGCTGAATAGCTCTTCCGCCGTTTGCGGCGTAAGTCCCCTTCCGCCCGCCGCGTTCTCGCCGTTGGCGATTACGAGATCAATCGCCCGTTCGCGACGTATCTCCGGCAGCAACCCTCTGACGGTGCGGCGTCCGAGCTTGCCGACAACGTCGCCGATCATGAGAACGTTCAGAAGCTTTTCCCTCCAGCTTCCCGGCTGGTTGTCGCGCCTACTTCGCGTACTCGACCGAGCGCCGCTCTCGGATAACTGTTACCTTCACCTGTCCTGGGTAGTCCAGGCTTTCCTGTATGCGCCTGCTTATCTCTTTCGCCATCCGGGATGCGCCGAGATCGTCGACTTCCTCGGGCTTGACGATTATGCGGATCTCGCGCCCTGCCTGAATCGCAAACGACTTGTCCACGCCCGGGAAGCCATTGGCGACCGCCTCCAGGGCTTCTAGCCGTTTAACGTACTGATCCAGCGATTCTCGCCGGGCGCCCGGCCGGCTTCCGCTGATAGCGTCGGCGACAATCGTAATGAGCGCCTCGACAGATGTGGGTTCGACCTCCTCATGGTGGGCCTCGATGCAGTGGATCACGCCCGCGTGAACGCTGTAGCGGCGCGCCAGCTCTGCCCCAAGGATCGCGTGAGTACCCTCGACCTCGTGGTCGATCGCTTTGCCGAGGTCGTGCAACAGACCCCCGCGCCTTGCGATATCTACATTCCCGCCGAGCTCATGGGCGATCATCGCGGCGAGGTTGGCCGTTTCCACTGCGTGCCGGAGCTGGTTCTGGCCGTAGCTGTAACGGTACTTTAGCCGGCCCAACGTGCGGATGATCTCCGGGTGCAGACCCGGTGCGCCCGCCTCCGTAGCCGCGGACTCCCCGGCCTCCTTGATCGATGCTTCCACCTCTTTGCGCGCCTTTTCCACCATCTCTTCGATGCGCGCGGGGTGAATTCGCCCATCCGTTAGAAGCTTCGTGAGAGCAATCTTGGCGACTTCGCGACGGACCGGGTCGAACGCCGAGAGGGTAACCGCGTCTGGCGTGTCGTCGATGATCACGTCTACCCCGGTGAGGTGCTCTAGAGAGCGAATGTTACGCCCCTCTCTCCCGATAATTCGGCCCTTCATGTCTTCCGACGGCAATGGCACCACAGATACGGTTCCCTCGGAGACGACTTCGCTGGTAAGGCGCTGCATCGTGACGGCGATGATCTTGCGAGCCCGCTGGTCCGCCTCTTCCTTCACCTCTTGCTCAATTTCTCGGAGCCGGCGGTTCGCCTCGTCGCGAATCTCACGCTCGATCTGAGCGAGCAGCATCTCCCGCGCTTCGCCCACCGTGAGGTTAGAGAGCCGTTCGAGCTCCGCGCGGCGCTCGTCCTCGAGCGTTGCCAGGGACGACCGCGCTTCCTCGAGGTCCCGCTCTCGGTTCTGGAGGTTACGTTGTCGCTGTTCGAGCGACTCCAGTTTGCGGTCTAGGTTCTCTTCTTTCTGGTTTAACCGCTGCTCTGAGCGCTGGATCTCCTTTCGCCGATCCCGAAGCTCAGATTCCGCCTGCTGGCGGACGCGGATGGCCTCTTCTTTGGCCTCAAGTAATAGTTCTTTCTGGCGCCTGTCGGCTTCGCTGAGAATTCTGGCGGCGCTTCGCTCAGCGGTAGCGACCCGGCTCTGACTGAGCCGCGTCTGAGCGTAATAGCCACCAACTGCACCCATGAATACAGCGCCGACAAGCCCCAAAACAATAAGGGCAAGCGGCATTTCGCCTCACTTCCTCTAGATACAAAAGTGTTCAGAAGCATTTCGAAAATCGCTAAGACTACGCGACAGAAAGGCTAGCCTAATCTTAAGGTTGCCGGGCTCGGCCTGTCAAGAAAATCGCCCATATATGGTTAACCTAACTAAACATTTGGGCGACGATCGATGTTAGCTTCCGGGATGCGTTTCGTCGCTTTGGGCCTCGATACCAAATGACAACGCAGCATAGACCCCTTCCTAGTTCTGCAACACGCCCGGTTCGGCGGCTGCCTGCTCAAGCAGGCTCGCTGCCATGTCTGCCGCGCGCTTGATTGTGGCTGGGTCAATACTGCCCGTGAGCTGGTTCTCGATGGTGACTACGCTCATGCAGAGCTGTTTGCCCAATTCCGGATCGGCTTGGCGCAATCGGCCGTCGATGTCGTGAGTCAGGTTGTGCGTGTCGCTACCGATAAACAGATTGCGCACCTGGGCCGCATCACCCGCCTCTGCGGCGGCACTCAACTGTTTCATCCCATCGGCGGCTTTGGTTAGACGCTCCGCTGTCACCGGTTGTGAGGTAATAGGCTTGAGCGGCTGATTGCAGGCTACCCGCACTCCAGCTTGGGGGTCACTGATGATGGTCGAGACCAGATAGAACGTGAGCGATAGCAGGGCAGCAATCGTTATACGAGGAAGAGCAGCGGCCAGCCATTCGCTGAGCCAAGCCCGGCCGAACGGCCGATTTCCCTTAGGCCGGCGCCCGATTGCAAAGCTGACGGCGAAGACCAGAACAAGGATGATGAAGGTAGCCAGAGTCGCCCCTGAAGTGCTGGTGCCTCCACCGTCCAGAATCACTGTCAGAACGAGGTGCCGCCGAGTCCCGGCAGGACCAGCGGCATCACTGTTTGCAGAGTCCTTGCGCCTCGCCCCGGCACTCTAAGCTATCGATATACGCTCGTACGCGGAAGCTTCTTAAGCGCTCACCTGGACGGTGAAATCGGCCCGAGCGTCGAGCAGTCCTTCCCGGCGGACGATTACTTCCAACTGCCACGACCCCGCAAGGCTCAACTGACTGGTATCGAGGATGTAATGCGTCGGTGGATGAAAGGCCTCTGCAGTGTCCTGGTTCTCGCCCAGCGGCTGATCCAAGTACTTGTATCGGACGAATACGTTCTGCACCGCGCGCTCGTCGCCGTTGGAGTCGTTGAGGAATATGCCAATCTCGTTCGCGCCTGCCTTGCCGGGATAGACGTCCAGTGAGATGTCAAGGTCGTCGGCTTTCACCGATTGCGCGAGCCCGCTTGGTGTCGGGACGGTAGACGCGGTGCCGGAACTGTTGTTGCCGGCCGCACTCCCGGTGAGCGGCGTGGAGGTCTCGGTAAGCAGCGCCGTGACGCCAAGGATCACGAGTGCTACAGCTAATTCGCCGGCAACAGCCCACCTGAAGCGGCGCTCCCAGGATAGGATGCGGGCCGATGCCGCCTTTGCCCCGCGGACAACGAACGAGAGAAATCGGGGACGCACGACCAGGAGGTTGAACGCCGCGAGTAGCAGCAGCGGCGCAAGCAGTACCACCTTAACGGCCAGCATGTATCCGTAATTGGAATCGAAGGCGGCCGTGATGCCGTGGAGGCGGTGCCACCACTGAATCGCGCCCGTGGTCACGACAAGCCCGACAGCCACGATAGCGACCTGGGAGAAGCGGGGGATGATGCCCGCCAGAAATCCAGCGCGCCGGTCGGTTACGGACAGCACCGCCGGAGTGATCAGCGCGAGTTGGAGGAGTCCTCCGATCCAGATGCCTCCCGTGACCAGATGCATCCAGTCGACGATCACACGGAACTCCGTCTGGCTGCGTTCGGCGGCAGCGTGGCTGATAAGGCTTGTCGTCAGAGGAAGGGCGATCGCGCATACCGCGAGGGAGATCCAACTGGATTCTCGCCAGTCGCCCTTGACGATAAGGTCCTTCAGCCGGCCGAAAGCGAGGGCAGCGAGTAAGAACCCTCCGACGAGCACGCTCACCCGTAACGTCCACACCTGGCCGAACCGGGTGTCCGTCCATACGTCCTTGATCGAGCTCAAAGACGCGGGATCGCTGCCTGCTGACCAACCTTGGAGCCAGAGCGCCAGGAGCGTCGTCACGCTGACGAGCGCTAGCGAAGACAGAATGGTAATCCGGACGATGCGCGCGACCTTTTTGGCGATCCGCTGTTTAGTCTCCTCATCTGGCTTGAGCGATCTGAGGCCGGCGGGAAGTACGAGCGCGGGGAAAACGATGGCGCCCAGAAACGCGGCCATACCTGCAAAGCCGACCCATCGGTTCACGGCGGCAAGCCAGCCCGGCGGGCTCGAGCCACCGCTGTCTATAGTGAGAGTAGGCGAGCCGGGCGCCGCCGGGGGCCCTGCTTGTCCGACGCTGAACGCAAACGTCCCGGCGGTCCGGTGCCCATCCACCGCGGAAAGCACGCGCCAGGCAACCGTGTAAGTGCCCTCCGGTAGGTTCGGCTGGATTGTGATCCCCGGATTCGATGCGTCACCGTGATGATGGAAATCGTTGTTATCAACGCGCGTCCCTTTGGAGTCCAGCACCTGCATCTCGCTGAACTGCAGCTCCACTGCCTCCGTGAACCAGACGAGCACCTCGAATGGGGCCTGAGCCACGACAGAGTTTTGTTCCGGAGTCGACCGGATGTACTGAGCGTGGGCGTATGCGCTGGAACTGCGCGCTCCGAACGCCACGCCCACGACCGCAGTCGCGAATATGAAGCCTACCAGCCGCATTATGCCGCCGCCTCTCATTGCGAACATATCCTTCCTCTTTACGATCTCCGTGCGGCGAGCGCCACGCCTCCGGCTGCCACGCCGACAATCCCAGCGATTATGCCGATGACGCCCAGCACGCGCGCCGTGTCATCCGAGCCGCCTGAAGACTTGCTCTGCAGCGCGGTAATTGATGACTGAAGCTCAGCGGTGGTCGGAAGCTTGTCCGGGAACTGCAAGTCGCTCGGGTCGTCGACGGGGTCGAACGTCTGGGGCCCGGAACTGAAGCTCTCGTCGACATCCTTGTTCTCGACTTTGCCGAAGATGTGGTACGTGTAATCCCCGGGCAGCGTCGGAATAAAGTGCGCCTCGTAAGCTCCCGGGTTGTTGAATGCCGCTTCAAGCGTCAACGGCATCTTCTTTGCGTCGCCGCCGACGATCACTTCCGCTTTGAGCGTGCTATCTAGGCCTTCGACCGGCTGCCCTGCCGCCTCCGCAGCTTCGTCTCCCTCCGCCGGGACGCCGTTCGGGAACAACTTCACATCCAGAGAGAGGCCGTTCAGTTGATAGGCGATCGCGGGTTCGTTGAGGAAGCCGACGACGAACCCGTAGTTGCCGACCGCCCTGTGCTCGTGGGCAAGCGCACGATTTGAAGAAGTAAGGCCGCCGGCTATAAGCGCGAGTACGCCGACAAGCATGAACGCGATGATACGTCTCACGAAGAGATGCCTCCCTCAATTACTATACGAACCGGTTCGGTCTTCTGGACTAGACCGAGCGGGGAGGCTTCTCCGGCCTCTGCCAAAGTGCATAGGTGCGGAGTGTTATTGTGCTCTCAAGCGAGTAAGACATCCCGTCCGGTTGTAGAGCGGAGATCACGCTCGAACTGTGGGCGACGACGGCGCCTTCCGAGCCTGCGCAACTTTTTGGACCTATGTGGCAGTGGTTTGCATGCTCGGCGGCCGCCGCGTCGTGATTTGCGTGATGATTCGACGCCGCCTGTCCGGACGTGTCGTCGGCGGCCGCCGGGTTACCGAGGTAGAGGACCTGGGGCAGGACGGCCAACAGCAGCACGAATATACTGCCGAGCCTGATCGCCCAACGCCTGCGCCGGGAAGATAACCGGAGCATGGTTAACCCATGCTAACGCTGTTGTGGCCCAAGCAGCAATCGCGGCCTAACTCGGCTCCCCTTCTTCCCCCTCGAGCCCAGAGTGCACAGGCACCGGCTGCGGCGTGGTAGCGCTCTTCGCGCGGATCTGCGCCTCAAGCTCCTGTGCGAGGTCCGGGTTCTCTCGCAGGTAGTCCTTCGCCTGCTCCCGACCCTGGCCCAGCCTTTGCTCGCCGTAAGAATAGAAGGCACCTTGCTTTTTGACGATGCCGTTATCCGCCGCGAGGTCCACGATGTCGCCCTCGCGGCTGATGCCGATCCATGCGCCCGTAAAGATAATGTCAAACTCCGCTGTCCGGAAGGGAGGCGCCACTTTATTCTTCACGATTTTCGCCTTCACCCGGCTCCCAATTACGGTCCCGGCCTGCTTCAAGCTCTCAACGCGCCGTAGATCGATCCGCACCGAGCTATAGAACTTGAGAGCCCGGCCGCCGGGTGTGGTCTCTGGATTGCCGAAGATGATGCCGATCTTTTCCCGAAGCTGATTGATGAAGATGACCGCCGTCCGTGACCGCGAGATCGCCGCCGTGAGCTTACGCAGAGCCTGCGACATGAGACGCGCCTGGAGCCCGGGCAACGAGTCGCCCATGTCGCCTTCGATCTCGGCCCGCGGCACGAGCGCAGCAACGGAGTCCACGATGATGACGTCGACCGCGTTCGATCTCACGAGCGCCTCGCATATCTCAAGCGCTTGCTCGCCCGTGTCCGGCTGGGAGATGAGGAGGTCTTCGATGTTGATTCCAATTGCTCCGGCGAAGGTCGGGTCGAGCGCGTGCTCAACGTCGATGTATGCCGACAGTCCACCTGCTCGCTGCGCCTGCGCGATTACGTGCATCGCCACCGTAGACTTGCCGGCCATCTCCGGCCCGAAGATCTCGGTGATCCTGCCTCGCGGAATGCCGCCTCCCAACGCCACATCAAGCGCCAGGGAACCCGTTGGTATCGTCTCGACCGTCATCTTCGCGGAGGCTTCCCCCAATCGCATAATGGAGCCTCTGCCGAACTGCTTCTCGATCTGGCCGATCGCGAGGTCGAGTGCGCGCAGGCGCTCGTCTCCCTCGCTCGCGTTGGTCTGGCTCATTGTCGCCGTCCCATTGTTTCGCCCCATGGTTCGCTCCTTTGTGACTCGCTGTAAATCGACGGCATCGTAGCATCGGGGTTTGTCACGCCACAATGGGCAAATGGCACTGATGAGAACAAATAAGCTAATCTTGGCATCACGCTCAATTACCGAGTCTAAAGGACGCTTGAATTACCAGCCCAAGTACGAATATAGCGATCATTGGGGAGAAGTCGAACATTCCCACGCGTGGAAGAATCTGGCGGATCGGAGCGAGGATGGGCTCCGTGATCTCGTGGATGATGTTGTGGAGCGGATTGTTCGGATTGTAGCCGATCCACGACAAGATAACCCTGGCAAACATCGCTATTAGGAGAGCAATCGCGAGAATGCGCACAAAAAGCGCAAGTGCTTCTATTTCTGGCCTCCTAGAGTTTTCGCCTTATCGTAGGTGGCTTCGACTGCGTTCAGAAACGCGGCGCGCAGACCCGCTTCCTCCAGCTCCCTCAGCCCCTCGGTCGTCGTCCCTCCCGGCGATGTCACCTGGTTGCGTAGTTCTGCCGGATGCTTTCCTGTCTCCAGCGCGTAGCGCGCTGAGCCGAGGACCGTCTGAAGCACCATCTGTACGGCCATCTCGCGACGCAGGCCGATGTGGACAGCTGCATCAATGAGGGCTTCGATGACCAGAAAGACGTAAGCGGGCCCGCTTGAGCTGACGGCGGTCGCCATATCGATGTACTTCTCGTCGGTGACGTATAGCTCCCGGCCGAGGACGGAGAGGATGCTGCGCACCGCTTCTCGCGTCGAGTCGGGCACCGCCTCGGTTGCCGTCCAGACCGTCATCCCTTCGCCGATTTGCGCCGGCGTGTTTGGAATCGCGCGCACTATGGCGTCATGCTTGAGCGCTGACCGGATCGTTTCGATCGTGACACCGGCCATGATCGACATAACAGTCTGTTTGCCGTTGAGGGTCGAGTTGAGCGAGCGGCCGGCCGCCGGGAACTCCTGAGGTTTGATGGCGAGCATGACGATGTCGCTCTCCGACGAAACCGCGTTAGCCTCTTCGCCGACGCTCACGCCATATGTTTTCGCGAGGTGGTCCCGGCGCGCCGGTGAGATATCGCAGGCGGCAATATCGGCGGGTGCGACGACGCCTTTATCGAGGACCCCGGCGATGATCGCCTCGCCCATGGTTCCGCCGCCGATGAAAGCGAGCTTCATCTAACGGCGTTCCCCAAAAATCGCTCGCCCAATTCGCAGATGCGTGGCGCCTTCTTCAACCGCGACCTCGAAGTCGTCGCTCATCCCCATCGATAGCTCTTGCAGTCCCAACCGCTCTGCCGCCTCTCGCAGGCGCCGAAAATGCGGTCGCATATTCTCAGCGTTTGCCGTCTGCGGCGCGACCGTCATTAGGCCTCGCACATCGAGAGTGGGGAGCTGGGCGATCGCAGCATACTGACGAGGCAATTCATCCGGGGTGAAACCGTACTTGCTCGGCTCTTCGGATACGTTCACTTCGAGAAGAATGGGTCGGCGCGCCGAGCTGCGCTTCGAAATGGCCTCCGCCAGGTGGAACGAGTCCACAGAATGGATTATAGCAAAGAGGCCCATAGCGAGCTTGACCTTGTTCGTCTGCAAATGGCCCACCATATGCCAGGTGACGAGCCGATCGATATCATCGAGCGCGCGCTGCTTGGCCTCTGCTTCCTGCACTCGGTTCTCGCCCAAATGGCGCACGCCTGCGTCGACCGCCTCGCGGATGGCCTTGGGCGCGACCCCCTTCGTCACCGCGACCAGCGTGACCTCCTCGGGCGCCCGCCCGCTCCGTTCGCATGCCGACGCGATTCGCCGGCGCACATCTTCGACGCGGCCGGCGATGCTCACGGCGTACACGCCCGAAGTATACTTGGCCTTACCGTGAAGCAGATGGACCGCCGGCTTCTCATTCTCACGCGGCTGCGCGAAGAGACCGCGTTTCGGGCGGCGGATCTCGCCGAGGAGTGCGAATGCTCGGTTCGCACCGTCTACCGCGACATCGATGCGCTTTGCCAGGCCGGCGTACCGGTTGCCGCCATGCCCGGCGAGGGCTACCGGCTGGCTCCGGGGTACCACCTGCCGCCGATTGCATTCACGGTCGAGGAGGCTGTCCAACTCCTGCTAGGGAGCGATCTTGCACATGGCCTGGGCACTGCCGAGCAGCGAGAGGCGGCGCGCTCGGCGGCCGCGAAGGTCGAGGCTGCGCTCCGGCCCGACACGCGTGCCGAGACCGACCGCCTGCGACAACGCATCCGCGTTTCGGACTGGTTGCGGCGCGAACCGACGCCATGGCTGGCAATGCTGCAGCAGGCCGTCGCGCATGACCAGGTGCTCTGGCTGCAATATCACTCCTTCAGTTCGGACGAGCTCACGGAGCGCAAAGTCGAGCCCTACTCCCTTATCTTCTACGGCGACGACTGGCATGTCGTGGGCTACTGCCGCCTGCGAGAAGGGATGCGGGACTTCCGCGCGAGCCGGATCCGCGACGCGCAACTGCTCCCCGAACGCTTTCAGCGCATGGCGGGAATGCTCCTTGCGGAAGACCGCATCCGCTCCAGTCCGGAAGAGGTGCGCGTCTGGGTTGAACGGGCGGCAGTGCCATGGGCTCGCGAGACGCCGGCCTTCGGCTTCGACCGAGAAGAAGCGGCCGAAGGAGGCGCGGTCTTCATCTACCGCGCATGGGACCTCCGGAGGCTGCTTCCCTGGGTGCTCAGCTGGGGCGCGTCAGCCCGCGTGCTGTCTCCAGCACACGTCGCGGACCGAGTGCATCGAGAGGCGGCGGCTCTCGCCCAACGCTACGCTGACGCCTAGATCACGAATTTCGAAAACCCGCTGACACTCCTGACAACATACTGTCAAACGCCTTCCGTATCCTCAGGCCATCCAGCAGTTCAAGGAGGCAAATATGAAGGTGCACACGTTTCTGGTCAACCTCACGAGCGAGGAACCGGAGCGCATGAAGGCGTTTTACGGCCAGACAATCGGGCTGGAGAAGAACCCGGACATGGGCGATGACGCCTTCCACGCCGGCGGCGCCGTCATCGCCATCGACGGCCATAGCGAGACGAAGGGCTCGGCCAAGGAGCCGCAGCGCGTGCTGATCGACTTCTTTGTCGACGACCTTAAGGCCGAGCAGTCGCGTCTCGAGGGCAAAGGCGTGAAGTTCCTAAGGACGGCCGGTAAGGAATGGTGGGGCGGGATCATCTCCACCTTCCAGGATCCCGACGGCAACTACTGCCAGCTCATCGAGTACAAGCCGGAGGCGTAGGATGGAGGTTCGCTTCGTAGCTGGAGTCACACCCATCGTCGAAAGTGCCGAGAAGGCTCGGGAGTTCTACGGACGGGAGCTAGGCCTTCCAGTGCGGGCGGAGGAAGGTGACTACTCCGTCGCTGATCTTGAAGGCGTCAAGCACTTCGGGCTATGGACCCTGAAGGACGCCTCGAGAAGCACTTTCGGCGTCGAGGAGTGGCCAGACGGCCTTCCGCGACCGCAGGTGACGATCGAGTTCGAGGTGGATGACGTGCGGGCGGCAGTAGCAGAACTGAAATCGCGCGGTGTCGACGTATTGCAAGGTGCGAAGGTCGAACCTTGGGGACAGACCACTGCCCGGCTGCTCAGCCCGGAGGGCATCCTGTTGGGAGTGACGTACACTCCCTGGCTCCGAGAAGGACGGTCTGCACAATGACCGCGACTACTCATGTGACCGGCCTCGATGTCCTCCGCGCCGCCGCCGACGGGCTCGTCGAAACGCCGCCGGCGGCTGCGCTGCTCGGCTGGAGGGCGCTCGACCTTGAGCCCGGCCACGTCCGCGTTCAATACACGGCTCGACCGGAGTTCTGTAACCCGCACGGCGCCATCCAGGGCGGCTTTTTGGCGGCGATGCTCGACGACGCGATGGGCCCGGCGCTGTTCACCACGCTTCCAGCGGATCAATTCGCCCCGACGGTCGAGATGAAGGTGAACTTTGTCCGTCCGGCGAGGCCCGGCCCGATCATCGCGGAGGGCAGCGTCGTTCACAAGACGAACTCCATCGCCTTTCTTGACGGCAAGCTTACGACCGTCGACGGGGACCTTATCGCCACGGCCATGGCGACGGCTCGCATCTTTGCCGCAGCCAAGAACGGCCATGGACATTCGGGATAGGGTCGCGCTCGTCACGGGCGCTGGTTACGGCATCGGCCGCGGCATCGCGCTTCGGCTCGCTGCCGCCGGCGCACACGTCGTCGTCAACGACGTGCACGAAGAGCATGGCCGCGAGACGGTGGGCATGATCGAGTCGGCGGGGGGCAAAGCGGCATTCGTTCACGCCGATGTCACCCTCGACGGCGCGATCCAGCGGGCGATCACCGTCGCTGAGGGGACGTTCGGCGGCCTCGACATCCTTGTTAACAACGCTGGCACCTATTATGACCCTCCCTTCTACCCAGTGGCGGAGGCGAGGGACTGGCGGCGCATCCTGGAGGTCTTCCTGACCGCCTACATGGATGTCATGCAGCGAGCGATAGAGGCCATGAAGAGGCGAGGCGGCGGAGCCGTCGTCAATATCGCCTCCTCTGCCGGAGTGGGTTTCAAGGCCGACAACGACTGGCCCGACTACGCTGCCGCAAAGGCCGCTGTCATGCGGCTGACGGCCACGCTGGCGCCGCTCAAGGAACGGATGAACATCCGCGTCAACTGCATCTGTCCCGGCTGGGTCGCGACCGAGAACGTGCGCGCCTACCTCTCGACCTGGAGCGAGGAGCGAAAGCAGCAGCAAGATGTTCCGGCCGGCGGGCCGGACGCAATGCTTCAGCCAACCGACATCGGCGACGCAGTCGTGCAATTTGTTCGCGACGAGTCTCGCTGTGGCCGGATTTTGCTGTACTACGAGCCGGGCAAGAAGCGGTTGATCCCAACAGACCTCGACCTCTTCGAGCTGGGTGAGGAGGCTTAGTGCTGGTCCCTTGGGGCGAGTTCGCGGACGCTGCGCCCGGCCTCGCCGAACGCGGCGCGCGGCTGTTCGGCGTGGGCGTGGCCTACATCGCCACGACTGCGAAGGACAGCTCACCCCGCGTGCATCCATTCACGCCTTTGATCGGCGGCGGACGCCTCCTCGCCTTCATCGGAGAGCGCACAGTGAAGTATGACAATCTCCTCCGCGACCCCCGCTGCGCCATCCACGCTATGATCGGCAACGACGACGAGGAGTTCATGATCATCGGCCGCGCGGTGGTCTCCGACAACTGGGCGACGAATATGCTGGCAGCGGTCGAGGCGCGCAAGATCAATATGACCAGCCGCAATCACGTACCCTTCGAGTTCATGATCCAGCGCGTCCATTGGGCCGTGTGGAAAGGCCTTGGCACGCCCGACATCCGCAGGCGAGCAGAGCGCTGGCAGGCGCTGGGCTAGAGTGGTGCCCGACCGGCTGGAGCCCGCTGCCATCGGCTTTTCCTCGCATTCGGGCTGGGCGGCGGCTGTCTGTGTGGGCGGCCCGTTGAGCGCTCCTTGCGTCATCGAGCGCTCGCGACTCCTGCTCACCACGTGGCCGCTCCCGCGTGAGCCATATCACGATGCCAAGCGCGGCGGCCCAGACGAGGCTGTGGAGATAGTCGCTGCTGCCGCTGAGGAGGCTCGGGTACTGGCGGCGGAAGCGGTAACCGGGTTTGCTGCCTTGGCCGGAGCGCACGGGTACGAACTAGTCGCAAGTGGACAGGTGCTGGGCGGCGGCAAGCCAGGCGCCTCGCTGTCCCAGTCTCTGTCTACACACGCGGCGATGCATGGCGCCGAGGGATGGCTGTTTCGCGAGGCGCTGATCGAGGCAAGTCAGAGCAGTGGTCTTCGAGCGGTCGGGGTGATTGAGAGAGAGCTGCCGGCCCGCGCTGCGGCGGCGTTGGGGACCTCGGAGGGCGAAGTGGGCGCGCTCGTGCAGCTGCTGGGGCGAGACTGCGGTCCTCCGTGGGGGCGAGACCAGAAGGTGGCAACGATGGCGGCTCTCATCGCGCTAGGTTCTGCGTCGTCCCGAGCGCCCGCTTAGTTGCCGCTGGCGGCTCGCGCGCCGACAATGGCGCGAGATGGTCGTCTCGATCCTCCGCCGCAAGAGCCGCCTGACTGACCGCGCGCGCTGGCGGTCTCAGCTCGACGGCGTTCTGCCGAAGATCACCGGCATTCTCGAGAAGTCGTCGGGATTTGTGTCAGTCGAGTACGCCTGGGATGTGAACGAGGAAGGTGCGTTCGCCCAGATCACGACGTGGCGGACCGAGGATGACTGCAAGCGCTACGTGCGAGAAGGCGCGGCCGCAACTATTGCGACGATCGAGGAAGCGGCGGTCCCCACGGCGCCACACCCGGACGGCAGGTGGGTGCGGCAAACGTACGAAGTCGCCGAACCGTAGGGCGATTGCATTGCCGCCGGACGAGGGTGACTTTCTTTGCGCTGACTGGGTCTGGGACGCGGCGCTGCGCGAACTCCGCAATTACCCCAGGAAGGGTAAGAGGCATGCCGACGAGCCGCAGGCTGTCGAGCGGCTCAAGCCTGTCCGCTCCGTCACCTGGCACCGCTGGTCGCAGGCGCCGATGCAGACCGCGACCGGCCACGTCTTGCCGCCGAGCCTCTCGCGGGTCGTTGTCGCGTACGAGGGCGGCGGCGACCTCACGATCAACGAATACGACCGCGGCTGCGCGGAGAAGCTGGCGAGCGCGATCGCGCAACCCTATGATCTAGCTGTAATTGAGGAAGGTGCGCCCGGCGGCCGTCACGGCGGCAATCTGCCCTCGCGCGACCAGATGGGGCGGCTGGTGAATGAAGCCGGGCGCGAACAGGTGATCCTCGATGAGGTAGGCGGCGAGATCACGGTCACGAAGCGGGGGCGTCTTTGGGGCAAGAAGCGCCGCACGATGCGTACGAACGAAGTGCGCCGTCTAGAGCTGGGCTACGGAGTGACCGGCCCGATCGAGACCTTCACTGTGTGGGCAGTGGTTGGGCCGGAGGAGGAGAAGATATCGCTGACCTCGTACTCGGGGTACGAAGGGTGGGCGGAGCCGGAGGAGTGGCGGGAGTTCGTTCGGGAGCTCGGGCGGTCTTTGGGCGTGGAGGGGCGAGTGTAGAGACGCGCCTTCGGGGCGTCTCTACGGCGCTGCGTTATCGCGAAAAGCCCGCGAGGCGCTCGAGGCGGTCGATCTTGACGGTCGCAGGGTCGAACAGCGATCCAAAGTACGAGGAGAACGTGGCCATGTGCTCGGTGCCGCGATGCGCCGCTGTAGCGTCGTCGTCCGCGTAGATCTCGTAGACCGTAATCTCGGACGGGTCCTTGCGGTTCCGGTGGAAGATGTAAGTCAGCGCACCCGGCTCGGTGGACTCGACGGATGCAGCCTGCTTCTGCATCGCCTCTGCGGCCTCGGCCTCTTTGCCGGCAATAATGTTGAACCGGGCGAGAATCTGTTCATCTTGCCTCCTAAACTGCGCTAATCTGGGATTTCGTTTCGTCGTTTTTT
>Ga0209376_1000698_pt1 | contig 36237 bp, 36 predicted proteins | sample GraSoiAngelo_134_FD_185891 | JGI IMG/M metagenome (GOLD analysis project Ga0209376, IMG submission 185891) | Grasslands soil microbial communities from the Angelo Coastal Reserve, California, USA - 14_0929_05_30cm (SPAdes) (version 2) | ecosystem: Environmental > Terrestrial > Soil > Grasslands ...
TTTTCGCGGTTCGGGCAGCTCGCGTCCTCGATGCCCCAGGGGCCGCCCAGCATCAGCGCCGGGAAGGCCTCGCCGGGGTTGGCGATGAACTGGAGGTCGGGGCCGACGTCCATCACCGCGACCGAAGCCGTGGTAGTGCCCCGACCCGCAAGGCAGGTCCAGGAGTCGGGTAGGGCAATGGGCGACTGGCGCGCTCCGCCAGAGCAGCGGACCCGGCGGCGGGCAGGCGGAGATCGTGGCGGCGATCGAGAGGTTCCGAGCGGCCCCTCTGACGGCTCGACGCCGCTCGCCGAAGCGCTGGCACGGGCGCCCGCTCGGTACCGGCGCCTGCTCGACTTCGTCGAGTGGAAGCTCATCGAGATGCCGCTACCCCGCCTCCAGACCATCGGCGACGAGTCCGTCACTTTCCTCTATGCGATCAACTGGACGCGGTCCGTCCGGCAGGGTGCCGACAAGGCGGGCCTTGAGGAGACACATCGGCGGTGTGTAGCATGCAGATGATCCTCATGAAGGCATCGACACGGGCGTACGAGCGTCTCAACATCACGCTTCCGAGGGCGACGGTGGAATTGCTCGACCGCGTGACGAAGAAGGGGAATCGCAGCCGGTTCATCGACCAGGCGATTCGCGAGCTCGCCCTCGGCCGGACGCGCGCACAGCTGCGGAAGCTCCTCGAGGAAGAGGGCCGCGTGAACCGGGATCGTGATCTACGACTGGCCGCGGAGTGGGCGGCGGTGGATGCGGAGACGTGGCCGGTTCGTCGACGGCGGTAGCGCGTCCACGCCGCGGAGACGTTTGGCTCGTCGCGCTCGACCCCACGGTGGGCTCGGAAATCCGCAAGACCCGGCCGGCGGTCATCGTACAGAACGATCATTCGAACCGCACCGCCTCCACCACCATCGTTGCTCCGGTGACCTCGCGCGCGCGGTCGCGACTCTATCCGAACGAGGCGTTCGTCCGCGCGGGCGAGGGCGGCTGCCGACTCGACTCGATCGTGCTCGCGCGCCAGATTCGCTGCGTCGACCACGCGCGTCTCGTCCGGCGACTCGGCAAACTTCGCCCATTGACGCTGGCGGCGGTCGACCGAGCATTGCTCATCACGCTTGGTCTCATCGACCTCTGAAGGGATGACAACCCAGCGGCAGCGCTCGCAGAGCATCCGGCTTGCTATGCGTCCGATGCCTCTGCCCCGCCTCCAGACCATCGGCGACGAGTCCGTTGTCCAGCGGCTGGCGTTCGTGGATCAAGCCCAAGCGGGGCCGCAACAGCGGATTGTTGGGCGGCACGCTACCTCGACAACGTAAGCGGATGATGGAGAAAGGCGCGCGAGGCTGGTATAGCGATTTGGCGATGAGGAACGGTCAAGAGCTTGTTCCGTGAAGCACAGAACGATCATTCGAACCGCGTCAACCCTTGCGCACGGGGATGTTCTCGTGGCGACGTCGAGTACGAGCGGCTGGTCGAGCGACCTTGTCCAACGGGATCATTCCCCTCCGCGCCGTTTGCCGGCGGGAAGTGATCAGCGACCGAAATCGCTCGCTGGTCTCGTAGATCACCTCCTCCAGGTCGGCAGGGTCGATGCCTTGGAGGACTGCGGCCGGACGACCGTGTCGCGTTATTACGATCACATCATCACGCGCGAGTTCTATGTACTCACTCAGCTTGGCCTTGACCTCGCGAATCGTCGCCATCTTCATGGCTTCCGCCTCCTGATCGGTCGGACGGTATGCGGCGTCAATCGCCGACCCTTGTCCCAGACATGCAGCACAAGCACCTCCCGGCGGCGCTCGTCGACGTCGTAGTACACACGGAAGTCTCCCACTCGCAGTCGATACGGCGGGTAGAATTCGCCACGCATTCGCTTCACACGACTCCGCCGCTCGAGGGTCGGTTCCACGGCGAGCACCTTCCTCACGACGCTCAAGATCGTCCTACGATGAAACACGCGGATCGCATTCAGCTCCCGTACCGCCTCCGGGTGGATCACCACTCGGAACACGTCACATTTGTAGTCTCAAATGTGTCCCAAGACAAGGTCTTCGAAACAGGGAGGCGGCGGTGCCCGGGGACTGGCGCCTGTTCGCCGTCGAGGGCTGAGCCGCCCGTAGGCAAACCCGCGGCCCCTTTGGCGACAGGGCCATTCCTCTGGCACCATGCGCGCACCATGACGCCCACCGATCCGCAGCTCGCCTACCGGGACGAAGCCTTCCTTGACAGCGACGCCGCGCGCCCGCTGCGCATCCTCGCCGAGTACCTCCAGCCCCTGCATGCGTTCGCGCGGGAGCGCGTCCACGACACCATCGTGTTCTTCGGCTCCGCCCGGCTGCGCGCCGACGGGCCCCTCGGGCGATACTACGCCGAGGCGCGCGAGCTCGCGCGCCTGGTGACCGAGTGGTCGCAGGAGATCGCATCGCCGGCGCACCGCTTTCTCGTCTGCAGCGGCGGCGGGCCGGGCATCATGGAAGCCGCGAACCGCGGCGCGGCCGACGCGGGCGGGCGCTCGATCGGGCTCAACATCGGCCTCCCGCACGAGCAGCGCCCGAACCCCTACATCACGCCCGGCCTCGGGTTCGAGTTCCACTACTTCTTCATGCGCAAGCTCTGGTTCGCGCACCTCGCGCGCGCCATCGTCGTCTTTCCCGGCGGCTTCGGCACGCTCGACGAGCTGTTCGAGATCCTGACCCTCTGCCAGACGCGCAAGCTCGATCGGCCGATCGTGATCCTCCTGTACGGGGCGAGCTACTGGCGCGAGATCGTCAATTTCCCGGCCCTCGTGCGCTACGGGATGATCGCGGAGGAAAACCTCGGGTTGTTCGACTTCGTCGACACCCCGGCCGATGCGCTCGCGCGGCTCCGTGCCGCCCTCGGGAGCGAGAGCGCGACCGCCGCGCCGTCGTTCGCTCGCTCGCGAACGTGCGCCAATCCCGACGGGGTCCCGTGATGGCCGCGTCCCGGGAATCCGAGCGCGCGCTGCTCCTGCGCGTGGCGCGCCAGGCGATGGTCGAGCACGGGCTCGAGCCCGACTTCCCGCCCGCCGCGCTGGCCGAAGCCGGCGGCCTGTCCGACGACGCGAGCGCCCGCGACGGCGCGGAGCGCGACCTGCGCGCACTCCCCTGGTGCTCGATCGACAACGACGATTCGCGTGATTTGGACCAGCTCACGGTGGCCGACGCCCCCGCGGGCGGGTGCACCACCATCCGCGTGGCGGTCGCCGACGTGAGCGCCGCCGTCGCCCGCGGCTCGGCGCTCGATCGACACGCCCGCACCAACACCACCTCGGTGTACACGCCGCCTCGGAACTTTCCGATGCTGCCGGACCGGCTGAGCACCGACCTGACGTCGCTCAACCCGGACGTGGACCGTCTCGCGGTGGTGGTGGAGATCGCGGTCGGCGGCGACGGCGTGTGCGGCGAGTCGAAGGTCTACCGCGCCCTCGTGCACAACCACGCGAAGCTCGCCTACCATGCGGTCGGCGCGTGGCTCGAGGGCGACGGCCCGCTGCCTGCGGCGGTCGCCGCCGTTCCCGGGCTGGCGGAGAACCTGAAGCTCCAGGACGGCCTGGCGCAGCAGCTGAAGGCGCACCGCCACGACCACGGCGCGCTCGAGCTCGAAACCGTGGAGGCGCGGGCGGAGTTCGACGGCGACACCGTGGGCAGGCTCGCGGCGGAGAAGCCGAACCGCGCCAGGGACCTGATCGAGGACTTCATGATCGCGGCCAACGGGATCGTCGCGCGCTTCCTCGAAGCGCATCGATTCCCCGTCTTGCGCCGCGTCGTGCGCTCGCCCGAGCGCTGGCAGCGCATCGTCGCGCTCGCCGGCGACCTCGGCGACCGGCTGCCGGCCGAGCCCGATGCGCCCGCCCTCAACGCCTTCCTCCTGAAGCGGCGCGCGGCCGATCCACTCGGCTTCCCCGATCTCTCGCTGACGATCATCAAGCTGCTCGGACGCGGCGAGTACGTGGCGAACTTTCCCGGCCAGGCCGTCGTCGGACACTTCGCTCTCGCCGTGAGCGAGTACACGCACTCGACGGCGCCCAACCGGCGCTATCCGGACCTCGTCACCCAGCGCCTCGTGCGCGCGGCGCTCGCCGAGCAGGAGGTTCCGTACGGTCGCGACGAGCTCGGCGCCCTCGCCGCGGAATGCACGCTCAAGGAGGACGGCGCCCAGAAGGTCGAACGGTTGGTGCGGAAGGCCGCGGCCGCGTGTCTCCTGACGAGACGCATCGGCCAGCAGTTCGACGGCATCGTGACCGGCGCCTCGGCGAAGGGCACGTGGGTCCGCATCTTCGACCCGCCGGTGGAGGGCCGCGTCGAGCGCGGGCAGGAGGGGCTCGACGTGGGTGACCGCGTGCGCGTGCGGCTCGTGCACACGAACCCGGAGCGCGGCTTCATCGACTTCGTGCGGCTCTGAGCAACGCGATCGCTGGCATGCGCGGTCGCCGTGGGTTATGCAGCGATCGTGTCCACCGATCGGTCGCCGACGCCGCCCAGGCGCTACGCGCTGCAGTCTCTCTTTGGCCCCGGGCAGGACGGGATGACGATGCACACGCCGCACGCGGCGCATCTCGGCATCCGCGTCGTGGAGACCGGGCCGGCGTTCGGCGTGTGCGCCCTGCCCTTCCGCGAGGAATTGATCGGCGACCCGCGGCGGCGGGTCATCTTCGGCGGGGCGATCACGACGTTGATCGACCACGCTTCCGGACTCGCCGTCGCCTGTGCGGTCGAGGAGCTGACGGCGATCGCCACCATCGACCTCCGGGTCGACTACCTCCGCGCCGCCGAGCCCGACCTCGAGCTGTACGCCCGCTCGGATTGCTATCGGCTGACGCGCAACGTCGCCTTCGTTCGCGCCGTGGCCTGGGAGCGCACCGCCAGCGATCCCTTCGCCAGTGCCCTCGGGACGTTCATGCTCGGTGCCAACCGCAGCGACAGCTCGTTCGAGCGTCTGGTTCGCTCCAAGCAGGGCGGCGGCCGATGAACCAGATCGTCGACGCCATCCCGTACGCGCGCTTCCTCGGCGTCGAGGTGGAACGCAGCGATGGCGTCCTCGAGTGCGTGCTGCCGTTCCGGCACGAGATCGTCGGCAACGCCGCGCTTCCCGCCGTGCACGGTGGCGTTCTCGGCGCCTTCCTCGAGCTGACGGCGCTGCTGCGTCTCCTCGACGAGAGCGGCAGCGAACGCGTGCCGAAGCCGATCACGTTCAGCGTCGACTACCTGCGCTCCGCGGGCCCGCTTGCGACCAGAGCCCGCGCCGAGATCTTCAAGCTCGGGCGCCGCATCGCCAACGTTCGCGTCGTCGCCTGGCAGGACGACCGCAGCCGCCCGGTGGTTGCGGGCAACGGCAAGTTCCTCCTGTCCTGACGCCGCTCCGGCTGCGCTGCCCGCGCGCCACGTCGATCTCGATCGGACCGAATCCGGAGGGCGAGGGGAACGGCCCGCGGACGCGGTCAGTCTCGCATGAGCCGAATCGCCCGTCGTGGGCAGCGGCGCACGGCCGTCTCGACCTCGGCGCGCCGTGCCTCGCCCGGGTGCTCGACGAGCACGCGCGCCTTGTCGTCGTCGCCGAGGTCGAAGATCTCGGGCGCCACTTGCGTGCACACCCCGTTGCCCTCACACAGCACCGGATCGACGATCACGCGCATCGGACGTCCCTCGTCACTCGCGCACGAACGGGACGCTCGCGAAGCCGTGCACGTTGCTCATGTGCATGCGCCGGCAGCGGGCGTCGTCGACCGTGTAGCGCGGGAAGCACCTGACGAACTCCTCGAGGGCAACGCGGGTCTCGAGACGCGCGAGCGAGGCGCCGAGGCAGAAGTGAACACCCTGGCCGAAGCCGAGTGGCTCCGGGATCTGCCGGTCGACGTCGAAGCGGTCGGGGTCGCGGAACTCCCGCTCGTCACGATTGGCAGCGCCGATCAGAAGGAGGATGCGCGCTCCCCGGGGCACGGTCCGCCCGTACCACTCGACGTCGCGCATGACGGTCCGCGCAGCGTACTGCGCCGGCGAGCTGTGGCGCAGGATCTCTTCGATCGCGCCGGGGAGCCGCGCGGGGTCGGCGAGGACCTTCCGGTACTCGCCCGGGTGGCGGGCGAAGAGGACGGCCGCGTTGGCGAGAAGCTTCGTCGTGGTCTCGTTGCCCGCGGCGCCGAGCAGCGAGCAGAAGCCAACGATCTCGCCGTCGGAGAGCCGCGTCGTGCCGCCGTCGGTCTCGAGCTCCGCCTCGAGGAGACCGCACACGAGCCCGTCCCTCGGCCGCCGGCGCAGGTCGCCGAGGAGCTCGTACAAGTAGCGCATCTGGTGCAGCGATGCCTCGAGCGCGCGCGCCGGGATCGCGGGCGTGTCGGGGTCGCGGTCGAGGGCGAGGTCCGTCCACTCGCGCAGCTGCCGGCGGTCCGCGTCCGGCACGCCGAGCAGCGTGAAGATGACCTCCATCGGGAGCGGCGTCGAGAAGTCCTTCACGAAGTCGCCGCCGCCCTGGGCCACGAGTGGCTCGAGCAGGCGGACGGCGGTGGCGCGGACGAACGGCTCGAGGCTCGCCACCCGCCGCGGCGTGAAGGCGCGGCTCACGAGCTTGCGGAGCCGATCGTGGCGCGGCGGGTCGAGGGAGATCAGCATCGGAGTCGCCTCGAGCATCTTGGGGTCCAGGCGCTCGAGGACGACGCCCTCCGCCGAGCTGTAGGTCTCCCAGTCGACGAGCGCCGGAAGCACGTCGCGAAAGCGTGACAAGGCCCAGAAGTCGAGCTGCTCGCTGCGGTAGAGCGGGACGTGGTCGCGGAGCCAGCGGTAGATCGGGTGGGGATCCTCGTGGAACTCGTACGAGAACGGGTTCAGCTCCACGGCAAGCTCATCGCAGCATCGGGCGCCGTCGGCGAGCGGAGGTTGATGCGCTCGTCGGTCGCGCCCGGAATCCCAGGACGCTGTCGCCTATACCTCCACTTCCACGTCCGCTCCCCGTACGCGCACGGCGTAGCGCGCGACCCCGCGCGGCGCGGGTGGGCCCAGCACGGCGCCGGTCTTGATGTTGTAGACCGCCCCGTGCCACGGGCACGTGACCTCCTCGCCCGACACCTCGCCCTCGGAGAGGGGGCCGCCGCGGTGCGTGCAGGTGTCGTCGATGGCGTAGAAGCTCCCCTCCAGGTTGAAGAGGGCGATCTTCTTCCCCGCCGCCTCGACGCACTTCGCCTCGCCGGGAGCGAGGTCGGCAGTGCTCGCAACCTTGACGAACTGCGCCATGTGGACCTCCTCGCGAACCGCTTACCTCGTTCCGAACTCGATCACGATCCCCCCGACCACGACGCAGCGCGCCGCGGGGTACGATGCTCGGGGGGCCGGCGACCCGAACCCCAAGGACGTGACTCGACGTCCCCTGTCCCCCCGCCTGGCTCACGGATCGACGCGATCCGGACGTGATCGTCTGTCCCGCCTCCCCCTGCTACCCACCCTTCATGAAGAACCGCCTATCGCCCCTCGCCCTCGCAGTCGGCCTGATGGTCGCCCCAGCGGCGCGCGGCGCTGGCGGCTTCGGGGCCCCCGTGGTCGTCACCGGAATCGATACCGGCGAGCCCGGCATCGACGTCGCCTCCGACGGCACGATCTACGTCAACGCCCCGACCGGCCTGAACCCGTCGGGCTCGCCCAGCCTCGTGTTCCGCTCGGACGATGGCGGCGCTAACTGGGTGGAGACCCCGCCCGGAGCTCGCACCAACCTGCCCGGCGGCGGCGACTCCGACCTGTCCATCGACCCGGTGACGGGTACGGTCTACATGACCGACCTCTGGCTCGGGAGCGCCACCGTGTCCCGGTCCATGGACCGCGGGGACACCTGGGTCGCAAACCCGGTCCAGGGCATGGTCGTGCAGGACCGCCAGTGGGTGGCGACCGCCGGCGGCGGGAATGTCTATCATGCGACTCATCAGATCCCCTCCGGCCTCGTGGTCTCCAAATCGGAGGCGCCCACCGACGGGCTCGTCTACTCGCAGTCCACGATTGCGGCAACGCCCGCCGATCAGACGGGCTGCGTGTGCCCGCCGGGCACCCTCATCGCCGAGCCCGGCACGCAGCCGCTTGGCTCCGGCGATCGCGTCGGCCTCATCTACTTCACCTCCACCGGAGGCATCAACTTCGCACGCTCCCTGGACGGCGCCGTCACCTTCACCAACGTGCCGGTCTCTCCGCCGAGTTCCGCCGATACCACCCACGCGTTCCCGGTGGTGGCCTCCGCCGACGGCGACACCTTGCACGCCGTCTGGCTCGAGGTCTTCGGCACGGCGTCGTCCCGCGTCCGGTACGCGCGGTCCAGCAACTGGGGAGCCAGCTGGACCAAGCCGGCAACCCTCGTAGGTTCGGGCACGTCGGTCTACCCGTGGGTGGCGGCCCGCGGCGACAAGGTCTCGGTGACCGTCTACCATACCGACGCCAGCGGCACGCCCGACACCGTCGACCAGAAGAGCCAGTGGTTCGAGGCCTACCTCGAGAGCACCAACGGCGGCAGCAGCTTCACGGCGCTCGCCGTCATCGACCCCCTCCCGGTGAAGAGCGGGCCCATCTGCACGGAGGGCACGGACTGCAACGCGAATCGGGAGCTGCTCGACTTCCAGTCCGTCACGATCGACGGCGCCGGGCGCGCGAATGCCACCTGGACCCGCTCCATCGACGGGGTGAGCGACACCGAGATCCGCTTCGCGCGGCAGTGAGGCGGGCGGTCAGAGAAGCCGCGTGAACCCCCGCACGTCGGCGAACTGCTCGAGGTGGTCGATGGCGTCGAGCACCTGCCTCATCCGCGACGCGGACAGCACCTCCGCGGCGGTGAGCTGGAACTTGTCGTTCGCGCCGAACCCCGCATTCACGTTCTCCCGGATGCAGTCGACGAAGCTCTTGTAGTCCTGACCGGCGACGGTGACGGTGACCTCCGCGCCGAAGACGCCCATCGTGAGGTCGGGGACCATCTCGACCTTGTCGTAGAGGGCGCGCAGCCCGGCGTCGCCGACCCGGTCGTCCCGATACTGCCGCTGCGTGAGCTCGCCGTCGCGCAGCGCCGCGGCGATTGCGTAGGGACCGTCGAACAGCAGCGCAATGTAGGTGAAGTCCGGCTCGTTCGGGTCGAGCACGCGGTCGAGGATTGCGCTCTTCCCCTCGCTGAACATGGTCGCGCTCGACGCCATGACGAACGGGATGCGAGCGAAGATCCGCTCGACCACGGCGGGCAGCGCCGCCGCGGCGACGCCGGCGTCGAGGAGCTGGCGGCGGACGTTCAGCGTCGCGTGCACCGCCGGGAGCTGGAAGCCGTCGGTGGGGTAGCGCTTGTTGAAGTACTGCCGGGCGAAGCGCCAGTCGGTGCCGAGGTCTCGCACCGCCCGCTCGAGCCGCCGCGGGCTCGCGATGTCGGCCACGCCGTAGAAGTAGCCGAGCGGGCTCTCGAGGAGATCGCGGCGGCCGGTGAGACCCTGGGCCGCGAGCTGGGCGGCGAGGACCGCCGTGTACGCCGGGGCCCCGGTGAGGAGCCCCTTCGCGTCGGCCGTCCAGGCGGGGATCGACGTCACCTGGGGCTGCGTGCAGGCGATCCCGGAGGCGTCGCGGAGCCCGTCCGGCTCGAGACCGAGCAGCTTCGCCGCCAGCAGCGGGAGCTCGAGCTGATGGATGGCCAGCGCGTTCCCGGTGTGCAGCACGTCGGTCAGGAACTCGCCCGCCCGCGCCACGATCTCGTTCCCGGCGACGATCGCCGTCAGCACCGTCGCCCCGCTCGCGCCGGCCAGCTCGCCCACCGCCAGCACGACCGGCACGATCGATGCCCCCGAGTGGGCGAGGAACGTCCAGTCCTCCCACTCGAGGAGCTGCGCCAGGAAGCTGTTCGCCATCGCCGCCTGGCGTGCGGAGGTGCGGAAGCGGTTGCGCCCGATCACCGTCGCCTCGGCGCGATCCTGGAACGACTGGACGGCACGCGCGAGCTTGATGCCGGGCGCCATCGTCGAGCCCGCGTAGATCACGCCGAGGATGTTCTTCACCTGATCCTTGGCGGCTTGAATCTGCTCGGGCGGAACCTGGTCGAAGGGGAGCCCGTGGACCCAGCCGGCAAGCGTCGCGGTCACGCCGGGGGCGCGGGTCGCCCCGAGCGCCAGCTCCTCGATCGTCCCCGTCGGATCTGCCTCGATGTCGTCGACCAGCTCGAAGGTCGGCGGCTCGCCCTCGCACTGCGGGAGGCCCTGCCGCGCCGCCAGGTCGCGCAGGAGGTTGGCGAGGAACGCGGGATCGTTGTCCGCCCCGGCAGGGATGTGCGCGAAGATATACATGACGATCAGGAGCAGCGCGGCGCGGTTCGCCTCGTCGCGCGACGGGAAGGCCCGGCCCGCGACCAGCGGCGCGAGACCGGTGAAGTCGCCGTAGAGGACCCCGTTCCAGTCCCCCTCGTCGAGGATGAGGTTCGCGTGCGCCGAGGGGTTCGTCCCCGGCGCGAGCGTCGCCCCTGCGGCGCCGAGGAACAGGTTGTAGGCTCGTGGGGTGCCCGCCACGTGGCAGTTGAAGATGCGGTTCGAGAGGAAGCGGCCGAAGCGCGTCAGCACGATCGCCGGCCCGGCCGCTTGCCACTTGGCGACGAAGGCGGCGAGGCCCCCCTCCGGGGTGCGTGCGGCCGCCGGTACCGGGAACGTGGGCGTTTGCGCGAAGGCCTCGGCGACGAGCTGGCCGAAGGCCGACAGCGAGGCGAGCGTGCCCGCGACGGCGGTCGTGCCCTTCAGGAACGTCCGCCGGCCGAACGCGGCACCATCGAGCAGCGTTGCAGGGTCGAGTGTCGCCGAGCACCTCCACCGGACTGAGCGAAAGAGCCCCATACCCTTCGCCGGCTCACCATCTCGGCTTCAATCCCGCACCGTACCGAAGCTCACCAGCAGAAGAGAGGAGAATTGCTACTCGATCGCCGGTAGGGCGGCGCGAAGCGGTGAGGCCCTCCCGCCCCATCGGCATCGAACCCTCCCCGGCCGCCGGGATCGACGGTGGCACGGCCGCGTGACAGGCCAGGGTCGCCATGTGCACGCGTGCTCTCGCCAGTCTCGCTGCGCTCCTCCTCGCGACCCCGGCCACCGCCCGCGTGTGGCGGGTCTGCAACGGCAGCTCGCACCCTTGCCCGCCGGGCACGGCCTTCAAGACCATCTCGAGCGCCGTCCTACGCGCCGGCCCGGGAGATTGGGTCCTCGTCTGGCCCGGCGTCTACCACGAGAAGGGCGGCGCCGAGGCGGGCGTGCTCATCACGACGCCGAACGTTCACGTGCGCGGCCTGGACCGCAACCTCGTGGTCGTGGACGGCAGCAACGGCACCGCCGCCACGCCCTGCCCCGCCGATCCGGCGCTTCAGGACCTCACGCCCCGCAACGGCATCGAGGTCTTCAAGGTGAGCGGGACGTCGGTCGAGAATCTCACGGTCTGCAACTATCTCTCCAGCACGTCGGGCGAGGCCGGCAACGAGATATGGTGGAACGGCGGCGACGGCAGCGGCAGGATCGGCATGAGCAGCTACCTTGGCAGCTACCTGACCGCCACCTCCATGTTCTACGCGGGCCCGAACGCGCCGATGGCACAGTACGGCATCTTCGCGAGCAACGCCGCCGGTCCCGGGAGCATCACGAACTCCTACGCCAGCAACATGGGCGATGCCGCCTTCTACGTGGGCGCGTGTCCCGACTGCAACGCGGTGGTCAGCCACGTGCACGCGCAGAACAGCGCGCTCGCCTACTCGGGGACCAACAGCGGCGGCCACCTCCGCATCGAGGACTCCGAGTGGGACCTCAACAAGACCGGCATCATCCCCAACTCCCTCAACAACGACGACGCGCCGCCGCCGCAGAGCGGCCTCTGCCCGAGCGGGACCGGCTCCTGCACCTTCATTCAGCGGAACTACGTCCACGACAACAACAACCCCAACGTGCCGGCGTTCGGCATCGCGGGGGAGGCCCCGGTCGGCGCGGGGATCGAGATCTCGGGCGGAATGTTCGACACGGTGGTGAACAACCGCGTGGAGAACCAGGGCGCGTGGGGCATCGTGGTGCACGACTTCCCCGACACCGAGACGCCGCCCCCGGTCTCCCAGTGTCAGGGCGGCATCCAGCAGGGCCCGGTGTGCCTGTTCAATGCCGAGGGCAACCTGGTGCTGCAGAACCAGCTCGCCAACAACGGCTTCTTCGGGAACCCGACGAACGGCGACCTCGCCAACGGGTCCACCTCGAACCCCAAGAACTGCTTCGACGGCAACACGGATCCTGCCGGCCTGACGAGCGACCCACCGGATATCGAGAGCTCGAGCGTCGACGGGCCTCCGTGCGACGCGCCGGGACCGGGAGACTCGGGTGCGCTCTCCGCCCAGCTCGCGTGCGCCGCCGGGATCACTCCGTGTCCGCCGGGATCGAGCTACCCGCAGCCGACGCAGGTCCGGATGTTGCCGCTCGCCCGGCAGACGCCGATGCCCGACCCGTGCCAGGGCGTGCCCCCGAACCCCTGGTGCCCTTACACCGGACCGCGCTCGTGAGCGCAGCCGTGAGCAGGAGAAACCGATGATCGATCGTAGGGAACGGATGGGGCTGGTCACCATGCTGGCAGTGGGCCTGCTCGCGGTCGATCCGCCGATGATCGCGGCGACGTGTGTAATGACGCAAGGGCCGGTCGGCGAGACGTTCGACGACTGCAGCGGGGGCCAGGTCTTCAACATCGTTCCGCCGGGCCAGGCCGGAACGTACAACATGGCCGACTTCTCGAAAGCTCAGGCCGGCCAGGGCTTCCCCCCGCACACCCGCGACCAGGAGCCGCTCTATGCGGACTTGCTCACCGTCGCCCCGAACTTGAGGGATGCCGACATCAGCACCTTCTACAAGGATGCGAGCTTCGTCGCCGACCTGAGCCAGGCCGAGCGGGTGGAGACGTTCCCGCTCCGTCCGGGGACGGTCATCATTCGCGACAAGCAGTTCGGTGTCCCCCACATCTTCGGCACGACACGGGCCGACACCGAGTTCGGCGCGGGCTTCGCCTCGGCCGAGGATCGCCTCTTCGAGATGGACGTCCTGCGGCACGTGGGGCGGGCGCAGCTCACCTCCTTCATCGGGCCGTCGCCGGCGAACACGGCGATGGACTGCAGCATCGCTGCCGTCGCCGGGTACAGCGAGAGCGAGCTGCAGCAGCAGGTCGACAATTTCGCCGCGCAGCATCCCGACCCCATCACCATCGGCGGGGTGCAGACAACCGAAGGGCAACAGATCGTCGACGACGCCAAGGCCTGGGTCGACGGGGTCAACGAGTACATCACCGAGGCGCAGGCCGACCCCAGCAAGATGCCTGCCGAGTACACGCTGCTGCAGGTCCCGCTCCAGCCCTGGAAACCGACCGACATCGTCGCCACCGCGACGCTCGTCCAGGCCATCTTCGCCATCGGCGGCGGCAACGAGGTGGCGAGCGCTCTTCTCTACCAATCCCTCGTCGCTCGCTACGGCCCGACGAAGGGGTCAGCGATCTGGAGGGACCTGCGCTCGCAGAACGACCCCGAAGCCCGGACGAGCATCAACACGACCTTCAGCTACGAGCAGGTCCCGCCCGCCTCGAGCCTCGACCCCAGGTCGCTGGCCATGCCGCTCTCGCCTCCGACCGACAACCACTGCCGGCCCGCCCCGAGTGGGGCAGCCGGGCAGTCGAGCGCCGCCGGCGTCACCGTCGACCTGACGCCGCTGCTCGTCGCACTCAGCCAGGGGCTGCCGCACGGCAGCAACGAGCTCATCGTCGACGCCGCCCACAGCACGACCGGGCACCCGATCGCCGTCTTCGGTCCCCAGACCGGCTACTTCGTCCCGCAGCTGCTCCACGAGATCGACCTGCACGGTCCGGGCCTGCACGCCCGGGGCGTCTCCTTCGCGGGCACCGAGGTCTTCGTCGAGCTGGGGCATGGTGTCGACTATGCGTGGAGCGCCACGTCGGCCGGCGCCGACATCATCGACCAGCGGATCGAGAAGCTGTGCAACCCCGACGGCTCGCCGCCGACCCTCGACAGCACGGCCTACGTGTTCAACGGCGTCTGCACGCCGATGTACGAGCGCACCGACACCCAGTTCGGCAAGCCGTCGCCCGGGGCGCCCGAGCCCCCGGTGCTGCTCACCATCCAGATCGAACGAACCGTCCACGGCCCCGTGATAGGCCGGACCACCGCCATCGACCCCGCCACCGGCCAGCCCGTCCCGGTGGCGGTCTCCTCGCAGCGCTCCACCTTCGGCGACGAGCTGGGGTCCGCACCGGCCTTCCTCGAATGGAACGACCCCGACGTCATCCACGGCGCCACCGACTTCCAGCGCGCCGCCGGCAAGGAGACCGGAACCTTCAACTGGACCTACGTCGACTCCCGGGACGTTGCCTACAACATGTCGGGCAAGCTTCCCATCCGGAACCCCCACATCAACCCCAACTTCCCGACGTGGGGCACCGGCGAGTGGGAGTGGCAGGGCTTCGTCCCCGTCGATCTCTCCGCCGCCGATGTCCACCCGCGGGCGAGCACCGTTCCCCCGAGCGGCGCGATCGTCAACGGTACGCTGGTGAGCGGTTTCTTCACCAACTGGAACAACAAGCCGGCACCGGGATTCTCGGCGGCGGACAGCAACTTCGCCTACGGCCCCGTCTATCGCGTGCAGTCGCTGAGCGACCGCGTGAGGGCCATCCTCGGCTCGCGGCTGGCCACCCCCGCCGACGTCGTCAACGCCATGGAAGACGCCGGCTCGGTCGATCTCGACGGGTCGCAGCTGGTGCCGCAGATCGCGGCGGTGCTGCGCGGAGCCGCGTTGACGCCTGCGCAGGCACAGGTGTTGAGCATCCTGCAGAGCTGGGCCGCGGACTCCTTCTGGGGAGCCGGGGTGACCGGGGCACACCGCCGCGACCGCAGTGGCAGCGGCAGCTACGAGCAGGGCAACGCCGTCACCATCATGGACAAGCTCTACCCCCGCCTGGCCCATGCGGTCTTCGATCCGTGGCTGGCGCCGCGCCCCAACAGCAACGACGGCGACAGCTTCGGCATGCTCGCCGGTCTCAATCCGCTGAACGACCCGCCTCGGGCGCAGGGATCGGCTTACGACGGCGGCTGGGAAGGCTACCTGCAACGTGCGCTGCGGCAGGCGCTGAACCCGCGCATCCCGAACGGGTACTCCCAGGTCTACTGCGGCGGCGCCAACGGCCGGGGAGGGAACCTGGCTTCGTGCCGGGCGGCCCTGAAGAGCGCGCTCCAGTCCACCATCGACCAGCTCACCAGCATCTACGGGAGCAGCGATCCCGCCAGTTGGACCTGCGCGCGCGCCAACGACACCGGCGGTGCGGACCCAGGATCGGGGCAGAACGACTCCACCAGGTGCAACCCCGAGCTCGACGACATCCAGTACAGCGCCATCGGTGTGGGAACCGTGCCCTCGATGCCCTGGGTCAACCGGCCCACGTTCCAGCAGGTGGTCCAGTACCCGGCGCAGCGATAGCGCCCGGCGTGTTCCTGGCCGCGGGTGCCATGGGGACGCCCGTTACGACCAGGTCAAGTGCCACACGGACCGCCGCGACCTTCCCGCGTACGGAGTCCTGCCCAACGAGGGCGCGTTCCTCGGGCTCGCCGTGACCGACGCCGAGGGGACCGCAACGTCGTGGCTTCGCGACTTGGCGTGGGCCCAGCGGTACGAAACGGGCTTCTCGGACGCGGTGATTACCGACTACCGATCGGACGCCCTCGGGCTCTCGGTCCAGGTCACGGACGTGGTCGCTCGCGGCGGCGACGTCCTCGTCCGGAGAGTCGGGGTGCGCCGGGACCCGAGTTCCCCGGTCACCCGGGCTTCCCTCGTGGCGTTCGAGGACATGAACCTGGTGGTGTCCAAGTACGCCCAGTTCCCCATCCAGGACAGATACTCTTCTACCTGGCGGCCCTGGGAGGCCTACCCGCCGCCCATCGCCGGCGGGGCCCCGGCCACGTGCGGCTGAGAACGGGCATGCGGTGCTGGGGGCGGTCGAACCTACCGGTTCGCCTTGCGACCGCGCCGCGGCGCCGCCGCATCCAGCTCGGGATACCTTCGGAAGATCCCCTCCTGGTTGAACGGTAGCCGCCGCTTCGACTTCAGGTACGCCGCGATCCGCGGCCGCTCGGCCACGCGATCGCGCAGCGCGACCAATCGCGGGATCTTCCGCTCGATCCGCGCCATCGCATTCGGGAACGCGTAGCGCAGCCCCTCGACCACCTGGAACACGGACAGGTCGGCGTACGTGAGATCGCGCCCGACCAGCCACCGTCCTTCGCTCTTCGCGTTGCGCGCGAGTACCTCCTCGAGCCATCCGAGGTACTTTGGCATCCGCTCCTTCGCGAACTCCTGCGCGCGCCGCTTTGCCTCCTTCTTCTGGTCCTCGTAGTACAGGCTCCCCGCGATCGGGTGGTGCGTGTCGTGGACCTCGCCGACGAAGTCGGCGATCGTGAGCTGGATCTGGTCGGCCTCGGCGCGCAGCGCCTCGTCGTCGGGCACGAGCCCGAGCCTGGGCGCGAGGTAGGCGAGGATGTTCGCCGTCTGCGACACGACCGCGCCGCCCACCTTCACGAACGGCGGCGCGAACGGCAGCGCGCCCGGTTCGTCGCCCTCGAGGAACCGCATCATCCCCGCCATGCCGCCCTTCGCTCGCGCGACGTCGACGTAGTCGGCGCCCGCCTCCTCGAGCAAGAGGCGCACGAACTCTCCGCGCCCCTGGATTGTCGGCCAGTAGTATAGCTCGACTCGCATCGGGGACTTCTTCGTCATGTCGGGACCTTCCCCGCCACGCGAAACACGGGCGCGCTGAGATGCTGGCTCCGGCACCTGGGGCAGGCGCTCGGGCGGCCGAGCCGGCGTCGATCGCGGAAGACGTACCCGCAGTCGCGGCACCGCGCCGGCTCGATCTCGAGCCGTTTTCCGGCTCCGCGCAGCGAGCGGGCGAGGTGCTCGAGATGCGGGACGACCTCCTTCTCCGGCAGGTGCACGAGCGCGGACAGCTCGTGCGCAGTATGGGGCGCGGCGGCGAGCCACCGGCGGATCGCCTGTCGCGGCGTCTCGGCGGCGGAGGGTCGCTCATCGCGCGCCACGCGATTTTCCTGCCGCGTCAGCCGTCGAGCAGGACGTAGCCGGGGAAGTCCACGGCACGGAAGAACGGACGCAGCGTGGCGGGAAGGCGCCGCCTGGCGCGGTCGAACCCGACGATGCGCGGGTTTAGCAACACGACCCGGTGTCCCCTGCGCTCCAGCTCGCAGCAGTTGGCGCGAATGATGTTCCGCGCCCAGTCCACGTCGCGACCGTAGGTCATCGGGATCACGAAGCCCGCGTCGCTGCAAAACGCGACCACGGGCGTGCGGTAGAGGCGGCCGGTCTTCCGTCCGACGTGGTGCACCACGGCCAGCGGCGGGACGAGCCAGGCGACCGTCCCCAGGATGGGATTGGTCAACACCCGATTCACGTTCCGCATGAAGCGCGGGATGTGCATGGCTCAGAACCATCTATGCCGTCGCGCGCCGAGAAGCGAGTGGCCGAGAAGCAAGCGGCTTGACCCGAGCGACCGAAAGATGGCACGTCCGCTCGGCATGAAACCGTCTCTCGTGACCGGGGCCAACGGACACCTCGGCAACAACCTCTGCCGGCAGCTCTGCGCCCGCGGCGAGCGGGTGCGGGCCATGATCCGCGCCAGCGCGGATCCCGCGCCGCTCGCGGGGCTCGACGTGGAGGTCGTGCGCGGCGACATCATGGACGCGACGGCCACCACGGCCGCGGTCGACGGCTGCGGCCGCGTCTACCACACGGCGGCCGGCTTCCTGATGTGGTCGCCCGACCCCGAGCGCGACATCATCCGGCCGAGCGTCGAGGGGACGCGCACCGTGCTCGAGGCGGCGGCGCGCGCCGGCGTGGAGAAGGTGGTGTACACCAGCTCCTCGGGCACGATCGGCCACGCCGGATCGCCGGATGCGCGCTTCGACGAGACGCGCACGAACACGGAGCCGCACACGCACTACCTTCGCGGCAAGATCGCCGCCGAGCGCGAGGCCTTCGCGATCGCCGCGCGCACCGGGCTGGCGATGACCTCGATCCATCCGGGCCTGATCCTCGGGCCGCGCTTCTGGAAGCCGAGCGAGTCGGTGGCGCAGATCGTGCAGTTCGTGAACCGGGGCGCGCCGGTCTACTTCGACGGCGGCTTCAGCGTGGTCGACGTCGAGGACGTGGCGCGCGGTGCGATCCTGGCGATGGAGAAGGGCCGGGGCGGCGAGAGGTACATCCTCGCCGGCGAGAACGTGACCGTGAAGCAGCTCTTCGACCTGATGGCCGAGCTGACGGGCCTGAAGGCGCCGGCGGTAAAGCTGCCCGTGCCCGCGGTGCGCGCGCTCGCCACCGTGCTCGAGCTGGCGAGCAAGGTGACCGGCACGCGGCCGATGGTCGACCGCAGCCAGGTGGACGAGTTCGCGGGGAAGTATGCCTACTTCTCGAGCGCGAAGGCGGCGCGCGAGCTCGGCTACACGTGGCTGCCGGCGCGCGAGGTGGTGGCGCGGACGGTCGCCTGGATCGTCGAGCGCGGCATGGTCACTGCGAAGCGGCAGGGGCGCCTCCACCTCCACGGGGCGAAGGGAGTCGCTTCGTGAGGGTTGCCTCGCCGCCGCCAACCGGCACAATGCTGACCCGGTGCGCGTCTCCCGTCGTCTCGTCGCGTTCTTCGCGGCGCTCGTGATTGCCTCGACTCCGGCCCACGCCGGCGCCCCGCGCGACGGCGATGTCTTCGTGAACGCCGCCGGCTCTCGACCATGGCCGGGCCCGCAGGTCACCCTGCCCTTCTTCGCGCGCAAGGCCTGGACGTCGCTCGTCGGTCGGGACGGCGGCGCGCCGCGCGTGCCCTACGATCGCGCCGCCATGCTCGAGAACCCGAGCCTCACGTGGATCGGCCACTCGACGCTGCTCGTCCGCATGGACGGCGTGACGTTCTTGACCGACCCGGTCTTCTCCGAGCGCGCGAGCCCGGTGTCGTTCGCCGGGCCGAAGCGTCTCGTGCCGCCGGGTGTCCCGCTCGACGAGCTGCCGCCGATCGACTTCGTGACGCTGTCGCACGACCACTACGATCACACCGACCTGCCGTCCATCGAGGTGCTCGCGAGACGCGGCACGCGCTTCGTCGCCGGCCTCGGGATGGGCGACCTCGTCCGCGACGCCGGCGGCGAGGTGCTCGAGCTCGACTGGGGGGAGAGCGTCGAGATGGGCGCGGTCCGGGTGCACTGCGTGCCCGCGCAGCACTTCTCGGGACGCTCCGTGGTCGGGCACAATCGGCGCCTGTGGACCGGATGGGTCGTCGAGGGGCCCACGCACCGCTTCTACCATGCCGGCGACACCGGCTACTTCGACGGCTTCCGTGCGCTGCGCGAGCGGTTCGGGCGGATCGACGTCGCGGCGCTGCCGATCGGCGCCTACGAGCCGGCCGCGATCATGCGCTTCGTCCACCTCGATCCCGAAGAGGCGGTGCGCGCCGCGCTCGACCTCGAGGCACGGTACACGGTCCCGATGCACTGGGGGACGTTCGACCTGACCGACGAGCCGCCCGACGAGCCGCCGCGCCGGTTCCGCGCCGCGGCGGACGCCGCGAACCTCGGCCCCGACCGGGCGTGGGTGCTCGCCGTGGGCGAGACGCGGCGATGGTGACCTGGGTCATCAGCGCCGTTTCCGAGGCGGCTTCCGACGTTTCCGCCGGCGGCTCCGGTCTGCAGCGCGCCAGCGCTCCGACCTCATCAGGTCGCGGATCGCCTCGGCGTGTGTGGCGAGGAAGAGCCGGTCCTTGTCGCGTCCGGCTCGGCGCTTGGACTCCACGATGTCGGCGAGGCGCGCTACCGGGATCTCCACGTCGTCGACCCGGAAGATCCGTCGGCGGCTCCAGACCCGCTCGAAGTCGAACCCGGCCATGACGAACGTGAAATCGACGTCGAGGCCGGCGCCGTCCGTGGCGCGGACGAGCGCCTGGCTCGAGATCACCCGTTCCGCGAGCAGGCGGTCCCGCGGTCGATCGAGCGGTTCGGCTCCGCACACGAGATCGAGACCGAACGCTTCGCAGGCGCGCCAGGCGGCGAGCGTCTTGTCGGGGTCGGGCGGCAGAAAAAGGTCACGATCCTGGGTGACGAACAGCGTCGCGGCCGACCGGGCATAATAGTTCGCGCCCGAGAGCCCGATCACCACGAAGCGGACACCGTCGCGGCGCAGCCGCTCGACCAGGCGCGCGAATGCGTCCACCAGGCTCAGCGCGAGACTCGCGCGTAGTGATCTCGCCAGCCCCGGATCGCCCGCTCGACCCAGCTCTTGTCGGCTCCGGACTGGTTCTGCGGCAGCGACTCGAGCTTCTTCACCGCCCGCAGGTACGCCTCGTCGAGCTCGATCGGGGCGCTCGCGGCCGACTTGCCTCTCCGGCGGCTCTTCACGGCACGCCCGACGTTAGACGACCCGCCTTGGGGAGAAAAGGGGGAGCCGTCGCCGGCGGTAAGGGCCGGGAGCACATCTGGGCCGCCGCGGGCAAGAGCTGCTACAAGAGCCGCGAGTCGCACGAGGAGGTGCCCGATGGCCGAGCTGAACGGTGGACGGCTGCTGGCCCGCTGCCTCGCGAACGAGGGTGTCCGGTTCGTCTTCGGTCTTCCGTCGCCCGAGATCGACCCGCTGCTGGCGGCGCTCGAGGAGCACGGCATCCGCCTCGTCCCTTTCCGGCACGAGTCCGCCGGGGCGCACATGGCGGAGGGTCTCTACAAGACGACGGGCCAGGTGGCGGCCGTGATCGGCAACCCTGGCCCGGGCTCGGCCAACCTGCTCGGGGGCGTAATCACGGCGCGGCACGAGGGCGTGCCGCTCGTGGCGATAACATCGCAGCACCGGCTCGGGATCGTCTACCCGTCGCCGCCGTCCACCTTCCAGGGCCAGGACCAGCTCGACATCTACAAGCCTATCGTCAAGTGGGGCGGACCGATCTTCTCCTGGGATCGTATCCCGGAGGTCGTGCGGCTCGCGTTCCGCGAGATGTGGACGGGCCGGCCGGGACCGGTGCACATCGAGCTGCCCGCGCCGGTCCTCTACGCGACGGGCGACGAGTCGAGCGTGCGCGTGCCGGCGCCCGCGGCGTATCGCGCCGCGCTGCCCGAGGCGTCCGAGGCGCGGATCGCGGAGATCGCGGACCTGCTCGCCGGCGCCGCGCGACCGCTCCTGATCGCGGGCTCCGGCGTCGACCGCGCCGGGGCCAACGAGGCGCTGCTCGCGGTCGTCGAGCGGCTCGGGTGCCCCGTGATCGCGTCGATGGCCGGCCGGGCCGTGGTGCCGCTCGACCATCCGAACGCCGTCTACGGCCTCGGCGCCGGCGGCGACCTCGCCAAGCGCGAGGCCGACGTCGTGCTGGTCGCGGGGTCGCGGCTCGGCAACCTCGACCTGCCGTACGACAAGTACTGGGGCGATCCCGCGACGCAGCGGATCGTGCAGATCGACATCGATCCGCGGCACATCGGCGTGACGCGTCCGGTGGCGCTCGGCATCGTCGCCAACGTCAAGCAGGCGCTCGCGAGCCTGGCGTCGGCGCTCGACGCGAGGCGACTGCGACCCGGGGACCCCAGCTTCCTTGCCCGCTGCCGTCGCGCGGCGGACGAGTGGTGGAAGGAGCAGATGCGCGTGGTCGAGAGCTGGGCCGGACCGGGGCTGCACCCGGCCCGCGTGGTGCAGGCGATCGGCACGGCCTTCGGCCGCGACGCGATCTACGTGACCGACGGTGGCTTCACGTCGCTCTGGGCGTACTGGTTCCTGCCGCCGACGCGGCCGCGCTCGTACCTGAGCATCCTCGAGCTCGGCATGCTCGGCACGGGCGTGCCCTCGGCGCTCGGCGCGAAGCTCGGCAGCCCCGAGCGCGAGGTCGTGTGCGTCACCGGCGACGGTGCGGCCGGCTTCCACTTCATGGAGATGCAGTCTGCCGCGCGCGAGCGCGCCAGGATCACCGTCATCGTCTTCGCCGAGGGCTCGTGGTCGATGGAGGTCCCGAACGAGCAGATGCTCTACGGGCGAAACTTCGGCACGGAGATGGGGACGGTGCGCTGGGACGTCGTGGCGCGAGGGCTCGGCTGCGAGGGCCTCTACGCCGAGAGCCTCGCCGACGTCGAGTCGGCGCTCGCCAAGGCCCGCGACGTCGCGGGCCCGGTGGTCATCTGCGTCAGGACCGACCGCGCCGCCAACCTGGGCGTGGCGCCCGAGCCGGGACTGCGCTTCGCGGAGGTGTACCAGGGTCCGATCGGGTGAAGGACGCGCTATTCGAGCCGGCGCTCTAGGGCAGACATCCGCCGCTCGAGGGTGCCCAGGCGCCGGAGGTCCGCAGTCCGTCCCGTCATGATGGCCCTGGCGAGGCGGTCGAAGCGGCTACCGAGCCGGTCGATGCGGTCGTTCAGCTGGGCGAAGTTCCGGTTCATCCGGTCGTTCTGCGCGGCCACGACGCTCACGAGGCGCGTCAGCACGTCGATCGCCTGGTCGAGCCGAACGTTGGTCTGGTCGAGCCTCGCGTTCGTACCGCGCTGCGCCTCCTCGACGGCTGCCATGCGGCGCTCGAGGCGCAGCAGGCGCTCGGCGGTCAGGCGGATGATCTTGCCGTTGCCACTGTTGCCGCCGTGAGCCACGGGGGGAGTATCGCAGCGAGTGCGGGGACGATCAATGCTCCTCGGTTCACCGGCGCGCGACCGCTGCCAGCGTCACCTCCGCTCGCCGTCGCACCTCGCGATCGGGATCGTCGTTCAGGCGCCCGAGCGGCGGCCGGAGCGCCTCGGCGGTGGGGCCCATCTCCCGGATCGCGTCCATCGCCTCGTCCAATCACCGCATGGACGGGAGCAACTTCCGGACGGGGAGCGGCTGCTCGCAGCCGAACGCACCTGCAAAGGCTGGTGCCGGGGACCATTCTCGTCGGCGGTACGGTCGCTGCGATTCATGCTCGCCACCGCGTCAGCAAGGCCGCTGACCACATCCTCGAGGATCTCGGTGCTCGACGTGGGCGAGGAGGGTTGCGTGGATCCGGAGGATGACGAGCAGGCAGGTGCCGGGCCCTCGGGCTGGGCACTGCCGTGCTCCCCAGTAGTGACAACGCGTTGCACGTCGTTGCATCTGACGGCCGGCACCGGCCAGCAGCGTAACACCACGACGCGAATCACCATCGCCCCGACGGCATGCCTGTTGCTCGCCTCCCGTCCGTGCTCCTCCTCTTCGACCGCGGTACGATCCTCCTGCGCGACCTCGATCCCGGCTTCGACCCCTCGGCCATCCCGGGGGTCCTCTGGGACCCACGCGTCCAAGCCTACCGGACACCCGCGTACCGCCACGAGGCTCTTCGCCGCGAGCTGACGCGACGGGGTCTGCCGTTCTCGGACGACGTCCGGCTCCCGCAGCCGCCGTTGGGCTCCTGGTCCCCGATCGAGCTGCGGCCGTACCAGGAGGCGGCGCTGTGGGCCTGGGAGCTGGCGCAGCGCCGAGCGACCGTCGTCCTGCCGACCGGGAGCGGCAAGACCCGCCTCGCGCTCGCAGCGATGGCACGTGCCGGGTCGAGCGCGCTGTGCCTCGTCCCGACGCGGATCCTGCTCGCGCAGTGGCTCCATCACATCGGCCGCACCTATGCGGGTCCCATCGGCTGCTACGGCGATGGCGCTCACGAGCTCGCCGCGCTGACCGTCGCCACCTTCGAGAGTGCCTACCGGCACATGGACCGGCTCGGCAACCGCTTCGATCTCCTCGTGATCGACGAGGCGCACCACTTTGGCTGTGGCCTGCGCGACGAGGCCCTCGAGATGTCGATCGCAGCCGCCCGGCTGGGACTCACGGCGACCCCCCCGCGCGACGCGGCGGTCGCGGAGCGGCTGGTCGAGCTCGTCGGCCCGATCGCCTACGAGCTCACGATCGGTGACCTCGCCGGGAGCTTCCTCTCCAGCTTCGACATCATCACGCTGCACCTCGACCTGACGGCTGCCGAGCGGCAAGCGTACGAGGGCTGGATGACGACGTTCCGGACCGTGCATGCGCAGTTCCGGCGCGTGGCACCCGGTGCGAGCTGGGAGGATTTCGCGCGGGCGGCGGCACGGACGGTCGAAGGGCGGCGTGCGCTGGAGGCCTTCCGTCGTGCGCGCAGGCTCACTGCCTTCACGGAGGCCAAGCGCGAGATGCTCCGCGTGCTGCTCCGCCGTCATTTCCATGAAGCGCGAGTGCTCGTGTTCACCGCCGACAACGAGAGTGCGTACGCCGTCGCCCGGGAGCACCTGATCATGCCCTTCACCTGCGACATCGGCCGCAAGGAGCGCGAGGAAGTGCTCGCTCGATTCCGCGAGGGAGCGCTGCGGGCCCTCGTCTCGGCACGGGTGCTGAACGAAGGGATCGACGTGCCCGACGCCGACGTCGCGATCATCGTGGGCGGCGCGCTCGGCCAGCGCGAGCACGTGCAGCGCGTCGGCCGCCTGCTGCGGCCGCGCGAAGGAAAGCGCGCGCTCGTGTACGAGCTCGTGAGTCGCAAGACGACCGAAGTCCGGCTGGCCCGTCGGAGGCGGGCAGGGCTTGCTCCCCGAGGCGCTGCTGCCGTGTAGCATCCACGGCAACGTAGTGCTCCCGCACTTCCTCGGGGAGCACGACCATCCGTGGCTTCGCGTCTTGCTCGAGGAGTATGGGCGATTCGTGGGCCGCCGCCAGCGTGAGCTGGACGAACGGCTTCGCGCGCCACTGCCCTGCGCGAGCCCACCGGCCAAGCGCAGGATCGCGATTCACGTCCTCGCGCGCCACTGGGGTACCCGCCGCATCGCCACCATCCCTCCGCGCCGCGTGCGGGCGGCGGTCTTCGGCGAGGCAGCCCGGGCGTACGCGGAGCGCGCGGCCGTGGTGGCCTCGGTGGCTGGGACATTGGGCGTGACTGTGACCGAGTTGACGGAAGCACTGTTCGCCGACCTGCCCGGGGAGCGTCTCGTAGCTGCCCCCGCCGAAGTACTCTCCCCGGGTGAGCTGGCGCTCCGCACGAATCTGGCGATTGGGCAGGGGCTCCTGTTCCGCTCGACGGCGGTGCTGATCGACATGGAAGGAAACGCACGCGCGGTGGTCCGCCACGCGAAGCTGCGGGGGCTCATCTGCGCCATCTTGCCTCGTGAAGGGGAGCGCCGAGCTGCTCTCGAGATATCGGGCCCATACGCGCTCTTCCGGCGAACGTTGGTCTACGGTCGCGCGCTCAGCGAGATACTGCCCCTGCTCGCATGGTGCCATCGTTTCCGCCTGCAGGCAGACTGCGCCGTGAGGGGGCAGCAGCTGACCCTGCGGCTCGCTTCGGGCGATCCGATCTTTCCGGGGAAGGCGCCGCGTCTCTACGACAGCAAGCTCGAGGAGCGCTTCGCGCGAGACTTCGGCCGGGTCGCGCCCGACTGGGACGTCGTCCGCGAGCCCGAGCCGGTGCAGGCCGGCGCCACGCTGATCTTCCCGGACTTCGCCTTACGGCACCGCGGCGACGGACGGCGCTGGCTCGTCGAGATCGTCGGCTTCTGGACGCGCGACTACGTGGAGCGCAAGCTTGCGCTGCTCCGGGTCGCAGGGCTGAGCAACCTCGTTCTCTGCATCGACGAGAGCCGGAACTGTGCGGACACGGCTTTGCCGAGTTCGTCACGCATCATCCTGTTCCGCCGACGATTGGACGCGACCGCTGTGCTGCGTCTGATCGAGCAGGAACCGCAGGCGCCGGGCTAGAGAACAGAAACGGGCCCCTCGCGCCGCGGCGACGAACACGAGGTTGGACTGTACGATGCTCGCGAGGTGGTAGACCCAGCGCGCCCATTCGGGCCACTCGGTGCCGAGATGTCCATCGTAGCCCTCGAGCGGGTTCCCCTCGTCTCGCGTCTTCTTCGCCGTGGCGTCTCCTCCTTCTCCGCTTCCGCCCTGGCTCAGCCGCCCGCGCTCGCCTTGAACCCGGCCCCCGGAACGCCCTCTCGGCTCGACGCGCGGCCCCGGCTCATGCGGCGCAGCAGGTCGACGGTCTCCTCGAGCCCCCGCCCGAGGCAGCGGACACTGATCACCGCCTCCGCCAGCGCTGCGAGCGAGAGGCCATCCGTCGCTTCCGCCCAGTGCTCGACGTCGGCATCGTCGGCTCCGAGCTTCGCAGCCAGGTAAGCGCGTCGGGCCGCCCCGTCCGGCGGCTCGATTCGCAGCACGCGGTCGAACCGACGGGGGCGGGCGACAAAGCGCTGGTCGAGCCGCTCGGGGTAGTTCGTCGTCGCGACGTTCAGGACATGATCGATGCGGGCCTCGCCGTCGAGGAGCGCGAGCAGCTCGTCCTCGCCGTGCGCCTGGACGATCGCGTCGATGTCCTCGAAGACGCACGCCGCGGGCCGGGCCGGCTCGATCCGCCGGAACGTGGCAAGCCCGCGGGTGAGCAGGGCCGGCGCGCCGCAGACGAACACCACGCCGCCGCGCGAAACGGCGTCGTGGACGATCTGCTGCACGATCGACGTCTTCCCGCAGCCGTGCGGACCGTAGAGGAGGTAGCCCCGCCGGTGGAGAAAGCCGTGCGCGGCGAAGTCGGGGGCGAGCGTCCAGAACCGCTCGACCTCGCGCAGCACGACGTCGGCAACGGCTCCCGGCAGGCGAATGAGCGCGTCCACACGAACGTCGCGGCGCTCGAAGATGATTTCCCCCATGTGATCGCGCACGAGCGTGTAGAGCCCGGGCCGCAGCTCGCGCGCGAGCGCGTGCCGCGCCGCCTGGTAGCGGCCGGCGCCGGCGCGCACCCACCGCTTCGCGCCGCGGCGCGTCTTGCGTGCCACCCAGGACGGCAGACGTCGGCGCCGAGCCTCGCCGGCCCCCACGTCGCTGCCGAAGTCGTCGATGTCGAGCCCCACGTGTTGATCCTCGCGATTCGCTGCCGTCACGGTGCGCCGCGCAGGGCCCCACGCCCCGCACGAACGGCTGCCACGAAGACGACGTCGTCGGGCGCGTGCTCTCTCGCCCGATAGGCTCCGCGCGAGACTTCTCCCGGCAAAGCAGCTACGGGCGTCGACGCGCCGAAGGTTGGTGTTGTAGCGCGGACGTCGCGCGCCAGCAAGCAGGACCGGCACATGCCGTAGGTCTGCCGTGAGTCTCGGCTGACGATTCGGCAGCTCGAGGGCACTGTCCACTCCGGCGGACGCGACGTCCGCCCGGTAGGACACCCCGAGTCCCGGCGCGCGGCTCGCGGCGAAGCCGCATGGAAGCCAACGGCTGCGCCGAGCCGCGTCCGCGGGTGCCGTCAACGCCCGAGCGGGAAAACCACTTCTCCGGCGCGGTCACCGCCGGGACAGATCTCCTCGTGGACACCCAGCACGTGCGCGACCTGGCGCCGCTGGCCGCGCCGTGCGCCAAACGCCAGGCCGCAGGCGGAGCAGCGACCGACGATGACGACCCGGCCCGGGTCGCTAAGCAGCCGAATCAACAAGGGGCGGCGACGGCGACGATGGCGGGGCCGCCGCCTCGGATTGCTGTTGAACAAGGAGCCCAACAAGCTTGTCATGCGGACTAGCTTACGCAATCGGCGTGCCGTCGAGCGAGCGTGATAAGACGGGCGGTCCTGTCCGGAATACCGGACGCCCAGCCGTCTCGTCCTGGGGACTACCCGCGCACATCGACGACCGCGCCAAGGCGGTGTGGGCGCTCTGCGCGACTCGGTCACCTCCGACCGCCTCGCGAGCCGCACCGGGATCGCTGACGGTTCGGTCCTCGCTTTCGGTTCGCACGCTCGCCGGAAGAACCGTCCCGATCTACCGGCTTTCGTCGCGCCCTCGGCATTGACCCGGACGAGCGAGTGGTCTTCCACTCTTGGTGCGATGCGTGCGCCCTTGAGGCGATGGCCTTCGGCGCCGGCTACGCGCTCGCCAGCGACCGCCTCCTCGTATGCGGATAATGCCGGGCCGAGTTCACGCGGGACGCTGAGTCGGTGCAGACGCTGGTATATCGGGGGACGCCGTGAGCCATCGGCCGATCGCGTCGTACGTCACGCCCGCGCCTGAAAACACCCACGAAGGGAGGTAGTTCGATGCCGACCTATTTGACGCTGCTCCGGTTCACGCAGAAGGGGATCGAGGGGATCAAGGAGGGGCCCGCCCGGCTCGATGCGGCCAAGGAGGCGTACCGCAGCGCCGGTGCGAAGCTCAGGGAGTTCTACCTCGTGACCGGGAAGTACGACGCGGTCGTGCTCGCGGAGGCACCGGACGACGAGACGGCGGTGAAGCTGTCGCTCGCGCTCGGCTCGAAGGGCAACGTTCGCATCGAGACCTCGCGCGCCTTCACGGAGGAGGAGTACCGGCGCATCGTCGCCGGCTTGCCCAAGGTGAAGTAGCCGTCTATTGCCCGGCCGAGACGGCTGCCGCCGCCGCACGAAGGCGCGCGGCCAGGGCAGCGGCGCAGCAGGAAGGGAGCCGGCGGTGCCTGACGAGTGCCGCCGCGTGCCGGAAGCGAACCGCAGCGCGACGTGCAAGCCGATCGGCCTGCATGTCGGCGGCCCGCGCCCGCAGCGCGCAGGCCCGGGAGACGAGCTGCCCGACGCGGCGGGGCGCCGACACGCCCTGGCACGCCGGCGCCGCTGCACGCTCGAAGGCGCAAGCCGAGGCGGGACCCGCGCGAACGGGACCACTGCTGGTCCCCGACGTGGGCAGCGTCTCGAGTAACCGCATGACGACCGTTGCCGCGTTGTCGGCCGCCAGACGGTAGTAGGCGAAGAACTGCGCCGAGAAGCCCGGCAGCCCGAGCGGGTCGCCGGCGCCGTCGGAGACGCCGCGCACGATGAGAAAGGGCACGCCGTGCGCGGACGCCACCGCCGCCACGGCCGCGCTCTCCTCGTCGATCGCGACGGGGGCGCTCTCCTCCCGCGCCGTGGCGAGGGCCTCCGTGTCGCAGCCGAAGATCTCTCCTCCCCCCGGCTGGCAGGGCAGCGATTTGCCGCCGAACGGGTCACTGCTCTGGCCGCTGCCCCCCACGATGACGCCGGGAACGTGGGGAAGGCAGACTTCCGCGCCGGGCGGGTTGGGCGGCACGGGCGTGCAGCGCTCGAGCGCCGGAGCGCTCGCCGCGACCGTCTCTGCCTCCGCGAGGAGGCCCGGATCGACTGCGAACGAACGACTCGCGGCATCGGTCCATGTCGCCGGCACGACCACGTCCCCGATCCGGAACGGACTTCCCGCGACGCCCGAGAACACGATCGCCGACAGGTCGAGATGAGCGATGAGAGCCTCGGTGGCTGCCGCCGCGTTCACGAGGCCGATGCCGGTGAGCGTGAGGGCGACCGGCTGGCCGGCGAGCCGTCCGAGGAGGACGGGCCGCCCGTCGATCTCGACGCGCTCGGTGACCGCGGCGGCAGCGCGCAGCATGCGCTGTTCGGTCGGGAAGGCGGACAGCACGGCGACGTGGGGCGCGCGCGTGCAGGTACCGGAGAGGACGCCGCAGAGGCCGTCGAAGGGCGAGGCCGCCGCCGGCGCCGGCTCGCACGCGAGGACGAGTCGGGGCAGCACGAGAATCGCTGCCAGCAGGAGCCTCGCGTGCGCCACCTGGGCGCGCAGCTACGCCAGCGCGGCGGCGGCCGTCAAGTGAAAAGCGCGCCCGCCCTATCTCTCCAGCAGGTGCCCGTCGTGAAGGGCGCCGCTCTCCGTCCGGGGAAGGCCGCGCCCGCCGGTTGCCTCGATGCAGAGCTTCTGCACGAGCAGCGTGTCGGCGCGCGGAGCGTCCGGGAGGTAGGTGCAGTAGACGCGCGCTCCGGACGCGTTGACGCAGGTGACGTTTCTGGTACCCGCGCCTGCGTCGATCGTCCAGCGGCTCCCGTCCCGCCCGTTCACCTGGAACCGGCCGTGGTTCCGGTAGCTCTCCCGTTGCTCCGCCGTGAGGCAGCGCATCAGGAGCTTCTCCGCGCGCCTCTCGGCCGGGGAGAGGGACCGGGACGGTTGCTCGCGGGCTCGAACCCGCCTCGGCGGGGCCCCCAGGATGAAGCGAACGAGGTCGACCATCTCCATCGCGCCTCTAGCCGCCCCTGAGCGGCCGGGTGACGATGATCTCGTGGGCCGCCGGGTCGAAGTCCCGGACATGGTCGGCCTCCGCGCCCGGCTCCGACACGGAGAAGGTGAGGTAACCTTCCTGCCGATAGCCTTCGAAGACCTCCCGGGCTCTGCTCACCGACCCCGCATCCTGCGGGTCCCACCGTGTCTCGGTGTCCCCTCTGCTTCCCAACACGTGCATGAGGCTTTTCATGGGATACCTCCTTGGCCTCAATCACTCACGTCCGGACGCGGGAGTGAACGTTCGTCGCAGAAGCCGGTCGCTACGGGCCAGCGAACGGCCTCGGCGCCGGTGGCGGCGGACGCCGGCGCCGCGGCACGAGCCACCGGCGGAATGCCGCGTACCCGCGCCGGCTGAAACCGATGTGCTCGAGCACGGGCCCTCGGGCGTCGTGGCCGATGACGACGCCGAGGAGGCGGACGCGGCCCCGGCGGTCGAGGCAGCAAGCGTGGCGCAGGTTGACGAGGATCTCGCCGTTGGCGGAGAGAAAGTGGGGATCGCTCAGCCACCGCTTGAAGCCGCGCAGCGCGCGGAAGTCTCGCGTCCAGAAGAGACCCCAGGACGTTCGAAGGTACAGCAGCCCCGGCTTCAGGACCAGCCTTTCGGCCCAGGCGGCCTGGAAGATGTGCGCGATCGCCCGCGGGCTGCCAAGAAAGACGAATACCACGTCGTCTGCCTGAAGCAGGAACTCCCGGGTGCCGCCGACCTCGACGGCGGGAATGAATCGCAGGCCGGGGGCGCCCAAGAACCCGCCGGTTTTGCCCGAGCGCGCCAGACTCCTCGACTGCGCTCGGGTGGCTCCACGGCGGCGCGGCGCGGGCCGTCGTATCGGCCTCAGAGCTGCGACGCGCGCCGCCGCATCATGGTTGTCCGCGCTGGTCTCCATGGGGTCGAGCCGTCCTGTTGGTTCCTCGGGAGGGGCGCTACGCAATGTCGCGGCCGCTTACGACCCGGAGGGGTACCGCCTGCTCCCCCTTCCGCGAGGCCTTGAGGTTGGCCCTCGCTTTGGGGAAATCGGGCTTCAGGCGCAGCGCCTCCTTGTAGGCCACCGCTGCTTCGTCAAATCGCCCCAGCATCGCGAGCACGACCCCCTTGTTGAACCAGGCCTCGGCGCATTCCGGTCGCCGGCGTTCCGCGCGCTCGAGAAGACCGTCGCCGAGCGCCGGCCTCAGGCGCGGTGACCCGCTGCACCTGATCGCCTCATCGTAGGCCGCGAGCGCCTCCTCGTGGCGCCCGAGCCGGCACAGGATGCCACCCATGTTGAACGGGATCTCGGGATGATCGGGCCTCAGGCGCCGCGCCTCGCGATAGGCTGCCAGGGCCTGCGCGTGGAGCCTCCACCGCGTGAGGACGACTGCCTTGTTGAACCACGCCTCGGCGCAGTCCGCGTCGGCGTACATGGCGGCCTCGCAGGCGAGTAGGGCAGGAGCGTAGAGCCGCGCGTTGATGAACTTCACGGCCAGGTCGACCCAGGTCTGCGAGGACATGCGCCAGATGCCCCGTCCGATCCCCGCGCCCCCGAGGGCAAGCGCCCTGACTGCACGGAGCAGCGTTTCGGGAGCGGCTTCCTTCGTCCGAGATCGCGCGACCTCCTTCAGGGTCCCTTCCAGCGCCTTCAGCTCGCCCAGGCTCGAGGGTGACTGCTCGAGCCGCGACATCGCCCGCTTGAGGGCGGCCTTCGTAGGTGAGTCCTTCATGACTTTCCCCTCGTGCCGGATCCCACGCACAGCACCCCCCGCGCGTCGAGCTCGTCCTCGACCATCTGGAAGAGGAGCTCGGCCGCACGCTTGTTGGCCCTGGAGATCGCGCTCCGCGAGGCTCCGACGCGCCTCGCGACCCATGCGAGCGGCCGATCCTCGTACTCCACCCACAGGAAGATCAGCGCCAGCAGCGGCCTCTCCTCTGCGAGGCGGTCGAGGACCGTTGCGAGGACGTCGTACTGCCCGTCCTCGTCGAGCCCGATGAAGAACCGCTTGGACAGCTCCATCACGGCACCCGTTGCCGAGGCCCACCGACCCCACGTCGCCCTCGACGCGAGCGGCCCTGACCCCCGCGGCTCAAGATATCCAACGTCTGGGTTCACCCACTCGATTATACGGCACGCGTTTCAGTCCCCGGCGGGCGATCGTGGCCGTGGGGTGCCTTCGGCGCGTGTCCGGCATGAAGGCGTGCCCCGGAGGCCACGCCCCCCCGCCTGGCCTCAGGCCATCGAGGAGCTGGCGGATGACGTTGATCTCATGGATACCTCCTTCGATCCCGAGCGACCGGCCGCCCGCGGGGCCACGCGCTCGGCGGCTTCCTAATCGGTGGCCTTTGCCCCGGGCGAGCCCCCGGCGGTGTGCGCGGGCGGTTCCAGCTGCTTCTCCGGCTCCGCACCGCCGGCCCGCGGCTGGAATGGCCGGTTTCTGCTGGCGCGCTTCGCGAGTACCGGAGCCCCACCCGCCGCCCACTTGAGCTTGCCGGGTCGCGACTCGGCGAACCGACGTGCCGCGACAAACGCCGGCATCAGCATCGGCTGATAGCAGCCTGCGTGCTCGTCGACTGTAGCCACCAAGTTACCGCGCACTATTGCTGCCACGCCCCACTCGAAGAAGGTCAGCGCGTTGTCGAAGAGCTCCCGCCGGCTGCGCATGGAGGTCACGCGTATGAGGCGGTCGAGCTCGCGGACCTTCTGCCTCGTCATCTCGAACTGGATCCTCACCAGGTTCTCGGCCATCTTCACCCCTCCGCAGCCGCTAGACCGCCCGCGCCTCCTAAAATGGCTTCCAGTCGCCGCTCCATCTCGGCCACTTTCAGCCGGACCTCTGCCACCTCATCCACGGAGACCAGATCGAAGCCCGCGCGACGCAGGATCGCGCGGAGGTCTACCCACGGCCGCCTGGACACGCGCGGCGCCTGGGGCTCCCCACGACCCTCTCGCGGCGATGAACACGCGGTTTTGGCCCGCTGAGCCGTCCGGGACGCTGCGGCGCCGAGCTTCTCCGTGCCGGCTGCCGGGACCTCCCTCAGCAGCCACCGCCTCGCCCAGACCGGCTGGATCTCGCGGCGCGCCAACGCCGGGCGTATGGGTATCCAGACCGGTCGCGGCATGAATCGCCAGCGCGTCCGGGCGCCCTCCGCTGCGCTCCGGCGCGAAAGCGCTGAAACTGCGGCCGCCGACCGGCGGCGAAGCCGCGACGGCGCGTCAAGGTGGAAGATGGTGACTTCCCCCGCCAGCCAGCGTTCCGGCCACCGTAGGTTCGTCACGGCGCGGGCGAGGCCCTCTCGGATGACGACCCACGGCACCTCGGATCTGAGTCGCATGCTCCGCCTCCCTGCCTTCGCGACACCCGCCACGAAGCCCCCGCCGCCCCCACCGCATGCCCGCCGCCCGGCTCGCGGCGCGTAGCGCGCGTCCTCGGAGAATCGTCCTCTTACATCACCATCTACTCACCAGACACTCCCCTAGCCGACCCCCCTGGTGCGTGTCAAGGAAAAAAATGCTCCCAGCGCGCGACGGCGTCCTTCGCCGAGACCGAGTCGAGTTGATTCCAGAGCTCAGGGTCGGGGGCATCGCGCGGCTCGACGGTGCCGGAGAAGCGCAGCTCCTCCACAAGCTCGTGCGGGACACGCACGCCAGCGTGAGCAAGCAGACCCACGGCTTCGCGAGCACATCCGCCTCGTCCGCTACAGCAAGAACCAACCTCTACAAACTAGCGGGGGCTGGGACCCTCCGCTGATCCGCGCCCACACCTCCGTCCGGCGTGCCCGCACCCTTCTCCACGCGCCGGCCGTTTGCTATAGCGCGGCCCACCCATGCGCGAGGCTCCATGAGGGTCGGGGTCCCGAGAGAGATCGTCCCGGGCGAGCGCCGCGTCGCGCTCACGCCCGACGCGGCGGCCGCGCTGGTCAAGGCCGGGCTGCAGGTGCTCGTCGAGACCCGGGCCGGCGAGAGCGCGTTTCACTCCGACGCGGCCTTCGACTCCGCCGGCGCCCGGATCGTTCCCGACGCGGGCATCCTCTACGGGCAGGCCGACGTCGTGGTGAAGGTCCAGAAGCCGGCCCTCGCCGAGGTGGACCGGCTGCGCGAGGGCGTCGTGCTGGTGTCGTTCCTGCAGGCGCTCACGAGTCCGCAGCTCGTGCAGCGGCTCGCCGCTCGGCGGATCACCAGCTTCGGCATGGAGGGCATCCCGCGCATCAGCCGCGCGCAGAAGATGGACGCGCTGTCGTCGCAGGCCAACATCGCCGGCTACAAGGCGGTCCTCATCGCGGCCGAGTCGCTGCCGAGGTTCTTCCCGATGATGATGACGGCGGCGGGGACCGTCTTCGCCGCCCGGGTGCTGGTGATGGGCGCGGGCGTCGCGGGGCTGCAGGCCATCGCGACCGCACGCCGGCTCGGCGCGCAGGTCTGGGGGTACGACGTCCGGGCCGCGGTGAAGGAGCAGGTCGAAAGCCTCGGCGCGAAGTTCCTCGAGCTCGACCTCGGCATCGCCGACGCGGAGGACAAGGGCGGCTACGCGAAGGCGCTGTCCGCCGACGCGGCCCGCCGGCAGCAGGAGCTGCTCGCCGAGAAGACGAAGGACTTCGACGTCGTCATCACGACGGCGCTGGTGCCCGGCCGGCCCGCGCCGCGCCTCGTCACCGCGGAGACCGTCGCGCGCATGCGGCCCGGCTCGGTGATCGTGGACCTCGGCGCCGAAGCGGGCGGCAACTGCGAGCTGACCGAGCCCGACAAGGTGATCGTCACGCACGGCGTGACCATCCACGGCCCGACCAACCTGCCCGCCACGCTGCCCGTGCACGCGAGCCAGCTCTACGCCCGCAACGTGACCGAGCTGCTCCGCGAGCTCGTCAAGGACGGCGCGCTGGCGCTCGACTTCGACGACGAGGTCATCAAGGGCGCCTGCGTCACGCACGGCGGGGAGATCGTGAACGACGCGGTGAAGGCGACGGTGGCGGCGAGGAAGACGGCGTGACCACCGAGCTGGAAGTCGGCCTCTACATCTTCATGCTGGCCGGGTTCCTCGGCTACCACATCATCACCCGCGTCCCGCCGCTGCTGCACACGCCGCTCATGTCGGCCACCAACGCCATCGCGGCGATCTCGCTGGTCGGGTCGCTGGTGGTGGCGGGCAGCGACTACAGCAACGTCCCCCACGGCTGGGTGTGCACGCTGCTCGGCTTCGTCGCGGTCACCTGCTCGTCCACCAACGCCTTCGGCGGGTTCCTGATCACGGACCGCATGCTGCGGATGTTCAAGACGGCGGAGGACCGGGCGCGTGGAACCCGGCGTCCCGTCGAGCTGCAGGCGTTCGGGGCGGTGGCGGCCGTCGTGGGGGGCGTCGCGGCGGTCCTCTACGTGACGAAGCCGGCCGGGATGGCGATGGGGGAGTACCTCCACGAGCGGGTCGCCCCGGAGGCGCTCCGCTACTGCTACATCCTCTCCGCCGCGATGTTCGTGCTGGGGCTGAAGGGCCTCAGCTCGCCCAGGTGGGCGCGCTCGGGGATGTCGCTCGCGGCCTTCGGGATGTTCGTGGCCGTCGTCGGCACGCTCTTCCACCCGCACATCGTGACCTATCGGTGGATCGCGGTCGGCTTCGCGATCGGCGCGGTGGTGGGCGGCACGATGGGCCTGCGCATCCCGATGACCGCCGTCCCCCAGCGCACCGCCCTGTCGCACTCCCTGGGCGCGCTGGCGGCGTGCCTGGTCGGGGTCTCCGAGTACTTCCGCTACCAGGGCGCCCTCAACCGGGTGACGCTGACCGCGCTCGACTTCGAGGTCGTCGTCGGCGGGCTCACGTTCACCGGCAGCCTCATCGCGGCGGCCAAGCTCCAGGAGCTGCTGCGTGGACGGCCGATCACGTACCGGGGCCAGAACATCATCAGCCTGACCCTTCTCTCCATCATCGTGGCGTCCGGGGCGAACCTGGTCGTCACAGCCGCGGCCACCCCGTTCTTCTACGTGATGGTGGCGATGGCGTTCGTCTTCGGCCTGCTGCTCGTCATCCCGATCGGGGCGGCCGACATGCCGGTGGTCATCGCGCTGCTCAACTCCTACGGCGGCCTCGCCGACGCGGCGATGGGCTTCGTCCTGATGAACAAGATCCAGATCATCACGGGGTCGCTCGACGGCACCTCCGGGTTCCTGCTCGCGCTGCTCATGTGCCGGGCGATGAACCGCTCGGCGATGAACGTGCTCT
>Ga0209376_1000704_pt1 | contig 36185 bp, 34 predicted proteins | sample GraSoiAngelo_134_FD_185891 | JGI IMG/M metagenome (GOLD analysis project Ga0209376, IMG submission 185891) | Grasslands soil microbial communities from the Angelo Coastal Reserve, California, USA - 14_0929_05_30cm (SPAdes) (version 2) | ecosystem: Environmental > Terrestrial > Soil > Grasslands ...
CGATGCCTGGTTCACCTATTACTACTGGCTCGATGACGCGCGGGCTCCCGACTTCGCGCGCACCGTCGACATTCATCGCAAGCCCGGCTACGACCCCGCGGAGCTCTTCTTCGATCCCGCTCGCCCGCTGGTGAAGCTCCGCGCCGCCTGGGCGCTCGCCCGAAAGGCGCTCGGCCTCCGCTACCTCATGGACGTGATCTCGCTCGATCCGACCATCGTCCGGGGAACCCACGGGCGGCTTCCCGATCGAGCGGAGGAAGGCCCGGTGGCGATCTGCTCGGAGGCCCGCTTCTCGCGCGAAAAGATGGCCATGACCGATGTCCTCTCGCTCGCACTCGATCTCCTCGATCGCTAGGGTCCTGATGGCTATGGCAGCCCGAATGGCCGGAAGAACTCGATGGCGCGGCGGGCGGCGTCAACCGCCATGTGGCCGTGGCGGCTCAACTCGAGGTTGGCCGGGCCGCGGTAATCGATCTCACGGAGGGCGGACACGACGGCGGCGAGGTCCAGGTCACCTTCGCCGGGAAGCAGGTGCTCGTGGCGGTCGTGACGCATGCCCTCGAGGTGCACGTTCACGATCTCGCGCGCGGAGCGCCGGATGGCTTCTGGCGCGCTTTCCTCGGTCATGTGTGCGTGACCGACATCCAGAGTGAGACGGAGGCCCGGCTCTCCGACCCGGTCGCGTATCCGGCGGAAACCCGCCAGGTTCTCGATGTGCATGCCGGGCTCGGCCTCGAAGCCCAGGACGACGCCGTGCTCGGCTGCATCCCGCGCGAGAATCCGGAGACCCTCTGCGAGGCGCTCGTCCAGGAGCTCCGCCGGCTCGTCCGCTTCCGCCGTTCCCGACCAGAGCGAGAGGACTTCCGCGCCGAGCAACGAGGCGACGCCTATTGCGCGCTTCAGGAAGTCGATTCTTCGCGCGCGGTCTTCGGTTCTCGGGGAGAGGAGAGTGGGCCAGTGCTTGCGCCAGGGATCGAGCAGGAACCGCGCGCCGGTCTCGACGACGGGCACGAGGTCGTGCTCGGCCAGCCAGGCGCCGATCGCCTTCGCCTCCTGGGCCGTCGAACGGTCGTACGGATCGAGCGCCCCGGCATCGAGGGTGATGGCGACGCTCTTGAAGCCGAGCCCGGCGATGACCTCGAGCGCATCGCGCAGGCGGTGGGAAGTGAAGCCGTTGGTGTTGTAGCCGAGACGCATCTCAGGTGGGACTGTACATGCGCCGGAGCGCCGTTGCCGGCAACATGAGCGACGCGACCGCGAACGCCCATGAGACGTGGGCCGCCGCGGCGACGAACGTCGCGTCAAACAGCGGAATCAGCAGAATTCCTCCGCCGATCGCGTGTCCGGTCGCCGGCCCTCCCGGCTCGGTCCAGAGCGGCGCGAAGAGCATTCCACCCCGAGCCACGAGGACCGCCAGGAAAGCCCATCCGACCGGCGCCGCAGGCCACGGGGCGATCGCAACGGCCATGATCAGCGCGACGACGGCCAGCGCGGTGACGCCGCGCCGCGCACGTTCGAGCGTGTTGCCGCCGACCTCTTCGCGCGAGAGGTACGTGAGGACAGAGATGTACGCGGTGAGAAGCACCGGGGCGAAGACAAAAGACGTCGGAACGGATCGCGGCGCCAGCGACATGGGCATGCAGAAGTTGAGGCCGCGGCAGACGCCCATGTTGAGGAAACCGGCTGCGGTCCCCTTCAAGACGCCGTCGTAGACCAGGATCGCGAGCGCGAGCACGGCCGCGACCATGATGGCGGGTGTGCCCGCGCGGCCCGCAAACGCGATTCCCGCGGCCAGAAGGGCCGCGCCGAGCCCCGCGGCGACGATCGGCGGAACGGTCCCCGAGGGAATCGGGCGCTCCGGTCGCTCGACCGCATCCACTTCCCGATCGAAGTAGTCGTTGAGGGCGATTCCGCCGAGGTAGAGACAGGCTGAAGCCGCGATGCACCAGAGCCCGGGATCGTCCGACGCCGGGCCCGCCTGGCGCGCGAGGATGAGCCCGGCGAAGGAGTCGGCGACGGCGGTGAAGACGTTCGGCGGCCGGAGGAGCGCGAGCACTCCCGCGGCGAGGCCCTTACGGTGCGTCGGAGCCGTCACGCCCCGGAGCCTACGCGGAGGGGAGACCGAAGGCGAGGAGCTTCTTCCCCGGAAGGAACTGCCCGGCCCCGGTACCGACGAAGACCATGCCGTGCGCGATGGCCGGGCCGCCGGCGATCGGCGGGCCGGCAGCCGACTCCCAGAGGGGCTCGCCGTCGGCTGCCCTCCAGGCGCGAAGCTTGCCGTCGATCAAGCCGAGGAAGACGACGCCGCCGGCGACCGAGAGCGGACCGAACTGGAACGCAGGCAGGAAGTGGAGCCAGCGGATCTCGCCGCTGTCGGCCTCGATCGCGGCCACGGCGCATCCCTTGTCCGCGTGGTGGTTGGAGGCGAAGAAGACGAAACCGTCCGCGGCCGCGGTTGGACCGGCTTCGGGCCCGGTCGTGGGGAGGGCTTCTCCGCCCCCCGGGGGCACGGCGGGACTGAGCTGGACGTGCCAGAGCCGCCGTCCCGCTTCGCGATCCCACGCCCGGATGCCGTCTTTGCCGCCGGCCACGAGGAGCGGTCTTCCGCGCCGGCCGCGGAGGAGCATCGGCGGGCAGTTCAAGTCCAGGTTCCGGTCGTCGTGAGGATGAACCTGGTCGGTCCACCGCAAGGCCCCGGTCGCGGCGTCGAGGGCGATCACGCTCGAGCTGTGCTCGAGGTTCCCCGGGAGAACGTGAAAGGGGTTCCCGGTCACGACGTAGAGCGCTCCGGAGCGGAGGTCGAGCGACGGCGGGGCGATGAGGGCGCCGCCCGAGACGCGGGCGGGAACGGTGAAGAACGTCCACAGCGGCCTTCCCGTGGCGGCATCCAGGCAGACGACGCGCCCGCGTGTCTGCGTTTCGCTCCCCGAAGAGACGCCGGCGTAGACCCTGCCGCCGTGGACGAGCGGCGGCGCCCAGAAGTACTCGAAGCTCTTCTCCGGATCTCCCACGACTCGCTCCCACCGCCGCCGCCCGCTTTCGAGATCGAGCGCGAGCAGCCGGTCACAGGCGACGAATACCGTCTCTCCCGAGACCGCGGGAGAGGCATAGATACCTAGCCGCCGGTCGGGCGGGTAGCTCCGTGTCCCGGCCTCGAAGGTCCAGAGCCGCTTTCCGGAGCTGCACTCGAGAGCGTAGACCCGACCGTCCCAGGAGCCGACGACGGCCCGCTCGCCGACCACCGCCGGGGTGCCGGTGATTCCCGAGTCCGCTTCGAAGTCCCAACGCAAGGCGAGCCGCGCGACGTTGTCCGGGCGAAGCCTCGACTCCCCGGCGTTGTGGCGCGTCTGCGCCGGGCCGCAGCCGTGCGCGGGCCAGTCGTCGCGGGCGCGTGCGGGCGCTCGGCGGGAGAGCAAGACGGCTCCCGCGACGACCGCCGACGAAGCGAGGAAGCGCCGTCGCGAGAGCATGGGTGGCCCCTCCCCAACGACCAGAGTGCAGTGACGCTACCACGCACCGTTGCGGAGGTCATCACCGGCGCGCGGCCCTCTGCCGACGGTCGGGCCGCGGTAGCAAACGTGCACCCACCAGCGGCGGTGCGGACGTGCACTGGGGAGCGAATCGTGCCGTTGAGCGTGGTAAATCGTGCCCCCGACCCTGGTATTGGTCGGCGGTGAGGCGTTATTGACACACAGCCACTCCGCTACCTAGTTTGCGCGCTTCTGATGTCCCGTGCGTCCGGAGCGCGCCAGGCGGTGGCCCGGGCCCCGCCCGGTGGTCCCGTAGCGAGTCCGTGAGCTCGTCCCGCGCCACAGGGGAACCCCGCGAGGGCAGAGTGAAAGGAGGGAACTACGGTGAGCAAGGTACGTTTCGCAGCGGTAGCTGTCGCCGGACTTCTGCTGAGCAGCGGTCGTCCGGCGGCGGCGCAGTCCGGGGGGTTCTGTCAGCTGAGCGGCACGGCGAACATCAACCCGGGACTCAGCAACACGGATGGTACCTTCACGTTCACCTTCAGCGGCGCGCTCAGCAGCTGCCAGTCGAACGTTCCCAACGCCCCGACGGACGGCACGGCTACCATCGGACAGGTGATCGTCGTCAACGGGCTGCAGGCGCAGGAGCCGGCGGCGACGGGCAGTGGCTCGTGTGCGAGCAGCAACGGCTCGGGGATCGCCATCGCGTCGTGGGTCGACGGTACGGTGACCGTCGTCAGCTTTACCACGCAGGCGGTCACCGGCGCCGTGAACTTGGCCGGCAATGTCGTGGCCGGTGTGACCCTGCCAGTGGTCAACCCCCAGCCGGGTCAGCCAACCACCGTGACCGTCACCACCACGCGCTACGCGGGGGACCAGCTCCAAGGCGCGGTGAGCTTCCAGGCCGACCCGTCGCAGTGCGCGGGCTCGGGCGTGACCTCGGCGGCGGTGAACGGGGCTGTGGGGATTGGCGCGGCCCAGTGACAGGGCAAGGGACGGGGGAGAGCACCTCCCCCGTCCCGCTCCCCGCAGGGCCTATCAACAACGTCGCCAAGCAGCCCGGGAGCGTCGGCGGCCGCGGAGACGGTCGTGGACGACAGTCTCGCCCCGGCATGCCATTCGACGTATCCTCCGACGATGACTGCCCCCGGCGGGGGCCGTGCCGGCATCGCTCTCTTCCCCGGCGACGGGATCGGCCCCGAAGTCACGGCCGAGGCCGTCACCGTCCTCGAGATCGTGGCGCCGCGCCACGGTCTCGAGCTGACCTTCACGAGCGGGCTGATCGGCGGGGCCGCCATCGACGCCTGCGGCGTACCGCTGCCGCCCGCCGAGCTCGAGCGGGCCCGCGCGGCCGACGCTGTCCTCCTCGGCGCCGTCGGCGGTCCCAAGTGGGACGACCCCGCCGCGGCGGTGCGACCCGAGCAGGCGCTCCTCGGGCTCCGCCACGGGCTCGGCCTCTACGCGAACCTCCGCCCCGTCCGCGCCTGGCCGGAGCTCGTCCCGGCGTCGCCGCTCCGGCCTGAGGTCCTCGACGGCGTCGACCTGGTCGTCGTTCGGGAACTTACGGGGGGCATCTACTTCGGAAAGCCGAGCGAGCGCCGGACGACGCCCGCCGGCCGCGAGGCGGTGGACACGCTCGTCTACACGGAGGAAGAGATCGCGCGCCTCCTCCACGCCGCCTTCGCACTCGCGCGCCAGCGGCGGCGGCGGCTTGCCTCGGTCGACAAGGCCAACATCCTGGCGTCGTCGCGGCTGTGGCGGGAGCTCGCCCACGAGGTCGCGCGCGACTACCCCGACGTGAAGCACGAGGACGTGCTGGTCGACGCCATGGCCATGCACCTCCTCCGCCGGCCGCGCGACTTCGACGTGATCGCCACCGAGAACCTCTTCGGCGACATCCTGACCGACGAGGCCGCGATGCTCGCGGGCTCGATGGGCATGCTGCCCTCGGCCTCGCTCGCGGGGTCGCCCGTCCCGGGCGCCCGGTGCCGGGGCCTCTACGAGCCGATCCACGGCTCGGCCCCCGACATCGCCGGCCAGGACAAGGCCAACCCCCTCGCCGCGATCCTGTCGGCGGCGATGCTCTGCCGCTACTCGCTCGCCTGCCCGGCGGCGGCCGGTGCCATCGAGCGGGCCGTCGGCGAGGTGATCGCCGCGGGGCACCGGACCGCGGACCTGGCGGGCGGCGGGACGTCGATCGGGTGCCGCGCGATGGGACACCTGGTCTGCCAGTACCTCGGAAGCTAGAAACCCGATTTAGGTCGGTCCAGTACCCTGTCAAGGGCGTCCCAGTTCAAGACGGGCTGCTCACCGTGCGGCTGCCGAAGACGGCCAAGGCACGCGAGCGTTCGAAGCGGATTCAGATAACCGCTTCCTGAAGCCCGGGAAACGCTCCCCCACCCCCGAGCGGGGTGGGGGCCTCTGCCCGCCGGATCGCTTCCAGGCGGACCGACGCCCGGTAGCTGACCTTCCGACTACGCGCGGGACGAGCCGGACCGCATCACTACTGTAGGCTCTCCTCGAGGACGTCCTTGAGGATCCGGCAGCAGCCGTCGACGGAGAAACCGAGCTGCGTGAGGGACAGACCGGTCGCCGTGATCCTGAGCGCGGTCTGACGGTGCGCGGGGCAGCGAAAGCGACCCGCCTCCTGCATGACCTTGATCGCGTTATCCATGAGCGCCTTCTCGACCTCGGTTCTCAAGTCCGAAGGACGCACCTCGCGGCCGTTGATCTTGACGGAGAAGGCGATCACCTACGCCACCCTACGCGCGGGCGTGCACGCCAGCAATCGGTGGGCAGAGGGATTTCGTATCCCTCTTGCGAGGGAGATTACCTGGAGGGCGTTAGGGATCTACGAGGCGAGGTCGTGAACCCCGACCATGCCCAAGCGAAGCGCGTAGCGTGTGAGTTGGACGCGGTCGCGCACGCCGACCTTCTTGAAGACGTTGCCCAGGTGCGTCTTGACCGTGTCCTCGCTGATGAACAGCTTCGCGGCGATCTCGGAGTTGCGCAGGCCCGCGGCCACGTGACGCACGATCTCGCGCTCGCGCGGGGTGAGCGGCTCGTGCGACGGCTCGCGCAGCTCGCCGACCAGGCGTGTCTGGAGTGCGGCGGGCATGAACACCTGGCCGCTCGACACCGTGCGAATGGCATCCATCAGCGTCTCGACGGCGAAGCGCTTGAAGACGATCCCCTTCGCTCCGGCGCGGATGGCAGCGAGCGCGTTCTCCGTCCCCTCGGTCGCGGTGACAATGATGACGTCGGTTCGTGGACTCACGGCCGCGATGTCGATGAGCGAGCTGCGCTCCATCTGGAGGTCGAGCAGCAGGATGTCGCACGGCGTTGCGGCCACCATCGGTTGTATCCCCTCGGCGCAATCGGTCTCCGCGACGACGGACACGTCGTCCGTCATGCCGAGCAACGACCGGAGCCCCTGGCGAAAGAGAGCGTGGTCGTCCGCGATCGCAACGCGGAGGGGCTTCGCAGGAGCCGGCATCATGCCTCCGGGAGTGCGACCGTCAGGTGAGCGCCGGGCATGTCGTCGTGGATGACGCGGATCGTACCGCCGGCATCCGCAACGCGCGCGGCGATCGACCAGGGGACCTGTGCTGGATCCGAGAAGCCGACTCCGTCGTCGCCGACCGTGATGAGGACGTGCGAATCGGCCGCGCCGATGGAGACCACGGCCGAGCCTGCTCGGGCGTGCCGCCTGATGTTCGTGACGGCCTCGCGCACGAGCTGAAGGACTTGGTCCACGAGGGCGCCAGATCCCGCGAAGTCCGCGCTCACGACGAATCGCGTGTCGGCGCTGTGCCCACGAGCGGGCTGGCCGGGTTCGACGTCGGCGAGGTCGCGGATGTACGCGCGCAGCTCGTCGTGCTCGTGGTTGATGCTGGTCTGAAGCTGCGCGAGACCGGAGAGCGCCTCCTCGGCGCGGCCTGAGCAAATGAGCCGCTGAAAGGTCTCCAGCGTCAGGTTGATGCCGCCGAGCGTCTGCACACAGCCGTCGTGGAGGGCGCGTGCGATTCGGTTTCGCTCCTTCGCGGTCTCGAGCTGGTGGACCTGCGTCTCCAGGTGGAGCCGCTCCTGCGCCAGGTAGGCGGTCAGGTATCCCACGACGGCGAGGTACACCGGCCGGACGATGTAGACGTTCGTTTCCCCGTGCCAGGCGACGAGGATGAGGCTCATGTAGATTCCGACGCTCACCGTCGTGACCAGCATGCTCCGGCGGAATCCGCCCTCCGCCCCGGCAGCAACGACCGCGAACACGAAGAAGGCCCAGAAGGGGCTGCTCGTGCCTTCGGTGAATATGACGACGACGGCGCCGAGAACGACGTCAATCCACGCCGTGAGCGTAGCGAGGCGCCGCGGCGGCAGCGCGTGGCGCGCGATCACCCAGCACACGCACGAGCTGTACGCGAGATGCAGCGAAAGGACGGCCAGCGCGTAGGGGTCGATCGCGAACTTGCCGCCGGTCAGGTGTAACCACGGCACCCCCGTGGGTTCGGTCGGATCGACGTACACGGCGACGATCGCGATCAGGGAGAGAATGAGCCGGCACCGCGCGACCTTCGGCTGGAGGTCGGAAGTCGTGCAGGTCATGCCGGAGTCCTGGCCGTCGTCGGAGCGCATCCGGGCCGGACGGGAGCAATAGTCGTTCCAGGCCGAGGGTCGAATCCCCGCACGGCGGGTCGCCTCGGAATGGGCCGACAGTGACACATGCGTCGCCCCAGCCGTGGACCTCTGCTAGCATGCTTGCGTCCTAGGCTGCGCGCTACGACAGGGGCCTCTCGAGAAGCGCAGCGATCTCTCCGAGTCCATATGGTCATCCGTGTCGTCGGCCATCGTGTGAGCCTACGAAGCACAGTCCTTGCGGCTCGCTGCTCCCGCCGCTGAGGATTTTGCCGAGAGCCGCCTTCTTTCTCCCCGAAGAGGAGTACAAAAATTCCTCCGTTCGACGAATGGGAGCGAACCTCGCACGAGCTTATTGTGTAGCTCATGAAGATCGAGGCACGCGCGTGGGCTGCCGACGCGTCCCTAAATGAGGACGCTGCTCTCCATTGTCTACCGTCGCACTACGGTGCCGGCCACTTGCGACGCTTGTCATGGGGACGCGGGATCAGACGCCACGCACCCGTCCTGTGGCTCAGTGTCGCCGTACTCGTGCTGTCCATGAGCTGGATGAAGGCTTGCACGTACGGGCACTCTCGGCTGACCGGAGCCATTGCTTCCGCCCTTTGGCACCGCCACGCGACGGATGAGTCGCTGCCATGAGCCCCACTGGACGCGACGACCGGGAGTGTGCCCCGAAAATCGCCGGACCGCGACGCACGCATTCCCATGGGAGGAGATCAGAGATGTCGAGAATGAGAACGTTCACGTATGCAGCCGCGCTTGCAATCGGCGTCGTGGTGCTCGCCAGTCGGGGATCGCGAGCGGCATCTGCGGTCACCACGACGACCACGCTGCCGCCGCCAGCGCCCGCTTACAGTCTTGCGACCGGCGCCTGTATCAAGGAAGCCGCCGCGCAGCAGAAGATGTGCAATATGGTCGCGAGTGTCGCGGCTTGTCAGGCCGAGTACCACACGGCGTTTTCGAACTGCTTCGCCGTGGGAAAGGGTGTCTCGTGCGCCGCCGCCTGCGTGGCCAAGAACGCGAAGTGCACGGCTTCTGCAACTTCGACAACGGTCAAGCCATGCACAAAGAGCTGCCAGAACGACTGGGTTGCCGCAGGTGGACAATGTGGCGGGGATCATGCCTGCCTCACCGCTGCGAAGGACGACTACAAGACGTGTAAGGATGCCTGCAACGCCGCTGCTCTGAAGTGCCGCGACGCTTTTGCAGCTTGTTTGGCGAAGTGCCCGAATCTGGGAGACGGCACCACGACCACGACCCTCGTTCGTCCGGCGACTACGACGACCACGACGACCACGACGACAACGTTGCCGCCTCGGCCGACCACGACGACAACGACAAGGCCGCCGCGGTCCACTACCACCACCACGACCACGATCCGGCCGACGACTACCACCATCTCGCCTCGTGCCACCACGACGACGACCACCACTCAGGTACGGTCTTCGACCACCACCACGACTGTTCCGCCGGCCGCGCCCACGTTCAGTGCCGCCACCGCGGCCTGTATCAAGCAGGCCGCCGCGGCCCAGAAGACGTGCAAGAAGATCGGGACGGCCGCCGACTGCCAGGCCGCCTACGATGCGGACTTCGCCAGCTGCTTCGCTCCCGGAAAGGGAGTCACCTGCGCAGCTGCCTGCGTCGCCAAGAAGGCCAAGTGCACGGGCTCCACCGCTTCCAGCGGGAACACGCAGTGCACCAAGACTTGCCAGAACGACTGGGTCGCCGCGGGAAGCCAGTGTGGCGGCGTCCAATCCTGCTACGCCGCTGCCGTGGACGCGTATAACGCGTGCAAGACTGCCTGCACCGCGAACCCGACGATCGTGAGCTGCAGCGCCTCCTTTGCGGCCTGTCTGGCGAAGTGCCCGAACCTCTGAGCGCACGGGCGATCCGAGGCTGCAAAGGATACTCGACACTGTCGGTGCGCGGGCGCGTCCGACGTCGGCGCACCGCTGTGAGGTGGATTCAAACGACCGGCTTCGGCCGGTAGAAGTAGCGTCCGATCCAGGAATTCCGTTCCCGCCGCGCGAGCGTGCGCATCTCCACCTCGGTCAGCCACATCCCGTGACCGACGGGGCACTCCTCGATGATGACACCGAAGTGGTCGGCGCGTGCCAAACGCGCCCCACACTCGGGGCAGCGCATGTGGGAGAGTTCACGTACGCGGCGCCGCTGCTCTTCCTCGCTCCCCTGGTGGAGGCGGCGGATGAGCTCGCGGTCGCGCTTCGCAAAGTAAATGTCCTCCTCGGCACGAGTGTTCATGGTTCAAGCGGGCCGAGCCCGCGTCGCCTCGGCCTCGCCGCGCGCGAATCGACCCTCGACCGTCCGCCAGTCGACGTTCGCGAAGAACGCCTCGATGTAGCGCGAACGCTCGGTCGGCTTGTAGTCGACCAGGAAGGCGTGCTCCCACACGTCCATCACCAGCAACGGACGGAATCCAGCCGGATGCCCGTGCTCGTGGAGCGTGATCCAGTGATTGCTGAGCCGGCCGGTCTCGGGGTCCTCGTACAGGATCGCCCAGCCGACCCCTCGCATGCTGGCCACCGCTGCGAAGTCGCGGCGCCACGCCTCGAAGGTCCTGAAGTGCCGCGCCAGCTCGGCATGCAACGGCGATGTAGCGTCGAGCGGTCGGTGGTCCGGGGTCAGATTCTCGACGTACAGCTCGTGCAGACGCATGCCGTTGTACTCGGGCTTGACGTCGGCGTGCGCGGAACACGTCACCGCGGCCAGTGCGAGTGCAATCGAAGCGGCTGCGCACTGACCGAGGTTCCTTGCCATCAGGCCTCTCTGTTTTTTGGACCCGCTCGTCGGCGAGAATATTCACGCAGGCGGCACGCGCGCCGAGCGGCTCCCGGCGACATGGTAGCTGCCTCACGAAGCGAGTGGCAGGAATCTCACCCAACGAGAGGAGCCTCCGGGTGCGTCCGGGACCCGCTACGGGCAGGAGCGCACTACAGCGCCGCCGGACGCCACCTCGGAGGCTGAGCGTGCCCGTACCGCCTCCACCGCCCGCCTCCGCGATGCGGGGGTCTTTACAGGGGTCGGAGTCTTGCGCCACGCTGCCAGGGATGGCCACGGAGCTCACGATCGCCGTCGTCGGCCCCGCCGGGCTGGTCGGCCGCGAGATACTCGAGCTGCTCGGGCAGCGCCAGTTCCCGGCCGGCTCGATCCGCCTCCTCGGCACGCACCGGACGGCGGGTGCCGAGGTCGAGCTCGCCGGGCGCAAGGAGAAGATCGCGCTCCTCACGCCGCAGGCCTTCGACGGCGTGGAGCTGGCCTTCTTCGCGGCCGGGCCGGGCGTCGCGGGCGAGCATGCGCCGCGCGCCGCGGCGGCGGGCGCGGCGGTGATCGACGTCAGCAGCCGCTTCCGTCTCGATCCGGAGATCCCGCTCGTCGTGCCGGAGGTGAACGTCGGGAAGCTCGGCGAGTGGCGCGAACGCGGCATCGTCGCGAGCCCGAGCGGCACGGCGACCGCACTCGGGGTCGTCCTCGGGGCGCTCGCCGAGGCGGGGCTGCGGCGCGTGGTGGTCTCGAGCTATCAGGGCGTGGCGAGCGCCGGGCGGCGCGCGGTGGGCGCGCTGTCGCAGGAGACGATCGACCTCCTCAACGCACGCGGCGTTCGCCGCCGCCCGCGCTTTGCGCGGCGGATCGCCTTCAACTGCGTGCCGCAGGTGGGGGCGCTCGAGCCGGGCGGCTCGACGACGCACGAGCTGCTCGTCGTCGAGGAGCTGCGGAAGCTCCTCGACCTCCCCGGGCTCGGCATGAGCGTGACCGCGGTCCGCGTGCCCATCTTCTTCGGCTCCGCGTTCAGCGTGAACCTCGAGACGGAATCGCCGCTCGGGGCCGCCGGGGCGACGGCCATCCTGCAACGGGCGCCCGGCATCCTGCTGCACGACGAGCCGGGCGGCTCCTACCCCACGCCGGCCGAGGTGGCCGGCTCCGATGCGACGCACGTGGGGCGCGTCCGCGACGACCCGTCCGCCGAGCCGCCGGGCCTGATGCTCTGGATCGCGCTCGACAACGTGCGCAAGGGCACGGCGCTCAACGCGGTGCAGATCGCCGAGATCCTCGCCCGCGACCACCTCTGACGTGCAGCTCCGGCTCACCGTCGAGTACGAGGGCACGGCGTACCAGGGCTGGCAGGTCCAGCCGGGCGGCGCGACGGTCCAGGAGGTGCTCGAACGGGCGCTGGCGACGGCGCTCCGCGAGCCGGTCCGCGTCCGCGGCGCCGGACGCACGGACGCCGGCGTACATGCCTGCGGGCAGGTGGCCGCGGTGCGCGTGCGCCACGTCCCGCCGGACCTCGAGCGCCTGCGGCGCAGCCTCAACGCCCTCACGCCCGACGACGTCGCGGTCCGCGACATCGCCGTCGTCGACGATGCCTTCGACCCGCGCCGGCACGCGCGGAGCCGCGTCTACGAGTACCGCATCTGGAACGCGCCGGCGCCGTCGCCCTTCTGGCGCCGGCACGCGTGGCACGTGCCGCTGCCGCTCGACGTGGCCGCCATGGAAGAAGCGGTCGCGGCGCTCGCCGGCGAGCACGACTTCGCCGCCTTCCGCGGTGCCGACGCCGGGCCGCAGCGCTCGACGGTCCGCCGCGTGCTCGAGACGGCGGTCCGCGCCGACGGGCCGCTCCTGGTCTATCGCATCGAGGCGACGGGGTTCTTGAAGCACATGGTCCGAAACATCGTCGGCACGATGGTCGAGGTGGGACGCGGCGAGCGCTCTCCGTCTTCAATGCGGGACATCCTCGAGAGCCGCGACCGCACGCAAGCCGGTCCGACGGCGCCGCCGCACGGCCTCCTCCTGGTGGCCGTGCGCTACTGAGGCTTCGGCTCCCGCCGACCGCGCCAGCCGCGGAGCCGCTCGCCGATCTCCCGCTCGCGGCCGCGGTCGGTCGGCTCGTAGTAGCGCCGGCCGGCGAGGCGCTCCGGCAGGTACTCCTGGTCGACGACGGCATCCGGATGGTCGTGCGGGTAGCGGTAGTCGGCGCCGTAGCCGAGGCCCTTCATGAGCGGCGTCGGCGCATTGCGGAGGTGGAGCGGGACGGGCAGGGCGCCCCTCGCCCGCACGTCCTCCGAGGCGCGCAGCATCGCCTGATAGGCGGCGTTCGACTTGGGACAGGTGGCGAGGAAGGTCGCCGCCTGCGCGAGCGGGATGCGTCCCTCGGGCAGGCCGACGAAGTGCACGGCGTCCTTGGCCGCGACGGCCACCTGGAGCGCCTGCGGCTCGGCGTTGCCGACGTCCTCGGCGGCGAAGATGACCATGCGGCGCGCGATGAAGAGCGGGTCCTCGCCCGCCTCGAGCATGCGCATCATCCAGTAGACCGCCGCGTCGGGGTCGCTGCCGCGGAGGCTCTTGATGAACGCCGAGATGACGTTGTAGTGCTCCTCGCCCGCCTTGTCGTAACGGAGCGCCCGCTGCTGCGCGGCCTCCTCGAGCAGCGGGACGTCGACGGTGTGCGTCCGGCGGGTGCGCGCCAGCCGGGCCGCCAGCTCGAGCGCGTTGAGCGCCACGCGCGCGTCGCCCTGCGCGTGGGCGACCAGGAAGGCGCGCGCCTCCGCGTCGAGCGCGAGCTTCTGGCGGCCGAGGCCGCGCTCGGGGTCGGCCAGGGCGCGGTCGATGACGGCGCCGATCTCGGCGTCGCCGAGCGGCTCGAGGGTGAGGACGCGGGTGCGCGAGAGGAGCGGCGCGATCACCTCGAAGGACGGGTTCTCGGTGGTCGCGCCGACGAGCGTGATGGTCCCGGCCTCGACGTGCGGCAGGAACGCGTCCTGCTGCGCCTTGTTGAAGCGGTGGATCTCGTCGACGAACAGCACCGTCGACCCTCCGGTGCGGGCGAGCGTCAGCGCCGCATCGTCGACGATCTGCCTCAGCTCCTTGACGCCCTGGAGGACGGCGGAGAACGCCACCGCGGGCGCGCCGCTCGCGGCGGCGAGCAGGTACGCGAGCGTCGTCTTCCCGCTGCCCGGCGGTCCCCAGAGGATCAGCGACTCGACGCGGCCGCTCTCGATCATGTCGCGCAGCACGTGGCCGGGCCCGAGGAGGTGCTGCTGGCCGACGAAGTCGTCGATGGCGCGCGGGCGCATGCGCTCGGCGAGCGGCGCATGCGCCGGTGTCGCCTTCGTCGCGGGCGCGGTGTGGAACAGCTCTGACTGCCGCGTCATCTTTTCCTAGGTATCACAGCGCTGAATCCCTGGCATCGGTCGGGTGGCCGTGGTAGGACGACGCGCGGGGCTGGGTGGTTGGGGTGAGGGCGCGCATACGGACGGTCGGTCTGGTGGTGAAGCGCGACCGTCCGCGGGCGGCGCGTCTCGCGCAGCGGATGATCGGCTGGCTCCGGCGCCGCGGCATCAAGGCGCTGCTCGACGCCGACGCCGGCCTCCGCGGCGCCCCGGCGCTCGACAAGGACCGACTCGCGCGCGAGGCCGACCTGGTCGTCGTGCTCGGCGGCGACGGCACGCTGCTCTCGATCGCGCGCCGGACCGGCGCGCGCGTACCGATCCTCGGTGTGAACCTGGGCGAGCTCGGGTTCCTCACGGAGGTCGTCGAGGCCGAGGCGATGCCGATGCTCGCCCGCGTCGTGGCGGGACGCTTCGACCTCGACCGGCGCCTCACGCTTGCGGCTACCCTCGAGCGGGCAGGGGAACGGCTCGGGGCCTTCCGCGCGCTGAACGACGTGGTCGTCACCAACGGCGCCCACGCCCGCATCATCGAGTTCTCGGTCTCGGTCGACGGCCTCCCCCTCACGACCTACCGGGCGGACGGCATCATCGTCGCCACGCCGACCGGCTCCACCGCCTACTCGCTCTCGGCCGGCGGTCCGATCGTCGAGCCCACGGCCGAGGTGCTGCTTCTCTGTCCGATCTCGCCCCACACGCTCACCAACCGTCCGGTGGCGCTCCGGCCCGGTGCCCTGGTCTGCATCACGATCGCGCGCCGCGAGCACGACGCCATGCTCACCATCGACGGCCAGGAGGCGCGGCGGCTCGCCGGCGGCGACGTGGTGAGCGTGCGGCGCGGCCGCTCGCCGGTCTCGCTCGTTCGCTCGCCCGACCGCACCTACTACGACGTGCTGCGCTCCAAGCTCGGTTGGGGTGGCCGATGACGGACACGGGATGCTGCGCACGCTGAAGCTCCGTGACCTGGCGATCATCGACGAGCTCGAGCTGGTCCTCGAGCCCGGGCTGAACGTCATCACCGGCGAGACCGGCGCCGGGAAGTCGATCCTCCTCCAGGCCCTCGACGCGGCGCTCGGCGGGCGCCCCGATGCCGACCTCGTGCGGACCGGCGCCGAGGAAGCGGCCGTGGAGGCGCTGTTCACCGGCGCCGCGCCGCCCGCGTACGCCGTGCTGGCCGCGGCGGGGATCGCGGCCGACGACGAGATCGTCATCCGCCGCGTGATCGCCGCCGGCGGCCGGACGCGCGCCTACGTGAACGACGCGCTCGGCTCGCTCGGCCTCCTCCGCGACCTCGCGCCGCATCTGCTCCGTGCCTACGGGCAGGAGGAGCACCACGCACTCCGCCGTGTCGAGAGCCACCGGGAGCTGCTCGACGGGATCGGTGGGCTCGTGGGAGCGGTCGAGGAGATGCGCCGCCGGCACGCGCGCCTCCAGGCGGCCACCCAGGCGGTCGCCGAGCGGCGCGAGGCGGAGCGGACGGCAGCGGAGCGGGTCGAGCTCCTGCGCTTCCAGGCGAGCGAGCTTGCCGGCGCGCGTCTCGTTCCCGGCGAGCAGGAGACGCTCGGCGCGGAGCGGAGCCGTCTCGCCCACGCCGAGCGGCTCGCAGCGCTGGTCGCCGCCGCGGAGGCCGGTGTCTACTCCGGGGACGCGTCGGCGGTCGGGACCCTCGGGCGAGCGCTCGGCGGTTTCGCCGAGGCGGAACGCCTGGACGCGAGCCTCGAGCCGACGCGCCGCCTGCTCGAATCGGCGCTCGCCGAGCTCGAGGAGGCCGGCGCGGCGCTCGGCCGATACCTCAGCGGCATCGCGCCGGATCCCGCGCGTCTCGAGGCCGTCGAGCAGCGCCTCGGCGAGCTCGCGCGGCTGCGGCGGAAGTACGGCGGCACGGTCGAGGACCTGATCCGCCGCCGCGAGGAGGTGGTGGCCGAGCTCGAGCGCGCGGCGGGCGGCGGCGAAGCGCTCGCCGCGCTCGAGGCCGCGGCCGAGAGCGGGCGCCGCGCGGCGGCCGAGTGGGCCGGCCGGCTCTCCGTCGAGCGCCGGCGCGTCGCGCGCGAGCTCGAGCGCGACCTCGGCCGCGAGCTGGCCACGCTCGCCCTCGACGACGCCCGCTTCGCCGTCCGCTTCGGCGAGGGACGGGCCCTCGGCCCCGAGGGCTGGGACGAGATCGAGTTCTTCCTCTCGGCCAACCCTGGCGAGGAGCCGCGGTCGCTCGCCCGCATCGCCTCGGGCGGCGAGCTGTCGCGGATCATGCTCGCCTTGAAGACCCTGGCGGCCGCCGAGGAGCGCGGCGCGACGCTCATCTTCGACGAGGTCGACGCCGGGATCGGCGGCGCCGTGGCCGAGGCCGTCGGCCGCAAGCTGGCACAGCTCGGCCGGTCGCGGCAGGTGCTCTGCATCACGCATCTGCCGCTGATCGCGGCGTTCGCCGAGCATCACATCGCGGTCACCAAGCGTGTCCACGCGGGACGGACCACGTCCACGGCCCGGCCGCTCACGGCGACCGAGCGGGTGGCGGAGCTGGCCCGGATGCTCGGCGGGGCACGCCTCACGCGCGAGACGCGCGAGCATGCCGAGCATCTTCTCCAGCAGGCGAGGCCGCGGAAGGCGCGGCGCGAGGCCGCTCAAACGTGAGGAGGGGGGATCATGCCTGAGGTCCGACACGCTCTGCGTGGGGCGCGGCTCGCCGCGGTGCTCGCCGGTGTCGGCGTGCTGCTCGGCACGCAGCTCGTCTGGTCGACGGTCGCCCGCCGGCGCGGTGGGGCGCGCGAGCTGCGCCGGCTAAAGGCGCGGCTCGTCGAAGGGCGCACGCAGGGCGATCGCGAGCGGCGGCAGAACGCAGAGCTCATCGCCGCCGCGGACCGCCTGGTGCGCACCGCCGCCCTGCTGCACGACCGGGCCACCGAGGCCCGGCGGACGGCACAGCTGGAGGAGAGCCGCGAGCCGCTCGCCGAGCCGGCCATGCAGGCGGTCTCACTGGTGGCGGGGGCGCCGTTCATGTCGGACGATGCGGCGCGGGCGCTCGGCGATCTCGCCTGGGTGGATGGCCAGCTCGCGGCCGCCGCCGACTCGCTCGGCGTCCTGAGCGCGCTCCTGAAGCAGCGGACAGAGGACGTCGCGGCCGCCCCGTCGCTCTGGCCGGTGCGAGGCGTCGTGACCTCGACGTTCGGCTTGCGCCTGTCGCCCTACGGAGGCGGTGCCGAGATGCATCCCGGTATCGACATCCAGGCGCCGTACGGGAAGCCGGTGGCTGCAGGCGGCTCCGGCGAAGTGATCTACGCCGGCCGCGACCCGGGCTACGGCCGGCTGGTGGTCGTCGATCACGGCGGCGACCTCGAGACGCTCTACGGGCACCTCTCGAAGATCTTGGTGCGCGAGGGGCAGCGCGTCAGCCGCGGCCAGGAGGTCGGTGCGGTCGGCGCCTCGGGGCGCGCCACGGGCACGCATCTCCACTACGAGGTTCGCGTGAACAACGAGCCGGTGAACCCGAGCCGCTACCTCGTGAACTGATCCTCACACGGCGGCGTCACCCTTCGCCGGCCGCCGCGATCCCGCCTTTTTTGCCTCTCCTTCCAGGTCAGATTCGTTGTGGCCTTCACCGGCCAATGGTACCCACGCAGATGCTGACCAATGTGAAGGAGCTAGCATACTGACTGCCTCGCTTCCCTGCTCGCTCAGGGTTCTCGCCGCCCTCTGCTTCCTCGCCCCGCTTGCCGGCGCCCCACCTGCGGCCGCGGTGGGTGGCACCTGCACCAGCGTCGCCGCCTACCCGAACGACCCCGAGTACGCCCCGGCGGAGCGAGGCGATCCGCAGGCCACCTGGAACGAGGAGCAGTGGTATCTCTACTCGTGTCTGCCGAGCGATGCGCCCCTCGCGAGCGATCCCGAGGGCGCGAGCGGCATGAGCGTCGACCGCGTGTGGAACGAGCTCGCCACCCGCGGCCGTGACGATGTCATCGTCGCCTACATGGAGGGCGGCGTGAACTGGCGTCTGGCGGACGCTCCGGAGCTCCGGCTGCGCGCCTACCTCAACACGGGCGAGCTGCCGCTGCCTGAGGACGGGAAGGGGATCACGCACGGCACCTATGACCTGAACGGCGACGGCGTCGTGAACGTGGACGACTACGCCGACGACCCGCGCGTGCCGCGCCCCCTTCTCCATCCTCAGGCGGGAGGGATCACGGCCGAGGATCTCATCGTCGCGTTCTCGGACGGGCGTGACGGCGACGGCAACGGCTACGTCGACGACATCTCGGGCTGGAACTTCCACCGCGACACGAACGATCCCCAGACCGACAACAGCGTCTACGGCCACGCCAACGGCGAGTCGCGCCAGGCGGTCGCCGAGACCGACAACGGGTTTCTCGCGGCCGGCGTGTGCCCGAGGTGCCGTCTCCTCACGGTCAAGGCCGGCGACGAGGCGATCGACCGGCCCGACCGGGTGGCCGAGGCGATCGCGTTCGCGGTCGACTCGGGCGCGAAGGTGATCACGGGCGTCATCGCGTCCCTCGGGCTCATCCCGGAGGTCGCGAAGGCGCTGCGCTACGCGTACGACCGCGGCGTCGTGGTGGCGTGGGCCTCCAACGACTTCGACTCGGGCGATCACACCGACGGCATGTTCTACCCGCACATCTGGCCCGGGAACTCGATCGTCGGCGACCAGTCCACGCGCGGCCAGCAGTCGCCGAGCGTGCTGGCGAATCGTACGTACCGAAGCCGCTCGACGCTCACCTCCTTCGGTCCGCACGCGCTCTTCAGCGTGCCCAACAACGACGGCTCGACGTCGACCGGCACGCCCACCCAGGCCGCCGTCGCGGCGCTCGTCATCGCCGCCGGCCTCGACGCCGTGCAGGCGGGCAGGCTCGCCGGGCCGCTCAGCGCCGACGAGGTGAAGCAGGTCGTGCGCTCGACCGTGTCGCCGATCGACGACCCGACGCTCCCGTTCCCCGGCCTCCCGGGGGCGACGTTCAACATCCAGTACGGCTATGGGCGGCCGAACGTCTACCGCGCCGTGCAGGCGATCCGCGCCGGTCAGGTTCCGCCGACCGCCGACATCCTGCAGCCCGCCTGGTACCAGGAAGTGGACCCGACCCTGCGCAGCGCGCTCAGTGTCTGCGCCGCCGTCGCGGCGCGAAATCCCGGCCGCTACAGCTGGAAGGTCGAGTACGGTCTCGGCCCGCAGCCGCTCGAGGCCGAGCTCGTGACCATCGGCTCGGGACGGGGGACGCGACCCGCGACGGCGTGCGCCTCGCTTCGGCTCGCGAGCATCCCGTCGTCGTTCTGGATGGGGGACTTCGCGATCACGTCCGACCGGCTGTCGATCGAGCGCTACGACGTGACCGTGCGCGTGCGGGTGACGGACGCCGCCGGGCTGGTCGGCGAGGATCGGCGCGTCTTCCACCTGCGCCACGACGCGGGCGAGATGGCGGGGTTCCCCGTCTACCTCGGCAGCTCGGGCGAGTCGTCGCCGACCATCGCCGACCTCGAGGGGCGCCGCACGCTCGATGTCGTCGTCGCGACCGCCAGCGGCGCGGTGCACGTGCTCCGCGCCAACGGTCGGGAGGCGCCCGGCTTCCCGGTCTTCACCGGGCCGGCGCCCGGCATGGACCCGTCCTCGGACGTCAACTACCTCGCCGTGCCGCACTGGGCCGCCAACCCCGGCGATCGCCCGCGGGACGGCATTGCGGCACCGGCGGCCGTCGGTGACGTCGACGGCGACGGCCGGCTCGACATCGTCGTCACGACGATGAGCGGCCGGACCTACGCGTGGCGCGGCGACGGCACGCTGCTCCCGGGCTTCCCGGTCGAGACCGACCGCGCCTTCGCACACCAGCCCGTACCGGTGCCGGACACCCCCTATCATCGGAACCGTTCGACCGGCGCGCTGGCGGCGCCGGTGCTCGTCGACCTCGACGGCGACGGCAAGCTCGACATCGCGCAGGCTGCCTGGGACGGGCACGTGTACGCATGGCACGGGGACGGGACCGCCGTCAGCGGGTGGCCCGTCGACACCGACTACCCGGCGCTCCGTCCCTCGGGCCAGATCTACGCGCGGGACGACAAGGTGGTCACCACGCCGGCCGTCGCGGACGTCGACGGCGACGGCACGCCCGACCTCGTCGTCGCCCTCCAGGACACGTCCTTCCCGGAGGGCTCGTCCGCGGGCACCGGGCCGATCACCGCCTACCTGCTCGCCTTCTATGGCCAGGGCACGGCGCGCGGGAACGCCGGCCTCATCGAGGGCTGGCCCGTCGCGCTCCAAGGCTTGGTGCAAGGCTACGGCACGGCACAGGACTTCATCACCGAGGGCCTCACCTCGCCCGTCGTCTTCGATCTCCCGGCGGGCCCGGTCGCGGTCGTCACGGTGAACCTCTTCGGCCAGTACCTGGTCGACCTCCGCACTCGCGCCGCGCGGCTGTTCGCCGACGCGGTGCTCGCCGCGGGCGGCGCAATCGTGCCGTTCACCACGTCACCGTCGGCAGGCGATCTCCTCGGGCTCGGCGTGCCCCAGATCGCGCAGACGGGCTCGTCGGCGGCGGACGTCGCGACGGGAGTGGTCGAATTCCCGGGCGAGGGCGTGCGGGTGCGGTCCGGTGTGGGGGCGTGGGACGCGATCACCGGCGCGAGCCTCGCGCAGCTCGCCCAGCCCATCCAGGGGCTCGCCTTCATCAGCGCGCCCGCGCTGGCCGACGTCTCCGGCGACGGCCTTCCGGACATCATCCTGCCGACCGATTCTGCGGCCCTGCACGCGTGGGACGGTCGCACCGGCCAGCCCGTCGCCGGCTTCCCCAAGTGGACGGGTGGCTTCTCGCTCTTCACGCCGGCCGTGGCCGACCTCGACTGCAACGGCCGGCTCGACGTGGCCGTCATGACGCGGGAGGGCTACCTGCACGTCTTCCGCACCGCCGGGCTCGCCGCGGCCCGCAGGCACGCGTGGCACTGGCATCAGGACAATCGGAATACCGGACACTGGGGACCGGATTCGGGACCGGGGGAGGGCCGCTGCGGCGGACCGGCAACATGATTCTGGACGGAGGGCGCAAGATGAGACGGATGCTGCTCTGCTGCGTCGCGGCTGTGGCCGTGTGTTCGTCTGCCGCGGCCGACGACTGCAATCCCTTCGGCAACGCCCCGCGCACCATCGTGCCCGACTCGACGGTCACGACATGCTCGGGCGGCACGACGATCGGACCGTGGCCCGACGGCGACGGCACGCCCCGCCATGCCTGCCTCTACGAGCCCGCCTTCGCGTCGGCCGCGAGGCCGTTGCCCCTGGTCGTCTACCTCCACCCGTCGCTCTTCACCGCGGATACCATCCCCTTCGCGACCAACCTCCTCGCGTTCCGCGACACCGCGAACGTGAGCGGCGATCCGGCACGTCCCGGCTTCATCCTGCTCGCCCCGTGGGGTCGAGCAACCACCCACTTCTATCCGGCGCCCGACGACCAGGGCACCGGCTGGGACAACTGGTACCGGCAGCTCGACCCGTCGGGCGGCGCGCGCATCATCGGCGGCCTCGCGTACCCGCAGAACGTCGACGCCGCGACGATCGATCATTTCATCGCGCAAGAAGTGGCCACCGGCAAGGTCGACACCAAGAGAATCTACGTGACCGGATGGTCCAACGGGTCCGCCATGGGGTTTCTCTACGCGCTCGACCGGCCCCAGATCGCCGCTCTCGCGGTCTACTCCGCACCGAACCCGTTCCGCGCGTTCAACGATCCCTGCCCGCAGACACCTGTGTTTGGAAGGCCGAGCAGCGACGCGCAGGTGCGGCTCTTCAACCGCCGGCTGCCGACCTACCACGTCCACAACGACTGCGACATCGCGGGCATCTGTCCGAACGGCGAGCTGCTGCGGAGCCAGCTCCAAGCGATCCGGATCGGCTTCACCGACGTGATCATCAACTCGGCGCAGCAGCGTGTCGCTGCCTGCCTCGACGCCTGCGGCACCAATCCGGATGCGGACGTGAATTTCGCGGACAACCCACTCGGCTACACGGTGGGCAGCGAGAACCACGGGCGGTGGCCGTCGCTGTGGACGCAGGACATGCTGGATTTCTTCCGCACGCATCCCCTGAGGTGAGCACGCGCTGCCACCAGGCCGCCTGCGCACCGCCTGCCCAGAAGTTTGACCGCCCAGCGCCGACACGCTATATGCGTGACTCCGCTCGGGTTCTTCCCACCTGTGGGGCCGTAGCTCAGTTGGGAGAGCGCTTGAATGGCATTCAAGAGGTCGAGGGTTCGACTCCCTTCGGCTCCACTCCTGCCATTCCATTTCAAACGCGCTCGCCGGTCAAATCGGCGCGGCAGGGGTCGGAGGCGGAGGGGCCTGGCCAAATCTCGGCGGCCACTGACCGCTCCATACCGGCACGGCTAGCGTCGCTCACTTTCCTTCTGCACCCTGGCGGCCACACGCCCCAAGCCGAACGCCAAGACCTCTAGCTCCAGGGGCGTCAGCGAGACGGAGAAGCCGCGCCCGGTGCACGTCTCGACGAGCGCGAGGACGACGTGACCTGGCTGCGTTGGCTCGGTCACCACGGTAACCTCCATGGCGTTCGTCTTGAGGGCGAGAAGGTGCTCAGCGCAACCGTGCTCCCCGTGCCCTGCGAGCACCCCCCGTGCGTCGCGCCGCTCGCGCCGATCATGAAGTCCGTCTCGCTGGCGCTCCTGGACGTCATCGTCGTGATTCATCATCGCTGCTCCTGCAAGAGAGCACCCCGTATACTGGCGTTCCCGGCAGATACGTATCCCCTCCCGCCTCGAGATTCCAGAATTCGATAAGGGAGGGCTTGCCTCCCTCCATTCGGCTCTTCAGCATCTCCACACCTAAACCGTCTACGTCGAGGCTACGCTGCCAGTTCTCAACAGGCTGTGGATATGTGGATAAGATCGAGTTGCCGACCAACCAATTCCGGGATGAAATCTCCAGTCTGCTGCTGCACAAGAAACCCTGCAGTTGCGCACAAGCCGCAGAGGGCGTATATGGCTCGTCGAGCCCGTTCGAGCCCCGCAGCGCGACCTGTGCGGGGGGTCGCACTCACTACCCCCACGTGTGCCAGGCGCGGACTCCGAGGAAGGTATCGGCATGGCAGATGGGTGGTGGGCTCGGTGGGCGCTCGGGCTCCTGGTGTTTTCGGCGGCCTTGTTCCTCACGCTGCTGCTAGCCCCTCTGCAGGAGAGTGGCCCTTTTACTCTCTTCACGCTGTTCATCGGTGCCACCGCGGTCAGTTCGTGGTACGGAGGCGCGGCCGTGGGTCTCACGATCGCCAGCTTGAGTGTGCTGGCCGGCTCGTACTTCATTCACGCTCCAGTCTACTCCGTCGCCGCGTGGGGTGGCCTAGTCCCGCTGGCCGCGTTCGTAGCCGTGACGCTGCTCATCACCTGGATCGACGTTCAACGGAAGCGGGTGGAGGAAGGGCTCGACGACGAGCTGGCGCTCGAGCACCAGGGCCGCGGCGAAGCGGAGGCAGCGAACCGCGCGAAGGAAGAGTTGTTCGCCACCATCTCGCACGAGCTGCGCGGGCCGCTCAACGTGATTCTCACGTGGGTGCGGGTGCTGCAAAAGGGGGAGCTCGACAAAGCCACCACCATGCATGTGCTCGAAACCGTTGCCCGCAACGCCCACGCGGAGGAGCGGCTCATCGGCGATCTGCTTGAGGTCTCGCGCATCCTCGCCGGCAAGGTCTTGTTGGACCTCCACCCGGTCGAGCTCGCCGCAATCGTGGGGCACGTCGTGGACTCCGCGCGTCCGGCGGCAGAAGAGAGCGGTGTGCAACTTGACACCATGCTCGCGCGCGTTCCAGGCATCGTCGTGGGCGACGCCGACCGGCTAGAGCAGGTGGTGAGGAATCTCCTCTCCAATGCGATCAAGTTCACGCCAAGGGGCGGACGGGTTGCGGTCCAGCTGGCGGGAGATGAGAAGCAAGGAGCGACGATCTCGGTGCGGGATACCGGACAGGGTATCGCGCACGACTTCCTGGCCCACGTCTTCGACCGCTTTCGCCAAGATGGGAGTCGCGCACTCATGCGCGCCCACGGTGGACTCGGGCTCGGCCTCGCGATCGTTCGAGACTTGGTCGAGCTGCACGGCGGGACCGTCCGGGCAGAGAGCGGCGGAGAAGGCCAGGGCGCGAGATTCACCGTGACCCTTCCGGTCCGTGAACGGGGCAGCCAATGTGTTGCACCTCTCGCCCTTCCTGACGCACGCGCAGCGCGATGACTAAAGGAGCGCGGAATGACCAAGGAGCATGGAGGCTACCTCCTGCTCGTTGAGGACAGTCTCGACCAGCGGGAGGCGATGCAAGCGGCGCTTGAAATCGAGGGCTACCACGTGATCGCCGTCCCCGGGGGGCAGGATGCGCTGGACCATTTGCGTGGCGCGGCGTCGCCTTGCCTGATCCTTCTCGACCTCATGATGCCTGGGAAGAACGGCCCGCAATTCAGGGCTGAGCAGCTTGAGGATACCCGGCTCGCGCCGATTCCCGTCCTTGTCGTGTCGGGCGACGGGCGGGTACGGGAGAAGGCTCTTGCACTTGGCATCCCGGAGTCCTTTACTAAGCCAATCGACTGGGAGGCGCTGCTCGCTGTGGTCGCGCACCACTGTTAGCTCGGTTTCACGTTCTCTCTCTGAAGTCGATCTCCTTCGGACTGCGCTAACGCGACTAGCTAGCGGATTTCTCACCCCGTGCCACCGCCAGGGGTCAGGGGAACGGTAGTTCGCGCACGTAACCCCACAGAGCCGGTCCGGTTTTCGACGACCTGCGGCGGTTCTGGGGCGGTCAGGCGGTGCGCGACCGTTCGCGACCGTCTGCGGGGCAGGAGTGGAGCCCTCGATTTCTTGCATGCTTGCGCACGGTCGAGGACGGTGGCGTCCTCCCGTGCTTCGCATGGCATTCAAGAGGTCGAGGGTTCGACTCCCTTCGGCTCCACTCCTGCCATTCCATTTCAAACGCGCTCGCCGGTCAAATCGGCGCGGCAGGGGTCGAGCAGAGGCGGTGGGGCCTGGTGATCCTGAGCAGAATTGGCGAGGGGCTGACCGCAGAGGCTCCTACGGCGTTGTCGTAGTCGTGCTCGTGCTGGTCGTGGTTGTGGTCGTTGTCGGACAACACGCTCCACTGCAGTAGCAGGACGTGGTCGAGGGGTGGAGGGGTCCGACACAAGCACATCCTCTAAAGGTCGGTGGGCAGAGGCAGAAGATCGAGGCGCAAACCTCACCCTCAAGACACGAGCCACCACAGTCGCATAACGTCGTCACGGTCGTGATCGTGGTAGTCGTAGTCGTAGTGGTAGCCGGAAGCTCGCTCACCACGTCGGAGACGAATCGGTCCACCTTGTCCTCGATTACTGCGTCGTCTCCTGCTGTAACGCACCCGCCGCCCTTGCTTGCCTTCGCTTCGGCGTTCGCGAATGCCGCGGTGAACTGCGCGTCGGCCTTGTCGAGGCAGAGCTGGCTGACCGGAACCCCCGCAGCCGCAGCCTTCGCATAGCATAGCGCCCTCGCGTGGGCTTTCTTGCCGGCCGCCTTGATCTTGGCGGCCGCACATCGTTGCGCCGTCGCTTCAGGCGGGCGCGAGCCCGCCACTCCATCCCCCGCGCAGACGTAGACTATGGCGGCGAGGCCGAGCGGCAGCAGGGCATCTCGTACGGTGCCCATGGAGGGCTCACGCGTAGCGCAGCAACCAGGAAGGCGTCAAGGCGATGGCCAAGCCGGCGCGCGGCGCCGTCGGCTCGCCATCGGCGGCCCCTCGACGTGGAACGGGGGACGGAGCAGCGGACACTGGGGAGTCCTAGACGCGAGACTTGCTGGGACGGTTCTGGGACGGTCAGACGGTGCGCGACCGTTCGCGACCGTCTGCGGGGCAGGAGTGGAGCCCTCGATTTCTTGCATGCTTGCGCACGGTCGAGGACGGTGGCGTCCTCCCGTGCTTCGCATGGCATTCAAGAGGTCGAGGGTTCGACTCCCTTCGGCTCCACTCTGCCATGCGCGCCCCGGCTTGAAGGCGGGGGTGCTGCGGGCTGCGATCACCGCTCCAGATCTTGCAGCCGCGTCCAGCCCTTGCGTTCGGCGCGCTTCCTCGCACGGTCGTAGAGCGTCCAGAACCGCTTGTTCTGAGAGAGCGCGAGGACTTCGAGGTCGGTGTCCTCGGTCACGGGCATCAGCACGGCACAGGGGCGGCCGTTCTTCGTGATGACGACAGACCCTTCGTCCGGCAGCGTGCCAACGATCCGATTGAGCTGCGCCTTCACCTGGCGGATGTTCTCTATCCTCATAGGATGAACCTCTTCCCCTCGATCACGAGGCTGCTCCCCCTCTTCTTCCCGATCAGCACGACTTGGACCACTCTCCCGGCGACGCGATAGAACACGCGGACGTCTCCGATCCGAAACTCGAACTCGGCTGCCTCCGACGGTCGCCGGAGGCGAAAGCGGTTTCTCGACTCCACAAGTGCGTCATCGTTCGCGAGGCTCGCTTCCATGGCATCCCGGACCCTCGCCCGCTCGGCTGCCCTGAGTTTGCGGAACTGCCGGACGGCGTCCGGGGACAGGACCACGGTGCGCCGCACCCGGGCATCGTAGTCTCAATTGAGACTACGAGGCAAGCGGAGGGCTCAGGCCGAAAAGACGGCCGAAACATGAGCGGACGGAAGGGTTTCCGTCGGCTGTGGACATGCTCCCGCGCGGCGGGCTACACGTCGGCCGATGCCGGGCGGCGGCGCGTTCGTCGAGGATCTGCGGGCGCTGATCGACGCCGGCCGCGCCTTCGGGCGCCATCCGCTCTGGCTCCGCATTGCGGAGGGGCAACTGCCCCGGGCCGCCCTCGGCCCCTTCGTCGTGCAGTTCTTCCTCCAGGTCCGCGAGTTCCCGCGCGCCGTGAGCGCGCTGCACTCGAGCTGTCCGGATCTCCAGGAGCGGATCGAGCTCGCGGAGAGCCTCTACGAGGAAGAGACCGGCCGCATCTCCGGCTGCAACGTCTCCCACCCCGAGCTCTTCATTCGCTTCGGCGAGGGCGTCGGCGTGCCGCGCGACGCGATGGTGAACGGGGTACCGTTCGCAACGACGGCGGCCCTCATCGACTGGTTCGAGAGGTCGACCAGGGAGCACCCGTTCATCGAGGGCGCCGCGGCGACCAACCTCGCCGCGGAAGGGCAGGTGCCCGGCGCGTTCGGCCCATTCGCGCGGGCACTCGAGCGGCATTACGGATGCACGCGCGCGCAGGTGGCCTTCTGGGACGTGCACGAGCAGGCGGACCGCGAGCACAGCGCGATCGGCGACCACATCGTCATCCGCCTCGCGACCACCCCCGAGCTTCAGGCGGGGGTGCGGCGGGCCGTCGCGCGCTCGCTCGAGCTGTGGTGGCGGTTCTTCGACGGCATCGCCGACGCGGCCTGACATCGCCGCCGGCGCGGGTACGAAGGAATGGGTGACGGTTACGCGCGCTTCTCGACGAGAAACGCGACCCCCGTGTGGCTGAAGCGGAGCTCCCCGTTCTCGACGCGAACCTGGAGGCCCGCGCGGTCTCCCTCGATCGCGTCGCGCATTTTCCGTTCGATTTCCGCGACGCGTTCCGGGGGCGGACCGCCGTGCGAGATCCACTCGGCGACCGAATAGTCGATGGTCGCACGGCCCTTGAACGCGACGGTGAGACGGAGCCGCGCGAACAGGAGCTCGAACTCGGATTCACTGAGAGCGCGCACGTGCGTCGGGTCGCACAGACGCTCGATCTCGTTGTGCAGTGCGGCCTTGTCGGTGTCCTCCGAGGAGACCTGATCGGCGATCAAGAAGCGAGCGCGTGGCCGGGTCACGCGGATCATCTCCCGGACCACGACCTCCGGACGCGGAAAATGGTGCACGGCGGCGCGACAGGCCGCGACGTCGAACGATGCGTCGGCGAGCGGCATCCGTTCCACGTCGCCGAGCACGAAGTGAACGTTCTTCAATCCTCGTCGCGACGCTTCATCCCGCGCGTGGCCGAGGAAGATGTCCGTCCCGTCGACGCCGATCGCTTCGCACGAGCATTCGGCGAAGGCCATGGTGAGAAAGGCCGGCCCGCAGGCGACGTCGAGCACCCGCTCGCCGGCCGCCGGACGGGAGACCGCGACGAGCCGCCGGAGCGCTTCCCGGTCGCTGACCGAGGCCATCTGCTCGTAGGCCGTGGCCTGGCGGCGGAATTGTTCCTGAATGCGCACGAGGTCGGGATTCGTCGCCATGGGAAAGCGCCCTACTCGAAGACGATCAGGCTGCGCGCCGCCGTCCCGTGCCGCATCGCCTCGAAGGCGTCGTTCACGCGCTCGAGCGGCAGGCGGGCCGAGATCATCTCGTCGAGACGGAGCTGCCCGCTCCGATAGAGCTCGACGTAGCGGGGCATGTCCGTGCGGAAGCGGTTCGAGCCCATCATGCAGCCGAGGATCGTCTTCTCGCGGAGCACGATGTCCGCGCCCGGCAGCTCGACGTTCGTGCCCGCCGGCACGACGCCGATCATGACGATCGTCCCGCCCTTGCGCGTCATGCGCACCGCCTGGCGGACCGTCGCCGGGAGCCCGATCGCCTCGAAGGCGTAGTCGACGCCGCCCGAGGTCATCTCGACGACGCGCGGTACGGGGTTCCCGTCCGCGGCGTTCACCCCGTCGGTGGCTCCGAGACGCACCGCGAGCTCGAGCTTCCAGGCGACGGTGTCGACCGCGACGATGCGCCCGGCGCCCGCGATCCGACAGCCCTGGACGACGGAAAGTCCGATGCCGCCGCAGCCGATGACCGCCACGGTCCGTGCGGCCTGCACCCGCGCCGTGTTGAAGACGGCGCCGAGGCCGGTCGTCACGCCGCAGCCGATCAGCGCCACCCGGTCGAGCGGGACGTCGGGACGGATCCGGACGAGCGCGTTCTCGTGTACCAACATGCGCTCGGCGAAGGCGCTCAGATGCACGAACTGCGCGATCCGCTCGCCGTCCTTCGCGAGACGGGGCGGGTCGTCCGGGCGGCGCATCGTCGCCTCGCCCTCGCAGAGATTCGGGCGCCCGGCCACGCAGTACTCGCACGTGCCGCAGAAGGCCGAGAGGCAGCCGATCACGTGGTCGCCGGGCGCCACGTGTCGCACCTCGCTCCCGACGGCTTCGACGACGCCCGCGGGCTCGTGGCCGAGGACCGTCGGGAGCGGGTTCGGGAGCGATCCTTCGAGGACGTGGAGGTCGCTGTGGCAGACGCCCGTGGCGGCGGTCCGGACGAGGACCTCGCGCGGTCCCGGCGTGTCGATCCGGATCTCCTCGATCCGGAGGGGCCCGCCGACCGCGCGCATGACGGCCGCCTTCATCTCGGCTCCCACTCGAGCGGCAGCGCCTCGAGCCCGCGGAGGAAGAGCATCGGCTTCCAGCGCGGCGCCCCGGGGGCGAGCGCGAGATGCGGCAAGCGCCGGAGCACGGTGTCGAGGACGACGCGCGCCTCGAGGCGCGCGAGCCACGCGCCGAGGCAGAAGTGGATCCCCCAGGCGAAGGCCAGGTGGCGCTCGGGTTGCCGGCGTACGTCGAGCGTGTCGGGGTCGGGAAACTGCCGCGGGTCGCGGTTGGCCGACGCGATGAAGGGGACCACCATGTCGCCGCGCCGAATCGTCCGACCGCACCAGGGGACGTCCTCGGTCGCGATCTTCACGGTGGCCGGCACCGGGCCGTCGTAGCGCAGAAGCTCCTCGACGGCGCTGTGGAGAAGCGAGGGGTCGGCGCGCAGGAGCGCCGCCTGCGCGGGGTGCCGGAGCAGATGGTAGAGGCCGTTCCCGAGGAGGTTCGTCGTCGTCTCGTGTCCCGCGAACAACAAGAGGACGCAGTTCGCGACCACCTCGTCGCGGGTCAGGTGCTCGCCCTCGTGCTCGGCGCGCAGCATGAGACTCATCAGGTCGTCACGCGGGCGGCGCTCGCGCTCGCGGAGGAGCGCATGGAAGTAGTCGACCAGCGCCGCGACGCCGGCACTGGCCTCCTCGAAGTTGTCGCGCTCGTCGACCGCGCCGCCGAGGTACGACGCGAGCCGATCGGACCACGTCTTGATCGGCTCGAGGTCCTCCTCCGGCGCGCCCATGAGTCCCGCAATGATCATCGCCGGGAGGGGAAAGGCGAGCTCCCGGATGAAGTCCATCGCGCCGCGGGCGACGACGCGGTCGAGGAGCGCGTCGACGGTTCGCTGGACGCGGTCGCGAGTCGATTCGAGCTGCCTCGGCGTGAAGGAGCTCTGGAGGAGCCCCCGCAGGCGGTCGTGGTCCGGCGGGTCCCGGAACACGAGCCAGCGTCCCAGGACCTCGGCGACCGCCCGCACCGCGGGGCGCTGGCTCGCGTATCGCTCGTCGATCTTGCGGAAGCGATCGGAAGCGAAGGTCTCGGGGCGGTTGAAGACGTCGACGACGTCGTCGTAGCGCGTGACCGCCCAGGAGTTGAGGGTCTCGCTCCAGTGCACCGGGTCGTGGTCCCGGAGCCAGGCGAAGACCGGAAACGGGTCCTGGACATTCCGCCAGGCCTTGAGGTCGACGTCCGGCCCGCCGCTCGTCTCCTGCACCTCGCGGACTCTAACCCGCGCCGGGCCCGTCCCTCAAACGCCCGCTACTGGTGTCGCTTCGCTCCGTACCCGCCACCCTTCATTTCGACGAGGATCACGTCGAGCGGCTTGTCGCCGACGTTCTCGGGAAGGTGGGTCTCTGCCGCCATCCACAGCGCCTGTCCCGCCTTCCCGTGCCGCTCGACGGTCTTTCCGTCCGGCATGGTGAACTTCGCATCCTGATCCGACAGGAAGACGGCGACACCGGCGGGATGGTGGTGCATGACGGACTTCTCGTGCGGGCCGTACTGGATGTGCAGCACCCGCACCTGCGCGTTCTCGAACTCCACGCGGTAGTGCTTCGGATCGACCTTCACGGGATCCTGCGCGACGACCACCGACGCCAGGCAGACGAGTCCGATCGTGAGCGAGGTGCGCGTCATGTGCCCCTCCTTTCGGCACGGCAGCTACTCCACGACCAACTTGCGGTCAACGTAGCCACGCACCCGGGCATCGGCCGTGGTGGTCGCTTGCGGGGGCTGAGGCCCGCACCGACGAAGCCGTGACGCGGCGCCACGCCGCGTGCGGGCGGGACCGCCGGCTGTTCCGGCACGCCGGGCGCGACTCGGGTGGCATGGTCGTAGCTTCCTAACGTCCCTCAGGAGGTTCCCATGCGAAATGCCACAGGGCTGTTCGTGCTCGTAGGTTGTCTTGCCGTCTCCCCCGGCGCGGAGGCGAAAGGACGTCCCGCGCCCGTCACCTGCCCGACGGACGTTGCGGCGGCCCTCGCCGAGACGTGTTCGTGCGCCGGGAAGACGCTTTCCAACGCCTCAGTTCAGCCGTGGAAGAACCACGGGCAGTACGTGAGCTGCGTCGTCCGCTACCGGAACGCGCTCCGCAAGGCGGGCTGCTTCACCGACGACTCGGTCCGCCGCACTTTTGCCCGCTGCGCCGCCCGGTCGACCTGCGGGAAGGCCGACGCGGTGATCTGCTGCTTCAGCGACGCGGGGAAGTGCAGCGATCCAACCCCGGGCGACGGGACGGTCGCAGGCACCTGCTCGAATGACCCCGCGAAGGCGTGCGACGCGAGCGCGGACTGCACCAAGGTGCGCGCTCAGACGGCCCACGACGAGGCGAGCTGCGTCGGCGCCGGGGGCGTGAGCGGAGGCGCCGGAAGCGTCTGCGGCGCGTGTACGACGACCACGACGACGAGCACCACGACGACGACAACCACGGTGCCGTAACGGATCGCCGCGGCGGGCCGGGCGCGCTATGCGGCCCGCCGCGACGCCTCGCTCACGCGGGGCGACTCTGGTCTCCGGGCCGTGAGAGAAACGAAGATGGCGGCCAGGGCCAGCCCCTTGGCGGTGTAGGCGACGGCCGAGGTCACGGCCGCGCCCATCAAACCGTAGCGTGTGATGAGGGTCAGGTCGCCGGCCAGGGTGATGACCAGGCCCACCACCGCGGCATACGCGTTGAACTCCGGCCGGCCGGTACCGACGTTGAACCCGTTCAACACACCGTCGACACCGAAGGCAACCAGGCCCACGAGGAGGATACGGCATGCCGGAATGGCGGCGGCGAAATCGGGACCGAAGAGCCGATCGATGATGATTCCGGACATGAGCCAGAGTAACGTGACGGCGAGGAAGTTGACGGCGAAGAATGACCGTAGGAGGCGCACGCCTTCCGTCCGGGCTTCCTGCGCTGGAAGGCTCGCGAACAGCGGACGGAGGACGAAGTTGAGGCTCCCCGAAAGCGGTCGGACGGTCTCCGCAATCTTCGTCGCCACCGCGTAGTAGCCCACCGCCTCCGCGCTTCCGAGCGTCGAGAGGATCATCATGTCGAGGCGCCAGCTGAGCGTGTTCGCGATGCGTGCGAGATGCCCCTTGATCCCGAAGCGCAGCATTTCGACGGCGAATGCCGGCCGGAGCCCCGGCAAGAGCCGGATGCCGCGCCGAGTCAGGTCCCAGACCGCCACGACAAGGCTCACCGTCGCTCCCACGAGAGGGGCGAGGATGATGAGGAGATCAACCGTTCCCGCGGCGGGCGACTTCCAGAGCAACGGGATCACGCACAGCATTCCACCGAGGTCCTCGACGAGGAGCACGAGGTTGGCCTCGGTGAATGCCTGGAGCCCTTGCTGGATCGAGTTCAGGTAGTTTCGCATGAGGAGGATGGGTACCGAGGCGCCCAGGATCACCACGGGCCACGCCGACACGTGCTTGTAAAAGCTCGTCATCAGCAGCGGCCCGGCAAGGATCCAGGCCCCCAGGCCCAGCAGACCGAACACCAGCCCGAGTACGACGTTGGTCTCGGCGATCGCCTGAACGGAGTGCCGCCGTCCGCCGATGAAGTAGGGGTTGGCGATCGTGAGCCCCCCACCGAGCACCCCCGCGACGACCGTCGGCACGACCCGCGCGAGGGTGAAGAGGCCGGCGCCGCGCGCCCCCAGCTCGTGCGCGACGACGAGGGCGCCGACCGCCGTGGCGCCGCTCGAGAGCAGGCTCGTCGCAAAGGTGATCGAGACGTTCCTGGCGACCTTCACACGAAGCCTTGGTTGCTGAAGTCCCATCCCCCGAAAGTTGGAGCCACCGGGCGCCGGAGCAATGATGATGCCGGCGCAGAGCATGAGAGGGCAGCTTGGACACCGGGCAAGGCTGTCGCGCAGCTGCCTCCTCGGGTGCGTGCGCATGGATGCCGTGCCGGGCGCTCGGTGCGATGCCAGGTATCACCGCACTGCGGCTGCGGGGCGGCGACACCTCTTGCCAAATGGCTCCAAGCTCGGGCACGAGCAACATCGAGGAGGGGCCATGGCACTCCACCGACTCACTTCGATCACGATCGGCGTCCCGGACGTCGCCGCGACGGCGGCGTACTACGAGGACTTCGGGCTCACGCCCACGCGCGGCGGCCGCTTTGCCACCGCCGACGGCGGGGAGCAGCTCGCCCTGGTCGCCGCGGCTCGACGCCGCCTCGTCGAGCTCGGCGTCGGGGTCGATGATGCAGACGACCTCGAGCGGGCCGCCGCCAACCTCGCCCGGGTGGGTGAACGCGTCGAGCGGGAGGCCTCGTCGGTCACCACGGTCGACCCGGGCACGCAGGTCCGTGTGGTGCTCCGGATCGCCGAGCGCCTCCGGCAGGCCGCGCCGGCGGCGCCGGCGACGAACGGGCCGGGTCATGCTGGCCGTCCGAGCGCCCGGGCCGCGGCGGTGCTCCGCGCGGGTCCCGTGCGGCCTCGCAAGCTGGGGCACGTCGTGCTCGGGTCGACGGACGTGGGGGCCAGCGAGCGCTTCTTCATCGAGGGAGTAGGCTTCAAGGTGAGCGACACCGTGCGGGGCCTCGCGGTCTTCCTGCGCTGCTCCACCGACCATCACAACCTCCTCATCCAGCAGGCGCCGGTGGACTTCCTGCACCACACGTCGTGGCAGGTCGACGACGTGGACGAGATCGGTCGCGGAGCGACGGCGATGCTCGAGAAGGATCCGGCGCGACACGTCTGGGGGCTCGGGCGGCACCACATCGGGTCCAACTTCTTCTGGTACCTGAAGGATCCGGCGGGAAACTTCACCGAGTACTACGCCGACCTGGACTGCGTCCTCGACGATCAGCTCTGGAAGCCGGGTGTGTGGGACGGCGCCAAGAGCCTGTTCAGCTGGGGCCCGCCGCCGCCGCCCTCGTTCCTCGCCCCGGACGATCTCGCGGCCCTGATGGCCAGCGCGCATCGGGCCGGATGAGCGCCGCGACGTGAACGAGCCGTACGACGTCGCCGTCGTCGGCTACGGCCCCGTCGGCCAGACGCTCGCCGTCCTGCTCGGCCAGCGCGGCTGGCGGGTGGGCGTGCTCGAGAAGCAACCCGCCGCCTATCCTTTGCCACGCGCGGTCCACTTCGACCACGAGGTCGCCCGCATCCTGCAGGCCGCCGGGCTGGGCCAGGAGCTGCCCCGGTTGACCCAGCCGGCCGACGTCTATGAGTGGAGAAACGCCGCGGGCGAGACGCTCCTTCGCATCGGACGCCAGCACGCAGGCCTCTCGGGCTGGCCCGAGTCCAACATGTTCTGGCAGCCCGAGCTCGAGCGTGTGCTCGACGCCCGCGCGGGGTGTCTTCCCGGCGTGGAGCTTCGACGGGCCTGCGAGGTCGTCGACCTTCGACCGTCTCGCGATGGCGTCGAGCTGATCGTGGCGGATCCCGACGGACATCGGGACGGCGTCCGGGCCCGGTGGGTCGTCGGCTGCGACGGGGCCAACAGCTTCGTCCGCGGGTATCTCGGCGCCACCGTCACCGACCTCGGGTTCTTCTTCGACTGGCTGATCGTCGACGTCATTCCGGGCGCGCGGCGCGTGTGGGATCCGCCCAACTGGCAGCTTTGCGATCCCGCTCGCCCGACGACGGTCGTATCCGGCGGACCCGGCCGCCGGCGCTGGGAGTTCATGCGCCTGCCCGGTGAGAGCATCGCCGAGCTCAACACCGAAGCCACCGCGTGGCGGCTCCTCGAGCCGTGGGCCCTCCACCCGGGAAACGCCACGCTCGAACGACACGCCGTCTACACGTTCCAGGCGCGATGGGTCGACCGGTGGCGGGACGGCCGCATCTTCCTCGCGGGCGATGCCGCTCACCAGATCCCGCCCTTCGCCGGCCAGGGGATGTGCTCCGGCATTCGCGACGCCGCCAACCTCGCCTGGAAGCTCGACCTCGTGCTCGCCGAGAAGGCCGCAAGCGCGGTGCTCGATTCGTACGCATCGGAGCGCATCCCGCAGGTGCGTCAGGTGATCGAGTTCTCGATCGAGCTCGGCAAGGTGGTCTGCGTATCCGACCCGGCGCAGGCCGCCGCCCGCGACGGCGCGATGATCGCCGCGGCTCGTGAGACGGGTCTGACTCCGCCGCTGCCCACGCCCGCGATCGGTCCTGGTCTCCTCGCCGACGGAGACCCGCTCGCCGGGCGCCTCTTCCTGCAGGGCGAGGTGCGCCGCGGTGGCACGATCGGGCGCTTCGACGACGTCGTCGGGCGCGGCTTCACGCTGCTCAGCCCGGCCGGCGACCCGGCGAGCGTCCTACCTTCAGACCTCGCAGCCTTCTTCGCGTCGCTCGGCGGTATCAGCGCCCACGTGGCTCCGGGTGGGCCCGTTCACGACCCGAACGGCAGCTATGCGCGGTGGTTCGCCGAGCACGGCATCGGCGTGGTGCTCCAGCGTCCCGACTTCCACGTCTTCGGGACCGCGCCCACGATCGAGGGGACCGCGGGGCTCGTGAGCCGGCTGTGGAATGCACTTGCCGGCGGCCGGACGCGCTGAGCCGCGCGGGGCGGCTCCCACTCGCTCAGGCTGCCACGCCCGCAAGCCCGAGGTTGAGGGCGAGCCATCTGGGAATCACCAGGCGGCCACAGTCGCCCGGC
>Ga0209376_1000710_pt1 | contig 35932 bp, 33 predicted proteins | sample GraSoiAngelo_134_FD_185891 | JGI IMG/M metagenome (GOLD analysis project Ga0209376, IMG submission 185891) | Grasslands soil microbial communities from the Angelo Coastal Reserve, California, USA - 14_0929_05_30cm (SPAdes) (version 2) | ecosystem: Environmental > Terrestrial > Soil > Grasslands ...
CGCACGACGCCCCAGGCGAGCAGCGCGAGCCCGGCTGCGGCTGCCGCCATCGTCGCAGCGCCGGCGATGCGGGCCCACAGCGGCCAGGCGGCCCACCAGCGGCGCCGCTCCGGGAGCGCGATTCTCGCCGCCTCCTCGCGGCTCCCCACGCCGAGTTTCGAGAGGATCTCCGAGACGTGGAACTTCACCGTCCGCTCGGTGATGCTCAGGCGCGCGGCGATCTGCGCGTTGCTCGCGCCGGAGCGCAGAAGCTCCAGCACCTCCCACTCGCGTGGTGTGAGGATATCCGGGTGGCGCGGGCGCCCTCTATTGGCCATCACGCCAAATGTAGCGCCTTCCGCCCGGAATTACACTGTACTCGCTCACGGCGTGCACACACGAGCCGAATCGCTCGCTGGCCGATCCCTTCGCCCGTTCCTTCGGGGCATCTGCGTAATCCGTCGATTCACCAATGCGCGCCGTCCGCGTTTACAAATGTGACGCGCGAATTGCGGCCAAGGAGGATTATTCAATGGGTGGTCTAACTACGCGGGTGGGCGGCATCTGTGCCGCGCTTTTCGCGGTCCTGTTCGCTATCGGCATGGTGCTGCTGACCGATAGTCCGGACAGCGACGCGCCGGACGCCGACTACACGAAGTACGTCAACGACAGCGGCAACCTCGTCCGCAACATCATCGGCGCTTACTTCGTGATCGTTGCGGTGCTGGTCTTTCTAATCTTTCTAGCCGCGATCTATCGCCGGCTTCGAAATGCTGAGGGCGAAGACGGAGTGTGGTCCCTGGTTGTCCTTGTCACCGGCATCGTCTTCGTTGCGATGGTCATGGGCGGCACTGTCCTCCTCGCGAGCGTCGCCGGGGCGATCAAGTTCGGTTCGACGCCGGAACCATCCCCGGAGATTGCCAGGTTCCTTCCACAGGCAGGGTTCGGCTTCCTCCTCCTCTGCGGGGGACTTTCCGCAGCTCTAATGTCATCAGTGATCAGCTTCCTTATCCTCCGCACGGGGACACTGCCCGTCTGGCTGGGATACACGGGCTTCATAGCTGCTCTCGCGATGGTGTTCGCATTCATCTTCATACCAGCCGTGCTCTTCGTGCTCTGGATGCTGGCCTTCGGTATCGTGATGATCATGCGCAGCGAGCCAGGCGGAGCGGGCGCTGCGGCGTAACGGCAAACACGAGACGGGCGGTGCCCTTCACCGGGCCGCCCGCGCATCGCATTCGTAGATCATCTGCCGGCCACCAACGGAGGCCGTTATCTAGCGGGAAGGAAATTGGGCTGCGCGATCAGTCCTCGGACGGCTGCGCGCGCTCCTCTTCCGCGACGCGGACCCGCTCGGCCGCCTGCACCATCAGCCGCTGGCCCTGGTCGCGGCTAAATCGCTCGCCACACGACTCGCAGATATAGTACGAGACTGCGTCGCTCTTGCCCATCGCTCCCGGGTCGTCCCAGTGGGCCACAAGCGACCCGTGCGGGCACGGGACATCTGCGATCCATTCCTCCTCTTTCGCCGGCGCTGTTTCCGTACCGCCCTTTCGGCCGAACAGTCTGTCCAAAAAGCCCATTTAGCGGCTCCCTTCTCGTCTCCAGCGGCGCTGCCTTGTCCGGAAGGTCTCCTCGCGCTGCCCGGCAACGTTGCTGGATGGCGCGCCCACACTCTATGCCCGCGTCGCAAGTTTGTCTAGTTTCGCCTTGCTTGATCGCGCCGCGTCGGCGAAGACCACAATAGTGCCACTTTTCCCTTTGAGTTATCGCCTCGACCCGCTAACCTGAACCCGGAGAGGCTATCCAGTGAAGATCCCACAACTCGCTCAGTACTCGGTGCCAGTCAGATATTTGATTGAACTGCGCGCTGGAAGCCGGAACAACCAAGCAAATATCGACCAAACAAATTGCGCCGTCGCCAATACGGAAGCAGCGCTTAAATACAACGTTTCTCGGAACGCGACCAAAAACGCACCCTCGACAGTCGAGGGACGACCAAAGCCTAGCGCGCCACTCGTCAGCGCGCGAGGTAGCGACTAGCTCACAAGCTCGGCGCGCACGACGATGCGGTTCGTGTAGTCGCCCCCGAACACGGGGTCCCCGGTCTGGTAAAACGAACCGCCGCAGGTGACGATTGTCACGACATCCTGATTTGGTGTCGGATACATCATCTGCAATGCGTTCGGGTCGTTGGGGTCCATCAAGGCGTTCGAGGCCACCCTGTACGCTATCTCGCGCCCATCGTTGTCGCGGAACTTGATAATGTCGCCTGCCTGCAGTGAGGTTAGGTTATAGAAGACGGCCTGTCCGTTCCAGGTCACGTGGCCGGCAAATACCGCGTTGCCGCCGCCCCCCGGCTTCACCGAGAAGTCGTACCAGGCCACGACCTGCGCCGCGTCGGCACCGGTCGGGACGATTGGGATCCTGTTTTCGTCGAGCCCGTATCTGACGACCGGCGCATCCAGGCCGATCTTATCGATGATCATGCGGTAGGACTCTCCCAGCTGCTCGACGGCTGGCGGAGCAGTTGGCGCGAAAGTCGCGGAAGGCGTCGCCTGCACGACCGGCGCCTCCTCATCTGACCCACCTTTGAGCAGGAAGAACCCGAGGGAGGCAGCGGCTATGAGCCCCAGGCATCCTAGGCCAATTAGCGGCTTCGCCCCAACTGCGCCGCTCATCGATGTATGTAATCTTCGCAGGCGCCCAAGCGCCATTCGTTCCATCATGGTCATCACCTCGCTCCAAAGTTGGAACGTCCTCCCCTTGTCTAGGTTACGACCACGTTCATAGTGAGAACGCGTAGCCTTGGCTCGCGATTGCCTAACAATTGGCTCGCGGATACCCGAGGCGGGCCCCTCATTACGGTGCTACAATCTCGGTCACCAACGCACGAAAGGAGGCAGATCATGGCGCGGTTTCAACAAAGCACAACCTTTAACGCCGCACCCTCCACAGTGTACGGATACCTGACCGACATTACGAAGCACGCAGAATGGTCCTCGCACGGCCTCACTGTGGAGAAGGCTTCGGAAGGGCCCGTCGCCGTCGGCTCCACCTTCAACACCGTCGGCAAGCTCATGGGAACGCACCACGCCGTGGTCACGGTAACCGCGCTGGTTCCCAACGAACGGATCGGGTTCGAGTCGGACGACGATACCGGCCACTTCAGGCATCAGTTCGACATCGCGGCCAGAGACGGCGGCAGCGAAGTGACGAAGAGCGTTGAGCCGCTGCGCACATCCGTCGTGTTCAAGCTGCTTACGCCGCTACTGCCGCTCATTCTGCCGCGCGGCCTCGCGGGCGATTTGAAGAAGATCAAAGAGCGGCTGGATACGTAGAGACTGCCCCCGCAAGGGATTGCAAAGCACACCCCCTGACCAAACATGTGGGTCGAAGCCGATCGCAGGTGGCGTTCACAGAATTCGGCGGGGCGTCTGGGAGCCGCTAACGTTGTAAGCGTCACTCCCGGCCGCGGCCTCTGTCTACGGCGCAACGGCAAGTACGATAACGCCCGCGACGATAGCGAGCGATGCCCAGACACGCCATAGACCGAAGCCCTCGCCGAGTAGCAGCACTCCCAGCGCCGCGCCGAAAACGATGCCAACCTCTCTAGAAGGTGCAATGTAACCTACACGGCTCGTCTGTAGAGCGAGTAGGACCAGTAGGTACGCGAGCTGAATAAGTACACCGGCCGCGACGATGCTCCAGCCATGTGAGCGCCATTCCCAGCGGACACCGCCCGGATTAATCCTCGCCGCGGCCGTTGTGGTAATTAGCGCGTGACCGGTCATCGCGAACTGGTTCAGGACTACCGGCGATAGTTCAACGAGAGCGTTCTTGTCCCACAACGAATAGCTGGCGATAAGGACACCGGTGACCAGCGCAGTTCGCCCCGCCGGCTGGGTGAGCACGCGCAGCGGCGCGGCGATGTCGCGTATGGCGTGTGGCTGGATATGTAGCGCATAAACGCCGGTGGCGATCATCACGATCCCGACGACCGCTACTGTCGAAATATGCTCGTCGAGGAAAACGGCCGCGCCGATGGGTATCAGCGTGAGGCCAACGCCACGCGACACCGGATAGACTGACGAGAGGTCGCCCAGGCGGTATCCGCGCGCGAGCGAGAGCCCGTACACTCCATGAAGGCTGGCCGTCACTAGTCCGAACGCGATTGCTGTGGCTCCGATTCCATCCACGGCGGCGACAACAATTGCGGGTGCCAGTAATGTCAGGGCGCCGATAATGCCCGCGGACCCGAGGAATGCCAGCTTATGCTCGCTGCGCTTGAGGAGGAAATTCCAGCTCGCATGGCAGACCGCCGACGCAAGCACGAGTACAAGTGCGACCGCCGTCATGCCAAGCGGGTGGTATTTGGACTGATGCTATAGATCCCGGACGCGGCCCTTGCGGGCGTATTTACGCTGCCAAAACTCATGCCCGCCTACTAGGGCTATCGCCGCGAGTGAGACACCAATTGCGAGAAGAATGGCCCAATTATCTTGTCCTTGCCCGCCTGACGCGGTCGGCGCATCCGCGCCGGGCCGCGAAGGCTTAACGTTGGCGATGGTGCTCGGGGTAGCGGCGCCGGGCACAAGCCCATCTGGTGCGGCAACTTCGGCCAGTGAAGCATCCTCGCCCCCTGAGATGAGCGAACTGCCGGCAAGACGCACGCTCTCTCCGGGCCCCGGTTGCGTTGTCCCGAACTGAGCGTTGTCAAAATAAGCTGCCGCTGGCTCCGCCGATGCCGCACGAAGCATAAGCCGCAGCTTGACGCTGTTGGCGCCGGCAGGCGCTTGGACAGGCCCGGTGGTCAATCTGCGGAATGCCTGGGCTGTCGACTGAACCGAGTCCAGCGAATCGATCGAGGCGATAGCCTGCCCGCCACCGTCGGCGCTCGCGTACCAGGAAAGTCGTAGAAACGCCGACTCGGCTCCTGGGCCCGCTAACGCTTGGACCGATCCCTCGTAGTACCCACCCGGTTGTGCGGAGACAGTCTCATAGGCCCATTTTGTCGATGCTGTTTCGGAGACCAGGGCGAGGCCACGCGCGCCTTCGGTCCGCTGTTCGGTAGAGGCGCTAATCTCGCCACCTTGCTTGTGCCAGGCAAACGGTGTTCCGTCGATGCGCAGTTCCTCAAAGCCACCGTTGATTAGCTGCGGAAAAGAGTCGGGCTCGGTGCTTCCAGCGGCCGGGCTAGTGGCCTTTGGCGTAGGGACGCGGCCCGGTGTCCGCGTCGGCGTGGGCAGTGGTCCAGGTGTTGTGCCAGGCGGTAGCGGTGTCGGCATCGGAGTGATTTGCGGCGGCGTTGTGGGCGCGGGCGGCGGTGTTGGCGGCGGAGGTACGAAAGTAGGACCCGAAAACGCGAAATCGTCGAGATGCACCGTAAATGCGGAGTCTGCCTGTATCAGGATGCTGGCTCGGGCCTGCCGGGCGGCTATCGGGGAGACCATCGCTCCCGTTGCGAGAGGATGGAAAGCCCCATCGGGTTGCGCCAGCCACGGAGAGTCAGAGCTCAGGACGATAGAACCGCTCACGTCAAACCACGAGACACGAAGGAACACCCGGTTGACGCCTGAGGGAGGAGCGGCGACCCAACCACTCAATTCGTAGGTCGAAGCCGGCTGGACATTGGTGAGCTGGTATGCGAACTGAGTACTAGGCTGCCCGCTTCCCGAGAATCTCCCGGCCTGCGAGCCCCCGTGCAACGGCGAAGTTACGGAGTCGAGCTGACCGGCATTCGTTGACCAACCGGCGGTGCCTTCCTCAAAGCCGCCGTTGGCAAATAATTCGGACGCGCCCGCGTAATGGTGACGGGGCAGCATAAGGGCGGCGACCAACGCGCAAATGACTGCTGCGAGGCGTATCAACGAAGTGCGCTCAAGGGGGCTGTGTGATAGCGCTATTCTATGAGCCGCCGGGGAGTTTGAGAAGCGCCAAAGCCGTGAATTTCGGGAATTTCGTGCAGGAGGCGAACCTTTCGTATAATCGAGTTGATGGGAGATAGCGTTGCCGGCCTCGAGGCTTTGGATTCTTCGGCCGAGTCAAGAAGGCCAGCTCCCCACGTGATCGCCGTTGATGGCTCGGCGGCGTCAGGGAAAAGCACGATCGGCCGAAGGCTTGCAGAGAAGCTCGGTTACCCGTTCTTAGACACTGGCTTGATGTACCGGGCAGTAACCCTCGCGGCGCGCGAGCGAGGGGTGGATACAAACGACGCACGAGGGTTGACGAGACTGGCTGACTCAATTCGGATCGGAGTCGGGCCAGCAGCGCCACACTCGGCCGAGACGTGTTCCATTACCATCGACGGGAAAGATGTGACCTCGCAGTTGCGGCGCCCGGATGTCGAAGACGCAGTTTCCCTGGTATCGCGCGTGCAAGGCGTGCGGGAAGCTCTCGTCCGGCAGCAGCGCGAAATCGCGGGCCAGCAGCCGATGGTTATGGCCGGGCGTGATATCGGCACTGTGGTCTTACCCGACGCTGATTTGAAGATGTACTTGGACGCGTCAATCGGCGAGCGCGCGCGTCGGCGTCATGCGGAGTTTTCCCATCAAGGACGCGCAGTCACCGAACAAATCGTTCTCGAGGACTTACGAAGACGTGACCAGATCGATAGCGAGCGGACAGTGTCGCCGCTGAGGCCTGCCGATGACGCAATCATCATCGAGACAGACGGTCTCTCGCAGCAGGAAGTCCTGAGGCGCGCTCTTCAACTCGTGGATGGTGCGTCGTGAAGGAACGCCTTCAAGCTGCGTTTTACTGGCTAAACGTCTGGACGTGGATCAGGGCAGCACTCTGGGTAGTGACTAGCCAGGACGTTGTCGGCAAGGAGAACATCCCCCACAAGGGCGCCCTCATCTTCACGTGCAACCACTTCAGCGTCGGCGACCCGCCTCTTCTTATTGGCATATTCCCACGACGTATCGTCTGGATGGCCAAGCAAGAACTCTTCGACCTGCCATTACTCGGAAAGTTGTACAACATGGGCGGCTTCATTCCCGTGCGCCGCTTCGAGGGTGACCTTCGCGCAATCCGCCGATCACAGGATGCCCTGCGCCGGGGTCATGTGCTGGGCATGTTTCCTGAGGGAACGCGCAGCGGAGGAAGGCTTGGGCGCGCCGAGCCCGGTACGGCGCTGATTGCACTCCGTACAGGTGCCCTCGTGCTTCCGGTGGCGATCTGGGGGACAGAGCACGTGAGGCTGCCCAGAGACCTATTTCGGCGGACAAAGGCGCATGCGAGGTTCGGCGAACCGTACCGCTTGCCAAATCCCAGCCGAATCACCCGGGAAGCCGTAGCTGCCGGGACTGACGAGATCATGCGACGGATCGCCGAACTATTGCCGCCCGAGTACCGTGGCGAGTACGCAGACACCGGTGCGCCATCTGCGGCCGCCCAGGTAAGGACATAGCCTAGATGCGAGTGATCCTGGCTCAGCCACGCGGATTCTGTGCGGGGGTAGAGCGCGCGATCGAGGTGGTGGACAAATCGATCCAAGTATTCGGCTCGCCGGTGTTCGTGCGGCACGAGATAGTTCACAACCAGCACGTCGTCGACGACTTGCGCGCAAAGGGGGCCATTTTCGTTGACGACGTGGATGAGATACCGGAGAGCGCGCCGGTCGTCTTCTCCGCTCATGGAGTCTCAAAGGCGGTCAAGGCCAAGGCGAAGAATCGCTCGCTGCGTGCGGTAGACGCCACCTGCCCGCTGGTGACGAAGGTGCACCGTCAGGTCTTGCGGCTGCATCGCCTGGGCTACGAGATACTGCTCATCGGTCACGCCGGCCACCCTGAGGTCGAGGGGACCTTGGGGCAGTTGTCCGGCGGAATTCAGCTCGTTGAGGACATCGAGGACGCGCAGCGGGCCGAGGTGAGCGACGCCAGCAAGGTCGCTTATGTCACGCAGACGACGCTTTCGCTGGACGACACCACGAAGATCGTTCAGGTACTGCGACGGCGCTTTCCTTCACTGCAGAGTCCGCCTACAGACGACATATGTTACGCGACACAGAACCGCCAGCTGACGGTCAAACGGCTCGCCGAGATCGTCGATGTGGTAATCGTGATTGGCGCCGCGAACTCTTCTAATTCGAACCGCCTTGTCGAAGTGGCTCGATCCGTCGGTGTCCCGGCCCATCGGGTGTCCTCGGCCGATGAACTCCGGCCCGACTGGTTCTCAAACAAGCGGACTGTCGGCCTAACTGCCGGCGCCTCCGTTCCCGAAGTGCTCGTCACCGGGGTAGTGAACTATCTTCGGGACAAGTTCGGGGCGAACGTCGAAGAGGACGCAGAGGGCACTCCCGAGGATGTCTACTTCCCCATGCCACCAGAGCTTCGGGCCGCCGGCGCCGGTCAGACGCAACTCTAACGACGCGCAGACGTTCCTAATAGCGACCACAGCCACAGATTGCGAGGCGCCCTTATGTGCGGAATCATTGGCTACGTCGGCGAGCGAGAAGCTGCGCCGATCCTTCTGGACGGTCTGGCTCGCCTGGAGTATCGCGGTTACGACAGCGTAGGCATCGCCGTGCTCGAGGAGAACGGCGGAATCTCGATCCACAAACGAGTCGGCAAGCTTGACGGCCTTACTTCGCGGCTCTCGGAGGGAACGCCGTCCGGCCACCAGGGGATAGGGCACACGCGCTGGGCAACGCACGGAAAGCCGAGCGACATTAACGCCCATCCCCACACAGACTGCACGGGCGATGTTGTTGTGATTCACAACGGGATCGTCGAGAACTATCAAGAACTAAAACAGCAGCTTCTTGCCGCGGGCCATAAATTCGCCTCCGAAACTGATACCGAAGTCATTGCCCATCTGGTCGAGGACCGTCTACGAGAGGGGAAGGACCTGCATGGTGCCCTGGAAAAGACGGTTGAAATACTGGCCGGTGCCCACGCCATACTGGTGATGGCGAGAAGAGAGCCGGGAACCATAGTCGCCGCGCGCGCAGGCAACGCGGGCGGAGTCGTCGTCGGCTACGGACACGAAGAGAGCTACCTTGCGAGCGACCTGCCGGCCCTCCTACCGCATACCCGACGGGTCGTCTTCCTCGATAACGGCGATGTGGTTCGTGTGACGGCAGGGCGCGCCGTGTACAGGAACCGGGGCCGGGCGGTCGAGAGAAGCCCACAGCAGATCGCATATGATCCTGTCTCCGCCGCGAAGGGTAGCTTCAAGCACTTCATGCAGAAGGAGATCGCGGAGCAGCCCGAGTCTATCCTGAACACGCTTCGTGCGCGCGCGCTCTTCTCGGAATCGCGCGTAGAGCTGGAAGACTTGAAACTTAGCCGCTCGCAGCTCAAGAACGTCAAGCGTGTTGTATTAGTGGGCATGGGCACCAGCCTTCACGCGGCGATGATCGGCCGACACTACATCGAGCGGGTTGCCGGCATACCGGCTGAGGTCGAGAACGCCTCTGAGATGCGCTACCGCGAAGCGATCATCGGTCCTGAAACTCTCTTCGTTTCGCTCACGCAATCGGGTGAGACGGTGGATACGCTGGCCGCCATGGAGATGGCCAAGGAAAAAGATTGCCCGCAGGTCACGGTCTGCAATGTTGTTGGCAGCCAGGCTACTAGAGTCGCGGACGGCGTTATCTACACGCGATGCGGGCCGGAGATCGGCGTGGCGAGCACAAAGACATACGTCGCGGCAATCGGCGCGCTCTATCTGCTCGCGTGTTATATGGGCCAGGAGCGCGGGGTGATTGATCGGGAACGGATGGGCGGGCTCCTTGCGCCCCTCGCGCGGCTGCCATATTTGGCCGGGGAGGTGGTGCATCGCGGCGGGGATTACGAGCGCCTGGCACAAGAGTTCTATCGCTACGAAGATTTCCTTTTCCTCGGTCGCGGGCTGCAGTATCCCGTCGCTATGGAGGGGGCGCTCAAGTTGAAAGAGGTCAGCTACATCCACGCTGAGGGGTATCCCGCTGGCGAGATGAAACACGGGCCTATCGCCCTAATTGACCGCGAGATGCCTGTCGTCGCGCTGGTGCAGCAGGACGGTATCCACGAAAAGATGATGAGCAACATCGAGCAAGTCAGAGCACGCGAGGGAATCGTGATTTCCGTCGCGACAGAAGGTGACGAGGAAGTTGCGAACAAATCAGACCATGTGGTGTACGTGCCCAAGATTACCGATCTGCTTGCACCGGTCCTCACATCGATACCGCTTCAACTGCTCGCTTATCACATAGCTGTTCGTCGCGGATGCGACGTGGACCAGCCGCGCAATCTTGCTAAGACGGTTACCGTCGAGTAGACGGCGCTACAGGCATTAGAATCGTTGTCGATGGACTTATCGATTGTCCGCCGGCGCCTCGAAGAGGGAGAGCAGGCGCTTTCGCCTTATGCTGTGCGCAGCGACCAGACGCGTGGCCGCAGGATCCCCGAGGAACCCTCGCCGGTCCGCACAGAGTTCCAGCGGGACCGCGACCGGATCCTTCACTGCAAGGCATTCAGGCGTCTAAAGCACAAGACACAAGTGTTCATTGCGCCAGTGGGCGATCACTTCGTGACCAGGTTGACTCATACACTGGAGGTCTCGCAGATCGCGCGGACGATCGCACGCGGCCTGAATCTGAACCAAGACCTCGCCGAAGCGATCGCGTTGGCACATGACATCGGTCATCCCCCGTTCGGGCACGCGGGCGAGCAGGCGCTTGCCGACTTGCTTCCGGAAGGCTTCCGTCACGCAGAACAGAGCTTGAGGGTCGTGGACGAGCTGGAGCGCCTGAACCTGACCTGGGAGACCAGGGACGGCATCGTGAATAGTTCGAAAGTGCGAGAAGACATCTTCGCCGAAGGTTACGGCACGCCTGCTTCCCTTGAAGGTCAAATCGTGAAGGTATCCGATGCCGTCGCGTACATCAACCATGACATCGCTGATGCGCTCCGAGCGGACGTAATCGCGGAGGAAGAGCTACCGGAGGAAGTCTCGAATCTTCTGGGCAGGCGGCACTCGGAGCGGATCAACGCGTTGGTCTGCGATATCATCGAGAACTCTTGGGCGGCGACGGGTGAGACGGGCATTCCGCGTTCGGAAATCCGGATCGGGATGAGCGACAAGGTTGCTTCGGCTGCAAACACGCTTCGCGAGTTCATGTTCCAGCGCGTCTACCTCTGGGAGGGCCGCAGGGAGGAATCAGAGCGGGCCAAACGGGTAATTTCTGTGCTCTACAACCATTTCATACAGCACCCGGAGGGTATGCACACAGATTTCGGCGTCGCTTCAGACCCGCTATGGCGGCGCGTCGCGGACTTCGTTTGCGGGATGACCGATCAGTTTGCGCTAGCCACCGCCGAACGGTTGGGCGCCCCGCTACATTAGTGGCGACGCTTGCACCGACGGGATGTCTCCGACCGCACCCCCCCGGGCAGCAAACGTTTTCTAAGATTCACTCGGCCAAAGCCGAAACTTTCTTGTGAGCCGCAGTGTTGTATAATGTGGGTGTACCAGAGAGAGTCCATCATCCCCTCTGCTGACCGTCCCACACCTGTCCACATGCCCAAAAACCACCCTGAGGCTGTGTTCGTATCAGCCCGAGGGCTATAGCTATATGAACGAGGTTGAGGAAGTCAAGGCCCGGCTCGACATTGTTGATGTCATTGGCCAGTACGTAGCGTTGCAAAAGTCCGGCCGTTCCTTCAAGGCGCCTTGTCCGTTCCATAACGAGCGGACTCCCTCGTTCATAGTAACGCCGGAAAGGCAGAGCTGGCACTGCTTCGGTGCCTGCGGGACAGGCGGCGACCTGATTACATTCGTCATGAAGAAGGAGGCAATAGAGTTTTCGGAAGCGTTGAGGATGCTGGCTGAGCGGGCCGGCATCAAGTTGCACGGACGCCGGGAGTCCAGTCAGGAGCAACGGCGACGAGAGCGGCTGTTCACCGCGAATGAGGCGGCAGCCGATTGGTATGGCAAGCTTCTGGTCGATGACAAGGCGGCCGCACCGGCTCGGGAATATCTGAAGCAGCGCGGCATTGACACCGCCACCGCCCGCGAGTTCGACTTAGGATTCAGCCCGGGCGCGTGGGACGCTCTGCGTAATCATCTTCGTCGCATCGGGTTTGAAGATCAGGAGCTGCTGCGCGCCGGCCTTGCGGTGCAAAGTGACTCGGGCTTTCACGACCGGTTCCGAGGACGCCTTATGTTTCCCATCCGCGATGATAAGGGACGTACTGCTGGATTCGGCGCCCGTACACTCGACGAGCGTGACGCTGGAGGAGCTAAGTACATCAACACGGCGCAGTCTCCAGTGTTTGACAAGAGCGGCCTGCTGTATGCGCTTCACCGCGCGGCCGGCGGGATCCGGCGAGAGGGACGAGCCGTAGTCGTTGAAGGTTACATGGACGTTATCGCAGCACACCAGCATGCTTTCGACAACGTCGTCGCCTCAATGGGAACGGCGCTGACCGAGCGGCAAGTCAGACTGCTCCGACGGATAGCAAGTGAGATCGTGCTCGCGCTAGACGCGGATGCAGCGGGGAGAGACGCGGCCATCCGGGGTCACGACGTTGTCCGGGGGGCGCTCATCGACAGTCGGTTGACAGCGCCGGTGGTCACCTGGCGTGGCCTGGCCGGCTACCAGCAGACCGTGGACGTGGAGCTAAAGGTGGCTGTGCTGCCCGATGGACGCGACCCAGACGACGTAATCCGAGCGGCGCCGGAGGACTGGCGAAGTCTGATCGACGGTGCGGTGCCAGTGCTCGATTTCCGGCTGGATGCGCTCGCGGCCGCGCACGATCTGTCCACTCCTGCTGGACGTTCGCGGCTGGCACACGAGTTCCTTCCGATACTCGCTGTGGTTACCGATCCTGTTGTTCGGGCACAGTACCTCCAACGGCTGGGCAGGTTGACAGCCACGGGGGAGCGTGAACTCAGTGCGATGTTGTCCACCGCGACGGCTCGGCCCGGCGCTTCGAAACTAACAGCGCCTCAACCTGAACCCGCGGCAGCGAAGGGCGACAACCGAGAAGAGTTTCTGCTCGCCTTGTTATTACAGTATCCTGCCCTCCGCGAGGACGCACTCGGGACGCCCGAGGAACTTCTCTGGAACAGCGAGAACCGGGCGCTACTAGGGGCCTGGAAGGGTATAGGCGCAGAGGCAGACGGCGAGTGGCAAATAGAAGGCGTAAAGAACGCTGTTCCGGTGGAACTGTGGCCACACCTTGAGCGTCTAACCTTGCGGAAGATGCCAGACTTCGATATCAAACAAGCGCGCCAGGCGTTTGCCGACTGCGTTCAGCGTCTCGTCCGGCGAGGACTGGAAGCGGAGAAACAGGCTACCGGTGCTCTTTTGGCGGAGCGCGAAGCGGAGGTGGGCGCTTCGGTGCTGGCTGAGGCGGCATCGGGCGAGGAAATAGAAGGTGACAAAGAGCTATGGGAGGTCCTGAGCCTCCAGGCGCAAGATATGAGAACAGGATTGAAATTGCATAGGAGAGAAGTACATGACGGCTCTGAGGCCGTTCAAACGGAAAACCATGGTTAATCACTACGGCGAAGATCCGAGCCTTCTAGAGCGCAGGCAGCGGCGGAGTCAACTCGCGGACGATCTGCTGGAAGACATCGTCGATGACTCCGAGATCGAAGACACGACCGACGAGCCCGGCGAGGCCTCACTAGAAGGACAGCCGGCAATCGCCGAGGACGAAGATGCGAGCCCGGTCACGCGGGTCAGTACCCGCTCGCCCATTGAGATGGAGGAGTGGGGAGAGGCACCAGACAAACTGGACGAGGTTGAGCCGGAGGTCGGGGATATCGAGCTTGAAGAAGGCATCGATGACCCGGTCCGGATGTATCTGCGCGAGATCGGAAAGGTTAGCCTGCTCACCGCCGATGACGAAAAGAAGCTCGCCCGCTCAATGGAGGAAAGCGACTACATCCACCGCATTGAGCAGGCGCATTTCGAGCAGTTCGGCCGGAATGCTCGCGCGGTAGACGTTCTTGTGGGTTTGGTGCAGGAGCTGCACGAGCTACAGAGGGCGATCACCACCGTAACGAAGGAGCTCGGCGTGGGCAAGCTCAAGCCGGCCGAGCTAATCGCCAATGAGGAGTTCCGCAAGACGGTAGACGGCGAAGTGAACGTCGAGATGGCGGAGAAGCTGGCGGCCACCCTCAAGATTGAGGAGCCGGAAGCGGAACGCCTGCAGGTGCGGATCTCCATAGTGACACACATTCTCACGCCGGAAATGGTCTCGTGGGCCACGCAGACGATGGGCGGAGACGGGCGCTTGCCCGCGCCGCCCGAAGGGTTGGCGGACAAGTTGCTTCCGTACGAGGAGAAAGCGCGGGCACACTTCCAGCGCCTGAAGGACGAGGGCTTTCGCGCGGAGAAGCGTCTCACCGAAGCCAACCTGCGGCTCGTCGTCAGCGTTGCCAAGAAATACATCGGGCGCGGGATGTCGCTCCTGGACCTGATCCAGGAGGGAAACATCGGCCTTATTCGCGCCGTCGAAAAGTTCGATTACCGCAAGGGCTTCAAGTTCAGCACGTACGCAACGTGGTGGATTCGCCAAGCGATTACGCGTGCAATTGCCGACCAGGCTCGTACGATCCGGATACCGGTGCATATGGTCGAGACGATCAACAAGCTCGTTCGCATAAGCCGGCGGCTCGTGCAAGAGTACGGCCGGGAGCCCTCGAGCGACGAGATCGGCCGGGGCATGGAGATTCAGCCGGACAAGGTACGGGAGATCATTAAGGTGTCGCAGGAGCCCGTCTCGCTCGAGACGCCGATCGGCGAAGAAGAGGACTCGCATCTCGGCGACTTCATCGAGGACCAGGGCACGATGGCGCCCGCGGAGGCGGCATCGCACCAGCTTTTGAAGGAACAGGTGCAGGAAGTCGTCGCGTCGCTGACACCTCGCGAGCAGAAGGTGCTGATCCTGCGTTTCGGTCTGGAAGATGGCCGTAGCCGCACGCTGGAGGAGGTCGGCCGCGAGTTCGATGTAACGCGCGAGCGTATCCGCCAGATCGAAGCCAAGGCGCTGCGTAAGCTACGGCACCCATCGCGTTCGAAGAAGCTGAAGGACTACTTGGAGTAGGTTCGCTCGGCCTTAGAGAGGGTCGGCGAACGTCCGCACATACGGCACGTCCTTGGACTTCTCATAGGGCAACGCCTCCCAGAACCTGACGCCCATCTCCTGCTTGGTCGACGCGAGGGCGTAGATCCGCCGAGCGCCGCGGGCCCGCAGGCGTTTTTCGATCTCATCGGTCAGCGCGCGGGCCAGGCCGCGACGGCGGAAATCAGGGTGCACGGCCAGCCTGTAGATATGCCCTCGCCAGTTGTCCCATCCACCCAGGATGGACCCGATTAATCGCCCTTCGCTCTCGGCAACGAGAAAGAGATCCGGCGCCTGCTCCGTTAGCATTCGCAGGTGCTCCGGCGTGTCGGTGATGGACGGGCCCGAGCCGGTAAGCTTCCACAACTCGAGGAGAGCCTCGGCTTCGTCCGCCCGCGCCTCGCGAATCTGGAACTGCATGGCTTGGAATTGTACGGCAATTGACGGCGGCCGCGTAGCCACCTAGCATCGTTGATGGAAGAAGCCGATGCCTCTCTACGAATACTTATGCGAGGAATGCGGGGCGCGCTTCGAGCGATTGCTTCCGCTAACCGCGATAGATGACCCCACCAGCTGTCCGCAGGGCCACGCAGCGGGGCTGCGACTGATCTCGATTTTCTCCGCCGTCAGCAAAGACTCAGCCGGCGAGCCGAATCTAATTGGCGACGGCTGCGGCGGAGGCTGTACTAACTGCGCCTGTAGCCTGAACTAGCTTCCGCTCCTGAGCCGGCGGCCTCAGCGAAAGTAGTGCTTCGGGGTCGGAGAGGGGAGTTATGGCGTGAATGCCGGGCACGACCGGCAAGCGCAAGGCCGGGCCACAGGACCGGCATTCGGCGTTGACGGCCTCCTAAGATCAGATATGCCGAGGCGGCTCCAACCATGAGCGAGGCTTCCAACAGCGTAGCGACTACGATGAGCGCTGTAATCTCCTGCCAAAACGCCTCCGGATACATCTGAATTAGATGGTCCCTGCTTGGGTCGAGCGCCCAGAAATCGTTGTTGAAGGCCAGCACATGGAACTCCGTCCATAAGGAATCAAACCCCGAAGCGATTGCGATACCCGCGAGCGCCAGAACCCCACCGGTCAGCAGTGCTCCACCGAGGCCGGCGATCGCCAGAAGACGTGGCGGCCCGAGAACAAGCAGTAGAGTCGCGAGCGTCAGCACAACGGCTGCGCTGATTACTTGTACTGTGAAGGCCATCTGCACCAGGTCCCGAACATCGGCCATGTGAGCGGTCTCTTTGGCTGTAAACAGAGATCCGCTGACGCCCCGGCTGTTGGTCACATTGATCGCCAATGGCGGCGGGTCCTCGGCTGTTAGGTAGTGATGGATCTCTCCATTGGCCTGAATTAGCTCTGACTCAGGTATGCCGGAGCGGGAGGCGGCATCGTACGTCTTCACGGAGTAGTCATAGACACGCTGTTCCGAGACGGCTACGCGAATGTTTGTGGCAATGAGCGAAACAGGGATCGCCAGGATGAAAAGCCCCGTTATTACGGCGCGAAGTACCGCCAAGTTGCCTCCCTTTCGGCACGGCCGAGGCACGTGTTGGATTCTCATCGTAGGTACGGAGCGATTCCTTTGTCAACGATTCGCATGACCGTTATCATGGCCCTTGACCAATGTCGAAGACATGCTCGGTATGACGCGGGACAGGCGCCGTCCGGCCACCTTCGCTGGGTTGAGGCGCATCATCGCGACGCTTCGAGGACCCGACGGCTGCCCTTGGGATAAGGTCCAGACTCACCAATCGCTGGCTCCTTATCTCCTGGAAGAGACACACGAGACGCTCGAGGCTCTCGAGTCCGCAGACCCGGAGAAGCTTTGCGAGGAACTGGGAGACCTGCTTTTCGAGGTGCTCATCCAGGCGCAACTCGCTGAGGAAGCGGGTGAGTTCACGATGCGAGATGTCATCGATGGCGTAAGCGATAAATTGATCCGCCGCCATCCGCACATCTTCGGGGACGCTGTTGCCGATACACCTGACGCAGTGATCGAGCAATGGGACGATCTCAAAGCGCGGGAACGCGCCGGTGAGTCAGCCCTGACGGGAATTCCTCTGTCACTTCCCGCGTTGGTTCAGGCTCAGGCGATTCAGAGACGCGCTGTCCGCGCCGGGTTTGCGTTCGAGTCTCTGGACGAAGTGTGGCAAGCGCTTGGAGAGGAGCTCGAAGAATTGAGAGAAGCCCAGACGCCACAGCAGAAGCAGCAAGAATTGGGCGATGCGATATTCGCGCTGGTGAATCTGGCGCGCGAGCTGGATCTGGATGCTGAGGAAGCGCTGCGATACGCATCGCGGAATTTCACGAGCCTGTTCAGAAGCATGGAGGAGATTGTAGAGGAGAGGCATCTAGATTTACGGCAGGTCCCTGCGGACCAGAAGCTGGCGCTGTGGGAAGAAGCGAAAGCCCGTCGCGCGTGACGTTTGTCACCCTTCCCTACCTGTGATATTCTCAGCCCGCCGCGGACAGAGATTGGAGGCCCGATGACTCAGCAAAAGGAGAGCGTTGTCACCCAAGACCGGTTCGATTCCGGCCTGACCTACGACGAGTACCTTGGCCGCATCCAGCGCAATCGTCAAAAGTTCGAGTACAACTATCGCGAGACGGCGCTCAGCGACGATGACGTTTCCGCATTTCGAGAGCTCGCCTCGCGCGAGGGGGGGCCGGCCAAAGTTCTCGCGTTGGGCGAGGACTGGTGCCCGGACGTCTTCCGTGGCCTGCCGGTCATGGCGCGAGTCGCCGAAGCAGCGGGGATGGAGTTAAGGGTCTTCCGCCGAGACGACAACCTCGACATCATGGCCGAGTTCCTGAATAACGGTCAGAATCAGTCGATCCCGACCTTTGTCTTCTATAGCTCGGACCACCGGTATATCGCCCACTGGATCGAGCGGCCGGCGAAGGCGAACGCCGAGATGGGTGAGGTGATGAAGCGCTACGAGGGCTTGGACCGTTCGAAGCCGGACGACCTGGCCAAATTGCGCCAGCTCTCGGACGAGTTTCAGACCGGGCCGGTCTGGGCGAACTGGCGCGTCGAGACCATCAGGGAGCTACGCGAGCTTCTCCAAGAGAAGTCACGCTAGCGACAGCCGCGCAACGCATCTCAAGACATTCTGGCCGCCCGAACGGCTCTCTAGCGCCGCCGTATGCGCACGGCGAGCGCCCCGCTTCCGATAATCAAAGCCGCACCCGAAGCAGTCACGAGAAGAGCCCAGGGCGTGCCTCGATCAGTCGGCGCGCCGCCCGTTTGAGGCACGGCCGCCGGCGCCGCTGAGCGTACCAGTGACGGCGCCGCAGTTTGGCCGGGGGCGCCCGTCTGACCAGGTGTGGGCGTCACGCCTGCTGTCGTCGGGCCCGCGGTCGCCGTGGGTGTTGCCTGCTGGGCCACTACATTTATGCGGCCGTGCATTTGGGTCGTATGGATATTGCAGCGATAATAGAAAACTCCGGGAGTATTGAACGTTTGCGAAAACGTCCCGCTCGTCATGAAGCCCGAATCGAAGCCGCCCAGTGTAGGGCATGTCGTAAATGTCTGGTCACATTGCGTGACGGAATGTTGCGCGCTTCCGACCCATTGCCACATCACCGTGTCGCCGGCGGTGATGTTCGTATCGCAAACACCGAAGGAGAACGAGGAGTCGCAGAAGAAGTTGTCTCCTACAGCGACAGTGGTGGTCGTCTGCCCACTAGCATCCCGGCCGGAATGCCAGAAGGCCACACAGCCGAACGCAACCGCGAGGAACATGATGAATACGAGAACGATCCGAGGCATGAGTCCACCTCCTTCGGCTACCGGCACAGATACGACAGCGGGCCGTCGCGGGTTTCATCATCGGAAATAAAAAAGCCGAGAGGCAGCCCGCCCCAGACTGCCTCTCGAATATCCTTCCGATTCGCCGGAAGGACCAGAAGGAGGTCGCCCCGTAGTTGTCGCTTTGGTGAATATAACGCGATCGCCAGCGGGAAGGTTAATTAAGTAGTAAAGCGATTTGGCGTATACTCAATCGGAATCCGAGGACTCCACTTAAAGTAGATGCGATTTGAGGCACCGATGTTACTTCGCTCTCGAGATAAGCCGATCGCAAAGGTAAATTTTTCTGGACGCGATCGGTTGGGGCTAGAATGCGCGAAATGACATCAACGGACGAAGCGGTGCGAATCCTCTATCGCTCAAACAGCGGAACCGTCGAGCGAGTCGATGGCGCTGGTGCACTGACAAACGCCCTTGCGGACCGCGACGGCGTCGTCTGGGTGGAGCTCATGGTCCGTACCGATGGGGACGCTGCTATTCTCCGGGACGTTTTTAACTTTCACGAGCTGACCATCGAAGACTGCGTGTCCCCGCGCGTCGACCCGGCCCGGATTGATGATTACGGAGACTATCTGTTCCTGATCATCCAGGCGCTCTCGGGCTACAATCCGCAGGTCGAGTTGGAGCCGGTGGAGGTTGACTTCTATCTTGGGCCTAATTACGTCGTCTCATGCCATCGCGAACCGATCGCCGCGATCGAGCAGTTCCGCGAGCGCTGCCTGCGGGACGAGCGGAACCTTCGCGGGACTGCCGATTGGGTCCTTCACGGTCTCGTCGACGCGATCATTGACGAGTACCTTCCGATTGTCGATGCGGTTGACGATACTATCGATGGACTGGAGGAGGAGGTCCTTCATCGTCCGGATACGGCCTTGATGCGGCGCATATTGATCGCCAAGCGGAACGCGCTGCGAATTCGGCGCGCAGCTGTGCCCCAGCGGGACGTGATGAACCGGGTTGCGCGCGGCGAGTTTCCCCAGCTGGTGCACGAAGGGACGAACGTCTATTTTCGCGATATCTACGACCACCTGGTACGAATCGACTACCTGGTGGACGCGTTGAGAGACCTTGCGGACAGCGCGCTCAACATGTATCTCTCGGTGGTGTCGAATCGCCTGAATGAGATCATGAAGGTGCTGACCGCCGTTGGCGCCGTCTTCCTACCCGGAGCCCTTATCGCGGGAATCTACGGGACGAATTTTCCCGACAAGGATGTCTGGCCGCCTTACACCTCGGAGTGGGGGTTCTGGGTTGTCGTTGCCGCCATCATCGGCGTGACGCTGGCTGTACTGGCATACATGCGCTACCGCCGCTGGATCTAGGGCGCTTTACGCACCGCTTCATCGGGCGCCACCGAAGCGAACGGCACGCGAACCCCTTCTCGCACGAACGCCTCGGCCAAGCGCCGGCGCAGCTCCGCGGCCACTTCCCAGCGCGCCGACGGACGCGCGCGGGCACTGACCACTACCGTCACTCCACCGTCGCCTATCGACTCGACGTAGCCCGGCGCCGGCGGATCGATGATCAGCTCCCGAAAACCGGAGTCCGCGGCCAGCTCCTTGCCCACCCGCTCGACCACCTGGTTCACGCGCGCTAGGTCCTCACCGTAAGCAACCTGCACCTTGACGTTCACGCGTGCGAAATCGCGTGTGTAGTTGGAGACGACATTGATGCTTCCGTTCGGAACCGAATGGACCACCCCATCGTCATCGCGAACGATGGTGCGCCGCAGTGAGATGCTCTCGACAGTGCCGGTGACGTCTGCAATACGCACCACATCGCCGGTGCGGTACTGGTCCTCCGCAAGCAGGAAAATGCCGTTAATGCCGTCCTTCACGAGTGTCTGGGCGCCGAGAGCGAGGGCGAGGCCGGTGATCCCCAGTCCGGTAACGATGGCAGTTATGTCGACACCGATTTGGTGGAGGATAGTGATGGCGCCGATGAGTAGAGCCGCACCGCCCGCCGTGCGCTGAACAACCTGAATTATGGTGTCCGCCCGCTTGTCCATCTCCTCATCGGGGGCAGAGGCACCCCGCAGGATCGCGGTGCGGGCGACGCGCGGAAAAATGGCGCGAAACGTGGCGGAAGCGACAATCAGCACCGCGACGATGAGGAGGATGGCAGGGCCTTCGTCCTTGACGTCGTCCCAGCCGACCGCAAGGAACGGCTGCGTGCTCATCAGCGGCATCAAATCGCCTCTAAGACTAGGCGAGCCAATAGGCGCGGGCAAGCCTGCCGTATACTGGCAGACCATGAACCTGTTGCACCGCCGCTACTGTCGTTCGGACGCGTGGCAGCGGGCCGTGCAGCACGGAATGATGCCCTGGGTGCTTCGTGACGTGGGCCTCGGAGACAAGGTCCTCGAGATCGGTCCCGGGCCCGGCGTCACGACTGACTGGCTGCGCGAACGGGTGCCAGCGCTAACGTGCGTAGAGATTGACCACGATCTCGCTTCATCGCTGAAGAAGCGGCTGGATGGCACGAACGTCACTGTTGTCGAGGGCGATGCCACTCAGATGTCGTTCCCGGATGCCTCATTCGACAGCGCCGTGTGCTTCACCATGCTGCACCACGTGCCGTCGCGCCAGTTACAGGACCGCCTGCTGGTGGAGGCACGTCGCGTGCTGAAGCCGGGCGGACTGTTCCTCGGCAGCGATAGCACGAGTTCGTTTCGCTTCCGGCTCTTTCACGTCTTCGACACCTGTGTGTCGGTAGAGCCCGATCGCTTCGCCGCGCGGCTGAAGAACGCCGGATTCGCCGACATCGAGATCGAGAAGCGGCCGGAGTACAACACTTTCAAGTTCCGGGCGCGCAAGACCTGACGCTCAGGCGAGCTCGTCTACAGTCGTCGAAGCTTGTCGCTAGAGCGCCGCATACGTGGCGTCGATTAGGCCACGCCAGCGCGGGTCTACGAAGTAATCCGGCGGCACGATCATCTTATTCATCACGTACCCGAAGCCTATACCAGATTCGGGATCGGCAAAACCGATGGATCCGCCGGCGCCCGGGTGCCCGAACATATCGCCTTGGGGGACGATCTTGTGCTCCGGGAGGTCGAGCATGAAGCCGAGCCCGAAGCGTGAGGGAAGCCCGAGGAGCACGGCGTCGTCCCCATATGACTGTTCAACGCGAGCGCGCTCGATCTCGTCGAGGCTCAGCACAGCGAAACCGTCTAGTTCCCCGCCCTGCGCCAAGGCGCCGTAAATGCGGGCGAGCGAACGGGCATCGGAGTGGCCGTTCGCCGCCGGCATCTCGGCCGCCCGCCACTGCCGAGAGTTGACGGTAGCGGGCACCATCAGGTCCGGCGGGTTCGCGAACGCCTTGAAGGTCATTGACTGCGGATCGCTGAAGGCTTTGGCGATGAGGTTATCTTCACCCGGTTCGGGCAGCGGCATCGGCAGCATTTCGGCGACTCGAGCGTCATTCTGTTCGCTTAGCCCGATATGGAAGTCGAGTCCAAGCGGCTCCGCGATCTCTTTGCGGAAATATGTGCCCAAACTCTGACCGCTGATGCGGCGCACGACTTCACCCACGAGGTAGCCGAAGGTGAGCGCATGGTAGCCGTGCTTGCTGCCCGGCTCCCACCACGGCTCCTCTGCGGCGAGGACCGATGTCATGCGCTCCCAGTCGTATGCCGACCCGGGCGGCAGCATCGCGCGAACCGCGGGGAGGCCCGCGCGGTGGCTGAGGAGGTAACGGACCGGTAGCTCCTCCTTGCCGGCCTGTGCGAACTCGGGCCAGTATTTGGCGACCGGCGCGTCGATATCGAGAAGACCCTCGTCCGTGAGACGGTGCGCGCAGATTGCAGTCATGCCTTTCGTCGTCGAGAAGACGTTGACAATGGTGTCCTGCTGCCAGGGGCGGGAGAGCGCGGCGTCCGCGTGGCCTCCCCAGAGGTCGACGACCGTGCGGCCGCCGACGACCACCGCGACTGCGGCGCCCGCTTCGCCGTGGTCGGCGAAGTTCTGCGCGAACGCTTCCTTGACCCCTTGGAACCGGGGGTCGCAAACGCCTTGAATGGCGACCCTTGTTGTCATGACTGGTATCTCCTCTCCGGCTCGTGGCCCAATGGTACACCAAATGAGGCGTCGCTATGGCCGCCGGGCCGGGTTTACACGCGTTCCAGCGGAGCGAAGCTCAGCAGCAGCTTCTTGATGCCGGCCTCGCCCTGAAAAGCCACAACGCAAAGGTAGTCGGCGGGGCCGGAGGGCTCGCAGGAGACGACGATGCCTTCGCCGAATTTCGGATGGCGGACGTAGTCGCCGGCATTAAAGATCTCGACGGGCGGTCCGGGCTCTTCGTCGTGGAGGGGAGCGTCGAGGCGGGCGCCGACAGTGCCGCTGTGCGTGCCGTGGCGATAGCGGGCGGGCATCATCTCACGCTGGGTCGCCCGCTGGCTCTGCGCGGCGAGGATGGGCGGAATGTCGGCTAAGAAGCGCGAGGCTGGATGATGGCCGCTGAACGCCCGGCGGAAGGCTCGCACGAGGTAGAGGTGCCGCTTGGCCCGCGTCATGCCGACGTAACAGAGGCGGCGCTCCTCCTCGATCTCGGCCGGGTTGCCGCTTTCTAGTGAACGGATGTGCGGGAGGATGCCTTCCTCCATGCCGATCATGAAGACCGCTGGGAATTCGAGGCCCTTGGCGGCGTGGAGCGTGATCAGCGTGACGGAATCGGCCTTCTCGTCATATTCGTCAACGTCGGTGATGAGCGCGACGTCCTCGAGGAATGAGGCCAGCGCATGCTCCGGCTTCAGCTCATCGTACTGGGCGGCGACAACGCGAAGCTGCTGAACGTTCTCCCAGCGCTCCTCGCCGTCCGGGTCCGACATGATATGCGGCTTGTAGTCGGTCCGGTCGATCACGGTGTCGAGAAGTTGCGAGAGAGATGCGGTGTGGGAAAGGGCGATCAGCTCGTTGAGAAGGCCGAGGAAGCGCATGAGGGCGCCGACGGTGCGTTTCTGGAAGGGATGGTCAGCGCCGGGGCGAGCGGGGTGCGGTTGCTCCGCTGCTCCTGCGAGAGCCTCAGGACGAGCGGAAAAGGACGCTTCTTCAGGCCCGTTCTCAGCTGCGGAGTACTGAGGTGAATCGCGCTCGGAGTCGGCGATCATCTGGAGGATGGCGTAGGGCGGGACTGTCCGCTCCCGGGCGAGGCGGTTGATTTCGGAGAGAGTCTTGTCGCCGATGCCGCGGCCGGGGCGGTTGATGATGCGCATCATCGCGACGGCATCGAACGGGTTCTGGATGACGCGCAGGTAGGCGAGCAGGTCCTTGACCTCGCGCCGCTCGTAGAAGCGCGTGCCGCCGACTAGGCGGTACGGAATGCCACGCCGGACGAGCGCCTCCTCGACTGGGCGCGACTGCGCATTCGTGCGGTACATGACCGCGATGTCGTGATAGGCCAGCGATTCATCGGCGGCCAGCCGCTTGATCTCCTCCACGACGAACAGCGCCTCGTCCTCCTCGTCGTAGGACTCGTGTAGGACCACGGGCCCGCCGCCCGGGTTTTCCGTCCAGAGGTTCTTCTCCTTACGCTGTTTGTTGAGCGCGATGACGGAATGCGCCGAATCGAGAATGGTCTGGGTCGAACGATAGTTCTGATCGAGGATGACGATCCGAGCGTCCGCGAAGTCCTGCTCGAAATTGAGGATGTTGCGGATGTCTGCGCTGCGCCAGGTGTAGATCGACTGGTCGGGGTCACCGACAACACAGATGTTGCGGTGACGAGAGGCCCATTGCTTGGCGAGGACGTATTGGGCGATGTTCGTGTCCTGGAACTCATCGATATGGACATAGAGGTAGCGGTCGGCGTACTTCTCCAAGACGTCCTCACGCTCGTTAAAAAGCTCCGCTGTCTTCAGCAGGATGTCGTCGAAGTCGAGCGCCTCATTCTGCTCGAGGAGGTCCTGGTAGCGCAGGAACACGCGCGAGGTAACCTCCTGGAAGTAGTCGGCAACGATGGCTGCGAACTCGCGCGGACCCTGTAGCTCACTCTTCGCACGAGAAATAGCCGACAGCACCGCGCGTGGCGCTATCCGTCGAGGATCGACTCCCTGGTCCTCCAGGGCGCGTTTTACGGCGGCGATCTGGTCCGAGTCATCGTATATCGTGAAATTGCGGGGTACCCCGATCTGTTCGCCGTCGATACGCAAGATCCGCGAGCAGACCGCGTGGAAGGTGCCAAGCGTTATGTCGCGTCCAAGATCTTCCCCGACAAGAGTGAAGACACGATCGCGCATCTCTCGCGCCGCCTTGTTCGTGAACGTGACGGCGAGGATGCGCCGGGGGCGGACGTTCTTGTCGCGTACTAAATACGCGATGCGGTGCGCGATGACCCGCGTCTTGCCGGAGCCGGGGCCCGCGAGTATAAGAAGCGGCCCGTCGGTCTGTTCGACGGCCTCGCGCTGGCGCGGATTAAGGGCTTCGAGAATAGGACTTTCGGTCGATATTCCCACGATGAAAATGATACATCTGTTCGGGTACGAGGTGGAAGGAGGAGTAAGGCGAGGGTTCGAATCAAGGTAGCGGCGGGAGGGTGGGGGTAGGCAGCAGTGTTGGGAGTGCCGGCAGCGTTGGAATAACAGGCGGAGTTGGCGTGGGTGGGAGCGTGGGAAGCGATGGCGGCGTTGGCGTTGCCACCGGCATCGTCGGCAGACGAGTGGGCAGCGGCAGAAGAGGCGTTGGTGTCGCGGGTCCGCCCGTGTTGGGCGGCGGCGTCGCTCCACCGGACGGCCCCGGCGTGGGAACAGACCCGGGTGGCGGCGTCTGGGACGTCGGCCCGCCCGGTGTGCCCGAATCACTGTCGGAACCGTCACGATCTCTCCTGATGGCATCGATGATTTCTGGGGAGAGGCGAGGAATCTTCAGTGCCACCTGATCAGCTGAGTAGTCCACCGGCACTCGCGAGCTGACGCTGGCTTCGAGAACGGCCGAGCCGACCCCGACAATCGCAAGCGTCGCCGCAATCGTCGACGCGACCATGCAGATGGCTACAAGCGCCGCCACGGGAAGAACCCTGCACAGGAAGGCCCTGAACTGAGATGGCGCCATTACTTGGTATCGAGCGCTGTCTCCACGAGGAGTCGTTGCAGCATCGGATCGCTCGCGCGACGCTGTTCCCAGGCTGGGACGACCGCTGCGAGCGCCTCGAGCATGCCGATCGAGATGACCGCCCCGACGTGTGTGCGAAGGAACGTCAGGGCTTGCTCGGAGGTGAATCCGCCCAGCTGCGAATCGCCGAGCCGGACGGCATCATAGAGGTCGGCGGCCTCGACGATACGGGCAACGATCGTGCCTTGTTCGTTGAAGGCAGCAGAATAGCTCGCCGGCTTTCGCAGACTATCCAACGGCACTCGCGTTCCTTCGTTCGCTGATGCAAGCAGGTCGAGATGAGGGTGATGTTCGAGAAGATTTCGCTGTTGAGGCGTCAGCGCTTCCAGTTTCAGGCGAACGGAGTCCCGGATGCCGATCTTGCCGAGGTCGTGAAGGTAGCCGCCCATCTCGAGCTGAGCAATGGTGCGTTCGTCAAGTTGGAAATGGCGGCCAAGCATAGCGGCGAGCTGACCGACGCGCACGGAATGGCCAAGAGTAACCGGATCCTTATTGGCGACGGCAGAGGCGAGTGCGCGCAGCGTACCCAGATACTGACCTTGAAGCGTGTCAGTCATGTTGTCAATGGCAGCGCCGAGGCGGCCGATCTCGTCCTGGGACTCGATGTTTGCCCGGGCGGTGAAGTCACCGCCGGACACTTGCTCGGCGGCCGACATGAGGCGGTCAACCGGGCGTGTTATGGCACGCGAGATATAGAAGCCGATGGCGAGGACCGCCAGCATCGCGATGCCGAAGAGTATCGCCATTTTCCAGCGAGCGGCATCCTGAGCCTCGACGATGAAATCAGCGGGCAGCGCCACGGAATAGGTGCCGATGCGCGCCCCCTGGATGAGAAGCGGCGCGTAGAGAACGTTGTAGTCACGTCCCCAGATCGTCCTCTGTTCGCGGTAGGCGCCGCCTCCGTCGAAAGCTGAGGCCGCCTCCGGCGGTGGGCTCAGGTCAGCTTCTTTGGAGCCCGCTTCGCTTGGCTGAACGAAGCTTGTCGCGCTCGGAGTCTGCTCATCACCGAAGATGGTCACGTCCGCGAGCGACTCAGCCTTCATTTCCGCGACCAGCTTCTGAAGCGAGGTTCCAATGAGTACTACGCCGATTACCCGGCCTCCCGACCCAACTACCCCCGCGGTGTAGAGGACCGGACCGCCGGCCGTCTCGACGATAGCGGTCGCTTTTCCGCCGCCGGTGGAGGCAGTAGCGATCGCCTGCTGAACGGGCGGCCAGGTTGCGGGTGTATCCGAATCAGTGATATCGCTGTATTCAACGGTTTTCGGTGTAGTGAGATGGATCGCCTTCAAACGCTGACCGGATGCATCGAGCACCTGGAGGTATTGCACTTCGTCATTGGCGGCGGTGCCTTCGATCAGCGTACCGAGCTGCGCGCTGTCGCGGGCATCTATTGCCGCGGGAACGCCGTCGCTAAAGATAATGGCCCGGACGGTCTCGAGGTGCTTCCGTTCGAGGCGAGCCAACGTGTCGGCTGAGACGCGCGCCGATTCGACGAGCTGATTGTCAGATCGCTCACGGAGGGAGCTTGTAATGACGCCGGTCGCCAGGTAAGTTGCGGCGCAGCCTAAAATGAGAGCGAGGAACGCGTACGGAAGGACGATTTTCCAGCGAAGATGGCGACCGGGCAGCGTAGCTAGCTTCGCTATGAGCGACGCGATCGCCCCCGGCATCCGGCCGAACCGGCCGGGCAAATGGAAGGCAAACGGCGCGCTTCTACGGAATGCCCTTGATCGCATGCTCACTTCCCTTGATTGGATTGACGTCCGCCGGCGACCAGCGGTTAGGGTATGAGCATTAAGTTTCAGTTAAGACTGCTGTAAAGGACAGTGAACGGCGGGAGCTAATAGAGAACGCTGGGGAGCCACGCGCCGTCGGGACGCTCGTAGGGCCCGAGCGCCATGAGGTTCATAACCTTGATATTGCGGCACCCGTTTGCGAGGAGCTTGCGATAGAGGTCGCCCTCAGTGAGAGGACAAAGGACGCGGTGGAAGTCGGGTGGCATCTGCCGGGCGGTTTCGCGTACTAGTGCGACGAGATCATCTTCGGTCTCGGCAACCCCGTGTCCGGCAATGCCGGGGATGTAGTAGCCGGCAACGCGCCCGTTGCGCTCGCGCAGGAACGAACGAAAGGGCCCGGCAATGCCGGAAGCGACCTCGTTGCGGCGGCTTACCTTGTAGATTTGCTGCGAAAGTCGGTCGACCACCTCGAGATCGGCTTCACTGACGGCGCGAACGGATTCGTCCGCCCGCTCGCCCGGAGTCGGCTGCATGACGGCGACCGGCTCTTTGGTGTCGAAGCCCAAGGAGGCGTAGAGCGAGAGGGAAGTCATGTTGAAGGAGTCCTGGAGCAGTCTCACCTTCTCCACGCCCGCTTCCTTGGCGTGGACGATAACGTTTCGCATTAGCGCTCGCCCGATTCCCTTACCCTGCATCGATACCTCGACTGAAATCGGACCGAGCCCGCCCACTTCGTCGGCGACCATGAGAAAGTTGGAGCCCGCCGGCTGGCCGTCCATCATCGCTGTGACTCCATAGACGTCCTCACGTCCCGTCAAAAGGCCCATGATCATTCTCCCCATCGCCGCGCTGGTGAAGTCGGAGGGGAAATGATGCCGGTCCGAGATGTCCTTGAAGGCTTCGTAGCAGATTCTGCCCAGTTCGCTGGTGTGCTCGGGCTTGGCGGGAAAGAATTCCAGAGCCATGTCGCTCCTTTCGCTTGAAGGGAGTCTCGGCGGCGAATTATAACGCTTTGGGCCGCAGAGGACACAGCGCGCATTGGGGCAGAAGGTCAGCTTCGGAGACAGCCGACACGTCCACATCCGCCTTTCGAAGCAGCTCGATCGTTGCCCACAGCGACAGACCGACCACGTTGCAGTAGCAGCCGTCATAGCGCTCGACCGGCTGGAATGCCTCGTCCTGGATGGCGTACGCACCGGCCTTATCGAAAGGGTCGCCGCGTACTATCGAAGCATCGATCTCGTTGTCGGCGTAGTTTCGCATAGTGACCCGCGTGACCGGATGGCGTAGAAGGGCTGACCGCCCGCCCGCTCGCATGACAGCCACCGCCGAGACGACTTCGTGCTCGCGCGCTCTCATAAGTTCGAGCATCCTCCCCGCGTCTATGTCGTCAACCGGCTTTCCAAGGATCGCTCTATCGACGGCTACGACCGTATCGGCAGCGATTATCGCTGAGTCCGAGTCAACAAGCCGGGCAGCCTCGGCCTTAGTGCGGGCGAGGCGCCGCGCGACGATCTCCGGATTTCTCTGCGAGGGCACTCGTTCGTATACCTCAACGGGGCGGACTTTGAACGGTAGCTTCAGGCGGGCGAACAGCTCCCGGCGGCGTGGCGAGGCGGAAGCGAGGACCAGCTCAGACAAACAGCGGCGGGTCCATTTGTTTTGCTAAGATGACCGCCTCAGGGTTGCCACGCACTCTATGTGGTGGGTCTGCGGGAACATATCGACGGGCGTCACTTCCCGCAGCTCGAAACCTCCGTCCACTAGAATCCTCAAGTCACGCGCGAGCGTTGAGGGGTCGCAGGATACGTAAGCGATGCGGTTTGGCGCCATCTGAATAACGGCTTCGAGCGCCTTCGCATCGCAACCCTGGCGTGGCGGATCGAGGATAAGGACATCGGCCGGTTCCGAGATCTGGGGCAGCAGCTCTTCTACTTTCCCCTTGTAATACTGGATGTTGGGCATCCCGGCGATGTTCACCATGGCGTCGTCGACCGCAGCCGCGGACTCTTCGATTGCAACGACTCGGTGCACGAGCGGCGCGAGGATTACCGCGAAGGTGCCTACGCCTGCATACGCATCGACGAGCGTTTCATTCTCGCCAAGATCAAGGCCGTCGCGGACCAGCCCCACGAGGCGCTCAGTCTGGGCGGTGTTCGTTTGGAAGAAGGACGCGCCAGAGATTCGAAAGCGGCGACCCAGAATCTCCTCGTGGTAGAAGCGCTGACCGGACTCAATCGAAGGTTCGATTGCTTTTAGGTCCGGGTGCACCAGCACCTCATCGGTGTTAACGCCGATGCGAAACGTCAGTTGGTGCATGCCTCCGCATTTACCCTGAAGGCCGGGGAGAGCATCATTTACGTGGTCGTCAGCTATGAGGCAATGGTCGACGCGCAGAAACCGGTGGCTTCCTCTCTGCACGAAGCCCACCTCGCCCCGACGTTTTGCCGTGAACCGCAGATGGTTGCGATACCCCCAGGGATTTTCCGCCGCAACAGCGGGCGAGACGGGCGGGTTGATGAACCTCCCTATCCGCCTCAGCTGCTCCCGCACGATGTGCTCCTTAAAAGTGAGCTGACGGGGATAAGTGATGTGTTGCCATTGGCAACCGCCACAGGCGCCGAAGTATGGACACGGTGCGTCAACGCGATCCGGCGACGACTTGAGAACTTCCACAACGCGCCCCATCGCCACGCCTGCACGACTGCGCAGCAGCTCGACGGATACGGTCTCGCCGGGTATTCCGTATTCGGCAAAAACAATGCGCGGACCATCGTGGGCAAGCGCGCCTCCCTCGAAGGCGATATCGTCAAGCTGGACAGTGACACGTTCGGGCGGGTCGAGCCGGTTTTCAGCCTTCTTTCGGGACATGATGACTCGACTATCAGTCTATCTGCCTGAAGGCCAACGATGCCAATGCCGGGTGGGCGGCGTTATATATAATTGATAGCGTCGACAATCGGCCGGGAATGCTATAATGCTAAGAAACTTACTCGATAGAGCAGAAGGAAGAGGCAGGGTATGGAAGACTGGCTAGTCGCTGCCGGGCTGATTGCCGGCACCTGGCTGCTTCTCCTCTGGCTCAGCATTATCGTCTGGGCCTACCGAGACATACGAGACAGGACTCGGGATGTTGGGCTTCAGGTGTTGGCTGTCTTTGTGGTAATGCTGTTCTTTCCTGGATTCAACATCCCAGGACTTGCGCTTTATATGATGATGAGGCCACGAGAGACGCTTGAGGAAGCCTACTCGCGCTCGCTCGAGGAAGAGGCACTGCTTAGGGAGATAGGTGACGAAGGCCTATGCCCCTCCTGCCGGCGCTTCGTCGAGCGGGCTTGGCGCATATGTCCATTCTGCCAGACACAGCTGAAAGACATCTGCGGCGAATGCGAGCACTTGCTCAGCTTTAACTGGGTGGTCTGTCCTTACTGCACCGCAGAGCGGAAGGGCGCCGCGCGGCGGATGGATCCCATGCCGCCGCCGGCCGTGGCCACGGCTTCGAGGCAGAAGGCGGCCCGCGCGGCGGCCGCGGGGGAAGATTCCTCTAAGGAAGAGGAAGCCCCGGCCAGGCCCCGGTCTCGTGACGTTGTTCCCGGATCGTAAATCTGATCTGCTAGTCAAAGAGAGCTGCTAAATTTAGGTCCGATAGCAGCGTGCTAATCCGCTCAATCTTGGCGTCACCAGCGAAGGGCGACGAGCCGAAGATCGCCTCGATTCGCTGCACCGCCGTGATCGTGTCGAGGCCGGTACGCAGGAGCGGAATCTGGTCCTCTTCCGCGCGCTCCAGAACATACGAAAGGATAGGCAGCCCGCCGGTGACAATGAGACAGCCGGCGCCTGCGTTCAAAGCCGCGAGCTGAAGGTCTGGTTTGTCGCTTCTGACAATAACTGCCGAGGCGTCGTAGCGCGCGAAATATCCTTGCCCCGGGTCCGCGCTGATGGTCGCAATGACCGGGCGATCGAGCGGCCGCATTCCGCCGCCATCCAGGTGTTCCGTCTGCGCCGATAGAGCTTGCACGACGTCCCGTATGACGGGAGCGGCGAGCAATCGGTCTTCGGGCAATGCGCGAAGGACGTTGATCCCGGCTGCCTTTGCATCGGCGAGCAACGAGTCAGCTCGTCTTGCCGGCGTCTTGTTGATGACTGCGCCCGCGAGGCGATCGCCGGCCTCCCGGCAGTAATCGGCGAGGGCGCCCATCGGAGTAGATGCGTCGGTAATAACCACCGCCCGGCCATCAGGAAAGTCTGCGAGCGATCGCGCCCTATCGCCGGCGGGTGCTTCGATGAGCGTAATTTCCGCCATCGTCGAATCTTGCGTGACGCCCTTCAGCCCGCTGAACAACACCGCATCGTTCTCGGCATGGTCACCGCCCGGGATCCTCTGTAGGGATACGCGCTTGCCCTCGGAGGCAATCCTGCGCGCGAGGCCGCAGGCCACCGCCGTCTTGCCGGCAAGAGGCTCCGGCGCGAGGAGGGTAAGGGCGGACATTGACTCGTGAATTGTAGCACGCGCCGTTGGGCAAACTGCGGAGAGGCAGCCGTCTGCGGAGGAGCATGCAGACGGCGTGGCCGCGTGAGCCTGATTATTGCCTCAAGGCCTGATCAAGCGGCGTGTATTCGAGTCCCTGCGCCTGGGCGACGGCTTCTGATACAAGCTTGCCCTCGATAGTGCTCGCACCGGAGGCAAGGGCGGCATCCTCACGGAGTGCCGCAAGGCCGCGGTCCGCCAGCTTCAGCACGTATGGCAGCGTCGCTGAGGTCAGCGCTTCGGTGGAAGTCCGCGGGACTGCGCCCGGCATGTTCGCAACGCAATAGTGGAGCACCCCTTCTTCGACGTATATCGGGTCGCTGTGGGTCGTCGGACGGGACGTCTCGCAGATTCCTCCTTGGTCGATGCAGACATCCACGATCACTGCCCCGGGACCCATCGAGCGCACCATCTCGCGCGTGACAAGCTTGGGAGCGATGCCGCCGGGGACCAGGACCGCGCCAATCAGGATGTCCCCACCGCGCAGCTCTTCCTCGAGTACCGCCGGGCTGGTGACGCGGGTGGCGATGCGCTCACGAAACTGCGCTTCGAGACCGGCCAGGCGCTGAAGGTCTGTCGAGCTTACGGTCACGCGCGCCCCGAGGGCGAGGAGCACACGAGTAGCGGCTGTTCCGACGTTGCCGCTCCCGACCACTAGCGCCCGCGCTGGGGAGGAGCCGGCGATGCCGCCCAGTAGTTTGCCGCGACCGGGGCCTGGTTTCTTGAGGAACTGCGCGGCGATTTCCGCCGCCATGCGGCCAGCCACCTGGCTCATTGGCACCAGGAGTGGAAGAGAACCGTCCGGCCGCCGAACCGTCTCATAGGCGATGGAGTTCGTCCTGGACTCAAGGAGCGCGCGCGTAAGCTCGGGCAGAGGCGCAAGGTGAAGATAAGTGAAGAGGATCAGTCCCGGCCGCAGCAGTGAGAACTCCGGCTCCAGCGGTTCCTTGACTTTGACGAGCAGGTCAACGGCAGCAGCGACTGCGCCCGCCGACGGGTAGACAGTTGCCCCCGCGTCCTCGTACTGGCTGTCGCCGAAGCCGGACCCTTCGCCCGCGCCCTGCTCGACGAACACGTTGTGGCTCGCGTGCGCCAGCGCCCGGACGCCTGAGGGCGTCAGGCCCACTCGGTACTCCTCGATCTTCGTTTCCTTGATCGTCCCGACCTTCATCCCGCCTCCGATCCGCGCGAACCAGCCGGCCTGCTAAAATTCTAGCAGGGAGCCTCTCTCCCGCAGCCCCAAGTTCTTTCGTCTCGCCTGCTAGAATGGGCTGACGTGCCGGGGTAGCTCAGAGGTAGAGCACGCGGCTGAAAACCGCGGTGTCGGCAGTTCGATTCTGCCCCCCGGCACCAAGAATTCACCCACGACACCCACACTTTCACAGGAGCAAGCCCTCCCCTAAACGCTTGCAGTTGACACTCGCGAATTTCGGTTTCGGGTGTAACAAATGCCTCCCAAACGCGACTGTACTTTGCAGAACCGATGATCGGAGGGTGAACTTATGCTTAAGAAGTTCGGCTTTCTTCCGCTTGCGGTAGCCGGAATGGCTCTGCTTATTGGCGGACTGACCGCGCTGGCAGGCGCCGGAGATTCGGGTCCCGGCACACCTGCCGAGAATGACGAATGCGGAGCGGCGACGCCTAGCGCGACGCCCGAGCAAGTTGTTGAGACGCCTGCCGCTACGCCCGAGCTGACGCCAACGGCGACGCCCGCAGGCGGAGAAGAGGAAGACGAGGACAACGACCAAGACCGGGATGATGAAGACTGCGCGAGTCCGACGCCAACTCCCACTTCCAGTCCAGTCGGCACCCCGACGGCAACTGCGTCGCCTACGCCTACCGCCACGCCAACGAGCGTGCCTACTCCTACCCCCACTGCAGCGTCCATACCGTCTGCCTGTGCGAATGAGGACGCCGATGAGGACGAAGGTGACGACGACAAGGACGGGGATCAAGACGACGAGGACTGCGAAAACGCCGATCAGGACGATCAGGGCGAGAACCATGATGATGGGCAGGGCCAAAGCAATAGCGAACACGAAGGTGACACTGAGGGTGACAGCGAGCGCGGTCATGACGACTAAATAGAGGTGTAACGGCTAATCGACTGATCGTGTTGAACTATCGCGGAGGGGTTAGTCGGGTGCCGCCCGACTTGTGCGCTCACCGGTCCAGCCGCTGGTTGGGCGCGCAACCTCCCCGCGCTTGTCTATGTCAGTCCCCGCCAGCGGTCCCGCGCCTGCGAACCACGACACTCGCGTTTCGACTCGCGGGCACCCGACCGAGGCTTCATTTCCGTATCAAGTCCAGCTTCCGCAGCGAGCCGTATTTTTCCCGCAGCGCAAACCCTCATCGGACTTGGGTTAGACTCGGTAAGGATTCAGGAGCCCGGTCCGAATCATGTTTTGGAAGTTGCTTGCGCTCGTTGCCGTTATCGCGTTCGGCGCGGCGGTGTACTGGGCTGTCTCGCCCGTTTTTCGCAGTGGTAAAGCAAGTGACGGTGACAAACAGCAGCCGTCCGCCACTCCGGCAGGGACACCCGGACCCAACGACCCCGTTCTCGTCGGCGCCGGCGATATTTCGTCATGCGCTCAGGACAACGATACTCTGACAGCTGATCTTCTGGACCAAGTAGTCGCAAGCGCGACTGGCGAAGTGGTCGTATTCACGGCAGGGGACAACGCGTACGAAAGCGGGTCGATTGAAGAGTACCAACAGTGCTATGACCCGACCTGGGGACGTCAGAAGGCAAGAACCCGCCCCGTCCTGGGAAACCACGAGTATGCCAGCGGAAACGCGAACGGGTACTTCCAGTACTATGGCGCCATCGCCGGCGATCCGGCGCAGGGCTACTATAGTTATGATCTCGGTGGCTGGCACATCATCGTGCTTAACACAAACGATCACTGCCAGGAGCTTCCGTGTGTGGATGGATCACCGCAGGCCGCCTGGCTTCGTTCGGACCTGAACACTCATCCCGCCTTCTGCACGCTGGCGATCTGGCACGACCCGCTTTTTAGCTCAGGCCGCGTGCACGGCAGTTCTCAATTTGTGAAGCCGCTGTGGAGCCTGTTGTACGCGGCGGGCGCGGATATGGTTGTGAACGGCCATGAACACAACTACGAGCGCTTCGCGCCTCAGACGCCGGACGGAGCGATGGACAACGAGACTGGCATCCGCGAGTTCGTCGTCGGAACGGGGGGCGAAAGCCACTATCGCGAATCAGACTCGCGCTTGCCCAATAGTGAAGCGGCCAACGACGACACCTTTGGAGTATTGAAGCTGACGCTCCACCCGGCCGGGTATGACTGGGAGTTCATGCCCGAGGGGCGGCACGGACGGTTCAGCGACTCCGGCAGCGGCACATGCCACGGCCCGCCGCCCATTCCATAAGAATGGACGGCGTCCGGGCGGGTTGAGGGCGCTTTCCGCTAGGCTAGCGGGCGAGCGTTTTGCGAATTTTCGCCCTTAGTCGCAGCGCTCCGCCGCCTGATGAAAACCGGAAGCGGCGTGCTATACTTTGCGCGAAATTCTTCGGGGTGGGCCTTGTTCAGGTTCTATGACGATCCTTTCCGATATTTCACTCAAATGGCCGCAGGTATAGGGATAACGGTTGGCATTGTCGGAGCGGATGCAGCGATCGAGACACGCGACTTGTTCCGTTGCTTCGGGACCGCCGCATTTCTCGGGATTACGACGCCGCTGT
>Ga0209376_1000711_pt1 | contig 35925 bp, 31 predicted proteins | sample GraSoiAngelo_134_FD_185891 | JGI IMG/M metagenome (GOLD analysis project Ga0209376, IMG submission 185891) | Grasslands soil microbial communities from the Angelo Coastal Reserve, California, USA - 14_0929_05_30cm (SPAdes) (version 2) | ecosystem: Environmental > Terrestrial > Soil > Grasslands ...
TACCACGAGCTCACCCAGCTCCCCGAGGAATTGGCCCACGCGCGCAACTTCAACGTCGCGGTGCGCGAGGTCGGCGACGAGGTCGTCTTCCTGCACCGGCTCGAGCCGGGTGGGGCGGACCGCTCCTACGGGATCCACGTCGGCCGGCTGGCGGGGCTTCCTGCAGCGGTGGTGAGCCGCGCCTGGCAGGTGCTGGCGTTGCTCGAAGCGGGACACCACGTGGCCGACCGGCAGCCCCCGGCACCGCCCGACGCCGCGCAGCTCGCCCTGTTCGGGGCCGCGCCGCCGCCGCACCCGCTGCTCGTCGAGCTCGGGGAGCTGGACGTAGACGCGCTGTCGCCGCTCGAAGCCCTGAACCGCCTCGCCGCCTGGAAGCAGCGCCTCGAGGAGCAGCCGTGAGACACGGGGCGGTCGCGCTGCTGGTGGCGGCTACGCTCTGGGCGTGCGGAAAGGCGGGGCCGCCCCCGGACGGCGCGGCCAGCGATACGCCGCCGTCCGAGGAGCCACCGGTGGCGCTCAACCCCGCTCCCCCGATCCAGTACCCGCCCCGACTCTTCGACCAACGGGTGGAAGGGGAAGTGGTCCTACGGCTGTTCATCGACTCCACCGGGCGGCTGGCACCGGAATCCACCAGAGTGGCGGAATCAAGCGGCTACTCGGGGTTGGACTCGGCGGCGGTGGCCGGGGCGCCGCGGCTGCGGTATGCACCGGCGAAGCGGCACGGCATCGCCATCTCCACGCTGTTCCTCCAGCCGATCCAGTTCCGGCATTCGCAGTCGTCCCAGCCGGGGGCCCCCGCGGCGCCTGCCGTTACGGTTCCCGAGCCACAGCCAATCACTCGCCCGCCCGTGCGCCGTGCGACACCGCCCACCGATACGTCGCGCCGGGACACAACGATGCGACGCGACACGACCAAGCGCCGGGACACGACCCCTCCACCTCCCAAGCCGGTGACGGACACCGGTGGTCCTCGCCCCGGTGCCGCCGCACGCTAGACCGTACGCCACCGTCCTCGAGACGATTGGCTGGACGCCACTGATCCGGCTGAACCGGGTGGCGGCCGGCCTCAAGACGCCGATCTGGGCGAAAGCGGAGTTCTTCAATCCCGGTGGGTCGGTGAAGGATCGGATCGGCGTGGCAATGATCGAAGCCGCCGAGCGGGAGGGGAAGCTCAAGCCCGGCGGCCTCATCGTCGAGGCGACGAGCGGCAACACCGGGGTGGGGCTCGCGATCGCGGCGGCGGTGAAGGGCTACCGCTGCGTGTTCACGATGCCCGACAAGATGTCGCAGGAGAAAGCGCGGCTGCTGCGCGCCCTCGGCGCCGAAGTGATCATCACCCCCAGCGCCGTCGCGCCCGACCATCCCGACAACTACATCATGAAAGGCCGCGCCATCGCGGCGGCGCACGACAACGCGATCTTCGCCGACCAGCACTACAACCCGGTGAACCCGGAAGCCCACTACCGCACGACGGGCCCCGAGATCTGGGAGCAGACCGAGGGCCGGGTCACACACTTCGTGTGCGCGCCCGGCACCGGCGGGACGGTGAGCGGCGCGGGGCGATTCCTCAAGGAGAAGAACCCCGCGGTCCGCGTGATCGCGGGCGATCCCGCGGGCTCGATCTACGCCGACTACGCCCGCACGCACCGCAAGACCGAAGGCGCGCCGTACAAGGTCGAGGGGATCGGCGGGGACAAGATCCCGTCGGCGCTGCAGTTCGACGTCGTGGACGAGTGGATCACCGTGGGCGACAAGGAGGCGATGCTGATGGCGCGGCGCCTGGCGCGGGAGGAAGGGCTGTTCGTGGGGGGCTCGACGGGCGTGAACGTCGTCGCCGCGCTCGACGTCGCGCGCCGGGTGAGCGACCCGCGGGCGCTGGTCGTCACCGTGCTGTGCGACACCGGCGAGCGCTACCTGTCCAAGGTGTTCAACGACGAGTGGCTGCGCGAGAACCAGATCCTCGACGCCGAGCGCGCGACGGTGGCGCAGCTGCTCACCGCGAAGGCGAACGGCGGCGGCGCGCCGCCGGTCGTCTCGGTCGGCCCGCAGGCCACGGTGCGGCAGGCGCTGAACCTGATGAGCACCTACAACGTCTCCCAGCTCCCCGTGCTCGACGGCGACAACGACATCGGCGCGGTGGCCGAGCAGAGCCTCATGGCGCGAGCGCTCGGGGACCCGGCGGTCCTGGATCGCCCGGTGCGCGACGTCATGGACCCCCCGTTCCCCGTCGTCGACGAGCACTGGCCGCTCGAGCGGCTCACGGCACTCTTGAAGCGCGAGACCCCGGCGGTGTTGGTGCGGCTCGACGGCCGGATCGCCGGGATCGTGACGCGCTACGATCTGCTCCACCAGCTCGCGGGGATCCGCTGATGAAGGTCACCGTCCTGACCGGCGGGGCGACGGCCGAGCGGACAGTGGCGTTCGCGAGCGCCGCGCAGGTCGTCGCCGCCCTGCGCGAGCGACAGCATGAGGTGCGCGTCGTCGACACCGTCGGCGGACTCCTGGCTGCCGAGGACGAAGGGCGGCTGCTCACCGGAGAGGTGGGCCGGTCGCTGCCGAACCTCGAGGATCTCGACGAGCGGGAGCGGCGCTTCCTCTCCGAGCGGGTCGCGACCCTCCCTGCCGTGACCGGCGCCGAGGTGCTGTTCCTCTGCGTTCACGGCGGGCGCGGGGAGGGCGGCACGCTCCAGGCCGTCCTCGACGTGATCGGCGTCCCCTACACCGGGAGCGGCGCGCTCGCGAGCGCGCTCGCGATGGACAAGGACCTGTCCAAACGCCTGTTCCGCGCCGCCGGCGTGCCGACCCCGGCGTGGTTCATGGCGCCCGTCGCCCCGCAGGACATCACGACGGCCCTCGGCTGGCCGGTGATCATCAAGCCCTCCAAGCAGGGCTCGACGGTGGGGCTGACGCTGGTCAAGCAGGCCAAAGACCTGGACGCCGCCGTCGCCGAAGCGGCCCGCCACGACGACGAAGTGATGGCCGAGCAGTACATCTCCGGCCGCGAGTTTACCGTCGGCATCTTGGGCGACGTCCCGCTCCCGGTCGGCGAGATCCTCCCCAAGCACGAGCTGTTCGACTACGAGTGCAAGTACACGCCGGGGATGTCGGAGGAGGTGTTTCCCGCGAAGGTGGACGGCCGGCTCGCGCGGCAGCTGCAGGAGCTGGCGCTCGCGGCGCACCGGGCGCTGAAGCTCGGCGGCTACTCGCGCGTCGACTTCCGCGCCACCGCCGAGGGCGACATCTTCTGCCTGGAAGCCAACACGCTCCCCGGCGTGACGCGCACCAGTCTGTACCCGCAAGCCGCCCGGGCCGCCGGGATCGAGTTTCCGGAGCTGTGTGATCGCATCTGCCGGCTCGCCCGGAACCTTGGGACCCGGTCACGGGGATAAAGAAGAGATGGACCAGCAGCGCGTATTCGGCATGACGCCCTGGGTGCGGCGGCTGTTCGTCGCCAACCTGCTCGTCTTCGTCCTCCAGGAGACGGTGCTGGGACCGCGTTTTCTCGCGGCGTTCGGCTTCGCCCCGATGACGGCGTTCGCGCATCCGTGGACGTTCGTCACCTATTTCTTCCTCCATTACAACCTCCTGCACCTCGCCTTCAACCTCCTGGGGCTGTTCGTATTCGGGCCGCAGGTCGAGGAGCGCCTCGGCGGGAAGAGCTTCGTGCTCTACTACTTCGCCTGCGGGATCGGCGGGGCGGTGTTGTCGCTGGCGCTGACGCAGGTGGTGCAGGTGGGACTGGTCGTAGGAGCGTCCGGCGCCGTCCTCGGCGTGGCGCTCGCGTTCGCCTGGTTCTATCCCGAGGCCTCGATCTTCGTGTTCCCCTTCCCCGCGCCGATCCCCGCGCGCTGGCTGGTGACGTTCGCCGTCGCCATCAATCTCGCGCTCGCGTTCCTGCCGGGGGCGAACGGCGTCGCCTACCTCGCGCACCTGGGCGGCATGGGGACGGGCTTCCTGTGGCTCAAGCTGCGCGGCTGGCGCGAGGGGCGAGGGACGCGCGCGGCGCCCGCCCCCGCACCGGGCGTCCTCGTGCACCCCGTGCCGCGTGTCGGGCGGGCCAGCGGGACGGCAGGTCGCGGCCAGCGCCCGGGGGGCGGCGGCGACCGCACGCAGGCGGAGATGGATCGCGTGCTCGAGAAGATCTCGGCGCACGGCTTGGCCAGCCTCACCCCCGCCGAGCGCAAGTTTCTCGCCGAGATGAGCCGCAAGATGCGCGACCGGGACTGATCGGATGTTCGTGCTCGTCGCGCAGCTGCTCGCCGGAGCCGACACCCTCTCCGCTCGCGCCGAGTCCCTCCTCGCCCAGGGGAAGCTGCCGGAGGCGCGGCGTGTCGCCGAACAGCTGGTGGCGCGCAGTCCTCGAGACCCCCAGGCCCACCTGCTGTTAGGCCGCGTGTGGATGCGCTGGCCCACCTTCGGACGCTACAACGCTTACGAGGAGTTCCGCACCGCCGGCTTCCTGACCCCGGAGGATCCCGAGCCCCAATACTGGAAGGCGCGGGTCGGGATGTACCTCAGGAGCGACGAGGGAGAAGTCATCGCCCGGGAGGCGATCCTTAAGCTGCTCGCGCTCCGCAGCGACTATCGCGACGCGTGGACGGTGTTCGAGTCGGTCTACCACGACGCGAGCATCTGGCGCCGCGCCGATGCGGCGCTCGCCCACCACCCCGACGACGCGCTGGCGCTGAAGCGCCGCGCCGCTATCGCCATCGCGGTGGAAGCATATGGGCGCGCGGATTCGCTCGCCGCTCTGCTGCTCGAGCGTCGAGCTCCCTCCGTCCCCGCCTTCCTGGTGCGCGCCGAAGCTCAGTTCCAGCTGCGGCACCCTGCCGCCGGACAGGCGTGGTACGACTCCGCCGTGGTGTACGCGGACCACGACACGAGCGACGCCATCTGGGGGCAACTCTGGATGATCGCCACCCCCGAGGAGGCGGCGCGGTTCGACTCGCTGCGACTCGAGGAGCGTCGTGGGTTCTTCGAAGCGTTCTGGAGCCGGCGGGACCCCGACCTTCTCACACCGGTGAACGAGCGCCTCGGTGAGCACTACCAGCGGTTAGCCGAGGTGCGTCGCATGTTCCACCTGCTGCACCCCTGGGTGGGGTTTCAGCACTCGCCGTATGCGCGGGCGCTGGCCCAGTCGTATCTCGACGACAGCATCCAGAACCTGCTGAGCTCTGCCGGGCTTGACGGCCTCGACCCGGCCACGAACGCGATGCCGAACCTACAAGCGTGGAACGAGACGCAGGATACGCTCACGACATACGCCCTCACCAATCTCAGCGCCTGCGGGTTGATGTGGTTGCGCCACGGCCGGCCGGACGTCTGGGAGACGCCGGAACACGCGCCGGTCGCCTGCGCGGGTAGCTGGACGTATTACACTCCCGCCGGGCCGCTCAGCGTCCATTTCATGGGCGTTCCAGGACCCTACGGCGGGCACGGCGACGCGATCATTGCGCCTCCTACCACGGCCCGGGGCGCGCGGCAGACGCTGACGCTGCTGACGACCGATAACACCAAAACCCCAGCGCCGCTCGTCGCGCACGCGTGGTCGGCGACGTTCTTGAGCGATAGAGTCGGCTTCACGGATGTCTATTTCAAGGCGGTCCCCGAGAGCACGGCCGTCGCCCTGTGGGCGCTCCCATCGGGAGCGCCGGCGGGGCGCGTCGTCGGAGCCGGGGTACTGATGCTCACCGTGGCTCCGGGACCGTACCTCCTCGGCCTCGACGTGGATTCAGCGGGCGTGTTGGGACGCGCGCGCGATGAGGCGCGCGTGCCGCCGTTTTCGGACGCGGTGCTCGCGCTCTCCAGCCTCGTGCTCGTGCCCGCGGACTCCGTGGGCGACCGCGAGGAGATGCTGGCTGCGATGCCGGCGGACCTGGTCTATCCCGCCGGCCGGCCGCTCGCGGCGTACGCCGAGATCTACGGTCTGCGCGGCGACGCGAGCGGCCGCGCCCGCTATCGCGTGGAGTACACGTTCGCGCCGCTGCGCGCGCTGCCGCAGCGCCTCCTCGGCGGCGGCCGCGAAGTGCGGCTCGCGTTCACGCGCGAGGCGCCGGCGCGCGGCGTCGTGCCCGAGCGGCTCGTGCTCGAAGCCGCCCGCCTCCCGCCCGGGCGCTACCGCGTGTCGATCGCGGTGACCGACCTCGCGACAGATGTCAAGACCACCGCCATCGCGCTCGACATCGCCGTCCGCTGAGCAAGGCTTGTCTCGCCGCTAGCCCGCGTCCAGATTGGGTCCGGACGCCGGTCCCAATGCTCGTCAATCTCGTTCCGGAGTTCCTCGCCTGCATCGCCGCGCCCGACCCCGTCGCGGCCTACCACGGCTATCTCGATCGCCACCGTCCCGTCCTGCAAGGCTACTGGGACAACTACGTGCTGGACCTCGATTCGCCGCACGCCGAGCGAGTGATCGCCGACGCGCTCCGCGCCGAGCGCGGCGACCTGGAGCGGCTGCTCGAGGACATGGATGTCGAGCGCGTCGCCCAGGACGCCCTGGCGCGCGCCCTCGAGCTGCTCGAGGCCGATTGCCCGGTCGATCTCTACCTCATGGTCGGCGTCGGGGCGGCGAACGCGGGCGAGCTCGTCGTCGGCGGGCGCGGCATCGCGTTCGTGTGCCTCGAGCACTTCACCGGCAAGGCCAACCCGCACACCAGCGGCTTGGGGCTCGCCCCGCACCTCCTGCCGCTGTGGATCGCGCACGAAGTGGCGCACGCGGTGCGCTACACGTCCCCGACCAGCCGCGCGGCGCTGCGCCGCTTCGTCGCCGAGGTCGGGGGCTATTACGATTACTGGGACACCGGCAGCCGGGCGAGCCTGCGCGAGCTGCTCGTCAACGAAGGGGGCGCGGTCGCGGCGGCGCGGGCGGTGGCCCCGGGCTTCGAGCCGTGGGAGTATTTCGGCTACAGCCGCCGCCAGTACCGGCGCATCCGCGAGCACGACGCCTTCCTGCGCCGCGCCGCGGCGCCCGACCTCGAGGCCTGCGGGTTGGGCCTCCGGCTGCGGTGGCTGTCGAGCGGGCTCTCCCCGGCCGCGCGACTCGTGGCGGGGCGGGTGCTCCCCGAGCGCAGCGGCTACTATTTGGGGTGGCGGCTCGTGGAGAGCTACCTCGGCGAGCACGGTGTGGCGTCGACGGTGCGGGCCGCGTGCCCCGAGTTCCAGCAGGCGGACGATCGCGCGATGGGGATCCAGACGGCGTGAGCCCGAAGCGCAAAAGCGATGTCGTGGAGCGACGCCGCAACCGGCCGCTGCGCGAGGTGCTCGACGAGTTCCTCGAGCACGCGCGCGAGTTGACCCGTCGCTCCCGCGACATGACGCCGGTGGAGCTCGACTACGCCCAGCAGCGTCTCGAGTGGCTCGCGGACGAAGTCTGGCGGCTGGTCACGGGCCAGGAGCCCCCGCAATGAGCGGCGCGTTCAAGATCACGGTGACCAAGGAAGATCTGGTGTTTGCGGCCGCGCACTTCATCACGCTGCCCGGGCACCGCTGCGAGGCGTTGCACGGGCATAACTACCGTGTGGGCGCCGTGGTCGAAGGCGGGTTGGAGCCCGAGACGTGGTTCGTGGTGGATTTCATCGCCCTGAAGCGTCTCCTAAAGCAATTGACCGAGGAGCTGGACCATCGGGTGCTCCTGCCGGCGCAGAACCCGAAACTCTCCATCACCGAGCGCGGCGACGCGCTCGCAGTCGCCTACGGCGGGCAGGAGCGGTACGTCTTCCCCAAGCGTGACTGCGTGCTGCTGCCGATCCCCAACACGACGGTCGAGATGATCGCCCAACTCCTCGCGGGCCGCCTGCGGGACGCGCTCGGCACCGCCGGGGCCCGGCACGTGCGCGCGATCGAGCTGGAAATCGAGGAGAACTTCGGACAGTCGGCGAGCTATCGGGAAGTCTTCGACTGAGGGTCGACGCTGCTCTCACTTCCCCACACAAAAACTCGCGAACACCCGGTCCAGCACATCGTCCGGCGTGACGACGCCGATGAGATCGTCGAGCGCCAGCACCGCGGCGCGCAGGTGCGTCGCCGCCGCCGCCGCCTCGACGCCGGCCCCGCGCGCCTCCTGAAAGTCATCCAGCTCGGCGAGGGCGCGCTGCAGCGCATCGCGGTGCCGCGCCCGCGTCACGACGGGCTCGACGTCGCCCAGGGTGAGCAGCTTCCCGAAGGCGGCCTCGGCGAGCCGGCGACGCAGCTCGGCGAGCCCCTCGCCCGTGACGATGGAGGCGGTCAGGCGCTCGGGCGGTCGGGCGGTCGGCGGGATCAAGTCGGACTTGGTCTGCACGATGACGACGGGAGCCTGGCAGCGCGATACAAACGCATCCCGCATCCCCCCTCCCGCATCCCCCGCCTCTTCGCAGTAGAGCACGAGATCCGCACCTTCCACGTACTTCCAGCTCACCTCGATCCCCAACCGCTCGACGCGGTCGTCGCTGTCGCGCAGGCCCGCCGTGTCCACCAGCCGGAACGGGAAGCCCTCGATCGCCGCGTACGCTTCGATCGCGTCGCGCGTCGTCCCGGGCACCTCGGTAACGATCGCCCGTTCTCGACCCAGCAGGGCGTTGAACAGCGACGACTTGCCGGCGTTGGGGGGACCAGCGATGACGAGCAGCGCTCCCTCGCGCAGGCGCTCCCCGTCGGCCGCGGTGCGCAGCAACAGCGCGATGCGCTCCCGCGCCGCGCGCCACGCGGCGGTCACTCGCTCGGGCCGCACCGGGCCTTCATCTTCTTCGGGGAAGTCGATCTCGTACGCGATCAACCCCTCGAGCTCGAGAATCTCGCTCCGTAACGCTTCGAGCCGGCGGGAGAGACCGCGGTCCAGCTGCTGCAGCGCCCGGCGCCGCTGCGCGGGGGCACCCGCTTCGATCAAATCCGCCGTCGCCTCGGCCTGCAGCAGGTCCATCTTCCCGTTCAACACCGCGCGGCGCGTAAACTCCCCCGGCTCCGCGGGCCGCGCGCCCGCGGCCGCGAGCGCGGCGACCGCGTCGGCCGGCACGAGCAGGCCGCCGTGGGTCGAGAGCTCGACCAGATCCTCGCCTGTGTAGGAGTGCGGGCCTGGGAAGCAGACGGCAAGCGCCTCGTCCACCGGGTCGCCCGTCACGGGGTGGTGGAGGTGCGCACGGAACACCGTGCGCGGTGGCTGCGGCGAGAAGGGGGCGAGGCAGCGCGCCGCGAGCGCGAATGCGCCACGCCCCGACAGCCGGATCAACGCGAGAGCGGCGCGGCCCGGGGGCGTGGCGAGGGCGACGATCGGATCGGACAGCACCGTTCCCCCGGCCCCCTCGCCCTTAGGCCTTGCCCCGCTCGCGCAGCCGGCGCTTGGCCAGGAAGTACTGCTGCGGGATGCTGACCAGGTTCTGCACCGTGTAATACAGGTTCAGCCCCGACGCAAAGCGGAGGAACACGAACGTCAGGAACGCGGGCATGAAGTACAGCAGCATCTTCGTCTGCGGATTGGGCGGCATGCCGATCTGGCCCACCTTGGAGACCGCGAACATCGAGAGCCCCATGACCACGGGGATGATGAAGTACGGGTCCGCCCGCGACAGGTCGGGCAGCCACAGGAACGGAACGCCGCGAAACTCGATCGTATTGGCAAAGACGAAGAACAGCGCGAATAGCACCGGCAGCGGCAGAAACATCGGCAGGCAGCCGCCGAACGGGTTGACGTTGTACTCCTTGTAGATCCGCATCATCTCCTTCTGCAGCTTCTCGGGGTTGTCCTTGTAGCGCTCCTGCGCGTCCTTGAGCAGCGGCGCCGCCGCCTGCATCCGCAGCTGCGATGCCATCGCTTTCTGGTTGAGCGGCCACAGCAGCAGCCGTACCAGGATCCCGAAGAAGATCAGCACCCAGCCGTAGGCGAGACGCAGCTGGTCGTGCATCCAGGTGAGGATCGCCACGACCCACAGCGACACCGGGTGGATGATCGGCCGGAAGAACGACCAGCCGTACGGGTTTGCGTCGTCGAGCCCGTGACCCAGGGCGGCCAGCCGCCGGTGCTCCAGCGGCCCCACGTACACGTCGTAGCGGAAGTCGCCGCCGGGCGGCACCGGGAGCGTCGCCCACACCGCCGCGCGATTGGCGACTTTCGCCGGCCGCTCGCCGCCTACCACGACCACGCCGCCGAACTGTGGCTGGTTCTCCTCGAGGGCCAGCGCCGCCGCGAAGAAATACTTGGACTTGATCGCCACCCACTCGAACGGCCCGGCCAGGGTCGCCCGGTCCCCCGGCTTGAGCGCGCCGAAGGCCGTCTTCTGCGTCTTGGCCGCCTTGGTCACGACGGCGAACTCGCGGTAATCGAACAACGTGTCCGCTTCGACCGAGCGAAACCCGTCGCCGAGGCCCACGACCAGCACCGCCCCGGAGCCGCTCAGCCCGATGACGTGGCCGCGCACTCCGAAGCGGTATTCGGCGGGGTCGAACGTGTAGGTGATCGCCGCCTGCGCGCCACCCCGTCGCGCTGTGAACGTGAGGGTCTGACCCGTCTGGCCGACCTGCACGGCGCGCGCGCTCGCCGTGAACGCCAGGTCGGCGAGCGAGGCCGTGTCGGATCCGACCACGAGCCGGTGCACGAGCAGGGCTTGCCCGGGAGGCACCAGCTGGACGTGGCGGCCGGAATCGCCGGGGGCGAAGGAGTGGTACTGCAGCAACTCGGCCCAGACCAGCCCGGCGCCGCGCGTGCTGAAGCCGAGCCGGTAGAGCGGGGACGTCACCCACACGGTCTCCGCGGGGGTTTCTCGGGCGGTCGGGCGGACAGGCGGACGACCTTGCCTCGAGCCGAGCGAGGGGAGGGACGGCGTGGGCCGAGTCGCTGTGCTCTCGGTCACCGTGGGTCCGGTCAGCGTGGTGTCCGCCTGACCGCCCGACCGCCTGACCGCCGGTTTCGGCGGGAACAGCACGACCGGCAGGGCGATCACCAGCAGCGTTAAGACGATGAACAAGATGACGCGTCGTTCCACGATCGATTCCTTAGCGCCTCTGCGTCTCGGCGCCTTGGCATCTAGGTGTTAGGGCACCGGGTCGTACCCGCCCGGGTGAAACGGATGGCAGCGCAGGATCCTACGGATCCCCAGCCAGCTGCCTTTCAGCGCGCCGAAACGCTCTACGGCCTCATAGGTATAGCGCGAGCACGTCGGTGTGAAGCGACACTGCGTGAACACCAGATGTGACAGCGTGCGCTGGTATCCACGGATGAGCAGCAGCACCAGTAGGCGAGGCCAGCGCGCGACGTTCACGCGATGCGCGCGCTCGCCTCCGTCAATTCGGCGCGCAGGACTGCAAAGGAGGCGGCGTAGGCCGTCCGCTTCGCCCGCACCACGAGGTCGACGGGAGGCAGGGTGAGGAGCGGGCCGCGGCGCAGCACCTCGCGCAACCGGCGGCGCAAACGGTTGCGGGCCACGGCAGTCTGCTGGAATCGTGGAACGACGATTCCCAACCGCGGGTGGCCCGCTTGGTTTGCACGCCAGGCCAGGTCGAGGCTCGGGGTCCGCAGCTTCCGGCCTTCTTCCCAGCAGGCGGTGAGCTCCGTGCCGCGGCCGAGGCGCGCGCGGCGCGGCAGCCGCTCGCTCGTGCCTAGCTCCGGTGGTGCTTGGACGGCAGCCGTACGGTGAGGCGCTTGCGCCCCTTCTTGCGGCGGCGCGACAGCACGGCGCGCCCCCAGCGATCGTTCATGCGCGCGCGGAACCCCTGCTTGTTGATGCGCCGCCGATTGCGCGGGCGATACGTCGGACCCATGGCGTCCTCTCGAAGGGCGGGAAAACTACTCGGCCGCGCGCACGGCGGTCAAGGTTGACTTTTCCACAGGGGGCCCGTACTTTCGGGCCGCCCTTGCTTCACGTCCCACCTTTTTCTTCGTCGTCATGGAGCATTCAGCGAAAGAAGCCTGGAAGCGCCTCCTCGAAGAGGCACGGCGCGAACTTCCCGACGCGACAGTGCGGACCTGGCTCGAGCCGGCTGTGCCGATCGCGCTCGACGAGGATCGCCTCGTCCTCGGCGCGCCCGACCAGTTCGCTGCCGAGTGGAACGAGAGCAAGCACGCGGCGGTGCTCGCGCGCGCGGCCGAGCGCGTGTTCGGCCGACCGACGCAGGTGATCTTCCGCGTGCAGGAAGAACGGCAGCAGCGCCCGCAGATGGACTTCTTCGTCGCCCCCCACGGCGGCACCGCCGTCGCGACCGCGCGCACCACCGCGACGACGCCGCTCAATGAGCGCTACAGCTTCGACACGTTCGTCGTCGGCAAGTCGAACGAGCTCGCCGCGGCCGCGGCCCACGCCGTCGTCGAGGCGCCGGGCAAAACGTACAACCCGCTCTTCATCTACGGCGCGACCGGCCTGGGCAAGACGCACCTGATGCAGGCGATCGCGCACGCCGTGCTGGAGCGTCGACCCGAGACGCGCATCCTCTACGTCGGCGCCGAACAGTTCATCAACGAGGTCATCGAAAGCATTCAGGCGCGGACGATGCCGGAATTCCGCCGGCGCTACCGCAGCGACGTGGATCTCCTCCTGGTCGACGACGTGCATTTCCTCGAGGGCAAGGAAATGACCCAGGACGAGTTCTTCCATACCTTCAACGCGCTGTTCGAAGCGCGCAAACAGATGGTGCTCACCTCCGACCGGCCGCCCAAGGAGATCCCCGGCCTCGAGGACCGGCTCATCTCCCGCTTCGAGTGGGGGATGGTCGCCGACATCGGGCAGCCCGACCTGGAGCACCGCATCGCGATCCTGCGCAAGAAGGCCCAGCAGGACCACCTCGAGCTCACCATCCCCGACGACGCGCTCCGCTTCATCGCCGAGCACATCCGCTCCAGCGTGCGCGAGCTCGAGGGCTGCATCATCAAGCTGCTGCTGTTCGCCTCGCTCAAGAACCGCGAGATCACGATCGAGCTCGCCCGCGAAGCGCTGGCCGACAAGATCCGCCAGGGGGAGGACGCCGGGAGCTACGGCGGGCGCCCGATGCCGAGCATCGACCGCGTCCAGGAGGTCGTCGCCCGGCGCTGGGGCGTCACCCCCGAAGGGCTGCGCTCCAAGGCGCGTACCAAGACGCTCACCGTGCCCCGGCAGGTGGCGATGTACCTGGCGCGCGACATGCTCAGCATGCAGCTCGTCGAGATCGGCCAGGCGTTCGGCGGGCGGGATCACTCCACCGTGATCCACAGCGTGGACAAGGTCGAACGGCAGATGATGCGGGACCGCACATTCAAGGAGCGGGTGGAGATGGCGCGGCAGGAGTTGTCCGCACTCTGAGCAACATTCGGGGCGGAGCGTGTGGGGACGTGTGGGGCGTGGGGATAAGAGCCGCCGGCGGGTCCGGCTGCCAACATCACCCACAGGCTGCCCACACCACGCGGGACGGTGAACGCCGTGGTGATACGGGAGTTGTCGCGGTTCCCACAGCGCCGCCGTTCCCTACTACTACTACTATGTATTTCTACTAGTATAGAAGTAGAACTACTTCCGGTGCACGCGCGCTTGGAAAGGGCGGCATGAAGTTCACGATCACACGGGAACAGCTGCAGGAAGGGCTGACGGCCGTCGCGGCGGCGGTGCCGGCGAAGACCACGCTCCCCGTCCTCGCCAACGTCCTGGTTGAAGCCACGAAGCAGGGGCTTCGCCTCTCAGGGACCGACCTCGACATCGCCGTGAGCACGACGGTCGCCGCCGACGTGGATGCCGAGGGGGCGGTGACTCTCCCGGCGAAGAAGCTCAGCGACATCGTCCGCGAGCTCCCCCCCGCCCCGATCCGCATGTCCGCCGCCGGGGAGCAGCGCGTGGCGATCGAGTGCGGGCGCTCCCGCTTCAAGCTCCTCGGCCTGCCGCGGGAGGAGTTTCCGTCCTTCCCGGCGGTCAAGTTCGACAAGGCCTGGACGGCGTCCGCCGGGGTCGTCCACAAACTGGTTACGCACGTGGCGTTCGCCGCCTCCACCGAGGAAAGCCGGCCGATTCTCAACGGAGTCCTGTGGGAGCTTCGCCCCGACCGCATGCGCATGGTGGCGACCAACGGCCACCGGCTGGCCAAGATGGACGTGCCCGCGAGCGGGGGCTCCACCGCCGACTTGATCGTGCCGCCTAAGGCGCTCGAGCAGATCCGCCGGCTCTACGCGCCCGAGGCCGAGCTCGAGGTCGCCAAGAGCGACAATCACATCGGGTTTCGGGCCGGCAGCACCCTGGTGTTCTCGCGGCTCATCGAGGGACCCTATCCCAACTACGAGCAGGTGATCCCGCGCGAGAACGACAAGCTCGCGACGATCGACAAGGCCGCGATGACGGCAGCCCTGCGCCGCATGAGCATCGTGGCGAGCGACCAGACCCACCGCATCCGTCTCGCCTTCACCGGCGGCACGGTGCGCTTCTCGGTGCAGACCCCCGACCTGGGGGAGGCGCAAGACGAGCTGCCCGTCACCTACGAGGGCGAGCCGCTCGAAATCGGCTTCAACGCGATGTACCTGCTCGAGATCCTGAAATACATGCCGACTGACGAAGTACGCTTGAGCTTCAAGGCGCCCGAGCGCGCGGCGACGGTGGAGCCGGTCGGGTGGAACGACCCGGCGAGCTATATGGCGCTGGTGATGCCGCTCAGATTGGTCGACTAGTCGAGTCGCGTTTCGTCGAGTCTTTCTTCGTCGAATCCCGCAGCGAGTCCCTCCGCATCCGCGTCGTGTCGCGGGTGGTGTCCCGCAAGGTGTCCAGGATCGTGTCCTTGAGCAGGCTATCGATCACCGGTGGCACCTCCGGCACGGTGATCGGCGGGATCGTCAACGTGTCCTCCTCCACCGGCGGGATGGTGACGTCCCGCCCGTAGAAAAGGGCCAGGATGAGCTGCTGGCGCGCCTCCATCCGCGATGGCTGGAACACCGGATTCGAGGTGCGCGGGAACGGCAGCGTCGCCGCGAGCGCGGCCGCCTGGTCCGCGGTGAGCCGCGCGGCCGGGACGCCGAAGTAGCTCTGGCTTGCCGCCTCGACGCCCCAGATTCCCGGCCCCCACTCCGCGGTGTTCAGGTACAGCTCCAGAATCCGGTCCTTGGGCAGCGCCAGCTCGAGGCGCAGGGCGGTCATCGCCTCTTTGAATTTGCGCAACGCACTTCGGGACGGGGAGAGGTACAGGTTCTTCGCGAGCTGCTGCGTGATGGTGCTCGCGCCGCGCACGCGATCGCGGTGGAGCCACAACGCGCGCGCCGTCGCCCACACGCCGGCGCCCGGGTCGACGCCGGCGGCGTCGCGGATCTCGTCGACGTCGACGCCGGAGTGGGTGTGAAACCGTGAGTCCTCCCCGATGACGACCATGCGCTGCAGGACCGGCGCGACCTCCTGCAAGGAGACGTAACGGGTCGATCGGCTGGCCGTCTGGCAATCGGACCGCAACCGCATCATCGCGGTGCAGCGGGGCGTGTGGGCGCGCCACCACACCGGCGGCGGCCACACGGCGAGCAGCCACACCACGCCGAGCGCGACGATCCCTAGCGCCGCCCGCCGGGCGTTCCTACGTTTCCCGTCCGCCATGGACATCGCGGTTCTGCAAGAGCGCCTCCAGCGCGCCGTCGGAGACGAATTTACCGTCGGGCCGCTGCTCGGGGAGGGCGGGTTCGCCGCCGTGTTCCGCTGCCGCGAGGCGTCCCTGGGCCGCGACGTGGCGATCAAAGTCCTGGACCTCGATCGCTCGCCCGACCCCTCGCTCGCGGAGCGGTTCGTGCGCGAAGCGCAGCTCATCGCGCAGCTCGAGCACCCCAGCATCGTCCCGATCTACAAGGTCGGTCGGCGCACGGACGTTCTCTACATCGTCATGCGCTGCGTCGACGGGCCGTCGCTGCGCCAGGTGCTGGAACAGAACCGGCACCTGTCGGTGAGCGACGCGGCGCGCATCGCGCGCCAGGTCGCCGACGCCCTCGCCTACGCCCACGGCGAAGGCGTCGTGCACCGCGACATCAAGCCCGACAACATCCTCATCGATCACAAGACCGGCGTCGTGTTGGTCACCGATTTCGGCATCGCCAAAGCGGCGCAGGCGGCCAAGGCGGGGCGCGGCCCGCTGACCACCGAAGGCATGGTGATCGGGACGCCGCAGTACATGAGCCCCGAGCAAGCGGCGGGCGATCCGGTGGACGGCCGCTCCGACATCTACTCGCTGGGCGTCGTCCTGTACCAGATGCTCGTCGGCGAGCCGCCGTTCGACGGCGAGTCTTCCGCCTCGGTTCTCGCCAAACAGCTCACCGTCCCGCCGCCCGCCTTGCGTCGCGTCCGCGGCGACGTGCCGCCGGAGCTCGCCGACATCGTCGGGCGGACGCTGGAAAAGGATCCCGCCAGACGCTTCCAAAGCGCCGCGGATCTGAGCCACGCCCTCGTCGGCGCCCTGCCCACGGCGGCGCGCGGCCGGGTGAAAACGCCCCGGCACTTCCTGACGGTCGCGCTGAAGGCGCTGCTCGGCGTGAGCGCGGCCGGGTGCCTGCTCGCCGTGGCGTTCGCGGCGGGCGTGGTCGTGATGGGGTGGGCGGTGTCGGGCCGCGCCCCGCGCCTCGTCGCCGCGGCGCCCCTTCCCGAGCCCATCTCCGAGGCGCTGCGGCGTCGCGGCGCGCTCGCCCGCGGGGATACCGCCCTGCTCGCCTTCCAGCCCGATCAGCCCGGCGATTCTGCCCTGCTCGTGATCGGCCGCCGGGAGGTGGTGGTCGTGGGGGCGGGGGCGGGCGCGACACGCCGTTACGGGCGGGCGGCAGTGCTCGGCTACGACAACAACCTCCGCTGGAGCGGGGGCCCGCGCTTCGTCGTGATGCTGAGGGTTCAGGGGCCGCGACACCGTCTACCGTGCGCTGCCCGTCCGGGCGTTCTGGGAGCTCGCCAAGCGCATCGACCGCGCGCTCTCGACCCCTATCGCCACAGCACGGCCGCCTGCCCGGCCGCCGGCGCCGAGGCCGCGAAGGCCGCGCGTACGGGCGCGGTAGAGCGTTTAGCGGGCGGGGCTGCGCAACGACACGCCGTAGAGGCTGAGCGCGTCGATCGCCGACAGGTCACCGGGCGTCGAGGCGACCATCCCCAGGCGATCCGGGCCGCCAATCGACAATCCGATGGCGAATGCCGACCGGCGGAACGCTCGGTCGGTGTCGAGCCGGAGCAGGGCTCCCACCAGACCGAGGCTCGCCCGCGCGCCGACGGCGTAGCCTTGCACGGCCCCCGTCGTAACGCGCGCGTGCGCCGAGAGCACGGCGCGCGGCCCGAAGGGCTCGAAGGAGGCTCCCGGCACGAATGTGACGGGCAGCTTCACGCCCCGCACGCTGGGCTCGCCGATGTTGAGAATCGCGCCGCCCACGCGCACCGCCCGTGAGGGAACATAGCGGAGGCCCAGGTCCCATCCCGTGCCCTTGGTGTCCCCGCGATACAGCGCCATGCCGAAGCCGGCCGCGAGCGGCCCGTTGCCCCCCCCGAGTCCGACCTTGTAGGTGTGCCCGCGGCCACCGCCGTCGAGGATGTCGCGCTGGTAGGAGAAGGCGAACCCGCGCGAGTCGAAGCCCCCGCTGAGCTGGCGCAGCCGGCCGCGACCCCCGGGCTGGCCCACGGTGAGATCGAGATACACCGACGCCATCGTGAGCCCGGCGAGTCCTGCGGGATTCACCCAGATGGCCCGCGCGTCGATGACGTCGGTGGGATGGAGGTAGGCGGTCGCGCGGTTGGCGACGGCTTGCGCGGCGACGGTCGCGGCGCCCAGCACCGTGAGCGCGGCGAGGAGCGGCGACCGGCGGCCTACGGGAGCACCTGCACAGTGGACCTGGCGATCTGTCTAATCGAGATGACCTGGCCTCGAGCTGGGACCGCGATTTCCAGGTCGGTGGTGTCGGTGGACTCGCGACCCAGATAGCGCCCGTCGACAGCCACGTATTCGTGGACGTGACGCTTCCCTTGCCCCGCGAGGTTCAGGTCCTGGCCGCCCTGATTCCCGGTGCCTGTGTACGTGAGCAGCGCGCTCACCTCGATCAGAACCGCGTGAGCGCCGGCCACCTCCTCGATCGCCGCGGCGCGCGACGTGGCGATCGAGGTCACGGTCACCCGGTCGAAGATGCCGGCGCGGTCGGTTCGGGACGTCGTGTCGGTCCACGCCGCGTTCAGCGTCAGGCCGCCCGCCGGGATCCTCGGATAGAGGTCGCGTAAGTCGGTCAGCACCTGGGACAAGCCGCGGGCGACAACGGTGTCGGAGGGGGTGCTCTTCTTGATTTCTCCGCTCGGACTCACCACCCCGCTGTACGACAGCCCCCGCGCGGCGGCGAGATTGATCGTCACGGGGAGCGCCATCCCGGAGTCGGCGACGATCGAGTCCACGGTGAGGGTGGACGGGTAGCCGAGCGAATCGGCTGGCCCGCGGACCGTCACATGTACGAACAGCCGGAAGCCGAGCCGGCTCGAGTCCGTCTGTCCCTGGATGGTCTGGGTTGCCGAGATCCGGCGGCGGATCAGGTACTTGAGCGCGCTGGGTCCGAACCGCACCGGCTTGGGGCCGGCGGGCGGTGCCGCGTCGGGGGGGCGAGGAGCGGGAGTTGCCGGGGATGGCGTCACGGGGGGCGCGCTGGCGCGGGAACCGCCGCACGCTGCCGCCGCGCCGAGGATCGCGTAGACTGTGAAGCGTCGCAGCGTCATGCCGTGGTTCGATCCGCCTTGGTACGGCCGAAGATGGCGACCAGCTCCGGCCCGTCGCTGGAGACCCTGAGGAGCTTCCACCCGCGCCGTCGCATGTCCTGTCGCCACCCCAGCAGTTTTTCCCACTCCTCCGTCGTCGTGCGGAACACCCGCAGATCGGCGACCGACTCCCAGTGCGCCGGATACGGTTTTGAGGTCATGGGAGCGGGAGTGGTGGAGCCATAAGCCGAGTTCTGTGTGCGCGCCCCGAAGGGCGAGCAGATGGTCATCTCTCTGGGATGGCCGTCACCGGCCACCTCAAGCGGCCTACCCGCAGCTCGAACGACCCGGGCCGGGTCTCGCTGCTTATTTGGCCTTGCTCCGACTGGGGGTTGCCGTGCCGCGTCCGTTGCCGAACGCGCGGTGGGCTCTTACCCCACCGTTTCACCCTTACCCTTTGGATACAGGGCGGTCTGTTCTCTGTGGCCCTGTCCGTCGCCTTGCGGCGCCCAGGCGTTACCTGGCAGTCTGCCCGTTGGAGCTCGGACTTTCCTCGACACGCCCCTACCACCGGCGTGCCGCGACCATCACGCTCCACCGAAACCCGCGCCCGGAAGCTAGCAGCGCGCCCGCCGGCCCAGCAAGTGACGACTACTTACCAAGGCGGCGGATAAGGCGCGCGAGGCTGTCCGGGGAGAGCGGGCCCTCGGCCGTGCGAGGGCGGCCCGGCGTCCCCCCCGCTGCCGGGATCCAGAACCCGCTGTGCGCGGCGAACACGAGTCGCCCCAGGTGCGACCACGCGGCGGCGGGGAGTCGCTCCGGCACAAGCTCGAGCGCATGCACTGCCGGCGCGCCGTGCGCGCTCAGGCGCGCGAGCGGGAGCCGGACCGCGGACGCCGCTGTCAGCAGCACCACGGCCGACCCGGGCTCGGCGAGCCCGGTGGTGAGGCCCAGCGCCCACCAATCGCTGGGGAAGCGCGTGGTACGCAGCGCGAACGCCAGCTCCGGATCGAGTCGCCGCGCTTGCCCGCGCAGCTCCGCCGCGCGCCGCGCGACCGCTCGCTCCAGCGCGCCGTAATAGGCATCCAGCAGGCCGGCGTCGAGCAGCGTGTCGTACCGCTGCTCGACCGGCAAGGTCCTGAGCCGCTCGCGTCGCTCGGTGCCGAGCGCCGTGTCCGCCGGCAGCCCGGCGAGCCCCGCGCGCCAGGCGGGATCGCAGAACGCGTAGCTGTCGGTGCCCACGCCGGCGGCGTCGAGATCGATCGCCACGGCGGGGATCAGGTCGGGCGCCCCCGCCGCCAGACGGGCGAGCTGCCGCGTAGCGGGCGTCAGCGCCTGATCCCAGAGCCGGGAGTCGAGCGCGCACCACGCCGCAAGAGTATCCCCACGCACGCCGCGCGCCGGCGTGTCCACGGGAACGCGGAACTCCCGGAGTGCGATGGCCGGAATCCAGTCGAAGCTTGTCGTCTCCAGCTGGTCCACGGTCTGGCGCCACGCCGCCCGGATGGCGTCCCGCTCCCACGGCGCCGCATGGAGCGAGTCCGCCGCCCACGCGGCGGCGTCGCCGATCAGCGTGTTGAACCCCCCCACGTCGAGAAACGCGAGCAGGGAATCGAGCGACGCCCGGCGCGGTGCGGCGAACGTCCCGGGCCGCAGGGGGAGCGGCGCCCACAGCGCGCGCAACGGCTGGCGCGGAGCCCACGGCAGCGGTGGCGGCGGGGTGGCGCGCCGGCGGGCGTCCCCCGGCGCGGGGAGCGACTCCAGAACTACGTGGGCGGGCGGGGCGAGCCGCGGCGGGCGAGGCGACACGGGGCGCGGGCTGTCCAGGAGGACGATGCGCCGCCCCGCGCGAGCGGGCGGGATGTGCGCCCACTCCGCCGGTCGCCGGGTCCAGCGCGCCAGTGCGATGAGGAAGTCGCGCGTGCGGGCGAGGCCGTCCGCATCGAGCAGCGGCGTGTCGCCGGGGCGGCTCTCGAGACCGAGCACGCCCAGCGCGTGTCGGCTCGCGACCAGGACGAGCCCGTCGCCCACCCGGCTCGCCGCGGTGACGGCGGCTCCGCGACGGGCGGCGGCTGGTTGGCCGGGCGGGTACACGAACGCCGCCGCGCTCGTCCGGGCGAGCACTTGCTCTTGGCGGCTCACGAGCAGTCCGTGATTGCGCCCGAAGGGGAACGGCGCGACCCCCGGGTCCCGTAGCCCCGTGCCCTCGGCTGGCTCCGCGTACGGCTGCGATTCGAGGGCGCCGGCCGGTCGCAGCGTGGTATCGCGGAGCGCGTAGTCCCCGATCACGATCCCCGACCCCTGGGACGCCAGCCAGCGGTTCATCACCCACCGGTCGAGAAAACCCTCACCATCCCCAGCGTAGCCGAAGACCACCACGCCGCCCCGGCCCACCCACTCGCCGAGCAGGGCCAGGTCGCCCGCCGACAGCGCGTCCGAGGACCGCTCCGGCTCGGCGCCGCCCAGCAGCACGACGCCCCGGTAGCGCCGCAGGTCATCACGTGTCAGGTGCGGGTAAAAGCGCCGGTATTCGACCGTATAGCCGGCCGCGTGCCACGGCTCGGCGGTGGCGTCGAGCGCGATAGGATCGGAGAGCTGCAGATCGAGCAGGAGCAGCCGCTGCGACTGCGGCTGGCAGGCGGCGAGGGCGAGGAGACCGAGCAGGCAGCGGGCCTTCATGCTCCCGTCAGCCGGTGTGTGCGAACGGCCGCAGCGCTTCCTGCATCTCTGCCGCCGTCTGCCAGCGATCGCCCGGCGGCTTGGCCAGGGCCTTGGTGATTGCGGCAACGAGCGGCGCGGGCGCGTCGCGCCGCAGGCTGCCGAGCGCGGGCGGAGGATGATGCTGATGCATGTCGAGCACCGCCGCGGCGCTCGGCGAGGAAAACGGCGGCCGCCCCGCGATGGCCTCGAACAGGACGACGCCCAGCGAATACAAATCGCTGCGGGCGTCCACCTCGGGCAACCCGGCCGCCTGCTCGGGGCTCATGTACTCCTCGGTGCCCACCACGAAGCCGCTGCGCGTCACGCGGTCCTCCCCTGAAGTCGCGATCGCCCGCGCGATCCCGAAGTCGACCAGCGTCGCCCCGGTCTCGCCGAGGACGATGTTGTCGGGCTTGATGTCGCGATGCGCCAAGCCCGCGCCGTGGGCGTGCGTCAGCACCTCCAGCACCTCGCAAGCGGTGCGGCACGCTCGGTCCACCCCGAGCCGCTGTTCGCGCCGCAGCACCTGCCGCAGCGTCTCGCCGGGCACGAACGGCATCACGAACCACAGCAAGTAGTCCGTCTCGCCGCTGTCGAGCAGCGGGGCGATGCGTGGATGATGCAGGCGCCCGGCGTAACGGATCTCGCGCAGGAAGCGGTCGGCCGCCACGGAGACGGTCAGCTCCGGGTGCAGCACTTTGATCGCGACCCGCTGGCCGCTCTTGTCGTACGCGCCAAAGATGCTCGCCGTACCTCCCCGCCCCACGGCGGTGATCACGTCGTAGCGGTCGCCCAGCGCTTTGCGCACGCGGTCGAGAATGTCGCGGCCGGCCATGGAGGTCTCGTTCCCTGCCTAACGATGCGGTTGCCGCGAGAACCACGGAAGGTACCTTGCGCAGGGCTTGAGCTTTCCTGGGTGCGCCGCAGCGCTGGAGGTGTACTGATGTCCGTTCGCCGCTCGCTCGTCGTCGCTACGCTCTTCGCCGGTTCGCCGCTCGCCGCGCAACGGCCGGCTGCCCTCCCCCGGCCCCTGCGCGGCCTCGACGCCTATGTGACGGCCGCGCTCCGCGTGTGGGACGTGCCCGGCCTTGCGGTCGCGGTGGTGAAGGACGATTCCGTCGTTCTGGCCCGCGGGTTCGGCGTGCGGCGCATGGGCGACACGGCGCGGGTCACCGAGCGGACGCTGTTCGCCATCGCCTCCTGCACCAAGGCGTTCACCGCGGCCGCTCTGGCGATGCTCGTCGATTCCGGCAAGATCGCCTGGGACGATCCGGTATCGAAGCACCTCACGGGCTTCCAGCTCTCTGATCCCTACGTGACTCGCGAGCTCACGCTCCGGGACCTGCTCACGCACCGCAGCGGCCTCGCCCGCGGCGACGGGCTGTGGTGGGCGACTCCGTATGATCGCGCCGAGATCCTGCGCCGCGTCCGGTACCTGCAGCCCAGCTGGAGCTTCCGCAGTCGCTACGGCTATCAGAACATCATGTTCCTCGCGGCCGGGCAGATCGTTCCTGCGGTGACCGGGCAGACCTGGGACGACTTCGTACGCCGGCGCATCTTCACGCCGCTCGGCATGACGGCTTCCAATACCAGCGTGGCCCAGCTGCCGCCGGGCGGTGACGTCGCTACGCCGCACGAGCATTTCTCCGGCAAGTTGCGAGCGATTGCCTGGCGCAACGTGGACAACGTCGGCCCCGCCGGCTCGATCAACTCGAACGTGATCGAGATGGCGCAGTGGGTCCGCCTGCAGCTCGGCAATGGCGTGTACCGGGGACAGCGGCTCGTGAGCGAGGCGGCGGTCAAGGAGATGCGCTCCCCCCAGACGGTGATCCCGCTTGATTCCATCACCGAACGGCTGCGGCCTTCCACGCACTTTCAGGCCTACGGGCTGGGGTGGTCGCTGTCGGACTACCGCGGCCGGAAGCTCGTTTCCCACAACGGCGCGCTCGACGGCATGCGCTCGATCGTGATGCTGGTCCCCGAGGAGCGGGTCGGCATCGTCGTGCTGAGCAACGGCGGCGAAGCGGGGCGGCTGCTGACCGCGGCCGTCGCCTTGCGGGTCGTGGACAGCTACGTGGGAGTCCCCGTCGGTGACTGGAGCGCCGACTTCCTGCAGGTCTATCGCAACGGCCTGGCGCGCGACAGCGTCGACCAGGCAAAGCAGGACTCCGCTCACGTCGCCGGCACCAAGCCCTCGTTCGACCTTCCCCGCTACGCGGGCACTTACCGCAACGAGATGTACGGCGACGTGACCGTGAAGGCGGACAGTGGACGCCTGGTGCTGGGCTTCGGCCCCTTCCTCGTCGCCGATCTCGCCCACTGGCACTTCGACACCTTCAAGGCCACGTGGCGCGATCCGGAGGCGGGCAGTGACCTCGTCACGTTCGCGCTGAACGCGGACGGCAAGATCGACCATCTCACCTGGCCGGGTCAGGGGGACTTCGCGCGGGTCGCGGCCGATTCGACGAAGTGATGCCGCCCGCCCGCATCGAAGCGGCGCGCGGCGACATTACCAAGGAGCGCGTCGACGCGATCGTCAACGCCGCCAATACCACCCTGCTCGGCGGCGGAGGCGTGGACGGTGCGATTCACCGGGCCGCCGGTCCCGAGCTCCTCGATGCGTGTCGAAGGCTGGGCGGATGCCCCACGGGGGAGGCCCGGATCACCAAGGGCTATCGCCTCCCGGCGCCATACGTGATTCACACGGTGGGCCCCGTGTGGGGCGGTGGCGGTCGGGGGGAGGCGGATCTCCTGCGGCGCTGCTACACGAACTCGTTGCGACTCGCGATCGAGCACAATCTGCGCAGCATCGCTTTTCCTTCCATCAGTACCGGCGCATACCGCTACCCGGTCGGCGCCGCCGCGCGGATCGCGGTCGACGCGGTGCGCGCGCAGCTCGCCCGGCCGACGGCGGTCGAGCTGGTGCGCTTCGTTTGCTTCAGTGATGGCGACTTGGACGTCTACCGGGAATTGCTGGAGGACTGAGCCGGCAGGTGGGTGCGGAGCTGCGCCCCGGCCTCCACCCCCAGCGTCACCAACCGGGCCCGTGCGGCCCGGGCTTCGACCATGCCAAGCACGCGATTGTGCGAGACGTCGAGCAGCCGCGCGACGAGGCGGACAGAGTCCGCCCCGACGGGCCACAGCTGGGCCAGCACGACGAGGCCGGCCCTGGTGCGCTGGGCGAGCTCGAGGGCGGCTTGAGCGGGCGCCGCCTGCGGGTCCCAGGCGGAGTGTGCCGCTGCCGCTGGCACGGCGCGCACACCGCCGCCCGCCGTGACCGCGGCCGCCAGGTCGCGCTCGACGCTCACGGCCGAGGGTTCCAAGTCGGCCGCGCCGAGTGCGAGCGGGGCGACGGCCACCAGCTCCGAGTCCAGCACGCGGCCCGCGCTGCGGATGAGCCACCACGTTCCCACCGCCCCGCTCACCAGCGCCGCTCCGAGCAGCACGGCCACGGTTTGACGAGGCGTTGAGCCCTCGCGCCGCACCGCTGGGCGGTGCGTGCGCTCGGGCTGACCAGGTGTGACCCATCGTTGATGCCGCATCGCTACCCTGCCCCGCACATGGTGACCGTATGCACGTTCCTGCCCCCCGCCGAGCGGCCGCGGCTCGAGGCCGCGGGGAACGGCTGTTTCGCGGCGGTCCACGCCGATTCGGCGCGCGAGCTGTTCGCCGCCGCCCGGCGCCACCGCGTCGATGCCCTCGTGATCTCGGTCCACCGCTGCTGCACCGACGAACTGCCGGCCGTCGCCCGGTTCGTCCGCGAATTCCCCGCCATCCCCGCCGTCGCCCTGGTCTCGCGGCCGGACAGCGATGCGCCGCAGACCCTGCTCAGGCTGGGCGCGACCGGTGTGCGCACCGCCGTCGACTGTACCGACGCCGGCGGCTGGCGGCGCCTGCGGGATCTCGTGGCTCACCCGGCTTCACCGGTCGCGGCCCGCATCCTCGCGCACGTCGTCCCGGAGTTGGCGGACGTCCCGGAAGACACACGGTTGTTCTTCGAGGCCCTGGCCCGCCTCGCGCCGGTGCTCTGCACCGTCCGCGGCCTCGCCCGCCACCTGCGCGCGCGCCCCAGCACCATGATGTCGCGATTCTACCGGGCCGGCCTGCCGTCACCCAAGAGCTATCTGGCGGCGATGCGTCTCCTGCATGCGGCGTATCTGTTCCAGAACCCGGGGCTCTCGGTGGCGGACATCGCCTACCGGCTGGACTTCTCCTCGCCGCAGAGCTTTTCCCGGCACCTGAAAACGTTGCTCGGCGTCACGGCGACCGAGTTCCGGCACCGCTTTCCCTTCGATGTCGCCCTCGCCCGCTTCTGCGATCTGCTCATCACCCCGTACCGGGAGGCCCTGCGCGCGTTTCATCCGCTCAACGCGGGGATGTGGGACCAAGGACCGACCGCGGCCGCGGCGGCCTTCCGGGCGGGGTGATCAGCGGGATCAGTCGGCGGCCTGCGGCTGGACCGGGCGCGGGACGCGGTATTCGGCGGTCGCCTGGTCGCGCCGCAGCACCGAGAAGCGCGCGATGCCGGCCCGCAGCCGCTCGGCCAGTTGGGCCAGTTGCTGCGACGTCGCCGTGAGGTCGCTCATCGAGGCGATCTGCGCACCCGACGCCGCTGCGGCGCCGTCGGCGCTCTGCGACGACGAGCTGGAGATCGCGGCTACCTGTTGCAGGGACTGGGCCAGGTCGGCGAGGCGCTGCGCCTGACTGCGCGACACTTCCGCCGTCGCATTGACGAGATCCCCGATGAGCTGCACCCCCTCGTGCAGCTCCTGGAGCGCCGCGTCGGCCTCGGCGGCCACCTCCCCGATGTCACGCACCTTGGCCTCGCCCGATTGCATCGCCCGCGCCGCCGCGTCGATCCCCGCACGCAGCTCGCTCACCAGCTCCGCCACTTCTCGTCCCGACTTCCCCGCCTCCGCCGCCAGCGCCCGCACCTCGTCCGCCACGACCGCGAAGCCCTCGCCGTGCTCTTCGGCCCGGGCGGCCTCGATCGCCGCGTTCAACGCCAGGAGGTGGGTCTGCCGCGCGATGCGCGCGATCGTTTGGGCGAACACGCCGATCCGTTCCGACATCCCCGACAAGCCGACGACCGTCGACGCCGTGGCCCGCACCTCCTCGCCGACGGTCCGCAGCGTCTGGCTGGCCCGCGCCACGCGCTCGCGGCCACGCTCGGCCGCGGCCACGAGCCGGCGGGCGTCCACCTGCATCATTTCCGCTCGCACCCGCAGCGACTCCGCTTGGTCGGCGGCCTTGGCGCTCTCGCCGCGCGCGGTCTCGGCCATCGTCCGCTGCTGGCCCAGGCCCCCAGCCAGCTGCTGGGCGGTATCGGATACCGTCTCCGAGGAGGCGTGCAGCTCCTGCGACGCCGCCGCCAGCTGCTCGGCGAACGCCGCCACTTCGTCCGCCTCCCGCTGCACCGTCGAGATCGTCGTCCCCATCTCGTCCAGCATCCGGTTGAAGCTCTTCTCCAGAAAGCCCAGCTCGTCCGACTCGGCCGCGGCGGCCCGCACCGCCAGGTATCCCTGCTCGGCCTCCCCGATCACGCCACGGGCCTGCCGGATCCGCGTGATCAGCGTCGCTGGAATGCGGCGCAGCACCCAGGCCACCGCCACGAACACGACCGTCTCGAGCACCGTCGGAGTCAGGAAGTTGGGGTCGTCGCGGTACCACCGGGCGTGCAGCACGCTGGCGCCGAGATAGGCCAGCGATCCCGCCAGCACGAGGAAGTCCCCCACCGCCTGACCTTGGTCGAAGGTGTAAGGGAGGATGGCCAGGAAGAACGCCGCCACGAACCCGCCGTGGCCGAACCACACGATCGGCACCGCCACCAGCAGCACGTCGAACACCGCCAGCACGTAGATCCCCCACCAACGGTACCAGCCACGCTCGTTGACGATGCCCAGCAGCGCATTCCCGATCAGCGCCGCGGAGAACACCGCCGTGATCATGGTCAGCGACACCTCGGCAGCCCCGAAGAACCGGCCGACGACGCCGATCAGGAACAAACCGACCGCGATGACCCACCGCCGCCGGTGGCTGCGCCGGAACGTCTCGAGGTCCTTGAGGCGCTGCTCCAGCGCCGTGGCGTCGTCCGTCCAACCGCGCAGGCGGGCGGCCAGGGACAGGCGCGGGTCGAGAGAGGGGAGGGTCACCGCAGCATCTTACAACAGCTCCGAGGCGCTCACTAGCGCGTCCACGGCGAGGCCTAGCGCTTCCAGGCTCGCCCGCCCGCCTTCCTCACGGTCCACCACGGCGAGCACGCCCAGCACCGTGCCCCCCTCACCCCTGATAGCGGCGATCGCCTCCTGCGCCGACTGACCCGTCGTGATCACGTCCTCGACGACGAGCACCTGGTCGCCCGGCGCAAAGCAGCCTTCGATGCGCCGGCCGGTGCCGTGCGTCTTAGCCTGGCGACGCACGGTGAAGGCGTCGAGGGCCACGCCGTATGCACGCGCAGCGGTCGCGATCGCGTAGGCCACGGGGTCGGCGCCGAGGGTGAGTCCCCCGACGGCGCGCGGGGCCCACCCGCGGGCCTGGAGCCGCGCCAGGCCCAAGGCTCCGATGACGGTGAGCCCTTCGCCAGACATTGTGGTGGGCCGGGCATCGATGTAGTAGGTGGAGCGCTTGCCGGAGGCGAGCACGAAGTCGCCGCGGGTGACCGAGCGTTCGCGCAGGAGCTCGCGAAGGCGCTTGAGGAGAGCGGTTTCGTCTGCCACGTAGTAGCCTATACTACTACTATTTCTTCCTAATGAGGGACTTGAGGACGCCGAACAGACCGCCGGCGGTGCCCTGGGCCGGTCCTCCGCGGCTCCCCACGTCCACCGCCGCGGCAAACTCCAGCACCGTCGGCTGGCGGCGGTTCGGGTCGCGCTCCAGCCCGCGCATCAGCGCGGCTTCGAGGCCCGCCGGGAACTGGCGCCCGGGGACCGCCGCGTTGAGCGGCGTGGGCGGCTGGGTGAGCATCTGCTGGAACAGCTCGCGCGGCGTGCGACCGGCGAACGGGCGCCGGCCCGTGAGCATGAAGTACGTGATCGTCGCCAGGCTGTAGATGTCGGCGCGACCGTCCACCAGCGCGCCCGACAGCGCTTCGGGTGCCACGTATTGCAGGGTCCCCACGAAAAAACCCGTCCGCGTGAGTCGTTCCTCCGGCGGCAGCTCGGCGTCACGCGCGATCCCGAAGTCCAGGAGCTTCACCTGCCGGGTCGCGGCATCGTAGACGATGTTCTCGGGCTTCAAGTCGCGGTGGATGATGCCGGCCTGGTGGGCGGCGCTGAGACCTGCGGCCAGCTGGCGCGTGACCGCCGCGGCGTCGGCGGGAGCGAGCGGCCCGTTGCGGTGTAGGAACTGAGCCAGCGATTCGCCACCCGCCCATTCGAGCGCGAGGTAATGAAGGCCGTCGGCTTCGCCGTATTCGTAGGTGCGGACCACACTTGGGTGGACGACGCGCGCGCCGTAGCCCGCCTCACGCAGAAACCGCTTGACCGCAACGGGGTCGCTCCGGAGGCGCGGGCGCAATACCTTGAACGCACAGGGGCCGCGCTCGGGGTGCTCGGCGCGGTAAACTTCCGCCGTCCCGCCCTCGCCCACGCGCTCGAGCAGGCGGTAGCCGGCGATCGTCCGGCCCACGTAAGTCTCGCTGGCCATGGGGACGCGCGAAACTAACGTGTGCATTCGAGGGTGAGCAAGTGACGCGACGTCGCGCGGTGTGGGCGCTGTGCTCCGCGGTGATGCTCGCCTGCGGCCCGTGGCAGCGGGTCGGGGCCCCCGACCGCACGCCGCCCGGCGTCGGCATCACCCAGCTGTTCGACGCCAGCACCATCTATCGGTCCATGGGCTTCTTCGTCGGCGGCCCGGCGCTGCCGTTCGTAGGCACGGTCCGCTACCTCCGCGCCGCCACGCCGGACTCCACGCTCGCCCTCTGCGCGCTCTCCCTCGCCAATACGGCGCTCACCTTCCGGCGCGACGCCAACGAGTTCGTCGCCGAGTATCACGTCGAAGTCAGCTTCCGCCCCGACACCGGCCCCTCGCGGCTCGTGACCAGCGATCAGGCGGTGCGTGTGCGTGCGTTCAAGGAGACCTTGCGCGGGGACGAGAGCATCATTTTCCAACAGTTCGTCACGGTTCGCCCCGGCGTCTATCACGTGGGCGTCCTCGTCCGCGACCGGAACGGCCCCAACCTGTCGCGCGGCGAGCGCGTGGACACGGTCCCGAGCTTCACGGGGCAGGGGATCGGGAACCCTATTCCTTACTATGACGGGACTGGGCGGTCTAACCTCGCCGAGCTTCCCAAGCTCGTGGCGAACCCGCGGGCGACCCTTCCCTTCGGCGGAGACACCCTGCGTTTCTACCTGGAAGGCTATGGGCTTGCCCCCGGCACCCGGCTCGCCGTGAGCGCCGTCGACGGTCGGGGAGCGCCCGCGTGGCAGGACACGGTGGCGCTGTCGGGCGGCGACCTCAGCCACACGACGGTGGCGCTGCTGCCCGGGCGCGTCCCTCTGGGCCGGGCTGACCTCGTGGTCGCGGCCGTCGCCGGGGGTGGCTCCCTCAAGGCCGAGACGCCGTTCGTGGTCAGCCTCTCCGACCAATGGATCATCACGAACTTCGACCAGATGCTGAGCTTGTTGCGCTACTTCGATCGCCAGGACCTGGTGGCGAAGCTGCGGAGCGCTCCGCCCGATCAGCGCCCGGGGCTGTGGCGGGACTTCTGGAAGACCACGGACCCCGTCCCGATGACTCCCGAGAACGAGGCGCTCGACGAGTACTTCCGGCGGGTCCAGATCGCCAACCAGCGCTTCCAGGAGAGCGCGGACCCGGGGTGGCTAACCGATCGTGGCGAGGTGTTCATTACCCTCGGGGAGCCCGACGAAGTCGTCGACCTCCGGGGGGATGTCAGCCGCGATGCTATGACGATCCGCTGGAACTACATCCAGCTGCGGGTGAGCCTGCTGTTCCGCGACGAGTCCGGATTCGGGCGCTTCCGGTTGACACCCAGCTCCCGCTCGGAGTACCAGCGGGTGCTGGCCCGGGTGCGTCGGATGCAATGACCTGGCGGACCGTTCTCGGCCTGTTGGCCGCCGCGGCGGCACCGGCGCGGGCGGCGCAGGCCCCCGGCCCGGTGCTCGCGCAGGCCGAATCGCTCCGACTCGCCGGGCGACCCTGGCACGCCGCCCAGGCGCTGCTGGCCGCGGCGGCCCGGGCCGAGCGGCCTAACGCCGAGTTCATCGTGCGGGCAGCACGGGCGGAGTTGCTCGCCCGCCGCTACGATCAGGCCAAGAGCCTGCTCGCGGGCCAGCCCTGGCTCGAGGACTACGAGAACGGCGAGGCGTTGGAGGTGCTCGCCACCGCCGAGCTGGCGTTGGGGGAGGGGGGACCCGCCGGCCCGCACTTCGCGCTGGCCCGGACCAAGAGTGCGGGCCTCCGGGCCGCGCTGCTCGCCGCCCGGGCCGCGGTTGCCTTCGAGGAGGCCGGGGCGACAGACAGCGCCGCGCGCTACTATACCCTGGCCCGCTCCGCCGGCCTCGCGGCCGCCGATCCGTGGTTGCGGCTCCGACTCGCCCGCGTCACGCGGGACACCGCTGCCGCCGCTGCCCTCCTCGCCGATCTCCCCGCGCCCGCCGCCCGGTTTGCGCCCGCGGCACGTGCCGGGGCCTTGCTCGCGGCGGGGGACTCCGCGGCCGCGCTCGACGCCTTCGCACTGAGCGGCCGGCTGCTCGACGCCGCGCGCCTCGCGCTCCAGTTGGGCGACTCCGCGCGCGCCCGGGGCGCGCTCTATGAGCTCCTCACCCGGGCGCCCGAATCGGACGACGCGGCGGCCGGCGTGACGCTCGCGCGGGCGGGTCTGCCGCCACGCCTCGCCGCCGAGCGGGTCGCCCTCGCGCGTACGCTGCGCCTCCACGGCGATCCGACCGCCGCCCGCGTGGAGGTGCAGCGGGCCGTGGCCCAGGGCGATTCGAGTGCGGCCACGCTGGTCTTGTACGGCGAGCTGCTGGTGCAAGCGAACCGGTTGCGCGACGCCGAGCTCGCCTACCGGGCGTCCGCACGCGACTCCGCGCTCGGCCCCCTCGCGGTCTACCGCCGCGCCCGGGTGCTCGTGCGGCTGGGCGACCCGGGAGCGACCGACGCACTGTCGGGCTTCGCCGCGGTCTATCCGGCCGACACGGCCGCGCCGACCGCGCTGTACGTGATCGGCGACGTGCTCGTCGACCGCGGCGACTGGCCGGGGGCGGCGCGTTGGTTCGGCGAGCTGTTGGCACGCTACCCGGCCGACCTCCGCAGCTCGCTCGCCCGGTTCCGCCTGGCGGCGCACGCGGTGGAGGAGGGCCGCCCCGACAGCGCGCAGCGCCTCTATCAGTCGGAAGCGGATGCGGTGGGACCGCAGCGGAATGCGGCCCGTTTCTGGCTCGCCAGGCTGGCGCGCATGAAAGGAGACACCGCGACCGCTCTCGCGCTGTGGACGGCGCTCGCCCACGAGGATTCGATCGGGTACTACGGGCTGCGGGCGCGTCAGGCCGCGGCACTCCCCGCGCTCGAGATCGTGCCGTCGCGTCCCACACCGCCGCCGGCGGCCGTCGCCCGCGGCCTCGCTGAGTTGGACACTCTGGGGCTCGCCGGACTGGACAGCGACGCCCAGGCCTCCGTGCGCTGGCTGCTTGCCCGGCCTGGGCAGGATGTGGATGCGCTGCTGGCGTGGAGCGAGGGACTGGCCGCGCGGGGGTGGGGATCGGCGGCCGTGCGGCTCGCTTGGCAGGCGGCGACCCGCGCGCCCAACGATCCCCGCGTGTTGCGCGCGATCTTCCCGTGGCCCAACCGGGCCGCGGTCGAGGCGGAAGCGGGAGAGTTCGGCGTCGACCCGCTGGTCCTGGCGGGTCTGGTGCGCCAGGAGAGCGTCTTCGATCTCGAGGCGCTGTCGGCGGCCGGCGCCCGCGGCCTCGCGCAGCTGTTGCCCGGGACCGCAGCGCAGACGGCCCGCGGCCTCGACGTGACGTTCTATCCGGAGTGGATCACCGTCCCCGACTTGAACCTGCACCTCGGGGCCGCGCACTTGGCGGAACTGCTCCGCCGCTTCGGCGGACGCGTGGATGCCGCCGTGGCCGCGTACAACGCCGGCATCACGCCCGTCACGCGCTGGCTCGCACGCCCCGGCGCCGACGACCCCGACCAGTTCCTCGAGCTGATCCCGTTCCAGGAGACCCGCGGCTACGTGCGCGCGGTGCTCCGCAACCGCGAGCTGTACCGCGCCTTGTACGCGACTTCAACCAATTGAGCCCAGCGCGGTTAGCCCCGCGCCCCGGGCCGTGTCCGGGTTGCTTGACAACCTCCACAGCCGGGCGCATTTCTATGCCGCCCGACAGCAGGTTGCCGGGCAGGCGCCCAACGCCTCACGTGTGACTCTGCAGGAGGCTGATCGAATGGCCAAGGGAAAGGTGAAGTGGTTCAATGACGCGAAGGGGTACGGCTTCATTGAACAGGAAGGCGGCGAGGATGTGTTCGTGCATTTCTCCGCCATCCAGATGGACGGCTTCAAGACGCTCGCGGAGGGCCAGGCGGTGGAGTTCGAAGTCCTCCAGGGCGACAAGGGACTGCACGCGGCGAATGTGACCCGCGTCTGACCGGTCCCCGGGCCGTTCGACCCGCCCCGCTCGGCGCTGCCGGGCGGGGCTTTCATTTGCGCCCTGTTATCTTGCGCCCATGACGGCCCCGCCCGCCGAGCGGCTGTTCCTCGTTGACGGCTACGCGCTCATCTACCGCGCCTTCTTTGCGATGATCTCCCGCCCCCTCACCACCGCGCGCGGCGAGAACACCTCCGCCGCCTGGGGCGCGACCAACTTCCTGCTGCGCCTTCACGAGAAACACCGCCCCGCTTACCTCGGCTGGGTACACGATGTCGGCGTCTCGTTCCGCGAGCAGGCCTACCCCGAATACAAGGCGACGCGCGAGAAGCTGGACGAGCAGTTGCAGCAGGACTTCGAGCGCGCCGTCGAGCGCATCGAAGAGATCCTGGACGCGTTCAGCGTCCCGGTCATCGGCATCGAAGGCTTCGAGGCCGACGACGTGATCGGCACGCTCGCCACCGCGGCGGCGGAGCGGGGGCTCCAGGCCGTCATCGTGTCGGGCGACAAGGACTTCTACCAGCTCATCGGCCCGCGCATCGTCCTGCTCAACCCGGGCCGAGGCGGCCCCGCGGCCGTCGAAGAGCAGTGGGTCGACCAGGCCAATGCCAGCGAGCGGCTCGGCGTCCCGCCCGAGCGCGTCGTGGATTACTTGGCGCTCGTGGGCGACAGTTCCGACAACGTGCCGGGCGTCAAGGGGATCGGGGAGAAGACGGCTCTCGAGTTGCTCGGCACCTACGGCGACCTCGACACGATCCTCACGCGCGCGCCGGAAGTGACCGGGAAGCGGGCCCGCGAGGCCCTGCTGCAGCACAGCGAGCTCGCCCGGCTGTCCCGCGATCTCGTCACCATCCGTCGCGACGCGCCGGTGTCGCTCGACCTCGACCACCTGCGCGTCCGCCCGCCGGACATCCCCCGCCTGCGCGAGCTGTTCACCGAGCTCGAGTTCCGCTCGCTCATCCCCAAGCTCGACCGCCTCGTGGGGCTGGGCGCCCCGCCTCTCGCGGCCGGTGCGGCGCCGGTCGCGCCGCTGGCGGCCGTGCCGCCCGCCGCCCCGGCAACGGTGCTCGACGATGTCGGGCGGGTAGCCGGGGTGATCGCCGAGATCCGGCGCGCGCCGCTCGTTGCCCTGGACGTTGAGACGTCGTCGCTCGACCCGATGCGCGCGGAGCTTATCGGACTCTCGCTGGCCGGGGCGCCGGGACGATCCTGGTACCTGCCCTTCGCCCACGTCGCGCCGGACGGCGAGCTCGCGGGCGACGCCCCGCCGCGAAACCTGCCGCCGCTGGGAAGCGCTCCGCTCGCGCCGTTGCGCGAGCTGCTCGCCGACTCCGCGGTCCCCAAGGCGGGACACAACATCAAGTACGACTGGATCGTGCTGCGGCGGGCGGGCGTGGAGCTCGCTGGCGTCGCCTACGACACGGCGCTCGCCAGCTTCGTCCTCGATCCCGGGCGTCGTTCCCACGCTCTCGACGATCTCGCCCGGGAGGTCTTGGGGACGGAACTGCGCACCTATGCGGATGTCGCGGGGAAGGGGCGGACCGAGCGCCCGTTCGCCACGGTTCCCGTTGCGGCCGCGGCGCGCTACTGCTGCGACGACAGCGAGACCGTGCTGCGCCTGCGGGAGGCGTTCGCCGCCGAGCTCGAGGACCACAAGCTGCGGCCCCTCCTCGAAGGGATCGAGGTGCCGCTGCTCGCGGTCCTGGCCGACATGGAGTGGGCGGGGGTGCTCGTCGACCGCGAGCTGTTGGCGGACCTGTCCCGCCGGTTCGCGACCGAGCTGAGCGACCTCGAACGCGAGATCCATCAGGCAGCAGGAGTCGACTTCAACATCAACTCCACCCCGCAGCTGCGGACCGTCCTCTTCGACAAGCTGCAGCTGCCCGTCCTCAAAAAGACGAAGACGGGTGCCTCGACGGATTACGAGGTGCTCGAGCAACTCGCAGCGATGGGCCACGAGGTGCCGCGGCTGCTCATCGAGTACCGCGAGCTGTCGAAGCTCAAGTCCACCTACGTGGACGCGCTCCCAGCGTATATCAATCCGTCAACGGGACGGGTGCACACGAGCTTCAATCCGGTGGGGGCGTCGACGGGACGGCTCTCGAGCTCGGACCCCAACCTGCAGAACATCCCCGTGCGCACCGAGCGGGGAGAGGCGATCCGCCGCGCGTTCGTGGCGCCGCCGGGGGCCGTGCTCCTGACCGCCGACTACTCGCAAATCGAGCTGCGGCTTCTGGCCCACCTCTCCGGCGATCCGGCCTTTGTCGCCGCCTTCGGACAGGGCGGGGATATCCACCGCCAAACAGCGGCCGTCATCTTCGGCGTGCCCCAGGAGCAGGTGACCGCGGAGATGCGCGCGCGGGCCAAGACGATCAACTTCGCCACCATTTATGGGCAGGGCCCCTTCGCGCTGGCCCGCCAGTTGGGCATCACGCAGGACGAGGCGCGCGCGTTCATTCAGGAGTACTTCCGCCGCTTCGCCGGCGTGCGCGCCTGGCTCGACCGCACAGTCGCCGAGGCCCGGGAGAGGGGCTACGTCGAGACGCTGTTCGGTCGGCGGCGCTACGTCCCCGAGCTCAAGGACAAGAACTTCAATATCCGGGCATTCGGCGAGCGGACCGCCACGAACTCCCCCCTGCAGGGCTCGGCCGCCGACTTGATCAAGATCGCGATGATCCGCATTCACGCCGCCCTTCGCGAGCAGCACCTCGCGACTCGGATGGTGCTCCAGGTGCACGATGAGCTCGTGTTCGAGGTGCCCAGCGCCGAAACGGAGACCGCCACCACTCTGGTAAAACGCCATATGGAAGAGGCTGCCAAATTGTCGGTACCGCTCGTCGTAAGTGTCGGCATCGGAAGCAATTGGGTGGATGCCAAGGAATAAGCATAAGTCTTGCGGCAAAGCTCCCCGGTGCCACACTATTGTCGCGCCGGTCCTTGGGGGTCAGCCCTCCTTGGCCGGTGCCCTTTGGCGCCTGGAGGGTTTGCCGCAAGACTTATGCTTATTCCTTGGCATCCACCCAATTGCTTCC
>Ga0209376_1000713_pt1 | contig 35874 bp, 38 predicted proteins | sample GraSoiAngelo_134_FD_185891 | JGI IMG/M metagenome (GOLD analysis project Ga0209376, IMG submission 185891) | Grasslands soil microbial communities from the Angelo Coastal Reserve, California, USA - 14_0929_05_30cm (SPAdes) (version 2) | ecosystem: Environmental > Terrestrial > Soil > Grasslands ...
TCTCGCTGTCGCCGTCGAGCGTGGTCGCGGGAAGCGCGGTCTTCACGCTGACCCTGAACGGCGGGAACTTCGTGCCGACGTCGGTCGTGCGATGGAACGGGGCCGAGCTCGCGCCGCCGACGTTCGTGAGCGCCTTCAAGCTGACGGTGCCGGTGCCGGCGGCCGACATCGCCGCCGCCGACAGCGCGAGCGTGACGGTATTCAACGGGGCTCCCGCCGGCGGTACGTCCGGCGCGGCGACGTTCACGATCACCCCGGCCCCACGTTCTCGCTGACGGTCTCCGTCAAGGGCTCAGCGTCCGGAGCGGTGACGAGCGCCCCCGCGGCGATCACATGCCCGGCCACGTGCGCGGCCGATTTCGCGAGCGGCGCCTCCGTCACGCTGACGGCGCAGGCGGGCAGCGGGGCCATCTTCAAGGCGTGGAGCGGCGCGTGCAGCGACGCCTCCGTGACCTGTGTCGTGAGCATGACCGCGGCGCGGTCCGTGACGGCAACCTTCTCGAAGGTCTTCACCGATTCGACGCTGACGGCCGGGAGCTCCGTCGTCGCGGCCGCGCACGTCCTCGATCTGCGGTCGGCGATCGACGCGCTGCGTACGCAGTACCGCCTGTCCTCCTACGCGTGGTCGAACGCGCTGGCCGGCCGCAGCACCCTCGTACGCGCGATCGACCTCGCCGAAGTGCGGACGGCGCTCGAGGCGACGTACGTGGCGGCGGGAGTGGCGCCGCCGACGTACACCGACCCGACGATCGCCGCGGGCGAGACCGTGATCAAGGCGAGTCACGTCACGGAGGCGCGTAACGCGGTCCGCGCGATCGAGTGACAGTCGCGCCGCCGGCTCGATTCGCGCCGCTACGTTTCGCGCGTCTGCCGCAGTACCGCGAGCATCGCGTCGTGGATCCGTCCGTTGCTCGCCACGACCGCCGGCGCGTCCAGGTCGAGCGCCCCGCCCGTCACGTTCGTGACGCGGCCACCCGCCTCCTCGACGAGGAGGCTGCCGGCGGCGGCGTCCCACGGACCGAGCCGCAGCTCCCAGAAGCCGTCGAGCCACCCCGACGCCACCCACGCGAGGTCGAGGACGGCGGAGCCGAGCCGCCGCACCCCACGCGACCGCACCGCGAAGGCCGCGTACTGCGCGAGATTGGTCCGTCGGGTCTCGCGGATGTCGTACGGGAAGCCCGTCGTGAGCAGGCTCTGCTCGAGCGAGGCCGTCGTCGAGACGGCGAGCGGCTGGTCGTTCACAGTCGCGCCGCGGCCGCGCTCGGCGACGTAGAGCTCGTCGAGGGTCGGGTCGTACGCGACGCCGAGCTCGACCCGCCGCTCGACCTCGAGCGCGATCGACACCGAGAAGATCGGCAGCCCGTGGGCGTAGTTGGTCGTGCCGTCGAGCGGATCGACGATCCATCGCCGAGCCGATCGGCCGGCCGCCGAGCCGCGCTCCTCGGCGAGGATCGTGTCGTCCGGGAAGGCGCTGGAGAGCCGGCCGACGATGAGCTCCTCGGCGCGCGCGTCCATCTCGGTCACGAGATCGATCGACGTGTCCTTGAACGCGATGCGATGCGAGGCGCGGAACTGAGACTTGAGGAGATGGCCGGCGGCGCGCGCGGCGTCGATCGCCACCCGCCGTTCGAGCGACGAGGCCATGTTCGCAAGCAGTCTAGCACGCGCTTCGTCTAGAATGCGCGCGGAGGGCTGACATGATCAGCAAGTTCTCGACCGTCTACGCCGGGCACGTGGATCTGGGCGACATGGGGCAGATGGCCACGCCGGCCAACGAGCGCCGCTATCCCAACGAGCACCTGGTCTCGGTGTTCGAGAAGACCGACGCGATCGCCCGCTGCATGGACGAGCACGGCTATCACACGCTGTGGCTCGCCGAGCACCACTTCCAGCACGAAGGCTACGAGTGCCTGCCGAACATCCTGATGGTGGCGGTCCACCTGGCGCATCTCACCAGGCACCTGCGGATCGGCTGCGGCTTCAACATCACGCCGATGTGGCATCCCCTCAGGCTCGCCGAGGACTTCGCCACCGCCGACATCCTGACCAACGGGCGCACTGTGTTCGGCGTCGGCCGCGGCTACCACACGCGCGAGGTCGAGACGTTCGGCAGCCCGATGCTCGACGCCGAGGCCAACCGTGAGCTGTTCGAGGAGCAGGTCGAGATCCTCATGAAGGCGTTCCACTCCGAGCGCTTCGCGCATCGGGGCAAGCACTACACGCTGCCGCCCTCGGTGCCCTATCGCGGCTACGAGCTGAAGGACCTCACGCTGGTGCCGCGGCCCCTGCGGCAGCCGGTGGAGTGCTGGCAGCCGGTGGTGAGCGCCAGCGCGCGTGGGCTCGACTTCATGATGAAGCACCGCATCAAGGGATTGATCGGCGGCGGCGCGGCGACGATGGCCGAGCGCTCGATCACCGCCTACCAGGAGTCCGCGCATCGCGCAGGTCTCGACTGGAAGCTCGGCGAGGGGCTGAGCCTCGGGATCTTCTTCCACCTGGCCGAGTCGCGCGAGCGCGCGATCCGCGAGATTACGCCGTGGTACGAGGAGCACGTGAAGATGTTCGGGCCGCTCGGCTTCGTGCCGGGCCTGACGCCCGAGCAGACCGCCGTGGCCAGTGGCCGCGGCGGCTGGTCGGCGGCCGGCGTGCCGACCGTCGAGCACTACGCCAAGGTCGGCGCCTGGTTCGCGGGCCCGCCCGAGGAGCTCGTCGCGTATCTCAAGTCCGTCGAGCAGCGCTTCCCCGGCCTCGAGTACGTGCACGTGAGCAACAGCATGGGCACGCCGAAGCACGTGATGCTGGAGCAGCTCGCGTGGTTCGCCAAGGAAGTGAAGCCCTACTTCAAGTAGATAGGGGCCTCGTGACGGTCATCCCGGCCGCCCGCGCGACTGGCCCTGGCGCTGCTCGACCGCCTTACGAGCCGTCTTTGCCCTGAACCACCGTGCGCGCGGCGAGCAGCGCGTCGATCTCGGCGTCGGTGTAGCCGGCCTCGCGCAGGATCTCGACCGAGTGCTCGCCGAGGCCCGGCGCACAACGCGGCGGGACTTTGTTGACGCCCTCGAGCCAGAGCGGGCTCGCGACGGTAAGACTGGCGCCGGCGCGCGGATCGTCGATCGGCACGAGGGCGCCGCTGGCCACCATCTGCGGGTCGTCGCGCGTGTCGTCCACGGTGCCGACGACACCGAAGGTGAGTCCGTGGGCGTCGAGGACCGCCCGCCACTTCGGCCACGGGCGCGCGGCGAAGACCTCGTCGAGGACCGACACGAGCGCGCGGGCGTTCGCGCGCCGCGCAGTGGCGCTCGCGAAGCGCGGGTCGTTCAGCAGATCCGGCTGCTCGATCGCGCGCACCAGCGACGGCCAGTCACGCTCGTCCTGGACGAGGTTCAGCAGGAACCACCGGCCGTCGGCGCACCGGTAGAGGTTGGCTAGCGCGCTGGCCGCTTCCTCACGCGACGGCCGCGGCTCGACGCGCGCGCCGCACAGCGCGGCCTGCACCTGGATCGCGTTCCACCAGAGGCCGTTGGCCATCAGCGACGTCGACACCATTGTGCCGCGCCCCGTCCGCTCGCGCTCGTAGAGCGCGGTCATGATCGCCGCGTACAGGCTCACACCGGTCGGGTGATCGCCCATGCCCGGCAGCGAGCGCGGCGGCGGCGCGTCGGGCGCCGCGCGCACCAGATCCATGAGCCCCGTGCGCGCCCACAGCGCGGTCGCGTCGAACCCGGTCTTCGCCGACTCGTCGCCACTCTCGCCGTACGCGGTGAGCGAGGCGTAGATGAGCCGCGGGTTCAGTGGCGCCAGATCTTCCCAACGGATGCGGAGCCGCGCGCGGGAGTCGAGCGGGGCGTTGGTGACGAACACGTCGGCGTGCGCGACCAGGCGGCAGAGCACGTCGCGCCCTTCCGGCTTGCGGAGGTCGAGCGCGAGCCCGCGCTTGGTCCGGTTGTCGACGATCCAGCGATAGTTGTACGGGCTCTCGGGGACGCCGGGCCCGCCGCTGCGGTGGCGGTAGGTATCGCCGGCCGGTGGCTCGATCTTGACGACGTCGGCGCCGAAGTCGGCGAGGATCGTCGTCGCCACCGGACCGGCGATCCAGCTCGCCGCGTCGATGACGCGCAGGCCCGCCAGCGGCAGGCGGGCCGTCACGGCCTGAACGAGGCGAAGACCTTGCTCGAGTTGAAGATGTAGGTCTGGACGAACTGCGCGTCGTTCGTCCGCCGGCCCAGCTCGGACATCGCGCCGGCCAGGCACATCCAGTTCAGCATCTCCTGCTGGCCGCTCTCCTCCAGCGCCGTCAGCGGCGTCTGCCGCCACGCCTGGTAGTCGCCGGCCCGCAGCCGCTCGTAGAGCGCGCGGTCACCGTCGACGTCCGGGTAGAGCAGGTGGTTCTTCGGCGTCAGGAACGCGTGGGACCAGCTCGACGACGCGATCAGCGCCACGCGCCACGGGCTCTTGGCCAGGATGCGCGCGGACGCCTTTCCGACGTCGAAACAGCGCCACGGCGCCGGCGACGGCGGATCGAGCCGCTCCTCGGTCGGCAGATCGGCGAAGGTCGCCGCGCCGCCGTACTGCGAGATGACCCGCCGGCCGTAGCAGTTGATCGAGAACGGCACGACCGGGTAGGGGAAGCCCTGGCGGTCGTAGTCGAGGTACAGCAGCGTGTTCATGAACGCGTGGCCGAGCGGGTGATGCAGCGGCCGGTACGCGTACGACACGTCGATGCCCGCCTCGAGCAGCCCGGTGACGAGCGACTTGGCGGCGGCCCGGTGGCCCTTGTAGACGAACGTCGTGTCGCCGTTCTCGTCCCAGGCGTTCCCCGACTTCTTCCACCGCGGCTCCGCCCACGGCCGGTGCTCGATCGACTCGTAGGCCAGCACGCAGAACGGCGGGATCACGTCTTCCTTGAAGTTCTCGTATTGGTCGTCGCCCCAGATCACTACGAGGTCGGGCGCGAACTCGTCGAGCCGCTTGCGCATGTCACGGAACCCGGCGATCAGCGTCTCGCGGTGGCGCCGCGCCGCGCTCAGCCCTTCGTCGGCGCCGTACTCCTCGCGCATCGCCGCCGGCCAGCCGTCCGAGCGCCGGTAGCGCTCGGGCAGATCGGGGTCCTGCAGGACGCGCTTGAGGATGCGCGCCATTTCTTCGTCCCGCCCGCAGAGAGGTGGATAGTGCGTCACTCCCAGACCCAGGATCTCGCCCATGGCCCCCTCCTTCGTGCCTGCCCGTACATGCCTCGTCACGACCCAGCGGGCCGATGGTACCATCGCCCCGGGAAAAGGAGAGCCGCCATGACGATCCCGGATCTTCCGCCCCTGATCTCGAGCGACGGCCACCTGGAAGTTCGCCCCGAGCGCTGGTCGCCGCGGATGCCCGCCAAGCACCGTGAGCACGCGCCCCGGACGATCAAGCTGGCCGACGGCGGCGACGCGATCCAGATCGAGGGTCAGCCTCCCTATCCCGCCCCGTTCCTGGACTTGAGGGCCGGCCGGACCAACGAGACCTGGGAGCCCCTGGGCGTCACGGTCGACGACACGGCGGGCGTCGGACCGCCGGAGCAGCGGCTGCGCGAGCAGGATGTGGACGGGCTCCACGCCGAGGTGCTCTTCCCCAACATGCAGGTGGGCCCGCGGCTCTGGAGCCTGTTGAAGGACGGCGAGGTCTACCGCGCGACCGTTCGCGCCTACAACGATTGGCTCGGCGAGGAGTACTGCGCGGCCTCGCGCGACCGCCTCATCGGGCTCGGCGTCATTCCGTGGACCAACGTCGACGACGCCATCGCCGAGCTCGAGCACTGCGCGCGGCTGGGCCTCAGGGGCGTGGCGCTCGGCGTGTTCCCGAGCGGCAACGGCTACCCGACGCCGGCCGACGACCGCTTCTGGGCCGCCGCCATCGACATGAAGATGCCGCTGACCGTGCACGTGGGCTTCGATCGCCTCGGCCCGCGCGCCGCCCAACCCACGTTCGAGTACCCGGGCGTGGATCCCGACATGCTCAAGCGGATCGGGCCGCGAAAGCTCGTCGAGTGGGTGGCCCTGCCGTTCCTGGGGACGGCGCCGTCCATGAGCTTCGCGCAGCTGATCCTCTCCGGCGTCTTCGACCGCCTGCCGGACCTCAAGATCTTCTTCGCCGAAACGCGCCTGGGCTGGGTGCCGTTCTGGATGGAGGAGGCCGACTACTGGTACGAGCGCCACCGCCACTGGGCCGCGCGCCTTCTGAACTTCAAGCCGCTCAAGCGGAAGCCCAGCGAGTACGTCCGCGAGCACATCTTCTTCAGCGTGCAGCACGTGGAGCGCGTGGCGATCGAGCTACGCCATCACATGGGCGTCGAGCGGATCATGTTCGCGACGGACTTCCCCCACATCGAGTGCGACTGGCCGAACACGCGCCCGTTCGCCGAGCGCCTGTTCGCCGACGTGCCGGCCGACGAGGCGTTCAAGATCGCGGCGCGCAACATGCTGGGGTATTTCCGCCTCGAGAACACGCCGATGGGGCGAAAGGTCCTGGCCGCCGCGTAGCCTGACGGGGGCCGTATCCTCGATCCGAAAGGAAATCGCGAGATGAGCGCCACAGTGACCGAGCGAAGCGTCGTCAAGATCATCACCGGGCAGGCGACGTCCGACGGCGCCGGGGTGCGGCTGAGCCGGGTCATCGGCACGCCCGCGCTCGACCACTTCGATCCGTTTCTGCTGCTCGACGAGTTCAAGTCGGACAAGCCCGACGACTACCTGGCGGGCTTCCCCGACCATCCGCACCGGGGCTTCGAGACCGTGACCTACATGCTGGCCGGGTCGATGCGCCACAAGGATCACGTCGGCAACCAGGGCGAGCTGGTCGCCGGCAGCGTCCAGTGGATGACCGCCGGGCGCGGCATCATCCACTCGGAGATGCCGATCCAGAAGGACGGCCTCATGTGGGGCTTCCAGCTCTGGGTCAATCTCCCGGCGCGCGACAAGATGACCGCGCCGCGCTATCAGGACATTCCGCCGGACAAGATCCCGGAGGTGGCGCTGGCCGACGGCGTGCGCGCCCGGGTGATCGCCGGCGAGGCCGGCGGAGTCTATGGCCCGGTGGAGGGCATCACCACGCAGCCGCTCTACCTCGACGTGACGATGGCGCCGCGCGCGCGGCTGTCCCACGAGCTTCCCGCCGGTCACAACGCGTTCGCGTACGTGTACCACGGTCGGGTGCGATTCGGTCCCGCCGAGGGCGGTGGCGCGGAGATGCTCTCGACAGGCCGGCTCGCGGTCCTCGGCGACGGCGAACGACTGAGCGCGGCGACCGGTGACGGCCACGCACGGTTCCTGCTGCTCGCCGCGCGGCCGCTGCGCGAGCCCATCGCCCGCTACGGCCCGTTCGTCATGAACACCCGCGAGGAGATCGTGCGCGCGGTCGAGGACTATCAGCGCGGAGCGCTGCTCGGCTAGCTTTGGGCTAGAGGCCCCGCCAGTAGCGGCGCCCCTCGAGTCGCACGATCCGGCCGAACCCCGGCGCCTCGAAGTGGCCCGCGGCCACCAGGATCTGCTCGCGCTCGAGGCGATCCAGCAAGGCCTTGCGCGTCTCGCGCGTGAGGTCCGGGTCCATGTCGGCGCGGGAGACCCAGTCGGGCTCGAGGACCTGCACGGGGCTGTGCGCCGCGTCGCCCAGGACCAGGGCGCGCTCGCCCTTCGAGGTGACCAGGATGCTCATGTGCCCGGGCGTGTGGCCGGGCGTCGGCACGGCCGTGAGCTCGCGCGTGATGCTGTGCTCGCCGTTCATGAACTCCACCAGACCCAGCTCGGCGAGCGGCCAGACGCAGCTCGGCGCGTTGGGGTAGCGCGTGGGCTGCACGTCCGACTGGTGCGACGTATCCCAGTCTTTCTTGGACATCCAGTAGCGCGCCTTCGGAAACGTGGGCACGTACTTCCCGCCCTGGGGCGTGAGGTTCCAGCCGACGTGGTCGCGATGCAGATGCGTCATCACCACCATGTCCACGTCTTCCGGCCGGACGCCCTTCGCCTTGAAGTCGTTCATGAGCTGGCCCCACGGCACGTCCGGCGTCTCGGCGGGCCGCGGGCCGAGGCCGGTGTCGACGAGGATCGTCTTCCCGCCGCCGCGGATCAGGTACGAGCCGAGATTGAAGCGGACCTTGTGCTCGTGCAGGTGCGACTCGTACGGGCTCCAGTTCTTCTCATCGATCGTGGGGAAGAAGTTGCACAGATCGAACTCGAGCATCCCGTCCGACAGCTGCGTGATCTCGATATCGCCGACGCGGACCACATTGGGCGCCATGCTGACCTCCGAGTTTCTATTAGCGGCGACGGTGACTGTAGCATGGGAACGACGAGGGATACGACTGCACCAACGAATCGCGAAACGCTCAGCCGCCCTCGCCGAGCACCACCATCTCGACGCGCGCGACGCCCGCCCCGACCATGCCGAGCGCCTTCGCCGCGGCGTAGCTCACGTCGATGATCCGCGCCGCGGCGAACGGCCCGCGGTCGTTCACACGGACCACCACGCTCCGGCCGGTCTCGAGGTTCGTCACGCGCACGCGGGTTCCGAAGGGCAGGGTACGGTGAGCGGCGGTGAGCCGATTCATGTCGAAGGCTTCGCCGGATGACGTGGCGCGGCCCTGGTGCTGCCGGCCGTACCAGGACGCGAGCCCGACGAGTGGTTTGCCGGGCGCGGGCGGCGTCTCGCTGGGGCCAGCCGGCCGCCTGGTCGCGGCGCAGCCGACCGCCAGCGCGCCGAGGCCGAGTACCAGACCCAGCCTCAGCAATGCGACCGATCTAGCGCGTCGCGGCGGCACGCTCGGGAGCGGACTCCCCGATGGGCCGGAACTTCTCCTGACCCCTCAGCACGTCGGGCGTGATCACCCAGGTTCCCCCGCAGCTCGCCGTCGCGATCTTGCTGGCCGTCGGCTGCGAGGCGGGAAACGTCACCGCGCTGCCGAGGCCGCCCAGGATACAGATGGTCATCTTGAGCGGCGCGTACAGGACCGTGCCGAACGCGCTCCCGGCGCCGTAGCCGGCGTGGCTGAGCGTGCCCTCGTCCGAGGACGAGCCGGCCCAGCCGGGTGCGCTGTGCCCGATCAACGCCACCGAGAGAATCATCGCGCAGACGTATCGCATACCTTCTCCTCTAGCGCGTGTGCCCCGGCCCATCGCCGGGAGGGATGATCACCTTCTCCTCGACCGTGAACGTCTTGATCCGACCGATGAACCGGGCGCCGTCGGCGAAGAGCGCCTTGGCCTCGGGCGTGGCCACCGCCCGCGCCATCGCCTCACGATCGTCGTACCAGACTTCCGCGATGCCGTCGATCTCGACGTCGGTCGCCGGGATATCGGGTCGCTTCCGTTCCTCGACGATGTGCGACTGCACGTATCGTCGCATTCCCGGCACCGCGAGCGCGAGCGGCGCATGCACCTCGACCCAGTGCCTGACGAACTGCGCGCGGGTCATCCCATCCTTGCGCGTCAGCATCGAGATGCTCTTGATCAGGGGCGTCTCTCCCGGCTCCGATTCTTGCGCGCGATCGTGCCACGCGCGCGGCGACCCGTCAAATCGGACCGCGGGAGCTACGAGCCGCCGCCGCGCCCGATCCAGTCGAACGAATTGACCCGAACCCGATACGACGCGGCGGGCTCGACGCGCGTGCTGAAGTAGCTGCGGTTGCCCGGCGGCACGCCTCCGAGCACCCAGGTGGTGGAGCTGCCGATGACGCGCCCCGAGGCGTCGAGGCGCTCGATCAGCAGGGTCATCCGATCCGCGATGTAACCGCCCTCGAGGTTGTAGACGTACCCGCTGATCGTCGGTCGCTGCGGATCCGCACGGACCTCGAACTCGATGCGAAAGATCCGCTCGAGGCTCTGCGGCGCGTAGTTGTCGGCCCACGCGCGCGGGACCCCGACCGCCAGGATGATGGTTGCGAACACGGCTGCCGCACGGAATCCACGCATCGCCGCCTCCTCGTCTCGTGACGAGAACCCGGACCTCACCGCGCTGGTTCCCCGGCGCTTGCAGTGTCCGCGCTCGTCTCACTCGATCAGCCGGTCCGCGCGCTCCAGCAAGGAGGAGGGCACGCGAAGATCCAGCTTCTGGGCCGCGCGGAGATTGATCACGAGCTCGAAGCGCGTCGGCCGGGCCAGTGGAAGGTCCGCGGGCCTGGCCCCGCGCAGGATCTTGTCGACGAAGCCCGCCGCCAGGCGGTAGACGTCGGTCCAGCTGGGGCCGTAGGACAGGAAGCCGCCGGCGTCGGCGAAGTCGCGGAGCGGGTAGACCGCCGGCAGCCGGTTGCGGCTGGTGAAGGTCACGATGCGCTCGCGGTTCGCGAGCGCGAGCGAATCCGCCAGCACGACCAGACCCTGTGGCTGCTGCGCCAGGACCGCCGCCAAGGCGTCGCGCACGTCGCGGTCGACTCGCAGCTCGACGGCCGTCAGCTCCACGCCGAGCGTGCGGGCGGCCGCCTGCGTCTCGCGCAACTCGTTCGCGACGCTGGCGCTGGCCGGGTTCCACAAGGCTGTCGCGCGCGCGAGGCGGGGCACCGCCTGCTTGAGCAGCTCGAGTCGGCGGCGGCTCAGCCCGGCCACGAACGTCGTCAGCCCGGTCAGGTTCGCGTCCGGGCGCGGCGCCGCCGCGACGAGCTGGGTGACGACCGGGTCGTCGAGCGAGACCATCACGATGGGTATCGTCCTGGTCGCCGCGCGCGCCGCCTCGATCGCCGGCGCGCCGATGGCCACGATGACGGCGACGTTCAGACGCGTGAGCTCCTCGGCGTGCTGCGGGTAGAGATCGACCTTGCCCTGCGCGTAGCGATAGTAGATCTTGACTGACCGTCCCTCGTCCCAGCCATGCGTGCGCAGGGCGTTGCGCAGCACCGGGGTCGAGTCCGGCGTCGGCTCGTTCGCCAGATAGCCGATCCAGGGAACGTGCGCGTCCGGCTGAGCCGCCGGAACGCTCGGGGCCGCGACGACCGCGGCGCCCAGACCGGCGATCGCGAGCGCCCCCGCGAGCGCGCGCCTCACGCGCGGGCCAGCGTCTCCCACGCCGCGGTCTGAACCGCGCGGAACGGCGTCGTCTCGAAGGCGGAGCCGCTCGCGCCGGTCGGTGAGTGCTCGCGGCCGCTGACGTAGAAGGTCGCCCGCCAGCCGAGGTCCGCGTACCGCGTGAGGCTCAGGTCGTAGCCCTGTCGCGCCATGCCGACGGTAACCAGGCCGACACCGCGCCAGCTCGACAGCCACGACCGCAACATCTCGATTTCAGGAAGAGTCGCATCGCAACCCGCAAACCCAAGCGCCGCCACGAGCAGCGCGCGGCGTGAACCGCCCCGCATGCGCCCGAGCCTATCAAAGCACGGGAGAAATTGGTATCATCCCGCACGATGGCCCAGGGACTTCGCGAGCTCGTGGGGCGCGTGATGATCGATCCGGAATTTCTCGCCGCGCTCCAGCGAGCGCCCGACTCGCTGCTCGCCCAGTACGAGCTGACCGACGCCGAGCGCGCCACCGTGCGGCAGGCGCTGGTCCGGCTGGCCGCGACGCCCCCGAGCGAGCGTCGACACGAGCTCCGCAATATCTTGATCCGCCGCGTGGCCACCTGAGCTCGGGCCCGCGCGCGTGCTGACGTCCGCCGCAACCCTCGCATTCCTGCGTGACGTTCGTCTGTTCGAGTCGTTCGACGAGCTGGACCTGGCTGCGCTCGCCGTACACATGCGCGAGCGTCCGCTTCGCCGGAACCAGATCCTCTTCCGAGAAGGGGACGCCGGCGACGAGATCTTCATCGTCCGGCGCGGCACGATGCTGATCTCCAAGGCGGTCACCGGCAAGGTCGAGCAAGTCCTGGTCCGGGTCGAGCCCGGCGACTTCTTCGGTGAGATGAGCCTGCTCGACGGCTCGCCGCGCTCGGCCACGGCGCAGGCGGAGAGCGAGGCGGAGCTGCTCGTCCTCGGGCGTGACGGCCTCCAGGCGCTGACCGAGACGAACCCGCGCGGCGCCGCCGCGTTCTTTCAGGCGATGGTGCAGGTCTTCATCGAGCGTCTGCGCCGCTCGACGTTGCAGGTCGCCGAGGCGACCCGCTGGGGGCTCGAGGCCACCGGCCTCGACGTCGAAGCGCGGTGACCGACCGCCCGGCGCCGGCGAAGCTCGAGCTGCTGGTTCGCCGCGACGGCGAGGAGGACTTCGAGCTTCGCCAGGTCGCGAGCCTGGTCGGGTACATCAACTCGCGTCCGCGCCGCGTCGACGCCGGCTCCTTCGAGATCTCCGAGGTCCGCTCGGGGGTCGTGGCCAGTCGGCCGCACTTCATCCTGAAAAACACGGCGACGGACCGCTACCTGCTGCTCTCCACGCCGGAGCGCTTCCTGTGGGACCAGATGAACGGCTCCACGTCGCTCCAGGAGATGGCGACCGCGTACGTGCTGGAGTACGGCGAGTTCGACTTCGACATCATTCCGAACCTCATCCACAAGCTCCAGCACGCGCAGCTCCTGACGCTGGAGCCGCGGTCCCGCCTGCGCCAGGCGCTGGCGCGCCATCGTGGCCGGCGCGTCGCGCGGGCGCTCGAGCTGGCGCTGACCAGCCTCGAGCGCATCCGGATCTCGAGCCTCAACGTGCACGGGTTCTTCCAGAGCCTCTACCGCTGGGGCGGGTTCCTCCTGTTCACCCGTGTCGCGATCGTCGCCGGCATCGGGCTCGCTCTCCTCGGCGCCGCCGCCGCGGTCCAGCTCTCGCGCGAGATGCGCGACGTCCTCGACGGCTTCGGCAGCCGCCCGGTGCTGGGCATCGTGACCGTGAAGCTCCTGTTTTTCGCCAGCGTGGCGCTCCACCAGATCGTCCACGGCCTCGCCTGCATCCACTATCGCCGGCGCGTGCGCGAGTTCGGGTTCACCTTCCTGCACGGCTTCGTGCCCACGTTCTACGTGGACGTGACGGACATCTTCATGACGAGCCGGCGCGCGCGGGTGGTCACCGCGGTCTCCGGCGCGCTCGTCCATCTGGTCCTCGGCGCCGCGTGGTTCGTCGTCGCCGCCCACGTCCCGGTGGGCGGATTCACGCAGGCGTTCGCCGCCGCGTCCGGGATCATCCAGTGGCAAGCGCTGGTCCTGTCGCTGTACCCGTTCTGTTTCATCGAGATGGACGGCTACCACGTGCTCGTCGACGTGCTTGGCGTCCCGATGTTGAAGCACGACGCGCTCGCGTACGCGAAGCGGCTGTTCACCGGGGCCGGCCGGATCCGTCGCGGGCGCGAAGAGGGGCTCTGGATCGGTTACGTGGCGCTCTCGACGGTCTCGGTGGCCGCGTTCCTCGCGTTCAACGTCTGGATCATTCTCAGCGCGACGACCTAGTCGCTCGCGTCCGCGAGCAGGGTCGCCACCGCGGCCGTGATCTCCCGCGCGCGCTCGGCCCCGCCCCGCGGGCTCGACACCCCGGCGTCGGATAACGCGTCGGGCCCGCGCCGGGCGAGCTCGGCCTGCGCGCGTCCGCGCAGCTCGTCCCCGACCAGCGACGCGATCTCGACGACCACCGCGAGCCCCACGGCGGCGCGGTCGGCGCGTGACGGCGCCGCCACCAGCCGCGCGCCGAGCACTTCGCGAAGCCGCGCCGAGACGCGCACACGGCCCCGCCCGATGTTGATCAGGTCCCGGGCGACCGGTCCCCACTCGAGCGAGAACGCGCGGCCGACCGATTCGACGAATGGCGTCAGCGGCGGCACGGCCCGGGCGGCGACCGTCGCGACGACTCCCGACCAGACGTCGGGCGGGAGCGGCCGGCTCGCCGCCGGCGCGGGCTCGGCCGCGACGATCTCGCTGAGGTCACCGTTCGCGCCGAGCCTCAGGTGCTCCTCGAGCGGTTGCGCGAGCGCCCAGAGCTCGCAACGGACACCGCCCGGCGTGTCGGTGATCCGCCGCGGGGCGTGGCGGGCCACGCCTTGCCAGTCCGGGCGGTAGTAGGTGATGCCCCGCCAGACGACCTTCTCGATCCGTTCGCGCCGCTGCACGTAGAGATCGTTCCGGACGAAGAGCCGCTCGCTCGGGGCGGGGCGCCACGCGAGGCCGCCGCCGATGAACGCGGCCAGTGGATCGCGCACCGCCGGCTCGTAGCGAAACGATTCGAGCAGCGCCAGAAAGAGTTGCTCGGTCGGATAGGGGCCGCGATAGGCGAGCGCGCCCGCGCCCTGCGCGACCGCCAGTGCGGCGATGAGGTTCAACACGGCGGTGCCGCCGCCCGACGGAAGCCGCGCGGGCTCGGCGAGCGTGGGAATCCGGTCGATGTGGGCCCAGTCGAGCGTCTCGAACACCGTCAGCGGGGTCCCGCGCCAGCCTGCGTCGGGGGGAGGCTCGGCCGCGTGCCACAGGCGATCCGACCAGCCCCACGGCGCGTCCGCGGTCGCCCGCGGCTCGATCCCGAGCCACGAGCCGTCGGGAATCCGCACCCAGGCGCTCTCGAGGCGGCCGGCGTCGTCCCACCGCATCGCCGCGAGCCGGGCTCCGAGGCGGTCGATCAACTGCACGAAGCGGAATGATACAATGGCCCGTCAAATGTTGACCTGGCGCTCGGCTCTCGAGGTCGCAGAACTCGTGCGGCAGCGACAGGTGAAGCCGCTCGAGGTGCTCGACGCCGTGCTCGCTCGCCTCGAAGCGGTCAACCCGGCCCTCAACGCGTTCTGTCTCGTCGCCGCCGACTCTGCGCGGGTCGCGGCGCGCGAAGCGGAGATCGCCGTGATGAAGGGCGAGCCGCTCGGGGCCCTTCACGGTGTTCCCCTGTCGGTGAAGGACGTCCTGCTGACGCGCGGCCTGACGACGACCGGCGGCTCTCGCCTCTTCGAGGACTTCGTCCCGGAGGAGGACGCGCTCTCGGTCGGCCGGCTGAAGGCGGCCGGCGCGGTGCTGTTCGGCAAGACCAATACCTCCGAGTTCGGCCACAAAGCCCTGACCGAGAACCCGCTGTTCGGCGTGACGCGCAATCCCTGGGACCCGACCCTGACGCCGGGCGGCTCGAGCGGCGGTGCCGCCGCGGCGGTAGCGAGCGGCGTGGGCCCACTGGCCCTGGGGACCGACGCCGGCGGCTCGGTCCGGATCCCGGCGGCGTTCTGCGGCGTCTTCGGCTTCAAGCCGTCGTTCGGCCGCGTGCCGGACCGCGCGCCCTTCGGCGGCTTCGAGCGCGTCGGTCACGTCGGCCCGATCACCCGCACCGTGCGTGACGCCGCCGCGATGCTGGACGTGGTCGCCGGCGGCGACGATCGCGACCGCAGCTCGCTGCCGCGCGAATCCTCGTCGTATCTCGACGCGTGCGACGCCGCCGTGAAGGGGCTCCACGTCGCGTGGGCGCCCGATCTCGGCGCCGCGGTGGTCGACCCGCGCGTGCTCGCGGCGTGCGAGAACGCGGCCGGCGTGTTCGAGGCGCTCGGATGCCACGTCGAGGTCGTGAACCCCGGTTGGGAGAGCGCCGAGGAGATCTTCACCACGATCGTGGCCGCGCAGTTCTACGCGGCGTGGTCCGATCGGCTGCCCGAGGACGAGCCGCAGATGGACCCGACGCTGGTGCGATTCATCCGGCGCGGCGGCGCGGTCACCGCGCGCGACTACGTGCGCGCCGTGGCGCGCATCGAAGAGTATTGGCGCGAGGTCCAGACCTTCCTCGAGCGCTTCGACATATTGCTGATGCCGACGGTCGCGGTGCCGCCCTTCGCCGCCGCTGCGCCCCCGCCGCGGGAGATCGCCGGGCAGGAAGTCTCGCTGCTCGGCTGGATGCCGTTCACGTATCCGTTCAACATGACCGGGCAGCCCGCGGCCAGCGTACCCGCCGGCTGGACCGACGAGGGACTGCCCGTCGGCTTGCAGATCGTCGGCCGCCGCCACGCCGATGGCACGGTGCTGGCCGCCTCCGCTGCGTTCGAGAGCGCGTCGCCCTGGGGAGATCGCCGTCCCGCGCTCTAACGTGGCCGCGCGAGCGCGCCGATGACCGACCGCGCACGGTGGGCGATCGTCACGGCCGTCCTGTTCACCCTGCTGTCCGTCGTCATCTGGCTCGTCGTCGTCGATGCTCCGATCATCAAGCTCCTGGTCCGCCTCTATCAGGACAAGAAGTTCCTCAAGGAGACCGTCAGGTCGTGGGGCTGGATGGCCCCGCTGGTCTTCATCGCGATCCAAGCCCTTCAGGTGATCATCTCGCCGATCCCCGGCGAGATCACCGGGCCGGTCGGCGGCGCGCTCTTCGGGACGTGGCTCGGGCTCATCTACTCGACGATCGGGCTGACGATGGGCACGCTCTTCTGCTTCTGGGTCGGGCGCAAGTGGGGCGAGCCGCTCGTGCGGCCGTGGCTCAGCGAGCACAACTGGAACCGGATGAACTTCATCCTCGAGGCCGAGGGCGCGATCATCTGCTTCGTCCTCTATTTCACGCCTGGCTTCCCGAAGGACATCATGTCGTACCTGTTCGGGATCAGCCCGATGCCCCTCTGGCTCTTCGCCGTCGTCTCGACGCTCGCGCGGATCCCGGGCACGTGGATCTCGTCCTATTTCGGGGCTCACGTGGCCGAGCAGAAGTACATCTACACCATCGTCTTTCTGGCGATCGTGATTGCGTTCTGCCTGCCGCTCTACTACTACCGCGACCGTCTGATCCGCCGGTTCCACAAGCCGCGCCGTGGCAAGCGCCCAGAAAGTGCTTGACCGTCGCGACCTCGCTCGGTAGACTCGCCGACACGCTATGGGCACCTCGACGCGCGGGTACGGATTCTTCACGTTCTTCTACTTCACCGAGGTCTGCCCAGGCACTCTGACTTGAACTAGACAGAGGGCCGCGGGCAGGCCGAACACCCGCGGCGCCAGCGCATATCAGGCCGCGGGCCCACTCCCGCGGCCTTTTGTTTTTCGGACGACCAGCAAGCCCGTCTGAAAGGAACGGGCGATGAGATGAGCGGAGCCGATGGCAGAGGCTACGAGACAAGAACCACGGGACGAGAACCAGAAGTAGCGCCAGAAGGCAAAAGCGTCGGAGCGGGCGAGCGGAGCCGGGTCGACGGTTGAACGGGCGTTTCGGAGCCGGGGTCGCGCCTCTCTCAGGCCACCCTCGGTCCGATCCGGCCTCAGGGCACCCGCGACAAAGGACAGAAAGATGATCATCGTGCTCAAGTCCGGAGCTACCGATGTCGAGGTCGAGGACGTTTGCCATCGGATCACGTCGATGGGCTACAGCCCCCACACGATCCGTGGCGCGCTACGCACCGTGATCGGTGCGGTGGGCGACGATCGCGGCAAGGAGGCGCTGCGCAGCCTCGAGTCGCTCGAATGCGTCGAGTCGGTCACGCCGATCCTCAAGCCCTACAAGCTGGCGAGCCGTGAGGTGCGCGACGAGCCGACCGAGGTCCGTGTCGGCGACGTGACGATCGGCGGAACACAGATCGTCGTCATGGCCGGCCCGTGCGCGATCGAGTCGCGGCTGCAGCTGCTCGACGCCGCGGAGAAAGTGAAGGCCGCCGGCGCGCGCGTCCTCCGCGGCGGCGCGTTCAAGCCTCGCACCTCGCCGTACGCCTTCCAGGGGCTCGAGGACGAGGGACTGAAGCTGCTGGCCGAAGCGAAGCGCGAGACCGGGCTGCCGATCGTCACCGAGGTCATGGAGCCCGACAAGGTCGAGCTGGTCGCCGAGTACGCCGACATCCTCCAGGTCGGCGCGCGCAACGTTCAGAACTTCTCGCTGCTCCGGCGCGTCGGCGAGGCGGGCAAGCCGGTGCTCCTCAAGCGAGGCATGGCCACGACGATCCAGGAGTGGCTCCTGTCGGCGGAGTACGTGCTGGCGAGCGGCAACCGGAACGTCATCCTCTGCGAGCGCGGCATCCGCACCTTCGAGACCGCCACCCGGTTCACGCTCGATCTGAACGCGGTGCCCGTCGTGAAGCGGCTCTCGCATCTGCCGATCCTCGTCGATCCGAGCCACGGCACCGGCCACTGGGAGTTCGTCGAGGCTATGGCGATGGCCGGTGTGGCCGCCGGCGCGGACGGGCTGATCATCGAGGTGCATCCGAAGCCCGAGGAGGCCCTCTCGGACGGTCCGCAGTCGCTCAAGCCAGACAAGTTCGCCGCCCTGATGAAGCGCGTACGCCGGATCGCTCAGGCGATGGATCGAGACCTGTAGGGGCTGAGGGCTGGCGGCTCAAGGGCTATAATCGTGACAATGCGTCGCGAGACTTGGCGGTGGCTCAGACGGCGGCCCCCTGCGGGGATCGTCGTGTCGGTCGTCGTGCACCTCCTCCTGCTCGCCGCGCTCACCGGAGTCAGGCCACCGTCCACGGTGTACACCGTCAACCGGGGCGAGCCGCTCTTCGTGGAAATGCCGAAGGCCGACGAGCAGGCCCAGCGTGGGCAGGGAGCGGCTCCGGCCCCTCCGACACCAGCGACCCCCGCGCCGAAGGCCCCGCCGCCGCCGAAGGCCCAACCGCCGGCGCCCAAAGCCGAGCCGCTGGCTCAGACGCCTCGTGTTGCCGCGGCCGAGCCTCAGGCGAGACCTAAGGCTCCTGACGCGAGCACCCCGGCGCCCGCGGTCCAGGAAGCGCCGGCGCCCGACGGAGGGCGGCCGGCTGCTACGCCTCCGAAGCCCGCCGAATCACAGGCGAATGAGGCGTCGCCCACCTCCGAGGCCCAACCTCGTCAGGCTCAGCCGGCAAGCCCAGCGCCGCAGGTGGCTGCCGTGCCGCCGCCCCGCGATCAGCTGATCGACAGCCTCTCCGCGCTACGACGGCGGCCCGGCGCGCCCGGCGCCGGCGGCTTCGGCGAGGGCCGTGCCGGGATCGAGGGCGACCCGATCCCGCTCAACTCCACGGACAAGCGCTTCGCCGACTATCTCTTCATGGTGAAACGGATGATCCAGGACAAGTGGACCTACCCGTGCATCAAGAATTCGGGCACGCGCGAGTGCGAGTACAAGTCGGCGCAGCTGGTGGTCGAGTTCGGCATCCGGCGGGACGGCCAAGTCCCCTACGTCACCATCCACCAGCCGGCGGCCTGGGACGTCTACGACTCGGTGGCGGTGAACGCCATCAAGCTGGCCGCCCCGTTCCCGCCGGTGCCGGCCTCGCTCCTGGCGATGGCGAAGCCAGGGAGCACCGGAGTCCCGATCGTCGCCCACTTCCACTACGTGCTCGATTCGGCCTCGATCATGAATTTCCTCCGTTGAAACGGGCCGAATTGACACCCTCCGATGGCCGCGTGTAGCATGATCGTCACTCTGGATAGGCTCGTAGCTCAGTGGGAGAGCGCCTCTCTGACGCAGAGGAGGTCGGCGGTTCGAAACCGCCCGAGCCTACCACTCATTCACGAAGACGAGCGCACCACTGTCTGAAGAAGAGCGCCACCTCAAGCTGACCGGCGAGTTCGACTGCGATCCCTCGCCGCTCGCGACGCTGCGCCATTCCACCTCGCACGTCATGGCCCAGGCCGTGAAGCGTCTGTTCCCCGGCGTGAAAGTGGCGATCGGTCCCGCGATCGACGACGGCTTCTACTACGACTTCGCCAAGCCGGAGCCGTTCACGCCCGACGACCTCGTGAAGATCGAAGAGGTCATGCGGGACATCGCGAAGGCCGACGATCCGTTCGAGCGGCAGGAGATGTCGCGGGCCGAAGCGATCGCCTTCTTCCGCGAGCGCGGCGAGCCCTACAAGGTCGAGATCCTGGAGGGCATCGACGCCGCCCGCGTGTCGCTCTACCGGCAGGGCGACTTCATCGACCTGTGCCGCGGGCCGCACGTGTCCTCGACCGGCCAGGTGAAGCACTTCAAGCTCCTCTCGTCCTCCGGCGCCTACTGGCGCGGCGACGAGCGCAACCCGATGCTCCAGCGGATCTACGGCACCGCCTGGCTCACCCAGGAGGAGCTCGACAAGCACCTCTGGCGGCTCGAGGAGGCGAAGAAGCGCGACCACCGCAAGCTCGGGCGCGAGCTCGATTTGTTCGAGCTTCACGACGTCTCGCCCGGCGCGCCCTTCTGGCTGCCGAACGGCTGGACCGTGGTGCGCGAGCTCGAGCGGTTCGTGCGTGAGAACCTCGACGCCCGTGGGTACCAGGAGATCTCGACGCCGATCCTCGTCAACAAGCGGCTCTGGGAGCAGTCGGGCCACTGGGATCACTACCGGGACAACATGTTCATGGTCGAGGTCGAAGAGCAGCTCTTCAGCCTGAAGCCGATGAACTGCCCGGAGTCCACGCTGGTGTACCGTCACGCTCTGCGCTCGTACCGCGACCTGCCGCTGCGGTACGCGGATATGGGGCGGCTGCATCGGAACGAGCGCTCCGGCACGCTGACGGGTCTGCTGCGCGTCCGACAGTTCACGCAGGACGACGCGCACATCTACTGTCGGCTCGACCAGCTGCAGGACGAGATCACCTCGATGCTCGAGCTCGTCCGTGACTGGTACAAGACCTTCATGCTCGAGGCGTTCTTCAAGCTGTCCACGCGTCCGGAGAAGTCGCTCGGCACGGACGAGCAGTGGGCAGCCGCCGAGCGGGCCCTGCACGACGCGCTGCGCGCCAACGGCCTGGCCTTCGAGCTGAACCCCGGCGACGGGACGTTCTACGGGCCGAAGATCGACGTGGACGTGCAGGACGCGATCGGCCGGCGCTGGCAGAACGCCACCATCCAGGTGGACTTCCAGCAGCCCGACCGCTTCGGCCTCGAATACATCGACAGCGACGGGCAGCCCAAGCGCCCGGTCATGGTCCACCGCGCGATCCTGGGCTCGTTCGAGCGCTTCGTCGGCGTCCTCATCGAGCACTACGCCGGGGCGTTCCCGACGTGGCTGGCGCCCGTCCAGGCGCGCGTCCTCCCGATCAGCGAGAAGCACGTCGAGTACGCGCGCACCGTGCACGCGCGCCTGCGCGCCGCGCGCCTCCGCGCCGAGCTCGACGACCGCAACGAGAAGCTCGGCTACCGCATCCGCGACGCGCAGGTGCGGAAGGTGCCGTACATGCTCGTCGTCGGCGCACGGGAGGCCGAGAACGGCACCGTGAGCCTCCGCCACCGCACCGGGGACGACCTCGGCGCCGTGCCGCTCGACCGCGTGCTCGCCGATCTCGTCCGCGAGATCGGGGCGCGCGAGGCCAGCCTCACCGTGGGCCGCTCGTGATCGGCCGACCGGCCGAACGCATCATCCATCCAGTGGCGCGCCTCGGCCGACCGGGCCCCAGCCCCGCGACGGCCCGCCGCGCGTCCTACCACAACGCCGCGCGACGCGGCTAACGAGGAGTCACACCTATCAGCCAAGCCAAGGACATCCGTATCAACGAAGGCATCCGTGTCCGGGAAGTGCGTGTCGTGAGCGCGAACGGCGAGCAGCTCGGCATCATGCCGATCGCCACGGCGCTCGAGACGGCCCGCCAGCAGGAATTCGACCTCGTCGAAGTCGCGCCTGAAGCCCAGCCGCCGGTGTGTCGCATCATGGATTTCGGGAAGTACAAATACACACAGGCGAGGCGGCAGAAGGAGGCGCGCAAGAAGCAGACGACGATCCAGGTCAAGGAAGTCAAGATGGGCCCGAAGACCGAGCGGCACGACTTCGACTTCAAGCTGAAGCACGTGCGGCGCTTCCTGGAAGAAGGCCACAAGGCCAAGGTGACGGTGCGCTTCAAGGGACGCGAGATGGCCCACACCGAGCTCGGCTGGAAGATGCTCAACAAGATGGTGGAGGCGACGCAGGACATCGCCAACACCGAGAACAATCCGCGGCTCGAGGGCCGGATGCTGCACATCATCCTGAGCCCTAAGGTCCACAACTAGGTGGTAGTGCGAGCCGCAGGACGTCGCGGGGCTGGGGCCCTGCCGTCCGAGGCGAGCCTATAAATAGGCGAGGGACACCGAACATGCCGAAGATGAAGACCAAGCGCGGGGCCGCGAAACGGTTCAAGCGCACCGGATCCGGCAAGCTCGTGCGCGCGAGCGGCTGGAAGCAGCACAAGCTGGAGAAGAAGAACCCCAAGCGCCGCCGCGCGCTCCGCGCGGGGAAGCTGATCGACAAGGCGGACGTCGCCCGGATCCGGGTGCTCGTCCCCTATCTGTGATGTAGTGCGCGCTGCAGGCTGTCGCGGGGCTGGGGCCCCGCCGACCGAGGCGCGCCGCTAACTCTAGAAGGAGCGGGAAGATGCCACGGGCTAAGGGTGGTTCGAAGACACGCCAGCGCCGCAAGAAGGTGCTCAAGAAGGCCAAGGGCTACTTCGGCGGCCGGCGGAAGCTATACAAGACCGCCGCGGAGACGGTATTAAGAGCCGGCGCGTTCGCGTATCGCGGGCGCAAGCAGAAGAAGCGCGCGGCGCGCTCGCTGTGGATCGTGCGGATCAACGCGGCGTGCCGTCAGGTCGGCCTCTCGTACTCGAAGTTCATGGCCGCGCTGAAGAAGGCCGGGATCCAACTCGACCGCAAGGTGCTGGCGGAGCTGGCGGTCAATGACCCGCCGGCTTTCGCGAAGCTCACCGAGACCGCCAGAGCCCAGAGCCGGTAGTTCGTGGGGCACCCGCGCGTCGACGCCATCGTGCTGCAGGCGCGGGAAGCCGTCGCCGCGGCGCAGTCGTCCGCCGACCTCGAGAAGGTCCGCGTCGGGTTTCTGGGCCGCGGGGGCGAGCTGACCCAGCTGTTGCGGTCGCTGGGCTCGCTGGCCGGCGAGGAGCGCCCGCTGGTCGGCGCGGCGGCCAACGAGGCCAAGCGCGAGCTGGAGGCGCTCCTGGACGCCCGGCTCGCCACTGCCCTCGAGATCGAGCGCCAGGCCGAGCGCCGGCGCCGGCGACTCGACCTCACGCTTCCCGGCCGCCGGCCGCCGAAGGGATCGCTCCATCCGTTGACGCGCGTTCACGACGAGATCGTGGCGATCTTCGCCGGCCTCGGCTTCTCGGTGGCCGAGGGGCCCGAGATCGAGACCGACTATCACAACTTCGAGGCGCTCAACATCCCGCGCGATCATCCGGCGCGCGACATGCAGGACACGCTCTACCTCTCGGAGAGCACGTTACTACGGACGCACACCTCGCCGGTGCAGATCCGCGCGATGCTCGCGCAGAAGCCGCCGGTGCGGATCATCGTGCCCGGCCGCGTCTATCGCCGCGACGTGGCCGACGCCACGCACTCGCCGATGTTCCACCAGGTCGAAGGGCTCGCGGTCGACCGCAACATCACGATGGCCGATCTGCGGGGCACGCTCGAGCTGTTCGCGCGCGAGATGTTCGGGCCGCGGTCGCGCATCCGCTTCCGGCCATCGTTCTTCCCGTTCACCGAGCCGTCCGCCGAAGTGGACGTGCTGTGCTTCGTCTGCCACGGCGCCGGCTGCCGGCTCTGCAAGCAGGGCGGCTGGCTCGAGATCCTCGGTTCGGGCATGGTGCACCCGCGCGTGCTGCGCAACGTCGGCTATGACCCTGAAGACGTCACCGGCTGGGCGTTCGGCATGGGCATCGATCGCATCGCGATGCTCAAGTACGGCATCGACGACCTGCGCCTGTTCTTCGAGAACGACCTGCGCTTCCTGAGGCAGTTCGCCTAGCATGAAGATCCCGTACCGCTGGGTCGGAGAGCTCGTCGAGCTCGACCTGAGCGCCGCGCAGGCGGCCGACCGCCTCATCAACGCCGGCGTCGAGGTCGCGTCGGTCACGCCGCTGGCGCCGGACTTCCGGGGCGTGGTCGCGGGCGAGATCGAGGCTATCGAGCGCGAGCTCGGCGAGAGCCGCGGCCACCGCCTGCTGCTGTGCCGCGTGAGCACCGGACGCGACCGCTATTCGGTCGTGTGCGGCGCGCCGAACACCAAAGTGGGCGCGCGCGCTCCATTCGCGCCGCCGGGCGCGGTCCTGCCCGGCGAGCGTAAGATCGCGGCCGCGAAGATCCACGGCGTGGAGTCGCAGGGCATGCTCTGCTCCGAGCGCGAGCTCGGGCTCGGCGAGGAGCACGAGGCGGGCCTGCTCCTGCTGGACGACGGCGTGCGTCCGGGCGCCGATCTGATCGCGACACTCGGCCTCGACGACCACCTGCTCGAGGTCGAGATCACGCCGAACCGGCCCGATTGTCTCTCGGTGCTCGGCATCGCGCGCGAGCTCGCCGCGCTCACCGGCGCGCGCCTCCGTCCGCCGCCGGTGACGTTGCGCGAGTCGGCGGAAGCCGCGCGAGGTCTCACGCGGGTCCAGATCGAGGCGCCGGATCTCTGTCATCGGTTCACGGTGCGCGCCATCAGCGCGGTCACCGTCGGGCCCTCGCCGGCCTGGCTGCGGATGCGGCTGCGCGCCGTGGGCCTGCGCCCGATCAGCAACGTCGTGGACGCGACCAACTACGTGCTCTGGGAGCTCGGCCAGCCGCTGCACGCCTACGACGCGGAAACGGTGACCGACGGGACGTTCGTCGTGCGACGCGCTCGCGTCGGCGAGCGCTTCACCACGCTCGACGGGCAAGAGCGGACGCTCGACGAGTCGATGCTGCTCATCGCCGATCCCAAGCGCGCGATCGGGCTCGCCGGCGTGATGGGCGGCGCCAACACCGAGGTGACCGACCGCACGACCCGCATCCTGCTGGAGAGCGCCTGGTTCGACCCGGCTTCGATCCGGCGCACGTCGCGCGCGCTCTCGCTGCGAACCGCCGCCGCGTACCGCTTCGAGCGCGGCGCCGACATCGAGGGGCTGGCGACGGCGTCGGCCCGCGCGGCCGCGCTCATCGCCGAGCTGGCCGGCGGCGCGATCGCGCGCGGGATCGTCGACGCCTATCCACGCCGGCGCAAGCCCTCGCGCGTGCGCCTCCGGATGTCGCGGGTGAAGCGCGTCCTCGGCGTGGCGCCGCCGCGGGCGCAGGTCGTGAGGATCCTCTCGGGTCTCGGTCTGCCCGTGAAAGCGCACGGCGCGGACCTCGAGGTGACCGTGCCGAGCTTCCGCCGCGACATCGCGATGGAAGACGATCTGGTCGAGGAGATCATCCGCGTGTGGGGCTACGACCGGCTGCCGTCGACGCTGCCGGGCGGCGCCATCGCGCTCGTCACGCACCCGGCGAGCCTCCGCCAGAACCAGACGGTGCGCCGCGCGCTCGTCGGCGCCGGGCTCGCCGAGGTCGTCACGCACAGCTTCAGCGATCCCGCCCGCGCCGCGCTCTTTCGCCGGCCGAACGACGCGGCGCCGGTCGAGCTGCTCAACCCGCTGGCCACTGACGCGTCGTGGCTGCGCGTGCACCCGCTCGAAGGCGTGCTCGGCGCGATCGCCACGAACGTGCGTCGCCAGCAGCCCGACGTGCGCGTCTTCGAAATCTGCAAGACCTACGCCCGCCTAGGAACTGCCGCCGAGACGGGTAACGCGAACGTGTCGGAGCCGGCTAGCACCCCTCGCAGGCCACCCTCGGTTCAAGGCGGGCTCACGGTCCCCGCTACAACAGAACCGCGCTGGGTCACGATCGCCCTGACCGGGACGCGGGGCGAGCCCGGCTGGGACGCGGGCGGCGCGCAGGCCGACGTCTACGACGCGAAGGGGCTCGCCGAGCACCTGCTCGAGGCGCTCGGTCTACGCGCCAGCACCGGCGACGCGGGCGCGCTCACGGGCTTCGAGCCCGACTGCCACGGCACGCTCGTGGGCGACGGCGGCGCGATCCTCGGCGAGTTCGGCGAAGTCGCGTCCACCATCCGCGAGTCGATGGGAATTTCCGCGCCGGTCTTCGCCGCGGTCGTTTCACTGGACACGGCGAGCGCCTCCGCGCCGCCCCTCCGATACCAGGCGCTGCCGAGATTCCCCGCCGTGGAGCGCGATCTCGCCTTCGTCGTGGGCAGCGAGCAGACGCTGACGGCGGCCCAGATCGAGGCGGCGCTGCGGCAGGAAGCCGGGCCGCTGTTGCGGCAGCTCGTACTGTTCGATGTGTTTCGCTTCCCTGACGGGCGCTCGAGCCTGGCCTGGCGGCTCCTCTTCCAGGCCGAGGATCGGACGCTCACGGACGACGAGGTGAACGCGATCCAGGACCGTCTGGTCCAGAAGGTCACTGGGACCTTCCACATCACTCTGCGGAGCGTTTGATGAGTGACAACGTCGTCGAACGACTATCGGAGCTTGAAGAAGCAGTGCGGCGAGCGGCGGAGGCGATCGGCCGCCTGCGCGAGGAGAACACGCAGCTTCGGCGCGAGGCGCGACGCCTCGGCGACGAGCGCCGCCAGATCCTCAACCAGGTGGACGTGATCCTGAAGGACATCGCCAAGCTCGATCTGGACCGGCCGCAGGAATGAGCGCCGCCGGCGAGGCCCGCCGCATCGAGCTGCACCTGCTCGGGCAGACGCTGACGATCCGGTCCGAGGCGCCGGCCGACTACCTGCGCTCGCTTGCGAAGTACCTCGAGGAGCGGGTGACGGCGCTGAAGCGCTCCGGGGTCAAGGATCCTACGACGGCGCTCGCGCTCGCGGCGCTCGACATCACCGACGAGCTGTTTCGCGCTCGTGAGGACAAGTCGCGCGACCAGGGCGACGTCGGGGCTCGGCTCGGGGCGCTCGTCGCGCTTCTGGAAAAGGTCGCTCCGCGCGAGCCCGAACGCTAGGCGGCGGGGGCGCTGGGGGCGGGGGGGCCTGTCGCGACCACGACGGCTGCTGATCCCGCCTCGTCGTAACCGTTCACGGGGCTCCCGAGCGAGGCTGACTACACGGGTCGCGACAGGCCCCCCCGCCCCCCAGCGCCCGCGCTCGCGTCTGGCTCGGGCGCGAGCGCGGAACGCTTCAGAATTGGCCGTGGCGGCCGGCGCCGCCGGCGAATCTTCGGGCGCCGGCGATGCTTTCGCCGGTGTTGAATGAGGCGGCGCCGAGAACGTATTCGCGTCGGAGTGCGGCCGGGAGGCGCGCGCCAAGGGATTCGTAGGCCGAGCGTCGGTCGCTGCGGACGCTGTGGGGTGGGAAGGCCGCGATGGTGGCGGCGAGGGTCTCGGCCTCGGCGCGCGCGCGGCCGCGAGCCACGACGCGGTCGGCCAGGCCGATGGCGGCCGCTTCACGCGCGTCGACCGGCCGGCCGGTCAGGATGATATCGAGCGCACGGCCGAGGCCGACCAGCGCCGGCAGGCGCACCGTGCCGCCGTCGATGAGCGGAATGCCCCAACGGCGGTTGAAGACACCCATGACCGCGTCCTCCTCGACGACGCGGAGGTCGCCCCAGAGCGCGAGCTCGAAGCCCCCGGCGACCGCGTAACCGGCGACTGCGGCGATCACCGGTTTCGACAGGCGCATGCGCGTGGGGCCCATCGGCCCGTCACCATAGTGGATGCGGCGCCGTGTGGGGCCGGCCGCCACCGCCTTCAGGTCGGCGCCGGCACAAAAGGTGCCGTTCGCTCCCCACAGGACAGCCACCCGCGCGCCGGCGTCGCGCTCGAAGGCGCGGAACGCGGCGGCCAGCGCCTTGCCGGTGGGCCGATCGATCGCGTTCCGCCGATCGGGCCGATCGAGGATGATCGTGGTCACGGCGCCAGCCGCCTCGGTCCTCACACTTGCTCGTTCCATGGCGGAAGCTCTCCTCGGGTGATCGCCCTTGGGCACAATGAACTTGACGCGCGGTCGCGCGCTGAGGTACCCCAGAGATTGTCCCTACGCTGTTCGTGATGCCGGGGGGGACGTTTCAACCTCGTTTACAAAAGGGGAGCTGTGGAAGAGGGCGGTGTGCAAGCCCCTCTCGAAGGGGAAGCCTGAAGCCCTCCGATTAACGGCGCCCACCTGGTAATACCAGGTTCGAAACACCTTCGGCACACGGCAGAGGTGGGGATTTGACTCCCTCGCGCCGTGGCCCCTATACTGCGCCAATGCAAGGCATTTGGCTCATTCTCGACTCGGTCATCGCGGTCCTCGCGCTTGTGCTCGGCTTCATCCTCCACAAGTGGATCAGCGACCGCAAGGTCGGCGACGCAGGCAGCCGGGCCGAGCGCCTCATCCAGGACGCCGAGCGCGAGGCGACCAACCGCCGCAAGACCGCCGACCTCGAAGCGAAGGAAGTGGCGCTGCGCTCGCGCGCGGAGATCGAGGCAGAGGTGCGCAAGCGCGAGAGCAGCATCCAGCAGATCGAGCAGCGCGTGCTGTCGAAGGAAGAAGAGCTCGCGCGCAAGCTCGACCAGCTCGAGCGGCGGATGGGCGAGTTCGGCACCAAGGATCGCGAGCTGGTCGGCCGCGAGCGGTCGATCGTCGAGAAGGAAGGACGGCTCGGCGCCGCGCTCGAGGAGCAGCGGCGCAAGCTCGAGTCGATTGCCAGCCTGACCGCCGAAGAAGCCAAGCGCCAGCTCCTCGCGCAGATGGAGGTCGAGTCGCGGCGCGAGGCGCAGCTGATCGGCATGCGGCTCGAGGAAGAGGCGCGCGAGACCGCGCAGGTGAAGGCCAAGGAAGTCCTGGCGACGACCATCCAGCGGCTGGCGCCGGACTACACGGTGGAGACGGCCGTCTCGGTGGTCGATCTGCCCTCCGACGACATGAAGGGCCGCATCATCGGCCGCGAAGGCCGCAACATCCGCGCGCTGGAGCTGCACACGGGCGTCGACCTCATCGTGGACGACACGCCGGAAGCGGTGCTGATCTCGGCGTACGACCCCTACCGCCGCGAGATCGCGCGGCGCGCGCTCCAGATCCTGATCGCGGATGGCCGCATCCACCCGGCCCGCATCGAAGAGGTCGTCGAGAAGGTCAGGAAGGAGATGGATCAGCACCTGCGCGAGGAAGGCGAAAAGGCCTGCTTCGAGGTGGGGGTGCACGGGCTCCACGCCGAGCTCGTGAAGCTCGTGGGGCGGATGAAGTTCCGGACGTCCTACGGCCAGAACTGCCTCCAGCACTCCAAGGAGGTCGCGTGGCTCGCCGGCATGATGGCCGCCGAGGTCAAGGCGGACGTCAAGCTCGCCAAGCGCATGGGCCTGCTGCACGACATCGGCAAGGCGCTCACGCACGAGCAGGAGGGGAGCCACCCCGAGCTCTCGCTCCAGGTGCTGACGAAGTACAACGAGTCGGCCAAGGTGATCAACGCCGCGCTCTGCGGCCACGAGAACGTCAAGGCCGAGACGATCGAGGCGGTGCTGGTCGAGGCCGCCGACGGCATCTCGGCGGCGCGTCCCGGCGCGCGGCGCGACGTGCTCGAGTCGTACATCCAGCGCTTGGCCAAGCTCGAAGAGATCGCGCTCTCCTACAAGGGCGTCGAGATGTGCTACGCGATCCAGGCCGGCCGCGAGCTGCGCGTGATGACGAAGGCCGATATCGTCTCGGACCTGGACGCGCACCAGCTCGCCAAGGACATCAGCAAGCGCATCGAAGCCGAGATGCAGTACCCCGGCCACATCAAGGTCATCGTCATTCGCGAGACGCGCGCCGTCGAAGTGGCGAAGTAGCCCCCGATGAACATCCTGATGGTCGGCGACGTCTACGGCGAGCCGGGCCGGCAGGCGATCGTCAAGCTCGTGCCGCGTCTCCGCCAGGAGCACGCGATCGACTTCTGTGTGGTCAACGTCGAGAACGCCGCCGGTGGCTTCGGCGTCACGGCGGCGATCGCGAAGCAGGTGCTCGAGGCGGGCGCCGACGTCATGACCTCCGGCAACCACATCTGGGACAAGCGCGAGATCGTGGAGTACATCACCCGGGAGAACTTGCTGCTGCGCCCCGCGAACTTTCCGGCGGGCACGCCCGGCGCCGGCCACGTCACGATCAAGAGCGGTCCGCACAAGATCGCGGTGCTGAACCTGATGGGCCGGGTCTTCATGCTCCCGATCGACTGCCCGTTCCGCAAGGCCGACGAGGTGCTGCCGGAGCTGCGCAAGGAGACGCCGATCATCCTGGTCGACATGCACTGCGAGGCGACGTCGGAATCGCTCGCGATGGGCTGGTACCTCGACGGCCGCGTGAGCGCGGTCGTCGGCACCCATCGTCACGTGCAGACGGCCGACGAGCGCGTGCTCCCCGGCGGCACCGCCTACATCACCGACCTGGGCCTCACCGGGCCGACCGACGGCGTCATCGGCGTCGACCGCGACCAGATCATCCAGCGCTTCCTCAACCAGATGCCGATCCGCTTCGAGACCGCCCGGGGCCCCGCGTCCCTCCAGGGCGTGGTGATCGCGCTCGATCCAGAAACCGGCCGAGCCTCGTCCATTCGCCGACTCCGCGTCCCGGTTTGAGCGCCGACCGCGCGGTGCTGACGGTCTCCGAGCTGACCGCGCGGATTCGCGAGGCGCTCGAAGATCGCTTCCCCGCCGTGTGGGTCGAGGGTGAGATCTCGAACTACCGCGTCTACGGCTCGGGGCACGCCTACTTCACGTTGAAGGACGCCGACGCCCAGCTGCGCGTCGTGCTGTTCCGCAACCGCGCGCGCCGGATCAAGTTCGAGCCGGGCGACGGGCTGCACGTGATGGCCTTCGGCAGCATCGAGGTCTACCCGCAGCGCGGCGAGTACCAGATGGTCATCGAGCTGCTCGAGCCCAAGGGGCTCGGCGCCCTGCAGCTGGCCTTCGACCAGCTCAAGGCCCGGCTCCAGGCCGAGGGGCTGTTCGATCAGGCGCGCAAGCGCGAGCTGCCGCGCTTCCCGAGAAAGATCGGCGTGGTGACGTCGCCGAGCGGCGCGGCGATCCGCGACGTGCTGCGCGTGATCGGCCGCCGCTTCGGCGAGCTGCACATCGTGATCGCGCCCGCCCGCGTGCAGGGCGACGGCGCCGCCGAGGAGATCGCGCAGGGGCTGCGCGACCTCAACGCGCTCGGCGACGTCGACGTCATCATCGTCGGCCGCGGCGGCGGATCGCTCGAAGATCTCTGGGCCTTCAACGAAGAGGTCGTCGCGCGCGCCATCGCCGGCTCCAAGGCGCCCGTGGTGTCGGCCGTCGGCCACGAGGTGGATTTCACGATCGCCGACTTCGTCGCCGACTTGCGCGCGCCGACGCCCTCGGCGGCCGCCGAGCTCGTCGTCCGCGAGAAGCAGGCGGTGGTCGATACGCTCGCCGAGCTGACCGAGCGCCTCGAGCGCGCCGCGGCCCGCCCGCTCCGCGACCTCGAGCGGCGCGTGGACGAGCTGTCGCTGCGGCTCCGCCGGGGAGTGCGCGCGAGCGTCGAGCGCGCGCGGCACCGCCAGCGGCTCGCCGACCGCGGGCTGGCCGCGGCGAGCCCCCTCGCGCGTCTGAGCCGCGGCCGCAATCTCCTCGAGCGCCTGGACGCGCGCCTGCGCGACGAGATTCGCCACCGGTTCGCGGGCTCGCAGCACCGCCTGGGCGCCGCGGTCGGGCGACTCGATTCACTCTCGCCGCTCGCGGTGCTCGGGCGCGGCTACAGCCTGACGCGAACGGCGACGGGCGAGATCGTGCGCAACGCCCGCCAGGTGAAGGTCGGCGACGACGTCCGGGTGCTGCTCGACGCGGGGAGCCTCGACGCGCGGGTGGCCGCGACCAGGGAGCGAGATGACCGACCTCAAGTTTGAGGACTGCCTGGCCCGGCTCGAGCAGATCGTCGGCCGCCTCGAGTCGGGCAATCTCCCGCTCGAGGAGTCGCTGAAGATCTTCGAGGAAGGCGTGGGGCTGGCGCGGAGCTGCGCCCGCTACCTCGAGGAGGCCGAGAAGCGCATCGAGGTCCTCGCCAAGGACGAGAGCGGAGGGCTCGCCGCCCGGCCCTTCGCCTGGGAGCCCGAGCGGGACCAGTGAGCGCCTTCGACCTGGACGGCTATCTGAAAGAACGTCGCGTCCTGGTCGACGCGGCCCTCGATCGGCTCCTGCCGCCCGAGCCGACTCCGCCACCGACGGTGCATCGGGCGATGCGCTACAGCGTGCTGGCCGGCGGCAAGCGCTTGCGGCCGATCCTCGTGATCGCCGGCGCCGAGGCGGTGGGCGGCGCCGCGCAGACCGTGATGCCGACCGCGTGCGCGCTCGAGCTGATCCACACCTACTCGCTCATCCACGACGATCTGCCGGCCATGGACAACGACGACTACCGGCGCGGGCGCCTGACCAACCACAAGGTGTTCGGCGACGCGATGGCGATCCTGGCCGGCGACGCGCTGCTGACGCTGGCCTTCAGGCTGATCGCCGAGAACGCGGCGCTGGTGAAGGATCCGCGGGTCATCCGCGACGTCGTGGCCGAGATCGCCGACGCCGCGGGCACCGGGGGCATGGTCGGCGGCCAAGTGGTGGATATCGAGTCGGAGGGCCAGGCGGTCACGGTCGAGACGCTCGAGTACATCCACATCCACAAGACGGCGGCGCTCATCCGCGGCTCGCTGCGCGCCGGCGTGCGGCTGGCCGGCGGCGACGGCGCGGCGGTCGCGGCGATCAGCGACGCGGGCCAGAGCCTGGGCCTCGCGTTCCAGATCGTGGACGACATCCTCGACGTCGAGGGTAGCCTGGAGGTATTGGGCAAGACCGCCGGCAGCGACGAGCGCAAGCAGAAGGCGACCTACCCGGCGTTGCACGGCATCGAGGCGTCGCGCCGTGAGGCGCGGCGGCTGATCGAAGAGACGAAGAGCCGGCTCGCGGTGTTCGGCGGGCGCTCGGCGCCGCTGTGCGCGCTGGCCGACTACGTCGTGGAGAGGAAGAGCTAGCGTGTCGACCATCACGGGCCTCTACGCTCGCGAGATCCTGGACTCGCGCGGTAACCCGACCGTCGAGGTGGAGGTGCAGCTCGAGTCCGGCGGCTGGGGCCGCGCGGCGGTGCCCTCGGGCGCGTCGACCGGCAAGCGCGAGGCGGTCGAGCTGCGCGACGGCGACGGCCAGCGCTATCGCGGCAAAGGCGTACGGCAGGCGGTGCGCAACGTCGAGGAGACGATCGCGCCGGAGATCGAAGGCATGGAGGCCTCCGAGCAGGCGTCGGTGGATCAGGCGCTGCTCGAGCTCGACGGCACACCGAACAAGTCGGCCCTCGGCGCCAACGCGATCCTCGCGGTGTCCCTGGCCGTCGCCCGCGCCGCGGCCGACGACGCCGGGCTGCCGCTCTACGCCTATCTCGGCGGCGTGGGCGCGCGACTCATGCCGGTGCCGATGCTCAACGTGCTGAACGGCGGCGCGCACGCCGACAACGGGATCGACTTCCAGGAGTTCATGCTGGTGCCGGCCGGCGCCGAGAACTTCTCCAGCGCGATCCGCATGGGCGCCGAGGTGTTCCACACGCTGAAGGAGCTCTTGCACGAGAAGGGGCTCTCGACCGGCGTCGGCGACGAGGGAGGCTTCGCGCCGAACCTCGCCAGCAACTCGGCCGCGCTCGACCTCTTCTTGCAGGCGATCGAGAAGGCCGGCTACCGGCCGGGCGAGGACATGCTGATGGCGCTCGACGTGGCCGCCAGCGAGTTCGCCGAGTCGGGTGGCCGCTACCGACTGCGGCGCGAAAACTTAGTGTTGTCGAGCGAGGAGCTCATTCATCGATACGAGCAGCTGCTCGATCGCTATCCGATCGTGTCGATCGAGGATGGCCTGGGCGAGGACGACGTGGCCGGCTGGGGCGCGATGACGCGCAAGCTGGGCGGACGCGTCCAGCTCGTGGGCGACGACGTCTTCGTCACGAACCCCGCGATCATCCAGCAGGGGATCAAGAACGGCCTGGCCAACGCCGTGCTGATCAAGGTGAACCAGGTCGGCACGCTCACCGAGACGCTCGAGGCCGTCGAGCTCTCCAAGCGCGCCGGCTACGGCACGGTCATCTCGCACCGCTCGGGCGAGACCGAGGACACGTTCGTGGCCGACCTGGCCGTCGCCGTGAACGCGGGCCAGATCAAGACGGGCTCGGTCGCGCGCGGCGAGCGGACCGCGAAGTACAACCAGCTGCTGCGCATCGAGGAAGAGCTGGGCCACGCCGCGTCGTGGCCCGGGCGCTCCCTCTACTCCCGCGTCGCCCGGTGAACCTGCCCGCCCTCGTGTCCGCTTTCGGCGACCGCAAGCCGAACCCCCGGCGTGTGGGCGCCATCGCCATGCTCGTGCTGGCCGGCGGCCTCGCGATCTTCGGCGCGAAGGAATCGGTGCGGACCTGGCAGATGCGCCGCGCCCTCGACACGGCGGACCGCGAGCTGACCACGCTGCGCGCGCGCCAGGCCGAGCTCGCCCGGACGGTCGATCGGCTGCGCAACGATCCCCTCTACGTGGAGCAGATCGCCCGCGAGCAAATGGGCATGGTCCGCGAGGGCGAGACCGTGCTGAAGTTCCCGTCGCAGGTACCACCCGCGCGCTAGCGCCGTCCCGTGGACGCGTTCTGGTCCTGGCTCTGGGGCACCGGCTGGTTCTGGTTCGCGACGTTCTGGGCGGCGCTCCTGGTCAACGGCCGTGCGGCCTTCAAGCTCCTGCTCGACTGGAAGGGCATGCTGACCACCTGTCGCTTCGTCGAGCACGCCTACGCGACCCTCGACACGCTGCCCGACGAGGCGACCCTCGAGCGCCATCCGGCCGCGCCCGTCTTCGTGCACCTGGTACCGGCGTGGGAAGAGCCGGAGATCGCGACGACGCTCCGCGCCCTGCTCGCCTCGCGCTATCCTCACGCCAAGCTCCACGTCGTGGTCGCCACGCGCGACGAGGAAGAGCGCGCCCCCAATCCGACGATGAAGGCGTCGACGGCCGAGCTGGTGCGCCGCTTCCGCGAGACCCTGCCGCCCTGGCAGCAGAAGATGCTGCGCGTCATCGCGATGCCGGGCCAGGGCCGCAAGGCCCATCAGCTCAACTGGGCGCTGCGGCAGGAAGTGCTGGAGAAGGTGCTCGACGGCCAATACCACCCGGCGCGCGTCTGGATCGGCCTGAGCGACGCCGACTCGATCCCCGACCCGAACGCCTACCGCTGGATCGCCGCCGATCTGTTGTACGGCCGCGGGAGCCTCGCCTACCAGGGCGTGACACTCTCGCTCTCCAACTTCGACCGCCTCGACGTGCGCGGCCGCGTGTGCGCCGTGCAGCAGTCGTCGATCTTCATCCGCGTCTCGATCGCGCGGCTCATCAACGAGCGACGGCGGCTCGCGTTGTTCGCGGGGTTACGTGAACGCGCTCCGCGCCTGGCCAGGGCGCTGCGTCCCGTCTTCGAGCTCTGCTTCCGCCGCTCGCAGATCTGCCTCGGCCACAACCAGTTCGTCCGCCTCGACGTGCTGCAGGGCGTGGGGGGCTTCCCGACCTCAGGCGCGACGGAAGACTCGACGCTCGGCTACGCGCTGGGGGCCCGAGGCGTGCTCATGGCGGCGATGCCGATGCTCGAGCTGGTGGACATGCCGGAGACGAAGGAGAAGATGGTCCGGCAGAACGCGCGCTGGTACAAAGGCGTGCTGGACGACGTCGCGTTCCTCCGCGACGTCTGGCGCCGCCGGCGCACCGCCTACAACTTCGCGCAACTCAGTCGCCACGTCGGCAACAAGGTGGTCGAGTGGCCCATCGCCGCCCTGATCTATCCGGTGCTCGGCTTCCTCGGGTGGCACCTGGCCTACCGGTTCTCGTACCACCCGGCCTGGTTCGTCCTGGGCGTCGCGTTCCCGTCGATCTCGCTCGGCCTCACCGTATGGGTCGGCGGCATCGTCACCCAGGACTTGATCGAGAGCCTCACGCCGCACTTCCCGCGCCCCGTGTCCATCGCCCGCACCACGCTGAAGGCGAAGTTCTTCGGGATTTTCCGCTGTCAGACGTACTGGCTGCTGGCCACGCGCGGCGCCTGGCGCGTGCTGCTGGCCCTGGCGCGCACCGGACGCTTCGAGGCGCCTAAGACCGATCGCGTCGCGCGCGTCTGATCCGCGTCTGAGCTTAGGGGCGCGCCGGGCTTGCACTAGTGGATGGCTGCCTAGCGGTTGACAGGTGGGCACCCCTCCGGTAAGGTGACGAAGGTCACCGCGGGGTGGAGCAGCCCGGTAGCTCGTTGGGCTCATAACCCAAAGGTCGCTGGTTCAAATCCAGCCCCCGCAACCACGCAGGGACAAGGGGTTAGCGGTCGCCGCCGCTGACCCCTTCGTCGTTTCTGCTACCATTTTGCAACCGCTGCAGCGCGAAATGGTAG
>Ga0209376_1000721_pt1 | contig 35598 bp, 27 predicted proteins | sample GraSoiAngelo_134_FD_185891 | JGI IMG/M metagenome (GOLD analysis project Ga0209376, IMG submission 185891) | Grasslands soil microbial communities from the Angelo Coastal Reserve, California, USA - 14_0929_05_30cm (SPAdes) (version 2) | ecosystem: Environmental > Terrestrial > Soil > Grasslands ...
CGGTGCGGGAGGCGCTGCGCGGCTCGCGCCACGACTACACCTCCGGCCCGCTGGGTCGGGCGATCGTGCTGCTCGCGATTCCCATGGTCGCCGAAATGATCATGGAGTCGTTGTTCGCGGTGTGGGATGTGTACTGGGTCGGCCGGGTGGGGCCGGCGGCCCAGGCCACGGTCGGGCTGACGGAGTCGCTCCTCACCCTCATCTACACCGCCGCCATGGGGCTCTCGATCGGCGTCACGGCCATGGTGGCGCGGCGTATCGGCGAGAAGAATCTCGAGGGGGCGGCCGAGGCGGCGGTGCAGGGGATCGCGCTGGGCGTGATCGTGGCCGTGGTCACCGGGGCGATCGGCGTGGCCTTCGCGCCGCGTCTCCTCGCCCTCATGGGCGCGAGCCCCGAGGTGCTGACCATCGGGAGCACGTACGCGCGGATCATGCTCGGCGGGAACGTCGTGATCCTGCTGCTGTTCCTGATCAACGCGGTGTTCCGGGGCGCGGGCGACGCAGCGATCGCGATGCGCGTGCTGTGGCTCGCGAACAGCATCAATATCCTGCTCGGGCCCTGCCTGATCCTGGGTCTCGGGCCGTTCCCGCGCCTCGGCGTGACCGGAGCGGCGATCGCGACCACGATCGGCCGCGGCACCGGTGTCCTGTATCAGCTGTATCGCCTGTGGCGCGGCGACGCCCGGGTGTCCATCCGGCGCGCGCAGCTCACGCTCCAACCCTCCGTGATGCGCACGATGTTGCGGCTCTCGGGCACGGGCACGTTCCAGGTGCTGATCGGGACCGCGAGCTGGATCTTCCTGGTCCGGATCATTTCGAGCTTCGGGACGGACGCGATCGCGGGGTACCAGATCGCGATCCGGATCATCGTGTTTGCGCTGCTGCCGTCGTGGGGACTCGCCAACGCCGCGGCGACGCTAGTCGGGCAGAACCTCGGCGCCGGCCGCCCCGAACGCGGCGAGCGCGCGGTGTGGCTCGCCGGGTTCTACAACATGCTGTGCCTCGGCGGCGTGGGCGCCCTGTTCGTGGCGTTCGCCGGACCGATCACCGGCGTGTTCACTCGCGACCCCAGCGTGGCGCCGATCGCCGCCCAGTGCCTGCGCACGATCAGCTATGGGTTCCTGTTCTACGCCTGGGGCATGGTGATCACGCAGTCGTTCAACGGCGCCGGGGACACGTGGACGCCGACGTGGATCAACCTGGGCTGCTTCTGGCTGTGGGAGATTCCGCTGGCGTACGTGCTGGCGGTGCATGGCAAGCTCGGACCCTTCGGCGTGGCCCTCGCGGTCACGATCGCGTTCTCGACCGTCGCCGTCGTCAGCGCGCTGCTCTTCCGCCGCGGGCGTTGGAAGGAGCGGCGGGTCTAGCCGCCTGAACACCACACCCACCACCTGTTGCGTCGACGCATCGCCCCCCGCCGCTTGACAGCGGAACGGCTACGAACCCACCCTGGTACCAGCAAACGACAATCGTTTCGTCGGAACTCAGGAGCGCATGCATGGACGCGAAAGCGCTGCTCGATAGTCTCGACGTCGGCGTCCTGGCGATGGCGCCTGACTGGACGATCGCCGCGTGGTCGGCGGCGGCGGCACGCATCACCGCGCTGCCGGCGGAGCGGGTGGTGGGTCGGAGTATCTGGATCGCCTTGCCGGCGGCGAAGGGCACCGAGCTCGAACGGGTGCTTGGAGACGTACTGGCCGACGGCAAGCCCCGCACGTTCCTCGCGCCCGCGGGAACGCCCGAGGTCGCGCGCACGGTGCGGGAGATCCGGGTCACCCGCGGTCCGGAGGATCATCTCGTCCTCTCCTTCCGGCCGGTGCACGAGGAGCTCCCACCGGAGTCTCGCGCGGCGCAGCTGCTGAGCGCGCTCGAGGCGGAGCGCCGGCTGTATCTGCAGTTGTTCAGCTCGCTGCCCACACCCGCTCTGGTGCTCTCTCCGGACGGCCAGATCCTCGATGCCAACCCCGAGGGAGCGAAACTGTTGGGCGGGGCGGATGCGACGGCCCTGCGCGGCCGCGGGCTGGCCGAGTGGGCCCCCGCGTCGCAGCAGGGCATGCTCGCCGAGGGGCTACGGAACGCCGTCACCGGACGGCAGGATGTGGCGCTCTCCTTCGAATTCGCCGGTGAGCCGGCGCGGGAGGTGCGCGCCGTCGTCGTGAACGTGGATCCTGTGCGTGCGGCACCGAAGCTCCTGTTCCTCGCCCTCGACGTGTCGCGCGAGATCCTCTTGCAACAGCGGCTGCTCCAGGCCGACCGGCTCTCACAGCTCGGCGCCTTGGTGTCGGGCGTGGCGCACGAGCTCAATAATCCGCTGGCCGCGATCGCCGCCTTCGGTGAAGCGCTTTCGCTGGACCCGCATCAGGCGGATCTGGAGGAAAGCGCCGAGGTAATCCGGAGCGAGGCGATGCGGGCGGGTCGTATCGTCCAGACCCTGCTCGACTTCGCCCGCCAGCGGCCGCGCATGCAAACCGCCGTGGATCTCGGGGAGATCGCCGATCGCGTGCTCGCGCTGCAGCGCAGCGCCCTCAAGAGAGCGCGCATTCGCACCACGGTGTCCGTTCCGAAAGACGTACCCGCCGTGGCAGGTGACCCGCAAGAGCTGCAGCAGGTCATGCTCAACGCCGTGGTGAACGCCCGGCAGGCGATCGAGGGCACGGGTCGTCCGGGCCAGATCGCCATCGCGGGTCGCTCCACCGACCACCACGTGCTGGTGACAGTGGACGACACGGGCCCCGGCGTGCCACCCGAGATCCTCGACCGGGTGTTCGAGCCGTTTTTCTCGACCAAAGCAGAGCACGGCACCGGACTGGGGTTGGCGATCAGCTTCGGTCTGGTGCGGGGCATGGGCGGCCGGATGTGGATGCAGAACGTCGAAGGGGGCGGGGCCCGGCTGTCGTTCGAGCTGCCCGTGGACGCAGGCAGCCCCGACGCCGCGGCGCGGGCCGCCGGCCGGCCGGCGGGGCAGCGGCTCTCGGTGCTGGTGGTCGAAGACGAGGAAGCGGTGCGCCGCGCCATGGCGCTGCTTGCCAAACGGCTCGGCCACGAGGTGACCACGGTCGGCCGGTTCGCCGACGCGACCGAGCGTCTCGCCCAACCGGGCGCGCGCTACGACGCCCTATTGGTGGATGTGCACCTGGACGAAGCGCACACGGGGTTCGACCTGTTCGATCATTTGCGGACCGCAGGTCAGGGGCTCGAGCAGCGCATTGTGTTCACGACGGGGGATTCCATCTCGACCCAGACCCGGGACGCGCTGGAGCGCGCCGCCCGGCCCGTGCTGCGGAAGCCCTTCAGCCTCGACGATCTGCGGGAAATGCTGGAGCGCGTGACCGCCGGCTGACGGCGCGGCGCCCCATCTGTATCCGGTTGTCGTCAAGCGAGGCTTCGGTGCGACAGTGAGAGACCAACCTCTTGGCATGACTCCTGCTTCGTTTCGGATGCGAAGCTTGACCATGAGAGCGTCGTGTGAAGCAGTGGTCTCAGCTAACCTGGATAGAAGAAGCCGCGCTGGCCCTGGTCTTGTGGCTCGTTGCGATCGGCAAGCTTTCACGATCCGTGCGGTGAGCGGTGGCTGAGCTCCTGGCACGGCTCCGCCAGGTGCCCCGTCGCGTCGTGCACCGACTGTGCCGGCAGCGGGCCCTCAATGCGCTGCGCCGCCGACCCCGCTTTGAGTCCCTGCTCGTGGTCTGTCGCGGCAATGTCTGCCGCAGCCCGTTCGCAGCCGCCTTACTGCGCCGGCTCTCCCGGAACCAGCTGCGCGTCGACTCTGTGGGCTTCACAGCCCCCGGTCGGCCGCCGCCACCCGAGGCAGTGGCGGCGGCGGCGCGCCATGGCGTGGATCTCTCTGTCCACCGGTCGCAACTAGTAACGGCGGAGGCCGCGCGCGCTGCCGACCTCATCGTTGTCATGGACCTCACCCAGCGCCATGAGATCTGCGTGCGCTTCGGGCGAACCGAGCGGGACGTACTGGTCTTGGGTGACCTCGACCCCCAGCCGATCGAGACCCGCATGATCCGCGATCCCGTGAGGCAGCCGCTGGCGGTGTTCGAGCAAACCTACGCCCGCATCGAGCGCTGCGTGCGGGAGTTAGCGCGAGCGATTACAGCGGTGAGGCCCGAGGCCTGACCCACGCCGCCCCTATGTGAGGCCGGTGCAACGCCGGACTGGGGCGCGTCCGCACTGTGGCGACGGAGCAGCAGCAGCGATTTAGTGCTCCATGTTGGTGAAGGCGTCGCGATACGGTGCTGGGTCGGTTGGGTTCCGCTACCTGCAGGCGGTCCGGTTTTTGCACCTCGCTTCCCGCAAACGTCAAGCTGGAGGAGTCTCGTGGTACGCACCGTTGGTCGAAACTCGTGGGCAGTGGCAGCCGCGATGCTGGCAGTGGCGAGCGCGTGTAACGAGCCACAGAGTCCAGAGCAGCGTCCACAGCTCTTGCTGACGGACGGCAGTACGCTCGCGGTGGACGTCACCACTACGTTTGCCCTCCCCGACGTCAGCAGTACAGGCTCAATAGATCCGGACGGGTATACCGCCTGGGTGGACGGCTCCACCAGCCAGCCGGTCGGGACGAACGGCGTCGTCATGTTCAGCGGGCTTGCCGCGGGCGATCATGGAGTCGCGCTCTACGGCATCGCCCCGAACTGCGCCGTAAGCACGCCGGATAAGGGCGCCAACAACCCGCGAGGCGTTTCGATCGTCGCCGGCCTGGGGGGGTCCTCGGACTTCTCCCTGGCGTGCGGGTCGTGGGGCGAGCTGTTTGTTTCGACCAACACCACCGGGGTGGACTTGGGTGGCGGTTACACGGTCAGCGTGGACGGCGGGGCGAGCCAGCCAATAGCGGCGAACGGCAATGTCACGTACACGCAGCTGTACGCAGCCAGCCATACGGTTGTCCTTTCCGGCGTCGCGGGGAACTGCGCGTTGACCGGTTCGAACGCGCAACAGGTGAACGTGTCACCGGGCCAGACGGCCGCGATAACCTTTGCGGCGAGCTGCGCTCCAACTGGCTCGAGCAACGGGACTCTGACGGTCACGACCAGCACGACGGGCTCTAACCCGGATGCCGATGGCTACACGGTGACGGTCGACGGCACCACCAGCCAGGCGATCGCGAGCAACGGCAGCGCTACCTTTACCGTGCCGGCGGGCGCCAATCCGGTCGCGGTGTCGGGAGTGGCCTCGAACTGCTGGGCGAACGGTGCGAATCAGGGCACGTTCACCGTGCCAGCGGGCGGGACCGGCGCGGCGAGCTTCGCCGTGACGTGTGTCGTCCCGGGGTCGCGCGCGAGCGGCACGGGCCAGCTGGGGATGGGCGCTGCCACGCCGCACAACAACGTCCAGACCTTCAACTTCGACGTGCGAGCGGATCTGACGGGGAAGTTTTACATCGCCGCCTACGATGACATTCACCCGGACGGGACCATCGCCACGGTATTCGTGGATGCGTCGGCGGACCCCGCCACGTTTTTCAAGGCGTACCGCACCAGCTCGAATGCGTGCAGCGATCCGAGCCACGGTGTCGAGTTCGACGCCCTCGGCAGGGACGGGCCAGACCTGGTGAACATTACAGGAATCGTGTGCGATGACGGAGCGCAGGGGAGCGGCAGAGACTTCTTGAGCTTCTTCATCATCAAGCCCCAGGCGGCGGGGATCGGCCGTTCGGGCATGGTGACGAGCGGGGATATCGTCAAGAACTGATCCTTCGTGCTCCAGGCCTCCGTTAAGGGTCGGCTGCGCGCGATCCGCGCTCACCCGCTCCTCAACCCGACTGCTCTAATAGAGGGATGGCGTGAGCGGCTCGGGGGCTATCCCGAGGATCCGCAGCACGAGCCCCACCTGGCGGCAGCGATCGAATGGCTGGTCCGCGCGCAGGACGCGACGCCGGACGACGGCATCTCGCGCGCGTTCAGCCTTGCATGGCACCCCTATTTCGGCGGCCGCGGCTGGCAGCCGTCTTACCCGGAGACCACAGGCTACATCATCCCGACCCTGTACGCCGCCGCAAGGCGCCTGGGACGTGCCGAGCTCGCTGCACGCGCCGAGCGCGCAGCACGTTGGGAAATCGAGATTCAGCTGCCCTCGGGTGCGGTCCGCGGCGGCGTGATCGGCGCGCCGGAATCCCCCGCCGTGTTCAACACCGGACAGGTGCTGCTCGGCTGGCTCGCTGCGTTCGAGGAGACGGGGCAGGGGATCTTCGCTGAAGCCGCCCGCCGCGCCGCTTGCTACCTGGTGGCAACGCTCGACTCGGATGGGCATTGGCGCAGGGGGAACTCACAGTTCGCCCGCGCCGACGCGACGCTGTACAACACGCGCACCGCCTGGGCACTCGCCGAAGCGGGAGCCCGACTCGGTGATGGCGGGTTCACCGATGCCGCCGCCCGCAGCCTGCGCGCTGCCGCCGCGCTGCAGGCCCCGAACGGCTGGCTGCCTTCCTGCTGCCTCACCGATCCCCACCAGCCGCTGCTCCACACGCTCGCCTACGCCATCCGGGGATTCCTCGAAGGCGGGCGGGTGCTCGACGACGCGCGTCTGCTCCAGACGGCGGAGCGCGCAGCTGATGCGCTCCTGGCAACGGTCCGGGCGGACGGCTGGATGCCCGGTCGCTACCGCTCCGACTGGTCGCCTGCGGTGCGCTGGTCTTGTCTCACGGGCCAGGCGCAGATGGCGAACAACTGGATGCGCCTTGCCGTCATAACCGGCGACCCGAAATGGCTCGAGCCCGTGCCCGCCGTCTTGCGCTTCCTCAAGCGGACGCAGAACCGGCATGGCCGTGAGCCCGGGGTGCGGGGCGGGATCAAAGGCTCATGGCCGGTGGGTGGCGACTACGGAGCCTACGAGGTCCTGAACTGGGCGACCAAGTTCTTTGCGGACACGCTGATGCGGCACGAGGCCATCGAGACCAAGCGCCTGGGTGCGCCTTCAACCCTTTCCGTGCTGGCCTAGGAGACCGGGGTCTGGTCCCCTCGTCGCTCGGCGACGAACGCCGCGATCGCCGACAGGGAGCGGAAATTATCGATCTCGAAGTCTCGCATGTCCACCCGCACGCCGAACCGCTTCTCGATCTGGAGTAGCAGCTCTACCATCCCAACGGAGTCGAGCCGGGCCGTCGCCAGGAGGTCGGTGTCAGGGGATGGCACTTGCACGTGGAGCATGTTTGCGAACAGATCGGAGAGTTCCGCCTGCAGGGAGCCGGTCGTAGTCATCGCGCCACGGCCACCGTCTCGGGCGCGAACAACACCGCTGGTCAGTCTGCCGGCCATGTCCTCACCTCGGAAGACGGCGCACGAGCGCTTGAACACCGCACCTCCCCGCAAGAAACGCAAGACACGGGCCACCCTGCACGCGAGACGGCCCTCCGAGCCCGTCACTACGCCTGTCGCGTCGACGCAACGCCGCGTCTTTAGCGGGCGGCACCCGAACCCATCGCGTACGCTTCTTGCCACACCCTCCTCCGGACTGTGATCGAAAGGCCTGTGGATGAAGATCCTCGGGATCAGCGGGTTCGAGGGGGCGATACCCTTCAAGCGGGCACGTTGGCCTCAGCTCGACGAGCGCGAGTATCGCATCTCGCAGGGCCACGACTCGGCCGCTGCCCTAGTGGTCGACGGTGCGGTTGTCGCCGCCGTCGCCGAGGAGCGGATCAACCGAAGGAAGCATACCGGTGCCTTCCCGAGGGGCGCAATCGCCTGCTGCCTGGCCGAGGCGGGCGTCACGATAGACCAGATCGACGAGCTGGCGCACGGCTTCGACTACGCGCCTTACGCGGCGATCTACGCCCTCGATCCCGGGTCTCACGACCTGTATCGCGACGTGTACTCCCGGGAGGCGCTGCTCGCGCTTGTGGCCCGCGATTTCCCGGACTTCCCCGCGGAGCGGGTCCATCACGTCAGTCACCATCTCGCGCATGCCGCAAGCGCGTACTATACGTCGGGATGGGACGAGTGTCTCGTCGTCGTGATCGACGGCATGGGTGAGGCGCACAGCGTGAGCGTGTACTGCGCGCGCGACGGTCGGCTCGACTTGATCTTCCAAGTGGCCGCACAGGATTCGATCGGCATCCTCTACTCTCTGGTCACCCTGCACCTGGGCTTCGACTTCAACGCCGATGAGTACAAGATCATGGGGCTGGCGCCGTATGGGGACCCCGAGCGGTTCCGCGGCTTCTTCGAAGAGGGAGTCGAGCTGTTATCGGACGGCGGCATTTGCATCCCCCTCCTGCGCATGAATCGCACGCCGGAGGAGCGCGAGCGCTATCTGGCGACGCGGGCGTACCTGACGCAGCGCCTGCTCCCGTCGCGGGATCCGGCGCAGGAAATCGCATCGGTGCATCGAGACGTCGCCGCGGCGTTGCAGGCCTGTCTCGATCGGACCATGCTGCACCTGTGCAGCCATTTCGCGGCCGCGACGGGGCAGCGGCGACTGGCGCTGACCGGGGGCGTGGCGCTGAACTGCACGGCCAACGGGAAGCTCCTGTGCTCGGGCATGTTCGACGACGTGTACGTGCAGCCGGCGGCGGGCGACGACGGCAGCGCGCTGGGAGCGGCGCTTTACCGCGCCGCACTAGCCGGCGAAGTCCGCAACGAGCGCTTGCCGGTGCCCTTCCTCGGACCAGGGCACACGCAGGCCGCGATCGACGCGGCCCTCGGCGCGTACGGCGATCGAATCCAGGTCACTCGCTTCGACACCCTGGCCGAGCCCTGTGCGGAGGCCGCCCGGCTCATCGCCGGCGGCCGGGTGGTGGCGTGGTATCGCGGCCGCATGGAGTTCGGGCCGCGAGCGCTCGGCCACCGCAGCATCCTCGCCGACCCCAGCCACCCGGAGATGCGCGACCGCATCAACGCCATGGTGAAAATGCGGGAGGCGTTCCGGCCGTTCGCGCCAGCCGTGTCCATCGAACAGGTCGATCGTTGGTTCGATGTGCCCCCGATGACCGCGTTGCCGTTCATGATTATGACCGTGGATGTCCGCCACGAATTCCGGCGCGAACTGCCCGCCATCACCCACGTCAACGGATCAGCGCGGGTGCAGACTGTCTCGGCGACGGATAACCGCGAGTTTCACTCGCTGCTGGAGGCCGTGGGGAAGGTGACCGGGCGCGAGATGGTGCTTAACACGAGCTTCAACGTCAAGGGCCAACCGATCGTCAACACGCCCCGCGAAGCGCTCGAGACGTTTCTCGGCACCGGAATCGAGTTTCTGTTTCTCGAGAACACGCTGGTCAGCCGCCGGCCGGGTTGACCCATCCCGCATCCCCAGTGTCACTAAATTGGCTTGTCAATCATGGGAAGGAGGAGCGCATCACCTGTTTCGTTCGTGAGATGAATCGGATGTAATAGGTCTGCCGGGCCAGTCCACCAAGCCTGAATGGGTACAGCCCTCCGACGAATAAAGCGATTGCGATGAAATGCTTGCTGAAGAGAAGGGACGCTCGCGCCTGCGAGCACCCTATCCGGTCTATACGAAGAGATAGCGCCTACCGTCTCAGAAACCATCCAGGTATAGACATCCTCACTCGCGTGGGGCGCAAAGAGCTCAATGATGTTTGCTTCCCATCCCAATGAAGTCCTGTAAATACAGGTGAGCGACCATCCGCGAAGTGCATCACGAATTCTGAAATACAGAGGCAAAAACTGTACGCGATTCGGGAACCCACTTCTCAACCAAGAAACAAAACGTGGGCTTGGAACACGCACGCTTGCATCTCCCGTGTCGCTCGCGTAGAGCTTTAGGATCTCTGGCTCCACGTCAGATCCCGCGCTCACATCGCTTCCTTCGATCGCCAGTTTGGGCCGTGCTTGAAACCAGGGCTTCATCGATACTTTGAAGATGGCCTTTCCAACCGATGTGGGGAGACCGAACCGACGTTTGAAATGCATGCTCAGGGCCGCTCCCTCCAACGGCAAAGTGAATTTCACAAGCGCGCCGTGTGGTCGCCATTTCAAGCGGGGCAGGAGCTTCAAGGTGTCCGCAGTTCCTCCGGCGGCGATGATGAACTCAGGACGGTGCATCATGGCTTGCATGACACGAACGCCCAAGCCGGACCCCTGGAGTTCCGGCAGGCAGAACCAATCGAAGGTTTCCAGACCATTCAAGCGTCTTGGGCCGACTTGATATGAGTGCACAAAAGCCCAAACCATCGCCAGACATTCGCCATCCTCCAGCGCGAGCAGGCCGATTTGTGAGGGACATTCGAGATAGCGCCAGCGATAGAACGCTTCAGTCTGAGGGCGAGCCCATGTGTTCTCAGAAAACCGAATGACGGCTTTAAGGTACCTGGGTTCAAAGGGAACAATTTCGATGGGCAAGGACTGTTTAGGCGCGACCGTGGTTACTTGAAAGAGTGAGCTGCGCGGTCTTCGCCGCAATGAAGCCCGCGATGCTGGAGATCGTGCGAAAGCGGTCGATTTCCAGGTCCTCGAGGGACACTCGAACACCGAACCCCGCTTCGAGCTGCGCCAGGAATTCCACGAAGGTCAGGGAGTCAACGAGGCCCGTGTCGATCAAGTCGGTCGCCACGGACGGCACCTCAACATGCAGTTGCTCCGCGAACAGCCGGATCAGCTGGTCCTCGAGGTTTCTCGAATCCGACATGTCAGACTTCCTGGTGCTCGGTTGCCAACAGGTCGAACAGCAAGCGATCGTACGGCCGGCCGTCGATATAGTGACACTGCCGCTGCCGGCCGATGTACTTGAAGTGCAGCCCCTCCAGGACGCGCTGCGCCGGGATGTTCGTCTCGACCGTCCAGGCGCTCACCACGTGCAGGCCCAGCTCGGTGAAGCCAAACGTGAGCATCTTCGACGCCGCTTCCCTCGTGCAGCCGCCATAGCGCTTATTGCCCAGGACCGCCCAGATCGAAGCGGTCTTGAAGTGCCGATCCACGTTGGTCAGCCCTACGACGCCGACCGGGACATCCCCATGGTCCGCCGTATAGGCCCGGAACAGGTGGATGTTCCGTTGGGTCATGATCTTGAGCGTTACCGGGCTGACCATCTGGACGCCGTTGCCGAAGTCCAGCCATTTGTAATTGTCGGCCTTGCCCAGCCAGCCGGCCACCAGCTCGATCAGCTCAGGGCTGTCCAGCGGCAACAGTTTCATCGTTGGCGAACGCCTCCTGCAACTGGCGCCGGTCGAACTTACCGTTGGCATTCCGCGGCAGCCGCTCGAAAGCCATCCAGCGCGAGGGGAGCATGGGAGAGGGCAGGACCCTGGCCAGCTCTTTCCGTACGCCCGCCGGGGTAACCGAGAGCGCCGGGCGGGGCACATAGGCGCAACAGATCACCGTGCCCTCGAAGCCGTCGGTGGGAATCGCCACGACGGCGCATTCCTGTATGAAATCCATGGCGTTCAACGCGGTCTCGATCTCCCCGAGCTCGATCCGATAACCCCGGCTCTTGATCTGCGAGTCGGCGCGGCCGAGAAAATACACGAGACCGTCGGCGCCGATCTTGGCGAGGTCGCCGGTCCGGTAGAGACGATCGACCGGATCGGGCGACATCGGGTTCGGGACGAATGCGGCGCGCGTCTTTTCCGGATCGCGCCAGTATCCCGGGCTGAGGCCCACCCCGCGGATGTAGAGGTCCCCGACTTCCCCGGGTGACACGGGCCGCAGTGTGTCGGAGAGCACCAGGAGCTCTTCACCCTCGCACGGCGTCCCGATCGGGATCGCGACGCCGTCATGCTCCGGACAGGTCGGAACTGCGTAATAGCTGCTGGCGATCGTCGTCTCCGTAGGGCCGTACAGGTTCGTGAAGGTCGCGTGCGGCAACCGCGCCATCCAATACCTCAGGGCCGGGGTGGGAAAGACCTCTCCACACCACAGGAGCCGCCGCAGGGCCGGAAAGTCATTGAACTGCACTACATCGAACTTGGCCATGTAACCGAGCAGCGACGGCACCGAGAACCATTGCGTCAGCTCCGCGTGCCGGATGAACTCGGCGAGGGCATTCGGCAGCAGGTTGATCTCGGGCGGCACGAGGTGCAGCTGGGCGCCGGACGCGAACGTGCCGAACACGTCGAACGTGGAGAGATCGAAGTGCAGCGGCGGATGACCGGAGACGCGATCGGTGGGTCCGAGGTTGAAATACCGCCTCGCCCACTCGACAAAGTGGATCACGTTGCGGTGCGGTATCACGACGCCCTTCGGCGTACCCGTCGATCCCGAGGTGAAGAGAATGTGGGCGGGATGCGCGGGGCTATTGCGGTAATCCAACGGGTCGCCCGGCGCCCGCGTCACATCCTCGAGCGAGAATGAGGGCTGGAACGCTTCCCCCCGGGTGCGGTCGCGATCCATCCATCCCACCGCAGTCGACCTCCGCAGCCGCGCGTTGGACAAGAGCGTGCTCAGGAGCGACGCGGCGCGTGCCTCGGCCAGGATCACACGGGGCTCCGCCGATTCGACGATCTTCGCGACTCGCGGAGCGGGGCTCGACGCGTCGAGCGGGACGTAGGTGCAGTCGGCCTTCAGGGTCCCCACCATGCTCACAATCGCCAGCGGAGACTTGGCCAGCAGCAGGGCGACCCGGTCGCCCTGCTGGCACCCGGCGGCCTTCAAGGTGCGGGCCAGCCGGTTGCTCGAGGCCTCGAGCTCTTCGTAGGTCATCCGGGCGCCGTCCATCACGACCGCGGTGGCGTCCGGCCGCCGCTCCGCCTGCTCGGTGACCCACTGCTGGAGCAAGGCGGTCATTGCGTGACCAGGGTCACTGCTCGGCGGAAGGCCTGGTTCGTGTGGTGCAATTCCTCCTCCGTGGGGGGAATGTCGAGGATGAACGACCGATACCCTACGCCGATGTAGCGCGCCAGCTCGTCGCCGACCCGCTCGTAGCTGCCCACCAGGTACGGGCACATGGTCTTGTAGTTCTGGAAGGGCACGAGCCAGTACGGACTGTCGCCCGCGGCCGTCGCGTCGGCCAAGTCCGAGAGTTGTCCATGCCAGACGGAGTCCGAGACCTTCATCGCCAACTGGTGCGTGAGCTGGCCCCGGCGGTCCTCGGGAAAGCGCTCCCGCGCGATGCGCCATGCCTCATCGCCGTCCTCGCGGACGATGATCCCAACTCGCACGCCCGCACCGACGCCCTCGTTCGGAGCGACCTCCTCCTCGGGCGCTTTCGGGTACTTGACGGCTACCGCGCCAATCGCTTGCGCCGCCGCCAGCCCCGCGTCCGACGAGCCAGACACGAAGATTCCCGGAAACAGCTCCGGCGCCAATGGCGGTGTGAGTTTCAGATTCTTGACCGTGTAATAGGCACCCTCGTGAGAGACGGGCAGGGAGTTCGCCAAGAGATCCCTGATGATGCGCGTGTACTCGATCAGCCGATCGTACCGCTGGTCGTGCGGTGTCGTGTCGTTCAGGGCCACCAGGTCGTTCTTGAACCCACCCGCCACCATGTTCAGGTAGATCCGTCGCCCGTACAGATGACCGAAGGACGCCACCAGCTTCGCCACGGCGTACGGGTGCATGTAAGCGGGCTGGACCGCGACCAGGGGACAGAGGCGGGTCGTGTTTTGGATGATGATGTGCGACACCAGCCAGGCATCCACGAGCCGGTTGTCGGAATAGACGAGAATCCCCTTGCATCCGGCTCGCTCACTCCAGCGCGCCACGTCGGCCACCCGTTGGACGTAGGCCTCGCGGTCTCCATCGGTGGACTGCGTGCAAGTCGAAAACACTTCGAGACTCACGTCAGGCATAGCGTCCAAATTATTCATGCTCACACGCTCCTCTCTGCTCATCTCGCGCCCGAGGGAACGGCCACAGGTGACAGGCTCCAGTGGACGTCGGAATGACCGTGCTGCGTAGGGTTCGGTCCGCTCGCCGGACCGACGCTGGTGCATGGTCGGTGCCATGGAGCCCGTTCGGATCGCCTCGGGACGCCGCGGGAAGGCCCCTGGTATTTCGCGAAGGTGAAACCCGGATTGTTGCGCTCGCGCAACAGCCCCTGCTGCTTACCCTCGACGGGCCCATCGCGGAGGGGTAAGCATTACGCCACGGTACAAGGCTTGCTCGCTGAGCGATCCGTCCAACGCTCTCGGGTTCCAATGACGTCCGTACATCCGGCGCTACAGCCATCGCCAGTTGTGCGCCTCCTAGCCTCCGTTGAGGGTCGGCGGCGCAGGATCCGCGCCCATCCGCTCCCCAACCCGACAGCTCTTGTGGAGAGATCGCGCGAGTGGCTTGGCGGCTATCCTGCCGACCCGGAGCACGAGCCTCACCTCGTGGCCGCGATCGCGTGGCTAGTGGGCGCCCATGACGCGACGGCGGACGGCGGCATCTCGCGTGCCTACAGCCTCACATGGCACCCCTATTTCCAGCGCGGAGGCTGGCAGCCGTCGTATCCGGAGACGACGGGCTACATCATCCCGACGCTCTATGCCGCCGCCCGGCGGCTGGGACGTGCCGAGCTCGCTGCCCGCGCCGAGGCCGCGGCTCGGTGGGAGATCGAGATCCAGCTGCCATCGGGCGCGGTCCGCGGCGGCGTCATCGGGGAGCCGGAATCTCCCGCCGTGTTCAACACGGGACAGGTGCTGCTCGGCTGGCTCGCTGCGTTCGAGGAGACGGCGCAGGGGATCTTCGCGGACGCAGCCCGTCGCGCCGCTTGCTACCTCGTGACGACGCTCGATTCGGATGGGCATTGGCGCAGGGGGAACTCGCAGTTCGCCCGCGCGGACGCGACGCTGTACAACACGCGCACCGCCTGGGCGCTGGCGGAAGCCGGGGTGCGACTGGAGCATGACGCGTTCACCGACGCGGCCGCCCATAGCTTGCGCGCGGCCGCCAAGCTGCAGGCCGAGAACGGCTGGCTGCCTTCCTGGTGCCTCACCGATCCCGAGCGGCCGCTGCTGCACACGCTCGCGTACGCCATCGGGGGATTCCTGGAAGGCGGACGGGTGCTCGGTGACCCCCATCTTGTCAACAGAGCCGAGCGCGCTGCGAGAGCCCTCGCTGAAACGGTCCGGGCAGATGGTTGGATGCCCGGTCGCTACCGGTCAGACTGGTCGGCTGCCGTGCGCTGGTCCTGTCTCACGGGCCAGGCGCAAATGGCGAACAACTGGATCCGCCTCGCCGAGGTCACGGGTGATCGCGAGTGGCCCGAGCCCGTGCCCGCCGTGCTGCGCTTCCTCAAGCGGACGCAGAGCCGACGCAGCCGTGATCCGGGGGTCCGAGGCGGGATTAAAGGCGCCTGGCCGGTGGGTGGCGGGTACGGTGCCTACGAGGTACTGAGCTGGGCGACGAAGTTCTTCGCGGACGCGCTGATGCGACACCAGGGCGTCAAGACGGGCGGCCTGGGGGCGGCTTCCGGGGTTTCCGTGGTGGCCTAGGAGTTCAATGCCACGGCGCAGGGCGACCGCCCGTCTCCTCGTAAAGGCCGCCCCCTTCGGGGTCCCAGCACTGGTTGTCCTCCTCGTCTGGGCTCCCCTGGTAAGCCGTTACCACGTTCGCGCCGCGACCGTCACCGAAGACATTGTCCGACAAGCTCGCCAGTCGCCATCGGATTCGGTGTTGCTGGAACTGAACCAATATCGCCTCCTAAAGCTGGGTCCAGATAGGAAGGAACTGTCGTGGTTCGCGCAGCAACTGCGGAGGGAGAGTGCCGCTATCGCCGGCTATCCCTCGGTAAGCCTCGGCTACCCTCCCGTAAGAATAGGAATTCCTCGTGATCCCCGCGACCTCGAGAAGGCGCTGCCCGCTTGGCAGCCGTTCTTTGTCGTCCCCCGGATTCTCCTGGACGCCTACGACGCCACAGGACGTGATGAATTCCTCGTGACAGCCCGGGACATGATCCTGGCGTGGGGACGGCACGAACGTCGCGCCTTACTCCCGACAGGTTTTCTGTGGAATGACCAGGCGATTGCCGTTCGCATCGGCGTGCTTACGGAATTCTGGCACGTTTACCGGCATCACTCCAGTTATCAACCGGCCGTCGCGAAGGCTGTTTTGGAACAAGTCGACCGGAGCGCGAAGTTGCTCGCCAGGGAAGCACTGTTCACCTTCAACACCGGCCACGGCGTGATGCAGAACTTGGCCTTGTTGCACGTCAGCGTGGCGTTCCCTATGCTTCCCGACGCCCAGCACTACAGGGAGCTGGGGCTCACCAGACTACGCGACCAAATGCCCTTCTATGTTGACCCGGAAGGCGTGGTGCTGGAGCACTCGGCTGAATACCAGGCGTGGGGAGTGCAATCGTTGGCTATGGCGTGCCGTTATCTGAGTCTACTAGACGTGGCGATTCCCGAGGATTGGCGGACCAAGCTTGAGCGAGCCGAGCGGGTGTTCGCCGCTCTGCGGCGTCCCGACGGGACCTTGCCCACCTTTGGCGACACCGACGGCGCAAGCGATAGCCTTGGCCCACTTGTGGCCGTGTTTGACGCCCAGGGCCGTGCTGAGACTTTGCGCCATCCGGCGAGCTGGGTTCCAGAGCAGTCTGTCAACTTATACCCTGTTGCCGGTGACGCAGTCTGGTGGGAGGGGCTGGCAGACTGGCCGAAAGAGAAGAATTTGCGCCAAACGGTCATCCAGTGGTCGTACTTTCCCGGACACGCACACAAGCACGCGGATGAAATGAGCGTTCTGATGTGGGCCAGTGGACAGTCCTGGTGGACGAACGTGGGTTACTGGCCGTACGAAACCGCTGGGCGATCGGAAACAGAATCCTGGTATGGTGGTAACGCGCCCCATCTGGTGGGCGAGAGCGCCACAAGTTCCAGGAGCACCAAGCTGCTGTCATTTACGTGGTCCGACCGCATCGCAGCAGTCGACTTGGAGCGAAGAGGACCGGGGGACTATGCTGCGCGCCGACAGGTGGTGCACATCAAGCCCGATGAGTGGCTCATCGTGGATCACGTCTCCGGCGATGCCACTCTTAAGACGACCACCACGTGGACGACCTCGCCCGATGTGAGTTTGGAAAAGGGCAGAATTCCAGGCTCCTACGTCCTGGCGGCTCGGCGACCGCCGATTCGCCTTCGGACGTTCGTCTTTGGATCTCCACCTCCTACCATCAGGGGATTAGAGGGGAGTCTCTCGCCCTTCGCCGGATGGCACGTAGTGAACGGAACCCCGAGGCCGGCCCCCGCCATCGTCATCGAGCAGCCTGCGCGCGATTCCTGGTCGATTGTAGTCTGGTCGCTAGCGGGGAGGCAGATCAACTCAAGCCATTCTCTCACCGACCCTCAGGTATTGTCCTGGAAGGATCCGGACGACTGGAGCGTTGAGCTCGGCGGGGAATCCGAGGTTCGGCAAGTCACACACGAGCCGCGTCGGATTACCGTTCGTGATGCGAGAAACAGCGTGATCGAGTCATTGGAACTCGCGCCCGCGCCAGACGTGACCGATCTAGTCGCGCAGATTGACGCGGCTTTCGCGAAGGCCCAGAGACAGTACCCCAGATTTGACGACCTTCTGGGCCGCCGCACTAAGGTGACGCTGCTGCTCCTCGTCGTATTTCTCGGCCAAGAACTTTTCTTCTCATTCATCAGACGTAGACTCAACGACTATTATCGGAGCCTTCGCGTCTTCAATCTGATCGGGTGGGTTGGCGTGGGCTGCTGGCTCATGTTCTCGTTCTTGACCGGTTAGTGGGCTTGGCGTTCACGAACGCGCTCACGTACGAACTGCCCTCTGTCCGCCAAGGCCACGGCGGCCTGATAGACGTGGCGCGCGCGCACCAGGACGAGAGACAAGCGTCCCACACGCTCCTCACGCCAAGCCTCGCGTCGCTTCAGCTCGGCCAGCAGTGGGCTCAGATCGTGATCGAGGTGCCGCGAAAAGAGCCGCACGTTGGAGACCTGCACCGTTCCGTCCCGGTCCGTCCAGCGCATCGGATACGTTTCCCGAGTCAGCACTGGAACCGCGAGCCGCGGCTCGAGCTCCTCCGCTACGAAATAGCAGAACGTCATGGTGTTTGCGGGCACTCCCGCGAGCAGAATCTTCCCGTCGTACTCGAGCAGCTTCTCATAGGGGGTGGAGCGACCACACGGGGTTTCCGCCCGCTCGTGGCCGGCGATGATCGCGTCGGTCCGGCTTCCCCAAACAGCGACGGAGTGCGTGGGATGGATGCTGCGCACGACTCCGGGAGCCCGCCGGAATACCTCGGTGATGAGCCCCATCCTCGATACTGTCTGTCGCACGTCGAAGACGGGGTCGCCTCGTGCGTACTCGACGGCGGTGCCCTGGAACGGAATCGTCGGCATCATTAGCGTCCCACCCGCCCCGACGACTTCTTGCAACGCCCGGATGACGTCGACCGGGCCTCCCTGGAATCCGAGAAAGCTGTCGAACGCGCTGTGCACCATCACCACATCACCCGGGACGATGCCCAGCTTCAGCAGCGCGTTCTTTAGATCCACCGGCGTGAAGGCGCGAAACACGCGATGGTAGCTTCTCACGAGGCGCTTCAGCCACCGCTTGATCCGAGACGGCAACACCGCCGAGGCGGCCGCGCGGATTGCGTCGGGAGTCATGGCTTCGCCTGGTGTCGAGTCTTTGGCAAGGCGAAGGCCAACAGATTTCGTCCAGCCGCAATTGCGACGAGCTGCTCTCCGCCCGCCAGAAAAGTCTCGGGAGCGGCGCGGATTACGCCGCCGGTCTCCACAGACCAAAGGGGCCGGCCGGTGCGGGAGTCGAGCGCAAAGAAGGTGCCCTGGTCGCCCCCGAACACGATCCCCCCCTTCGTTGAGAGGACCCCCCCCATGGCGTTGTTGGCCAGTCGCGGCGCTCGGCGATACTCCCAGATCTGCTTTCCACTGAACGCGTCCAGCGCGCGAACCGCCGTATAGAAGGGTCTGCCGCCGACGGGCGCCGGGGGACTCGGGCCTGACGTGAAGTACACCATTCCCTGCTCGAGCACCGGGACGAACATCAGGTTCAGCGCCGGATCGAAGCTGGGCGACCACCAATTGGTCGCGCCCACGCTGCCCGGGTAGAGGACGAACCCTTCGCGATGTCGGGATGAGTCGGATAGAGGCTTGGGACGTCCCTGCGGATCGAGGCTATCGGTCCAGGTCTCGTGCGCAAACGGTGCGGCAGTGAGATACTTCCCGGACACGCGATCCAACACATAGTAGAAGCCGTTGCGATTCGCCCAGAGAACGCGTTTCTCTGTACCCTGCGCTGTTTTTTGATCCGCGAGCACCGGAATCTGGTTCGCGTCCCAGTCGTGATCGTCGGCCGGCGTGAACTGAAAGTGCCAGACGAGCGCTCCGGTGGATCCACGCAGCGCCACGGCCGAGTTGCTATATAGGTTGTCGCCTCTTCGAGCCGCGGCGTCAAAGACGGGCTTCGGGTTACCGACGCCCCAAATGAGCAGGTCGAGGTCCGGATCGTACGACCCCGTCAGCCACGTGGGCGCGCCTCCCTCGCGCCCGGAGTTGCCGGCCCACGTCTCGCCGCCAGGCTCGCCCGGCTTGGGGATCGTCGTGAAGCGCCATCGCTCCGTTCCACTATTCGCATCGTAGGCCGCGATGAAGCCCTGCCCGCCCCGAATCATGTCCGGCGTGGCCACACCAGTCACGACGAGATCGCGATAGGCCAGTGGCGCAGCGCTGATGGCGTACCGCGTCGGGTCCGGAGCGACGGCCACCTCCCACTGCAAGGCGCCGGTCGCCGCGGAGAGCGCGATGAGTCGTGCGTCCACCGTTCCGAAGAACACCTTGTCGTTGAGGATAGCGACACCGCGATTCGCCGCGGCGCCGAATTCGCCCCCGAGGCTCTCGCGCGATACATTGTGCGCGTACGTCCAAATCTCTCGCCCGGTGGTAGCGTCCAACGCCGTGACTCGGCCGGGCGGCTCCGTCACGAACATGATCCCGCGCCGCACAATCGGCGTGACCTCGATGGTCGTGGGCTGGCCGTCGATCTCGTGAATCCATCTGAGGGCGAGCTGGTGCACATTCTCACGGTTGATCTGACGCAGGGCGCTGTGGCGGGAAGACCCGTACGAGCCGGAGTAGGTGAGCCAGTCCTCGGCCGGCTCGCGTGTCGCCGCAAGCTCATCGTATGACACATTCACGCCGAGGGATCGACCGGCACCGCGCCCGTCGGCTCCCGAGCTACTATCGGACGCAGTGAGAGAGCGAAGGAACGCCACGACTTGCCACAACTCTGTCTCGGGCAACGGGTGCGGTCTCATCGCCGTGCTTGGAACGCCGAAGCGAACGACCCTGTATACCGCCCAATCGCTTTCGCCATGCTTGAAGGTTCGACCTCTCAAGGCCGGACCGCCGACGCCGCCGCTGCCGTCTGGCGCGTGACATGCCGCACACTGGCTGCGAAACAGCTGAGCACCCGCCTGAATGTCGGCCGGAGTGGTCTTGACGTTGCGGATCACCGCGTACGGATTGTGGCTCTCGATCAGGGGTCTCAGGTACTGATCGGAGCCTGGCATCATGTAGACCAGCAACGGCTTCAACCCGATGTCCGCGATCTGTCCGGTGAGATACAGCAGGACGACCTGGGCGCGCCACCGGACATGTGCGGAGATCATCATCGCACCCACTACCGCCACCGGCACAGCGACGGCTAACAGACGTCTGCCACGTCCAGTCATACTTGGCCTGCGGGCGTCTCGGATCGAAGAGTGGCAGCACCATCGCGCTTTGGCTTTGGCACCGCCCGTGAACGTCTACTGCGTTCGCGCGCGACAGATTCGGCCACGCGCCGTGCCGCGGCTCCACATCCTGCGACAAACCGGTACAGCGGACCGAAGGCGCGCAACGAGGTGAGTCCAACAAAGTAAAGGCCCGGCACACTGCTTTCGAACCAGTGGCTCAGGATCGGAATCGCCCGGTCTGTCTTGACTTCGGCCCGGAGCGCCGGGTGAATCATCGTCAACTTGTTGATGTCCACCGTGTATCCCGTCGCCAGGAGGACGTGATCAACGCTGAGCTGCGCGCGGTCCGAGAGGGTCGCTGCGATTTTCCCGTCCGCCACCGCTAGCTTCGCCACTGTCTGTCTCTCACGTAATGTGACCTTGCCGATGACTCTGCTCCTCAACCAGTCGGTCGCCCCGGGGGGGTAGATGGCGTTATAGGAGTCCTTCCGTTCTTGGGGAAAACGGTAGAAGAAATAGGGCATATGGTCCCATATCCAATTGTCCCAGCCAGGCGCGATGCTCGCGTCCGGGGCCAGGATCCGTTCAAGCACACTCCGCCTGTTCCAACGATCGGGTCCCAGCCAGTTGATGGGCCGTCGCGATACGACCTGGACCGCGGCGCCAGCTTCGTGGAGCAACGCCGCATACTCGATCGCGCTCTGTCCACCGCCGATCACGACGACGTCCCGTCCCTTGAAGCGGCTGAAATCCCGGTGGTCGGAAGAATGGGAGACAAGTCCTGCCGGGAGGCAGGTGTACTGGTCGGGTCGATTGGCATAGTAGCGGAGTCCCATTGCCATCACGACCGCCTGACTTTCTACGTCGCGCCCATCCTCCAGGGTAATGAGAAACCGATCGTCCTGGCGCTCGATCGATGAGACGTACGTCTCATCGACGTCAGGGACCGCCTGTTGCTGGAACCAGTGGCCGTACTCGATGAACGTCCCGATCGGCAGGGGATAGCATTTCTTGTACTTCGACGCCTTGAAGAACTGTTCGAACCCATGTTCGTTACGCGGATCGGAGAGGTTGGCGGCCCACCAGTGCGATCGTAGCAGCATGCCCTTCGGCATGTGTTCGCGCCACATCTCCAACGTCTTGCCGAAGACGGCGACCCTCAGCCCTCGTCCGAGCAGATGCGCCGCAACTGACAAGCCGTAGGGACCGGCACCCACAACCGCAACGTCATACGCGGGCTTCATGAAGCATCTTTCCTCACGCGGGACACGAGTCTGCTGACGGCGTGGCGCGTGAAATGCGTTGTGGCCTTTACCGCAGGAAGCGGATCCTTCCAGTTGACGTAGTCGTAGGCCATCGGCCTGAGAAACGAGAGCGCGAAATCCAAGAGCAACTGCACCGGAGGAGTGACTCCGGGCCTGCCCCGCTGCCGCAGGGCGGCGATCGTCGTGTCGATGTCCCCCCCCAAATGGCGCATCCAGCTGCCGATCCGATAGCCAGAAACCCGCTCAATGGCCGCGCCGCTCGCCCACTGATACAGGAGATATGGGAAGTCGACGCCGGCTCGCACCGCGACCTCGACTGATGCGGAGAGCCGTGGGTTGATCTCCATCAGGTACGGGACGCCGGCGGCGTCACGGCGAAACTCCACTTCGGAGTAACCTTCGAGATTGATTTCGCGCACGAGCGATTCGGCGTCGCCCCCGATGTCCGCGGGAATGGCGATGCTCTGCCGCAGGACCGAATTCCCGCCCAAGGGCGGACTGGTTCGCTTGGCCCATTGGGCGAAGCGCGCGTACACTTCTCCGTCGGCATACAGGAAACTCACCGCTTCGCGTCTTCCGGTAAGCAGTTGCTGGAGAAGCGCGGGCTCCCCGAAGCGCGTCACCGCCGCGACGGCGCGACGGGCCTCGGCGGGAGTGACAACGAGTTCGGCACCGAGCCGTGCTCCCTCCCGTCCGTTCCACAGCCAGGACTCGCACGGTTTGATCACAGCCGGGAGCCCTATTTCTTTCAGCGCCGCTGGCACGTCCCCGACCTCGCGAACAACGATCTCGCACGGGACATGCAGGCCGAGGCGCCGCGCCACCGCGAGCGTCCGCTCTTTATTGACCGCGATCGCCAGCGCCCGTTCGTCCCCAAGCGCCAGGCAGACGCGTCGCTCGAGCCGCGCGCGATGCAGACGCAGCAGGGCGATCGTGGCGTCGTTTGAGGCAATGAGCACCTGCGCACTCGCGCGCTCCAGCCACGCGTCGAGGGTCGCAACGTAGACGCCCAGCGCTTCCTCAGGTGGGAACACGAAACCCTGCCGACACCAGCGGGACGAAAGCGCTGGCGTGTCGCGGTGCGTCCCCGCGGCGGCGACTTGGAGCTCGCGCCGGCCGAGGGATCGCACCGCCACCAAGGACTGCCGTAGGGCTGCGTTCAGCACCAGCACGTCGAATCGCATCGTCGTGGGAATGCTGCGCAAGAACTGGGCCGGCATCGAGATACAGGTGCGAGATACAGGTGGTGGGATAGTCAGTCCACGGGTGCTTCGACCCCATCATCTGGAGCACGCGCGCCGCAATTTGGTGCAACAGTGGGTGCGGCGCGTGCGACCGTGAAGGCTGCTTGGCTGGTATGAACGTTGCGTTCTGTTTAGGCCCGTGAAAGCCCTTCGGATGCTCAGCTCATTGTTCTACCTCGGCCTGGACGCCGTCGGAATCCCCCGAGCCGCGCGTCTGTCGCGGCGCGCTGGGACAATTCTGTGCTATCACAACGTCGTGCCGGGCGGCGCAGCCGGCGAGAGCGCCACGCCCGATCTCCATATGCCACTCGCGCGCTTCGAGTCCCAGGTGCGCTGGCTGGCGCGGCACTGCGAAATGGTGAGCCTGCGCGAGCTCGTGGAACGCGTCGAGCGTGGAGACCAGCTTCTGAACGTGGCCGCCCTCACCTTCGATGATGGGTACGTCGGCACGCTCCAACACGCCGTGCCGCTCCTGGCCCGCCTCGGTATACCGGCGACAGTATTTGTGATCGCGGAGGCGCCTGGCCGGTGGGATTCGTTTTGGTGGGACCATCCTGACCTATGGTGGGACCATCCTGACCTGCCACCGTCGATAGCACCGACCGGGCTACGCAACATGCCGAAGGAACGCTGGGGTGATGAGCACGCGATCCCGTGTGCGACTCGGCCGCGACGCTGCCCGCCTTTGTCTCAGTGTTTCCAGCCAGCTGACTGGCAGGCGATCGCTGCCGCGGCACGCCAGGGCGTGGACATCGGTGCGCATTCAACCACGCATCGTCGGCTGCCGCGGCTCACAGATGCCGAACTACAGCGGGAAGTTATCATGAGCCGACGGGTCATTGAGCGCGAGACCGGGGTTACGCCTGACTTCTTCTCGTACCCATACGGGATCTGGGACGAGCGCGTGAAGGCGGCCGTCCGCGCCGCCGGTTATCGGGCCGCCGTGACGATCGATCCCGGTCTGAACCGCGCGGGAGCCGACCCCTGGGCGCTCCGCAGAGTTAGCATCCCGGCGAACATCAGCGACGCGGCCTTTCGCGCCTATGCCGTCGGGCTCAACCCTCGCTGGGCCCTGAGGTAGATTCATCAGCGTCGCCCCGGTGTTGTCTGCCGCAACGCTGCGGCCGCGGGCGGCACGAATCTTGAGGCCCCGCCGAGCGGTCGCCTCAGAGAATCTCTCCTTGGAAGGCGGTTTTCAATTGATGTTGACTCGGCAGGGGGCAGCGGCCTCGTGACGACGGGCGGGAACGCAGGGGACGGGGGAGGGGATCGCGCCGCGCCGCCGACAGTAGCGGTGATCGGGTGCGGCGCCATCGCCAGACTGCAGCACGTCCCGGCACTCGTCAAACACCCCGGGGTGCGGGAGCGGCTCGTCCTCGTCGACCAGGACTTGGACCGGGCGCGGGAGCTCGCGTATGCGTTCGGGGTGGCCTCGATCGCCGCGGATTACCGGGATGTCCTCGGAGGGGTTGACGGGGTGGTGATCGCCCTGCCTCATCACCTTCACTATCGCGCTGCCCTCGATTGCCTTCGCGCCGGCGTGCACGTCCTGTGCGAGAAGCCACTGGCGGAGTCCGCAGCGGAGGTGGCTGAGCTCGGTGCGGTTGCCGAGCAGTCGCATGTCACGCTCGCCGTCAACAACACGCGGCGTCTTTTTCCTCCCTCGAGAAAAGTCCAGGAGTTACTGAGCGAGGGCGCGATCGGCGCCGTTCGATTCCTCGGCTACTATGACGGCGCGAAGTACGGTTGGCCCAGCGCGTCCGGTTTCGCATTCGGCCTCCGCGGGACTGGGAAGGGGATCCTGCTCGACGCGGGGGCGCACGTGCTCGACGTCGTGTGCTGGTGGTTGGGCCACAAACCTCACGTTACTGCCTATATGGACGATTCGTTCGGCGGTAGCGAAGCCGTCGCGAAGGTCTCGTTCACGGACGGGGCGGCGCGCGGAGAGGTGCACCTCAGTTGGTTGGCCAAGCTGCGAAACGGCTTCCGGATCGAAGGCGAGGCAGGATCCATCGTCGGGAGCGTCTACGACTGGCACGCCGTCGAGCTCACGTCGCGGTCGGGAAAGCGCAAGCAGATCCCGCTCAATTCACGCGTCCGCACAATCCGCGATGCCGGACGACTGGTCGTAGAGAACTTTATCGGCGTCATCCAGAGCGGCCGACCGCCGCTGGTGTCGGCTCAGGATGTCGCTCCGTCGATCGCCATGATCGAGGAGTGTTACGCCCGGCGCCGTCGTTTCGACATGCCCTGGCACGACGCCTGGGAGCAGATCCGCTATGCCCTCTGATCACCGGGTGCTCATAACCGGGGCCGGGGGATTCATCGGCGGGCGGGTAGCGGAAGTTCTGCACGGCTCCGGGTGCGCTCAAGTGCGCGCCGGCGTGCGAAAGTGGGCCGGTGCCGCGCGGATCGGGCGACTGCCGGTTGAAATCGTGCGTTGTGATTTGGCCGATCCACGCCAAGTGGACGCCGCCTGCAACGGAGTGACGGTGGTCGTGCAATGCGCGAGGGCCACCGGCCCGGGGAGTGAAGCGCAGCTGCGCAACCTCCTCGAAGCCGCTTACCGGCGCGGGGTTACGCGGGTCGTTCACCTGAGCACAGCCGAGGTCTACGGTGCCGTCGCCGGGGACGTCCATGAAGAGCATCCCGTCGGCCCTGGACAAAGCGACTACGCCCGATCAAAGATCGCGGCCGAGCAGGTGTGCGCCGAATACATTGCTCGGGGGCTCCCGCTCGTCGTCCTCCGGCCGACCATCGTGTACGGTCCGTTCAGCGAGGCTTACACGGTCAGAGTCGTCGAGCGACTGCTGTCAGGCCGATGGTCACTGCCCGAGGAGTCTTGCCGCGGGACGTGCAACTTGCTCTATGTCGATGATCTCGTGGCCGCCATTGTTCTCGCCTTGCGCACCGACCAAGCCGTTGCCGAGACGTTCAACGTCAACGGGAGCGAGCGGGTCACGTGGAATCAGTACTTCCGCGCGCTCGGCGAAGCCCTCGGTGCCGGCATTCTGGACCCCAAGGGTGTGCTTGCGGCTCGCGTCAGTGCGTGGCTGTTGCAGCCAGTACGGGCGTCCGCGCACTTCTTGTTGAAACATCAGCAAGATCGCATCATGGCGTTGTACGAGCGCTACCGGCCTGTTCGGCGGCTGCTGCGCAGGGCCGAGAGCCTGATGCGGGAGATGCCGGCCATGGGTGAGTTCGGGTTGTACCGCCGTACGGCCTTCTACGTGACCGAGAAAGCTCAACGGATTCTCGGGTATCAGCCGACCTTCACAATGGCCAGCGGGATCGCCTTGAGCGTTGCGTGGTTGCGACATGAAGGCTACCTACGCGACGGAGGTACACATCTTTCCGCCGCGCATTGAAAAGCACGTCCGGAAGCCGCCCCACGCGGACGAGGACGCGCTCGTCCCTTAGCCTCGGCAGGTCGCCCCGCCGGTGGTGTTGCGCGACCGCAGCATGGGCGCGCTCAAGGCCCGCTCACCCGCTTGTTCTGCCACAACCTAGGCGCCGGCTCCGACTGGACTCGCTCTTGCTACGCGTCGTAGGCCGTGCGTCACGTAACGGCGCTTTCTGAATCCGCGGGGTCACAGCCACACGCCGAGCGTCGGGCCCTGGACCGCTCGCTGCTGCGCGGCGTCGCCTGGACCGCGACGGCAAAGTGGGCCAGTCAGGCGCTCAGCTGGGTATCCTGGCTGATCGTCGCCCGTTTGCTCACCCCCGAGGACTACGGCCTCGTGGGGATGGCCGCGATCTACCTCGGGCTGATAACGCTGCTCTCCGAATTTGGCCTGGGTACAGCGGTGCTGGCGGTCCGCGAGCTCAGCGTCGAGCAGATCAACCAGCTCAACAGCTTGGCGGTGGTCCTCGGGCTAGCCAGCCTGCTCGCATCCTGCGTCGTGGCGATTCCGTTGGGACGGTTCTTTCACGCTCCACACCTGCCGCTCGTCGTCGTGGCCATGAGCGCAACCTTTGTCATCACTTCGTTCAAGACCATACCCCTGGCGTTGCTGCAGCGGGACCTGCGCTTCAAGGCGCTCGCGCTCATTGACGTGAGCCAGACGCTGGTACTTGCCACCAGCATGATCGGACTTGCCGTGGCAGGGTTTCGGTACTGGACGCTCGTGTGCGGCGCGGTGCTGGGTGCGGTGGTGTCGACGGGAGCGGTCCTCAGCCTGAAGCACCAATCGTTCGCGTGGCCGCGGCCGAAATCCCTGACGCACGCCATATCGCTGAGTTCCAACGTCCTCATCGCCCGGCTTTGCTGGTACGCTTCGGCGAACGCAGACTTTCTGATGGCCGGGCGGATTTTGGGAAAGGCTGCCCTCGGCCTCTACAACGTCGGCTGGACCCTGGCCAGCGTCCCGGTGGACAAAGTCGCGACGCTGGTCGGACAGGTCACGCCCGCCTTCTTCTCCGCCGTGCAGACGGACCGTGCAGCGATCCGGCGGTACCTCCTTGGGATTACGGAAGGCATCGCGCTGATCACGTTTCCCATCAGCCTCGGGCTCGCCCTGGTGGCCCGGGATTTCGTTCTGGTGGTCCTCGGCTCCAAGTGGCAGGCCAGTATCGCCCCGCTGCAGCTCCTTGCCGCCTCTGCGGCGTTTCGCTCGATCACCCCGCTCTTGGCTCAGGTGCTCCAGATCATCAGAGACGCCAGGTTCGAAATGTGGAGAACGGTCGCCGCTGCCGTGGTCATGCCCACCAGCTTCTACCTCGGCGGGCAGCGCTGGGGGACGGTCGGCCTCGCGATGGCGTGGGTGCTGGTGGATCCCGTCGTCGCCTTTCCTCTGTACCGGCGCGTGTTTTCGAAGATCGAGCTGCCCTTCAGGGCGTATTTCGGGGCGCTCTGGCCCGCTCTCAGCGGGACGGCCTTGATGGCTGCGGTCGTGCTCGCGGTCGGGGCATTCTCCGGCAGCGAGCAGTCCCCGGGCCTACGGTTGGTGGCGCAAGTCGGAGCGGGAGCGATCAGTTATGGGCTCGCCTGTCTGGTACTGCACCGCGGGCGGTTTAAAGCATTCCGCGAGCTCGTCATGGCTGCCCGCCAAAGATCTGAGGGACCCCTGTGAGTACCCGCGCTACCGAGGCGCCGGGTGACGCCCGCCGGCTGCTCGTAATCACGTACTACTTCGGCCCCAATGGTTCTGTCGGAGGTCTTCGCTGGGCGGGCATCACAAAGTACCTGGCCCGGCTGGGGTGGAAGGTCTTCGTGATCACCGCCGCGCCACCTGCCGGGAATAGCACGTCGAGTGACACACATGTGGAGTGGTGTCCGCGCCTCTGGACGTTCCTCGACGGTTGCCGGCTGCTCCGCCGGTTCGCCTTTGGGCGGTCGGTCGGGTCGTTCGCGAATGGATCGCGTGTTGCGCCTGCGGCGGAGGTCCCGGGTCTGCTCCGCCAGGTGCGTCGGGAGATGGCGGCGTTGTTGGCCTTTCCCGACGAGAGCCGCGGTTGGGTGTTCCGGGCCGCGCTGCGCGCGCGCGCGGCGATCCGGCGGTTCCAGCCTCAGGTGGTTGTAAGTAGCGGCCCGCCGCACGCCGCCCATCTCGTGGCGGGGATGGCTACCATCGGAAGCGCGGCACGCTGGTGGATCGACCTACGCGATCCATGGGCGGGACCGCATACGAAGGCCTGGGACGCGGACCCGAGAGTCGCGTCCAAGATCTCTCGGGCGCTCTCCCGGCCGTTGGAACGCGTCAGCTTCGGAACGGCGCACGGGGTCATTGTGAACACGCACCAGCTCGCCCAGGCGCTCGCGCCGAGGTACCCGGCCGTGCCCGTCGCGTGGGTTCCCAATGGCGTCGATCCGGAATGCCTGCCGCCACTCGCGCGCTCGCGCTATCCGGGGTTGGGCCTCGCGTACGCTGGCACGCTGTACGGAAGCCGCGATCTCGGGCCCGTGGTGCGGGCGCTGCGGACATTCCTTGAGCGTCACCCGGAAGCGGCCCGCGCCGGCTCCAAGCTACGAGTTGCCGGTCTGGCCGAGCTTCGCCATGCTCGGGCTTTCAACGACGCAGTTGCCGCAGCAGGGATGGAGCCGTACGTAGAGCTGCTGGGCCCGCTACCCCGCGCCGAGGCGCTGGATGTGGTGTGCCGTTCGCGCCTGGCGGTGGTTCTGGCGCAGGAGCAAGAGCTGCAGATCCCCGCCAAGCTCTATGAATCGGTCGCGATGGGTGTCCCCACGTTGGTCGTGGCGCCGGTAGACAGTGCCGCCGGGCTGGAGGGAAACCGGGTCGGGGCTGTCGTTCGCGATTCAGACGACGTCGAGGGAATTGCCAGCCTCCTCGAGCAGCTCTGGCAGGACGGGTCAGGATGGCGATCCCCCTGCCATGTGCCGATCACGTACGAAGCACTCGCGCCCGCCGTAGACAGGCTCCTCCGGGACGGCTTCGTGCCGGACGACGCAGACTATCGGTGAGCTCGAGCACGGGACGATACGTCGCCGCGTTCAAGCCAACTCGTACAACTGCTTTCATCCTCATCCGGTGTGCAGCGGCCCGGCCTTGTCTTCATGAGGACGAACACGTTGAAGGTCGGCCCGGTGACCGGCGCTGACTGAGCCGTGGGCGATGCCGACCGGGCTCGGCGGCCTGACGCCGACCATAGGTAGCTCGAGCGGGCGGCCGGTGTAAATGCCGCTAGCGGTCAGGGGGCCACAGAAGTCCTCAGCATTCTGCACCACGTAATGGTCACCCCTCTTCAGGATCCCCGAGACATCTACGCTGACAGCACTCTGCTGCGCCCAGTTGTAGACGATGATGTTGGCCCGACCTGGCTCATAGTCGTTTGGGCGCACGACGATCTTGACCCCTGTGGGGGAGGCGTAGAACTCCCGGCCCGGATCGAAGAGGAACGCGGCGCTGAGCGCGGGCGTACCGCAGCACGCACCCGGCCCGACCGCATCTCGCGGGGAGCAGGCGGCAACCAACAGGAAGAAGGTGAACGCGACGCGCACCGAGCCGGACTCGATGCGGGGCGGCGTCGAGGCTCTAAGAGACGGCATAGCGCCGAAGCCTGAAGCAAGTTCCGCACCTGTTCGGTGCATCGCTCCCGACGCTCGGATCCCCGTGTACGACCGTGTGTTAAGCCGCGACTTGCCACCGTCCTCGACGTGCAGATTGACGCCAGAGCCGCTTCTGCCTGTTCCCCGGCCGCAACAGGGTGTCGCGAGTGGGGCAGCTATTTCGCGGGCAGCCCGACCATGCCTCGTCAGGCGGAGCTCACGTCTAGGATCTGCGCCTGGCGAAGCCAGGCTTCCGTGAGTCTCATGCCCTCGTCGTACGACACGGGTGCCGTGTAGCCGAGTAGCCGGCGGGCCTTCTCGCTGGAGTGGGCGACCATGCGCTTCTGCCCGGCGATGAACGGGTGATCTGCGCGGAATCGGCGCTCCAGCGATCCGTTGTGCCGCACGGGCTCCGAGCGGCGCAGCCGCGCGCGGACTGCCTGCTTGGCTGGCTCGGGAAGCCACTGAAACCAGCGCCTAACCAGGGGGATGCACGCCAGCGACCGCTGGACCTCGCCGTCGGCGAGCGCGCGCAGTGAGTCGCGCCACAAGCGTTCCCGCGCTGGAGGCACGAGCTCCGCCGCGGCGACGCGCGGAACATCGGCGCCCGCCAGGGCTGCATGGTCGGTGATGCACCGCTCCCACGAAACCGGCTCCGGGTCGGTCACGTGGAACACCTGGCCTGGCGCCTCCGGCCTCCACAGTGCCAAGAAGATCGCCTCGACCAAGTTGTCCACGTAGACGAGGTTGCACGGATTCCGGCCGCCGTCGACAAGCGCGACGTCGTGGCTGCGAATCGTGTTGACCATCCCCACCGTGAACGACGCGAACGGTCCGTAGACGTTGGGTGGTCTGAGGATCACGACGTCGAGACCGCGGCGCCTGCGGTACCGCAGGACGCGGCGCTCCTGCTCCAGTTTGGTATGGCCGTACGGCAGGTCGGGTCGCGTGGCCGCGGCCTCCGACACGCTGTGGGGCGGCGGCTGACTGCCGTAGACGGCGACGCTGCTGATATGCACGAAGCGGGAGACGCGGTGCATGACGGCGGCGCGTAGGACGTTCTCGAGCCCGCGCCGCATCACCGCGTGGTCGCCGCGCGCCAGATGAACCACGGCGTCGCATCCATCCATCGCGCGATCTACGGACGCGCGGTCGCACAGGTCGCCGCTGGCGAAATCGAGCGGGAACCGTGTGATTCGCCAGGCGGACCCCGTGGCATGGACAAACGGACGGGGCTCGAATGCACCCGTCAGTGCCATCACCTCACACAGGCGCCCGCCGATGAGCCCGGTCGCACCGGTCACCAGCACGCGACGAGGACGCTCGGGGCTCACGAAGCGCTCGCGAGCGCCGGCGGCCGCGGAGCGGCCGTATCGGGTGGTGGGTAGGGCCCGGCGTGCGCCAGGCGCTCGAGCGTTGCCTCGCACCAGGGTTCCTCGAGGGTCGTGGCGATCGCGTAGCAACGCTCCGTCAGCACCACGGATCTGGTGGCCTGCTCGCCGTCGACCCGGGGAGCCGCGCCGGTCCGAATGGCGTTGACGAAGTCGTGCAGCTGGAGCTGGAAGCAGTCGGGCTCCGCGCTCGCCGGGGTCAGCGCGGCTGCGGTGATCTCGTGCCGCAACGGGGAGCCAGACGGCAGGAACGTCACCGAGCGGGTTTGGCTGCCGCGCACGTCGAGCGTGCCGCGCTCTCCCACGATCTGGACGCGATTCGGGAGCTGGTGGGTCTTCGAGAGCACCACGCGGCCTCGCAGCGGGCGACCGTCCACGGTTGCCGCGAAGCAGGTCCGGCAGTTCGCCTCGATGCCCCCCCGGCAGTCGTCGGCGTGGCTCGTGACGTCGACGTCCCCGAAGAGGTAGATCATCTGATCGAGAACGTGGCTGCCGCTCACGACTAGGACCCCGCCGCCGCACGTGGACCGCGCCAGGTTATAGCCGGAGAGGGGCGACCATCCTCCCGGTGAGCCGAACTCATAGTCAAACGACTGTAGCTCCCCGAGAAACCGGGACTCGAGAAGCTGCTTCGTGAGCTCGGTACTCGGAAAGAACCGCGCGACGAAGCCCACGGCCAGGACGGAGGCTGTGGAACGGGCCGCCTGGCAGAGCTGCTCGCATTCTTGCCGCGTAAGGGCGAGCGGCTTCTCGCACAGGACGTGGATGCCCCGGGAAAGCAACTCCACTCCGACCGGCGCGTGCAGGTGATTGGGGAGGGCCAGGATCACTGCGTCGACACGTCCCACGACGTCGCGATAGTCCCGAAACGCGATCGGGCCGAGGCGATAGCGACGCCGAAGGTACTGCAGGCGCGAGGCGTCCAGATCACTGATGGCGGCCAGCTCCACCTGGGGAGAGGACAGCACGGCCGGTAGATGGGCGACTTGGGCAATGGCGCCGCAGCCGATGAGGCCGATGCGAACGATCCCCGGCCCCGCGGCGGTCCCGGCTCGGGCTCCTGCGCCGGAGGTGGCTACGTCGGCGCGAATGTCTGAGATGATCGTCAGGCTCCCACCTTGGGTCGCGTCCTCAAGCCCTGGGGTCTGCGGGCACGGTGCCAGCGCGGCTTGTGACGCGGCGGCAGGGATGTCGGGTAGACTGTAGGCGCTGCGCCACAAGTGACGCACCACCGCCTGCCATCGCGCTTGCTGACCGTGCCCCGGTTCCCTGCCGTCCGGCACTTTACGAGTGACCCGTGGGCGCCGTGGCCGGCACGCGCCGCTCCCACACTAACCTCCGACGGTAGGCGCTTCAGCCACCGCTTCGTCCTAGGCCGCAGCAGCCGCACGGTTTGCCTCACTTAATTGCGCGCACCCGAAAAATATGCTCCGCGGCAAGCCAATTGAGTGCATGGCTTCGAACGAACTTGTCACCGGCTCGAGAGAGGAGCTCCCGTCCCAACAATCGCTCAATGCTGCGCCGGAAGACGGTTTGTTTCATGGACAGAAGCTGCGCAAAAAGGCCGAACGGGCTGCTGAGCCATCCCCAGCCATGGCAGATCCACTCCTCTGGTTCGAAGTTGCAGGCACTCAGAAGCGGCAGCCACGTGCTGCGGTAGAACCTGCGGTAACGGCTAAGGTGAACAGTTCCATCAGGCGTCTCAGGTGACGGGGCCGGTCTCCCGCGAAACCGGTACTTCAACAGGTGGTAGGTGGGCCGCAACAGAGCACCCCCCCTCCGGAGCACGCGATCCAGGCGCAGGAGAGGGGACCTCCCGTTGGAAATTGCAATCACCGCTCTCCCTCCGGGTTTGAGTACCCTCCGTATTTCGCGCAGTGCCTGCTCGTCGGACTCCAGGTATTCTATGACCCCAAGCGACACCACTACGTCGAACGTGTTATCCGGAAACGGGATGTGTTCGACGTCCCCGACCCCGAATTGGTCCGATCCGCAGAGCTCTCGCGCTTTGCGGATCATCGGCTCAGCGAAATCGATGCCCCAGACTGCGTACCCGCGTTCCATGAGTTTCCCAGCCATCACGCCCGGGCCGCAGCCGGCGTCGAGGATCTTCGAGCATGGTGGGATCGCGGCCTCCACCATGTCCAGCGCAAACCGCTGCCGCGAGACGAGATGCTGCCTGCTCAACGGCGGCTCCGGATCGGCGTAGTACGCCGCCCACTCCGTCGCCCGCGCGCTGAAGTTGTTCTTCACATCGTGTTTCCAGCTCGTCATAGCACGATTCCTCTCGGCCTAACCATCACATCCCATCGGCACGTGCGGAGGAGTGGCGGGGCGCCGTATCAGGAACTGGCGGGAGCGGATCCGGGCATGGGGCGGTCGACATCGAGGATCCGTGCCTCGCGCAGGCAGGCTTCGGTGAGTCCCATCCCTTCCGGGTACGTGCCAGTGCAGGAACGGTGCCAGACACCTGTTGGGTCTCGACGTCCCAAGCGCGCTGTGGCGGCGGCGCAGCACTTGCACAGGTGAGCACGCGTCTTGCGAACCCCTCGGTGCTGTGGATTGACGACGCCAGCGAGCCTAAGGTGACGCGTTCGGGATCGATCGGGGCCTCAGGGACCGCACGGACCACGGAGCCACACACCCGTCCCATGAAGGTGGTCCATATCGCCGCCCCGGGGCCGTTCGGGGTGGGTGGGGCGGAAAGCGTCCTTCTCGGGCTCGCCCTCGGGCTCCATCGGAGGGGAGCGGATGTGAGTGTGGCGGCGGTCGTTAACTCGAACCCCGACGAGCATTCGGTCCTTCGGACCCTGAGGGAAGAAGGGGTGCCGGTGTCTCCCATCCTCGTCCCCCGACGCGGATACTTGCAGGAGCGACGGGAAGTCCGTCGCCTCCTGCAGATGAGCCGACCGGAGATCGTCCACACCCATGGGTATCGAACCGATCTGTTGGATTCCGGCATCGCGCGCAGGCTAGGCATCCCCACGGTGACGACGGTCCATGGCTCGAGCCAGATGAGCTGGCGAACGGCGGTCTACGAAGCGCTGCAGTTTCGGCTGCTTCGCAGGTTTCAGGCCGTTGTATGCGTGTCGCGTCCCCTAGTCGCCGCCGTCCGCCGGGCGCGGGTTCCCCCGGAGCGGATACGCCTGGTACCCAACGCCTGGGACGGGCGTTTTCGTCCCCAGCCCCGCGTCGAGGCCCGAAACGCCCTCGGTCTTCCCCTCGATGCGTTCGTCGTGGGTTGGGTAGGGCGGCTCATCCCCGTCAAGGGATGCGACGTCTTCCTCCGGGCCGTGAACGAACTCCGCGACCTCCCGGTACATGCGTCCATCATCGGAGGCGGTCCCGAGCAGGAGAGGCTCAACAGTATGATCGGCGAACCGGGCATGCGTGCACGGGTGCACTTCCACGGATACAGGGATGCCGGCGCCACGTTCTTTCCGGCCTTCGACGTATGGGTTCTGAGCTCCCGCTCGGAGGGAACGCCCATGGTGCTCTTCGAGGCCATGGCGGCCGGCGTCCCGATCGTGGCGACCGACGTGGGGGGTGTGAGTGACATCGTCTCCGAGGCTGAGGCGTGTCTCGTGCCTCCGGAAGACCCGGTAGCCCTGGCGGCGTGCCTCCGGGATATCCACTCGGGACGGCTCCGCACCCGAGAGCGTGTAGAGGCTGCCAGAAGACGTCTAGCGAAACATTTTGGCACGGAGCAATGGATCGAACGCTATGTCGAGGTCTATCGAAGCCTCCTCCGGGACAATGTCCCGGTTGGCTGCCGATGACCGACGGAGCGGCGCCCGGAGTGGCGGTTGACGCCACCCAGGGCGCGGCAGCAGGCTCCAGGCCCTAATCAGGAATCGTCAGATATCTTATGGTCGCCAGAGTGTCACGTCATCGATCCAGAGATGCTCGGTCGTGGGGCCCTGGGACATGTAGTCGTCGAACCGGATTTCATTGAGCCGCAAGTCCGTGGTGGTGCGCCAGCGCATGTTCTGCACGTCAATCTGCTTGACGCCGTTGATCCACAGGGTCTGGCTGCCGTCGGATAGGCCCGGGGTGTTCAGCTTGATATGGAACACGACCTCCTGCCACTGCCCGCTCACGAGCGGGATCTTGGGTGAGGTCTGGTAGAAGCGATTCCCATAGCAACA
>Ga0209376_1000727_pt1 | contig 35339 bp, 29 predicted proteins | sample GraSoiAngelo_134_FD_185891 | JGI IMG/M metagenome (GOLD analysis project Ga0209376, IMG submission 185891) | Grasslands soil microbial communities from the Angelo Coastal Reserve, California, USA - 14_0929_05_30cm (SPAdes) (version 2) | ecosystem: Environmental > Terrestrial > Soil > Grasslands ...
GCGCCGGGCTCGACGGGGTGATCGCCAAGCACGAGTCCAGCATCTACGCGCCGGGCAAGCGCGTGATGCTCAAGGTCAAGCACGTGCGCGCTGCCGACTGCGTCGTCGGCGGCTTCCGCTGGCACAGGCAGGGCCAGGGCGAGCTGGTCGGCTCGTTGCTCCTCGGGCTCTACGACTCCGAGGGGGCGCTCCACCACGTGGGCGTGACCTCGTCGTTCACGATGGCGGAGAGACGGCGGCTCGCGCAGGAGCTCGGACCGCTGCGCGCGAACGCCCTCGTGTCGCACCCGTGGCGGGAGTGGGCCGGCGCCCTCGAGGGAGGCACCCGGATGCCGGGCGCTTCCAGCCGCTGGAGCCAGGGCAAGGACCTCTCCTGGGAGCCGCTCCGGATCGAGCGCGTCTGCGAGGTGAAGTACGACCACCTGCAGGGCACCCGCTTCCGGCATGCGGCCGTCTTCATGCGCTGGCGTCCCGACAAGCGGCCGGCGGACTGCCGTTACGATCAGCTCGAGGTCACTCCTCCCGCCGAGCTCGCCGAGATCTTCGGACGGACGTCGAAGTGAAGTCGCCGTCCCCGCGGCGCGGGACTGTGGGCGGGTCGTCGGGATCGAGCGGCTCCTGGGCCGGGCGCAGGCCCTCGGGCACGTGCTCGAGGTTGACGCGGACGCGCGTCCAGGTCGAGGAGCGCCCGCGCATCGCGTCGACCAGGACGTCGGCGGGCCGGAGGTGGGCGGCGGCCTCGGGGTGCCGCACCTTCCAGCGCTCGAGTCCCGCCAGGGCGTCCGCCTTCCTCGCCGCGCGGCCGATCTCGATCAGCGGCTTGCTCGGGACCCGCCGGCCACCCCCCGCCTGCCCGTGCCTTCTTCGCGACGGCTGGACGCGCGGCGGTTCGCCCGGCTGCTTGGCGTAGTGGGGCGGCCACGGCGCGTCGCCGAGGCCTTCGGCTTCCTGCCTCGCCGAGAGCTCCAGCAGCGGTTCCAGCGATCCCGGATGCGCGTCGTCGATCTGCGCGTGGCGGTCCCCGATCGCGGCGAAACGGCCAGGCATGGTCCGCAGGGTGAAGTCCTCCGGCCGGCATTCGTCCAGCTCGTCCCAGGTGAGCGGCGCCGAGACCCGGGCGTCGGGCCTGGGACGCACCGAGTAGGCGCTCGCCACCGTGCGGTCCTTGGCGTTCTGGTTGTAGTCGAGGAAGACGCCGTGCCGCTCCTCCTTCCACCACTTGCTGGTCGCCAGGCGGGGAGCCCGCCGCTCGACCTCGCGGGCGAGCGCAAGCGCGGCGCGCCTCACTTGCGGGAACGACCAGCGGGGGTGGAGCCGCACGTTGACGTGGATGCCCCGCGAGCCCGAGGTCTTCGGCCAGCCCACGAGGCCGAAGTCGGCCAGCGCTCCTCTGACCACCCGGGCCACCGCCTGGAGCTGCGGCCACTCGATGCCCGGGACCGGATCGAGGTCGACCCGCAGCTCGTCGGGATGCTCGAGGTCTGCCGCGCGTACGGGATGCGGATGCAGCTCCAGGCACCCGAGGTTCGCCATCCAGGCGAGTGTCGCCGCGTCGCGCGGCACCACCTCCTCGGCGCTCCGGCCGGACGGGAAGCGAAGGGCGACGACCTCGATCCAGGCCGGCCGGGAGGCGGGCGCGCGCTTCTGGTAGAAGAACTCGCCGTGGATCCCGTCGGCATAGCGGACGAGCACGTTCGGCCGGTCACCCGCCCCCCGCAATGCGCCCTCGGCTACGGCAAGGTAGTAGCGGACGACGTCCAGCTTGGTGATCCCGGCTTCCGGGAAGTAGACCTTGCTCGGGTTCGAGATCGCGACCTGGCGGCCGGCGACGTCGATCGATACCCGCTCGGCTCTGCTCGTCGCCACCACCCGAGGATAACGCCTGGCGGCCGATGCATGCACGTGTGCCGGGCCGCGGCCGGCGCGGCTACTGCTGTGCGAACTTGACACCTTCACCGATGCGCAGGAGGGCGTGCATGACGCGGCTCTTGTGCTCGGGGGCCACGTTCATTCCGGGAACGTCGCCGAAGCGCATGAGGCCTTCAGTCTTCGCGCCGAGCGCGCTCTCGTAGAGCTTGACGGCCTTCTCGGCGGTTCCGTTGAAGATGAGATACGGGTTGAGCTTCTTGATCGGTATGGATTCCTCCTGCTCACGTTCGCATCGGAAGGACGCAGCGGAGCCGCTCGTCGCGCAACCAAAGCCCAGCCCAGAGGAACGTCGCGACGTAGATCGGGAAGAGCGTGGCTGAAGAGCGGGTTTCCGACCCGCACGTGGGTTGCGACGGCTCCGCCCAGGTAGCCAGTCCACAACACGGCCCCGAGGACCGAGGTGCGCGGGACGAGGTAGACGACGAGACACGCAAGCTGGAGTACCCCGAGCCCGAAGACGACGCTCGCCGGGTAGCCGAGCTGAGTGGTCGCTTCCAACGCAGGGGGCAGCTCCAGCACCTTGACGGTGGCGTCCACGAGCAGGAACAGAACGGCGAAGCCGCTCATGACCCGCCCGGCCCAGAGTGTTTTCCTGGAGGTCATGGTTACCTCCGTCGAATGGATTCGAGGTTTAGACCCCCGCGGCCGGCCTACGTCGGTGGATAGTAAATGCCGCCGGCCCTTCCTCCTCGCTCGCCAGTTGAAGCACATCGGGACGGACGTGGCCTTCATCGACAGCTTCGCTCGGCGCATGACGCCTGGGCGAGACCGAGTCCTCCATCATCGGCTCGCCGCCCGAATTAGGTCGAACTCTGCCGACGACGCCGAGACGCGTGAGCCTCACCTCGGGCGAGCGCGGATGAGCCTCGCGCTCATGGGGGGCCGTCGAGCAGGAAGCGCTTCCAGCTGATCGCCGGTATCCCCAGCCTGGCGGCGGCCGGCACCCTGGAAGGGTCGCAGAGTAAGAGAGGCTGGTACCGTCGGAAGCGTCTGGTGAACTCGAGCAGTCCGCGGACGTCGGCGACGCCGAAAGGACCTGTCTTCACCTCGATCGCCCACGCGCCTCGGCTCCCGTCGATGACCCCGTCGACCTCCATCGGCTCCTCGCGCCAGTACGCCACGCGGTAGCCGGAGTTCCATGCAAACGCGAGGCAGGCGTTCTCCACCCAGGCGCCGAATCGCTCCGGTTCGCGCGCCGCATCCGGGATGCCTCGCGGATCGACCGCGGCGATGAGCGCATTGCTTAGCGTCACGAGCTTGGGTGGCGCAGCGCGCCGCAGCACGGGCCGGCTCGCGTGCTTCTCGAGCGGGGCCACGACATACGCCTCCTCGAGCAGGTGAAGGTAGTGCGCGATGGTCTCGAGCGCGCCGCGATCCTGGAGCTGTCCCTGCAGCTTCTGGAGTGACACGATCTGCGCCGGCGATGCCGCGGCGACGGCGAAGACCTGCCGCAGTAGCGCCGGCCGACGTACAGCGGCCAGCGCCAGGATGTCGCGGCCGATGGCCGGTTCGACGATGGCGTCGCGCACGTACGCTGTCCAGCGTGGCATGTCGTTCCGGAGCTCCATCGCGCCCGGGTAGGCGCCCATCCGGACCACCAGCTCCGCGGCGTCGTCGGGCGCGAGGCCGAAGGTCTCCGCGAGGGCGGAGGCAGACCAGTGTGCGAGCGTCAGGCGCTCGAACCGTCCGGCCAGGCTCTCCTTCGACCCGCTCGCGAGCCGGAGGGCCGAGGAGCCCGTGGCCACCACGTGGACGGGCAGGCGCCTTCGTCGGAGTCGGTCCCATTCGGCCTTCAGGCGCGCGGCCCAATCGGCCAGATGCTGGACCTCGTCGATCAGCACGACGTTCGTTCGGCCTCGCGACGCGGCCGTCTCTTCGGCGCGGTTCCAGAGCCGCTCCCAGAAGCCGGGAAGCGCCGCCTCGGAGCCGTCGGCAGCAACGTAGATGGCCCCCTCGCCCAGCTCGGCGGCCAGCTCGAGGAGAAGCGTGGTCTTCCCCACCTGACGTGGCCCGGTGACGAGCTGGATGCGCCCGGGCGAGGGCTCGGCCAGCCGGCGGCGGAGTGCCTCCCGACACCCGGTGTAGCCGAGATGCGTCAGATCACCCGGCATGATCGAATAATTATTCGACTGTGTTCGGAACGTCAAACCGAGCTGGCGCGCCGGGTGTGACTCGTCAGGGATTGGCGTCGATCCCGACCAGGCCCGCACGCCCGAGCCGCGATTCTACGTGCCGACGAAAGCTGGACGTCGCCGGTTGACCCCGGTCGCCCGCTCTTCATAGGGGGCCCTGATTCGTCGGGGCCTTCCTTTTGGGCGTCTACGGCTGCAGAGGGGCCCGCAGCATTGTGGAGTCAGCGCCGCGACCACGGCACGCGCGCTGGAACGGAGTGCACCGCGCTCAGCTGCGGCACAGACGGCGCGGGTAGCAGTTGTAGACGTCGCTCCCGAAGGCGACCAGCCCCGACTGCCCGGTATACCCGAGATGGCTGAGCCGGAAGAGATCTTCGATGCTGCGCAAGAGCGAATAGTGATTGTACGGCGTGTCGTTCACCGAGCCGGGGCGGATGAACTTGGAGATCAGGACCGCCCCGACGCGGCCGCCCCCGGTGCTCCAGAGACGCGCAAGCCAAAGGAGAGATCTCATCTCAGCTCCCGAAGGTCGCTCGGATCACCGCGGGGAGCTCGGCCGGTGAGCCTGCACGCTCAGCCTCACCGCGTCGGCCACCTGCGCGACGGCGTCGTCGAGCGCCTGCCCCATCGCCTTGGCCATCGACGCGGGGTCCGCGCTCTCGATGCCGGCCCGCGCGTCGAAGGTCCGTACGAAGAGGCGCCCGCGCACCGGATCCTCCAACGCGACGGCGAGGGCGACGTTGGCCGCGTGTACCGGCGCCAGCACGTCGTCGAATGCCAGCACGTCGACGCGGAGCGCGACCGCCCGGAGGTCATTCGCCAGCCGTAGCCCCGGCGTCGCGCGGAGGCGTGTCCTGAGCGCGCGTTCCACGTAGTGGGCAGGTAGGTCGATCCACCGTCGCTGCTCGTAGAGGCCGTACTCGACCTCGGAGATGCGCCACACGATGCGCTCACGCAGGAAGGGTTCGCTCCGAACCCCACGGAGGCGAATCGCGATCCTGCCGGCGGCCGGAGGGTCGACCTCGTCCTCGGCGGTCGCATCGAGGGTCGCCGAGCCCGGCCGGAAGAAGCGCGGTGAATCCGGGGTGCGAAGGAGGCAACCTCCCAGCGCCACGAGCCCCGCCAGGAGCCACGTGCGGCGCCTCATCGGCTTCTCGCGGGCGTCGCCCCATCGCCGTGTGGACCCCGCAGGAGAACACTCGGATCGCGCTCGAGGGAATCCGCCAGGGTGCGCACCGACTCGAGCGCCTCTCGCAGCGCCACCAGGCTCGCCTGAAGCTCCTCTTGCGCGTCGCTCACGCCGGCGGCCGCCTGCCCGACGGACGCCGCCGTGTCCCGAAACGACGCCGTCGTGGCGCCGAGCTTCGCTTCGTCGAGCGCCCCGTCGACACGCGTCGCCGCCGCGCGAAGCTCCCGCAACGCCTGGTTGAAGGACCCGTCCTCGGCGCCCAGGTCGGCCACGAGGCGATCGATCGACCCGAGGGTCTTCTTCACGTCCGCCAGCGTGTCCTTTGCGCGGTCTGCCAGCACCGGCAGCTGGTTCAGGATCTCGATGGCTGCCTCCTCCGCGTTCTTCAAGGTCGACCGCGCCGAGGGCACGTAGTTCCACGGCGGCTCGAACGGCAGCTTGGGGGGCGGATAGCGCTCGGGATCGAAGAAGTCCGTCTGGATGAAGCGGACCCCGGTGATACCGGCCGAGGCGAGCTGGACACGCAGGTTGGGAGGGATGAACTCCTCGCCGGACTTGGGCGCGCGGGTCCGGAGCCCCAGGCGGACGAGCGCGTCGACGTACATGTCGGCGCTCACCTGGACGTGACGGTGATCGGGCGCGATCGTGATGTCGGTGACGGTGCCGACGGTCACGCCGCGGAACTTGACCGGGGAGCCCACGTCGAGCCCCTGTACCGACTCGTCGAAGTAGCTGATCGCCGGGAACGACTCGCGCCGGAACCCTCGGGCACCGAGCCAGAAGAGGGCGCCCAGCATCGCGCCGACGGCGAGCAGGACGAACAGCCCGAGCTTCCAGTGGCTGGTGGCGGTGGTCGCCATCTCACGCGGCCCGTGGCCGAGGATTGAAGAAGGCGCGGACCTGTGGATCGGGGCTTCCGTCGCGGAGGGCCGCGGGCTCTCCCCGCGCGATGATGCCGCGCGTCCGGCCGTCCAGCATGATGCAGTGCCTGGCAATCGCGAAGATGCTCCGCAGCTCGTGCGTGACGACGACCGTCGTCATGCCGAGGCTGGCATTCAGGGTGGCGATGAGGTCGTCGAGCTCCGCGGAGGTGACCGGATCGAGGCCGGCCGATGGCTCGTCGAGGAACAGCAGCGACGGGTCGAGCGCCAGCGCGCGCGCGATCCCGGCGCGTTTCTTCATGCCGCCCGAGATCTCCGCCGGGAGGTGGTTCTCGAAGCCCTCGAGTCCAACCAGGCGGAGCTTCGACCGGACGATCGTGTCGATCGCGTTGCGGTCGAGCTTCGTCCACTTCGCCAGCGCGAGCTCGACGTTCTCCGCGAGGGTCATCGAGCCGAAGAGCGCCCCCGACTGGAAGAGGACGCCGTAGCTCGGGGGTCCCTCGCGCGGAGGGGGTGCGCCCGCGATGCGGATCGTGCCGTGCAGGGTCGCCTCGAGGCCGATCAGCGCGCGGAGCAAGGTCGACTTCCCGCTCCCGCTCCCGCCCAGGATGGCGAACACGTCGCCGCGAGGCACCGCGAAGTCGAGGTTCTCGAGCACCACCGTGTCCCCGTAGCCGACCGTCAGCCGCTCGACCTCGATCATGGGCGGCTCAGCGGCCGAAGGCATTGAAGAGCACCGTGAAGAGCGCGTCGACGATCACGATGGCGAAGAGGCTCGTCACCACCGCCGAGGTCGTCGCCCGGCCCACCCCCTCGGCTCCGCCGCGCGCGGCGAGGCCGCGCTGGCACGCGATGAGCGCGATGTTCAGCCCGAAGAACACGGTCTTCAGGCACCCCGAGAAGACGTCCCAGAGCCCCACCGCCTTCTGCGTCTCGAGGAGGTACGCGTTGAAGGTGATGTCGAGGCCGAGCATCGCGACCAGGAGCCCGCCCGCGATGCTTATCACGTCCGCGAGGATCGTGAGCAGGGGCAGCACGAGCACGAGGGTGATGACGCGCGGGAAGACGAGGAAGCCGTACGGGTCGAGGCCGAGTGTCCGCAGCGCATCGATCTCCTCGGAGACCCGCATCGTCCCGAGCTCGGCGGAGAACGCCGCACCCGAGCGGCCGGCCACGATGATCGCCGTCATGAGCGGCGCGAGCTCCCGCGTCACCGAGAGCCCCACCAGGTCGGCCACGAAGATGTTGGCCCCGAACTGCCTGAGCTGCACCGCGGCCTGGAACGCCGTCACGAGGCCGACCAGGAAGTTGATCACCAGGACAATCGGGAGGCTGTCGGCCCCGGCGCGCTCCACGAGCCGAGGCAGCTCGCGCCAGTTGACGGAAAGCGGCGCGCGGACGGCCTTTGCCGCGGTCACCGCCACGTCGCCGATGAAGTCGAGGACATGGCTTTCGCTCAGCGTCGCGAGCGCCTCGCGGCCGATCTGGTCGAGGACGCCGATCGGGGCCGGCGGCGGGTGCAGGCTCGGTCTCGGTGGATGCGACCCGTAGAGGTCGAGCATGGCGCGGACGCCGCCGTGCGCGCCGACGATCTCGGCCTGGCCGCCTGCGGCGACGACCTCGTCGCGAAGCTCCAGGAGGAGCGCGGTGGCGGCGCCGTCCAGCGTGTCCACCCCCGACAGGTCGAATGCCAGGTGGGCGGCGGGGGGACGGGCCAGGCGGCGCACGCTCTGCCACGAGGCGAAGCACTGCCGGAAGCGCAGCTGCCCCCCGAAGCGCAGCGCGGCCCGGCCGTCCTGCAGGTCGACCCGCTCGACGCGGAACCCGGGATCGTGGGTGTCGGTCACGCGCGGGGGAGTATCGGCTGCGGCGCGCGATCCGGTCAACGGCCGCCGTCTCCCTCCGAGCGGAGGTCGAGGATCCTCTCCTCGACGTCACGCAGCCGATCCTTGCCGAAGAAGATCTCGTCCGCGACGAAGAAAGTCGGCGCTCCGAAGGTGCCGCGCTCGACCGAACGCTCCGTGTTCGCGCGGAGCTCGTCCTTGATCTCGCGGGTCTGGACCAGCTCGAAGAATTGCTCGCCATCCAGCCCTGATTCCTCGAGCGCCGCGCGGAACACCCGCGGGTCGTCCATCTTCTTCGGATCGGCCCACATGTGCCGAAACATCGCGTCGACGTACCGGTCGAATAGGCCGAGCGATCGAGCGGCGATGGCGCCGCGCATCAGCGTCAAGGTGTTCACCGGGAAGAACGGGTTCGGCTGAAAGCGGGTGATCCGATGCCGGCGGATGAAGCGGCTCATCTCGAGCCGCTCGTATTCGGGCTTGTTCTTGATCCCCGCCAGGCTTTCCGCCGGCGAGCGATTGTTGGTGAGCTTGAACACGCCGCCCAGCAGGATCGGCACGTACTCGAACGCGACCCCGGTGCGTCGCTCGATCTCGGGGATCACCAGGTGGCTCAGGTAGGCGTTGGGGCTGCCGAAGTCGAAATGAAATTCCACCTTGACCATCGGTCACCATTTCTCGCCGGCGGGACGGATCTCGAGCTCGAAGGTCCAGGCGTCGGCGGGCTGTTGGTAGAGGTGCCAGTACGCATCCGCCACGGCGTCGGGCCGCATGAGCCGGCCGGGAGCGAGACCGTGGAGCGCCGCTTCCCCCCCGCTTTCCCGGATCCGCTCGCGGACCCAGGCGGTGTCGACGCCGGCATCGATGATGAGGTGAGCGACGTGAATGTTCTTCGGTCCGAGCTCCCGGGCGGCGCTCTGCGCGAGCGCTCGCAGGCCGAATTTCGCGCTGGCGAAGGCCGCGTACCCGATGCCCCCGCGAAGGCTCGCGGTGGCGCCCGTGAAGAAGATGCATCCGCGCCCACGCGGCATCATGAGGCGGGCCGCTTCTCGGCCGGCCAGGAAGCCTGAATAGCACGCCATCTCCCAGACCTTGCGGAAGACGCGCTCGGTGGTCTCGAGCAGGGAGAAGTTGACGTTCGCCCCGACGTTGAAGATGCAGACCTCCAGCGGCGCTCGCCGGTCGGCGTCCTGGAGGAAGGCGGTCAGTTCCTCTTCCTTCCGTGCGTCCAGCGATCGGGCGACGATCTGCCCGCCCCGCGCCTCGATTTCAGCGACCAGCGGGGCGAGCTTGTCGCCGTGCCGGCGTCCGGCGAAGATCGTGAAGCCCTCGGCCGCGAACTTCCTGGCGATCGCGGCGCCGATGTAATCGCCGGCGCCGATCACCGCGGCGGTGGCATTCCTATTTCCCACGACGTCCTCCTCGGATGATCCGCTCGGCCGCGGCCTCGAGGATCTGGCCCGAGAACCGCTTGTCGTCGACCGCCCGCGCCAGGATCAGGGCGCCGGTCATGCAAGCAAACGCCGCGATCGCGTCTTCGCGACGGCGTGAAGGCTCGTGGCCGGGCACCAGCTGAGCCAGGAAGTCCACGGCGTCCTTCAACTCCTTGGTGAAGGCTGCTCGAACCCTTCGAGGCTGACGGGCGATGCTCGGCCCGAGCGCCGCCACGACACAACCTCGACCGGGCGCGTCGCGATGCTCCGGCGACAGGTATCCCGCCACGATGCTCCGGAACGCCTCGCTTCCTCGCCTGCGCTCGGCCATGCGCTGCCAGACGTGCTTCGACCGGGCCAGGGCGAGGCGGATCGCCTCGGCCGCGAGCGCCTCCTTGGATTCGAACTGACTGTAGAAGGCGCCATGGGTCAGACCGGCCCCTTGGCTTATCGAGTCGACGCCGGTGGCGCGGATGCCGTTCTCCCGGAACAGGCGCGCGGCCGCGGTCAGGATCTGTTTCCGATTCCGCGCCGCCTGCTCCTTCGAGACCCGCATCCGTGGCTCCTCGCTCGTTCCGATCCCCCCTTGACTTGGCGGGGGGCGGCGGGTCATGAACCTGATTCATGACGACCGTAATCCATAGCGTAGCCCGTCGCCGAGGCGGCGACAAGACGGCGCGCCGCGAGGAGTGGGCATGACGAACCCGGTTGCGGTCGTCACCGGGGTCGGCCCCGGTACGGGGGCAGCGATCGCCCGGCGCTTCTCGCGCGGCGGGTACGCCGTCGCGATGCTCGCGCGGAACCGCGACCGGCTCGCCTCGCTCGAGCGGGAGATCGAGCGCTCGCGCCCGTATCCGTGCGACGTCACCGATGAGGCTGCGCTCGATCGGGCCCTCGGGGCGATTCGCGCCGACCTCGGCACGCCGAGAGTCCTGGTCCACAACGCCGTGGGCGGTGCGTTCGGGAATTTCCTCGAGATCGATCCCGAGGTGCTGAACCGAAACTTCCAGGTCAACACGATGGCGCTGCTGCATCTTGCCCGACGGCTCGCTCCGGCGATGGTCGCGGCGGGAGAGGGTGCCATCGTCACCACCGGCAACACCTCGGCGGTCCGCGGGAAGGCCGCCTTCGCGGGCTTTGCACCGACCAAAGCGGCGCAGCGGATCCTCGCGGAATCGATCGCCCGCGAGGTCGGGCCGAAGGGTGTGCACGTCGCCTACGTGATGATCGACGCGGTCATCGACCTCGAGTGGACGCGGCAGATGTTCCCGGACGCCCCGGACGAGTTCTTCATCAAGCCCGCGGCGATCGCCGAGGAAGTCTGGCACGTGGCGCACCAGGACCGCTCCGCCTGGTCGTTCAACGTCGAGCTCAGGCCGTTTCGCGAGACCTGGTGAGATCATGAGCCAGCTGCGGATTTTCTCCTACCTGCCGAATCCGCGCATCTGGAAAGCGACCATCGCCGCGCGTCTGTGCGGCGTCGAGGTCGAGGTGAGAGGAACCTCACCGAAGGAGCTACAGTCGTGGCTGTGGGACTTCGACGCCCGCCCGCTCTCGAGCGACGAGCCCGCGGCGTCGGCGGAAGCACGCGTCGGCAAGGTCGGTTTTCGGGGGACCAGCCTCCACAAGACCGCCGCCTTCATGGAGGCGCATCCGTTCGGCACCGTGCCGGCCGCGTTCAGCCCGGACGGCAAGGTCGGCATCTTCGAATCGAACAGCATCATGCGGGCCGTCGCCCGGCTGGGTGAGGGCCGATTTCCACTCTATGGCCGCGGCCCCTACGAGGCGTCGCGGGTGGACAGCTTCCTCGATGCCAGCCTCGTGTTCGCGCGAGACGCGCAGGTCTATCTGCTGGCCCTGATGAGCGGGGGAATCTCTCCCGAGACTCACGCGCGGGCTCGTGACGGATTCGCGACCTACGCCGCCGGAATCGAGCAGGCGTTGTCTTCCGACCGCGGGTTCCTGGTGGGAAGCGACGTCACCCTCGCGGACATCTGCTTCGTCGCCGAGATGAGTCTCTTCTTCAACGAGAAGGCGAGGGCGGGGGCGCTCGAAAAGCAGGGCCTCGATCCGATTCTCACTGCGAAGGTCGACGCCGAGTTCCCGCGGGCCATGGGCCATCTCGCGAGACTGCGCAAGCACCCAGCGTTCGCTCCCGACGTCGACCCGTACTTGGCGAAGCTCGACGCACCGTAGGAAGCGTCCGGCGCGCATTCGCGAGAGGTGGGCCTCGTCTTGCGACAACATGGACCGGCACTGGGCCAGGTACACACATGAAGCCCGGCCGGCGAAGGAGTTCATGCCATGGCGACGATCAGGCACCGGAAGCATGAGGGGCGGTGCCCCTGCGGACAGAGGCGCACACCCCGCCGGCCGGAGCCTGATACCACCCCGCCCCGGCGCGCGCCGCTCCCGCCAGGACACGCTTGACGGGGATGCGTGGGCAACGATCGGCTACCACGTTCATGCTCGTCCTCGCTCCGCCCCGCCACGTGCGCGAGATCGTTGGACTCTCGCCGGTCCGCCGAGCTTGTCGGCGCCGGACTGCGCCGCAACGTCCTAGGCCCGCCAGCCGTAAATGGCTCGCACCCGATGGGCTCGGACTCTGTATACCCTTTCTCTTTTTTACTTGACGTTCATCGTATATCGAGCGTTAAGGTTACCAGCCTAGGTTGAGCTCTTGTGATGCGGCGCTTCGGAATGCTGGCCACGATGGCCGTCCTCCTCATGGGTCCGGCGTCCGCATCGTCGGCGCAGAGCCGAGCACGGACCTGAGCAGCTACGTGCTCTGCGCGACCGAGCAGCTGAGAACGAAGGGTTTCACCGCGGGCAGCGGGAATATCGGTACCGAACAATCATGGCGGCCTGCTCCATGGCAACCTCGCACCGATCCAGGCGCCAAACTCTCAGATCGTTGCCGACAACATCATGATCGTCGACGGGTGGACGGGCGGGCAGCTCTTCTCCAATAACGTCGAGGGCGCCGGCTCCGGGCCCGCGACGCCGTGCGCCTTCCCGATGTTCGATACCGACGCTCGTCACGATCGTCGCCAAGAGAAGAGATCGACGATGCCGACCAATGCAGCCCCCCGATCACCGAAGACGACCACGCGACGCTGCCGGCACCTCGCGCTGGTCCTGATCCTCCTCGCCGCTCTCTGGCCGATCAGCGCCGGCGCCGCGGTGACGTTGGTAAAGAACATCGGGAAGACCGGCAGCACGACGACTGGGACGTCGCTCTCCGTCACCGTCCCGGCGGCCGACGTCGCCGCCGGGAACAGGGTCATCGTCAGCGTCGCACTGGATCCCACCGCGGGGACGGTCTCCTGCGCCGACTCGAAGGGGAACGTCTACGCGAAGGACGTGGACGTCACGCAAGGGTCCGGCACGAGCGGCGTCCGCAGCGTCATCTTCTCGGCGCCGATCACCGCCGCCCTAGTGAGCGGGAACACCATCACGGTCACGCACCCTTCGCTCGCCGCCCGGGCGATGAGCGCCGACGAGTTCTCGGGTCTCGGCACGTCGGGCACCCTCGACAAAACAGCGAGCGCGACGGGAAGCAGCACGTCTCCATCGTCCGGCACGACCGCGACGACGAGCCAGCCGAGCGAACTCTTGATCGGCGCGATCGATGTCGAGACGAGGGGCGACACCTTCACGGTCGGCTCCGGCTACACCTCTCTCGCGTCGATCTCGTCCGCGTCGAACGGCAACGCGACGAGCAACGTGACGATGAACGCCGAGTATCGGATCGTCTCGGCGACCGGCGGCTATGCCGCCAACGGCACCCTCGGGACCGCGCGGCAGTGGGCCGCCGGGATCGCGACCTATCGCGCCGCGGCGTGCGGCAACGGCATCGTCGACGCCGGCGAGCAGTGTGACGGCGGCGCGTGCTGCTCCGCGACCTGCACCTTCCTCTCCTCCGCGACGGTCTGCCGGGCCGCGGCAGGAGAGTGTGACCTGGCGGAGACGTGCACGGGCTCCGCTGCGACGTGTCCGGCCGACGCCAAGAAGGCGTCGGGTACGGCGTGCACGGACGACGGCAACGTCTGCACGGTGGACCGGTGCGACGGGTCGAACATCACCTGCCAGCATCCGGCGGGGAATGCCGGCACGGTATGCCGGGCCTCAACGGGGGCATGCGACCCCGCCGAGACGTGCACGGGGACGAGCACCACGTGCCCCGCGGATGCGAAAAGCCCGGCGGGCACGGTGTGTCGCGCGGCAGTCGGCTCGTGCGACGTGGCTGAGACGTGCGACGGGACGAGCGGCGCGTGTCCCGCCGACGGCTTCGCCTCGGCTAGCGTGCAGTGTCGTGCCGCGGCGGGCGAGTGCGATACCGCCGAATTCTGCCCGGGGAACGGACCGAACTGCCCCGCGGACGCGAAGAAGCCGGCCGGCACAGTGTGCCGGGCCGCCGCGGGCGCGTGCGACATCGCCGAGACCTGCACGGGCAGCAGCTCCACCTGCCCGGCCGACGCCTTCCAGCCCTCGACCTTCACCTGCCGCGCGGCGGTGAACGAATGCGACATCGCAGAGAACTGCCCGGGGAACGGCCCGAACTGTCCCGCCGATGTCGTCAAGTCGGCGGGGACGGCGTGCACGGACGACGGGAACGTATGCACGACCGACCAGTGCAACGGCACGGTCGGCTCGCCCGCTTGCACCCACCCAGCGGGCAATGCGGGCGCGGTGTGCCGACCGTCCGCGGGGGACTGTGACGTTCCGGAGACCTGCACCGGTACGAGTACCACGTGCCCGCCCGATGGCGTTGCGCCGAATACGACTGTTTGCCGTCCCTCCGGAGGCGACTGCGATTTGGAGGAGTCCTGTAGCGGCACGAGCCCCACTTGTCCCCCTGACACCTTCAAACCGAACACGACCGTCTGTCGCGCGGCCTCGAATGAGTGCGACGTCGCCGAGACGTGCAGCGGCACGAGTACCAACTGCCCGCCTGACGTCGTGATGGCGGCAGGCACGACGTGCACAGACGACGGTAATGTCTGTACGACGGACATCTGTAACGGCACGATCGGTGCGCCCGCCTGTATCCACCCGGCCGGACACGCCGGCGACGTCTGTCGCTCCGCCACCGGCCCCTGTGATATTGCCGACACATGCGACGGCCTCAACAATTCGTGTCCGCCAGACGGGTTCCTTCCTGCGACAACGGTTTGCCGCACGGCCGCGGGCGAATGTGACGTCACCGAGTATTGCACGGGCACCGCGTCTGACTGTCCCGGCGATGCAAAGGTAGCGGCGGGTACGTCATGTACTGACGATGGGAACGTCTGCACCGCGGACGAATGCGACGGTACAAGCGATCTCTGTAGGCACACACTCGTATGCCCGAAACCAGTCGCCAACGCCGGGCACAACACGAGTGGACTCACGGGCGCCACGATCACTCTCGATGGTAGCGGTTCCTCCGATCCCGATGGCGGTGCATTGACATATCAATGGTCTATCTCATCGAAGCCGGACGGAAGTAACGCGGCTTTAGCGGACCCCGCCGTCGTCACGCCAACGATCACGCCGGATCTGCCGGGTCACTACGACATGCGACTCGTTGTAAACAATGGCAGGCTCGATAGTGATCCCGCTACGGTGACCGTCGCCGCATGCGTGGAAATGTCGGCGCAAGAGCTTCAGACGGCCGCAAGTGGCGGTGGGTGGCTAGCAACGCTTCAACATGCGCAGTCGTTGGGCTATTCGGACATTGGCCCCGCGCGCTCGTGCCCGGACGGTGCCACATCGCTAATTGTCGCTACAATGACCAATGCCGCCGGTGAATCGGTGGTACTGACACATAATCAGACCTTCGACACGGCGTTCCTTCTGCTCCCTTCCGCCACTGGATCTGTCACTGTGTTCAACGAGACGGGTGGCGTTGTAATTTCTCCTGACGGCACTACGCAGACGGTCGCGCCGGACGGCCATACAGCAACGGCCCAGGCAGCAGACGGCTCGTGCAAAGATTACTGGCTCTTCGTGCTGTGCCAGGCCGCACAGCAGTTCCGCACGGCGTTTGTGACATGCGGCCCCTGGATGGCGGAGGCCATAGCATGCGTCCTGTTCTCTCCTGACCTTGTGACGAAAGCATATTGCCTCAGTGTAGTCGCAGTAGCGAATCAGCAAAATATACTGCAGTGCCTATTCGGGACACCTCAAATAGGGAACCCCAACTGTCAGGACGTGAGCAACGGGCGAAATTGCCCGACTGGCACCGTCTGCGCGACAGGTGGCTGCTTCCACGGCGGCTGCAAGCTGACTCCGGTGGCGGATTCTACTCCGTGCGACGCCGACTTCTACGGCGTACCGCGATGCCTAACGTCCATCTCCTTCAGGGATTCCGCGCTCTGTGTCGGCGGAAGGTGTACGCCAGTTACGCAAGAGTGCGAACCCTGCGAGGTGTGCCCGGCGGGAGATGATTTCTGCCAGGACATCCATGCAGTCGGTCCCGTCCTGGCGCACGCCACGGTGTCCCACTTGTTCGGGCCGTATTGTCTCGGGACACTGCAATGCAATGTATCGGCGGTTGTGGACGCTTCATACTTCGACTGCGACGGCGCTCAGGTAGGCTCCTGTACAGGTTCTGATTACGAGGCAAGATTCAATTGGAATTGCGGGGACCCACCCTGTAACGCGCAATACGTAAGTGACGTCTCCCTCCATAATCTCGATTACAACTGTCAAGGACCGCGCTTTTCGATCGGTCAAGTCGATCCATCGCTCCAGCTCGACCCATACGACCCAAACGGAAAGTACGTGTGGTCAATACCCGAGTCGCGGCAAGGGTGCTGTAATTCCCCACCGCCGTGAGGTAAAGCTCGGGGGGCGACGTGAGGTTGGGTATGAGGGCTGATGATGTTCATGCTGTCGGACGCGGGCTCCGCGTCGTCGGACTGCTGCTAATAGGAGTGCGAGCGGTGGACGCTTTACTGAATGGGCTGCTCTATGCAGGTTCGCCATACATGCGCGGGATAACGCGACTGCGGCTGTATGGTGACATCCGCGGCATGGTTGGGGGCGCGCTAATCTTAATAGCGGGAAACGCAATATCGACGCGTAAGGAATGGGGCCGCGTGGTCGCGAGAAACGTCGTGCTCGTGTCGTCATTATTCGGTTTGAGTACGGTGACTCTCGCGATAAGTAGTGGCGGGGATACGCAGGCTATTTCGAGCGCCGCCGGTTGGTATGTTGCGCTTGCGATGATTTGGTTCTGGCTTCACCGTCCGCACATACAATCCCAGTTCCAAGCCGACGGAAACGATGCGCAGGCGCCATGGACTCGCAGGCTAGCGCCGATCGCGTTGGTCATCGCGGGGATCGTTGCCGTAGGCACGTGGGACGTCGAAGTTCGGACTCGGGCGTTGGAGTCGAATCGGTCGGCGGGTTCGTCTGCTGGTGCCGGCGTGAGTGCGGAGCAATAGGCCTGCTATCGCCGCGGAGGCTGTAGGCACGATAACCTGCGACGTTGTCCGAACGCGTATAGGCAGGTTCCGGAGAGGGGCGCCGGGCCTGGGGTCGCGGCTCGGGGGTGGCGGGTCAGCGTCGGATAAGGCGGATTGCGTTAACTTCGCGCCTTTGTCGGAGCTATGCTCTCCTCACGGGCAGAACCTCACGTTCCACTGGTCTATAGTCTCAAGACCTCAAGGCAGCGTCGCAGAGCTTTCGTACGCTGGAGCTTTCAACCGACAATCATACCTGATGCCGCAGGACAGTACGTTGCACAGCTCATCGTCAACAACGGCACACGAGATAGCGATCCGGCCACGACAACCGTCGTTGCCTGTAATGCAATAACAGATGAGGAACTTGCCGCGACGGCGAATGACGAAGGATGGCTCTCGACCCTTCAGCATGCTCAATCAATCGGCTTCACGCAGATAACGGCTGCGCGCTCCTGTCCCGGGAGTGCGATTCCGACGCTCGCAGCCTTGACAAATGCCGATGGAAACGTACTAGTCGCCATGTACGAGGCCTCCCTTCGTGGCGGCTTTCTGGTGCTGCCGTTCGCGAATGGCTCGTTCACGGTCTTCAACGAGACCGGGGGAGTACAGATGGGCCCGAACGGGTTCACACAGATGGTCGGACCCGATGGCGTAACGCCCGGCGTTCCGATATCGGGACCGTGCGCCGACTATCTGATTTACCTGTTCTGCAAAGCTGGCGAGGCTTTCGAGACCGTGGAGCGGACGCAAGCATGTATTAGATTAACCGCGATCGCATCGCCCGGCATTGGACTATGCCTCGAACTCCCGACGGTACCGCTAAAAGCCGCGTGCATACTAGGAGCGTTCGCCGTTGCTGGAACCGTTGATCCAAGTGACCTCAAAGAGTGCGTCGTTGGCAACCCAGAGGAGCCCGATCCAGACTGCGATTCGTCAAACACGAATGGCCTGTCGTGCGGTCAGACGGCGTGTGCCATCTACAAGTGCCGGGTTGGATTGTGCAATGACGTGAATCCAAGACTCGACGGCACGATCTGCGCCGAGCACGATGTATGTAATTTCAACACGTGCCAAGCCGGAGAGTGCACCGCCACCGCCACCGTTCCAAAGCCTGATTATACTGATTGCCAAGGCCAGTTCGCTGGCGTGCCTAAGTGTGCTCCGCCCGTGTCAATTAGGGATGGAGCAGTGTGCTTCAGTGGAACTTGCACTCCGACCTACAGCGAATGTCCAGCGTGCGAGATCTGCTCCGTGGGCGAGAGCGCATGCGACGACGTGCATACGCTGTCCCTTCCTGTATCCGCGAAGGTCGTTACTCATCTCTTCAGTAACAACGGCGACCCATATTGCATCGGGACGCTGCAATGTAATATAGCGGCGGAAATTGACGCCTACTACTACGATTGCAGCGGGACAACCCAGGTCGGCTGGTGCACCGGGTCTGACTACGAGGTGGAATTCAATTGGACGTGTGGGGAGTCTCCTTGTAACGCGGCATATGTGCTCAACGCTTCAATGGACGCAGTTTCGAACAATTGCCGCAACGCCTCATTCCCAATCGATCCCTCATTCCAGCCTGACCCATGGGCGCCGAACGGACAGGTCGTGTGGTCTATCCCTAATTCCCGCCAGGCTTGCTGTGTTCCGCCATCCTAGGCCACGAGTCGTCCCGACTCAATCACTGCCGCTAACCCTTAAACAGATGATGGGAAAGGTCGATTTACGTTACGTCTCACGTACGCTGAGGATGCTCGCTATTATATTCATTGCCTTGGATGGGGTGATGGTACTCATGGGCACGCCGTGGGCTGTGGTGTCTGGCGATCCTTACACCCGATTGCACGTTGCCAAGGAGTTCAGATGGCTCGCCGGCGGACTGCTAATGCTCGTGGCATCGAGGGGGATCTCGAGCGGTAGAGAGTGGGGACGTATCCTTGCCGAAAGGGTGGTGCTCGTCTCGTCCCTATTCGGCCTGACCAGCATCGGCGGGGCGTTCAGCGGGGGGCTGCACATCTTAGCGGCAGTAAGTGGGGCGTTGTGGTTTGCTTTCCTTGCGTATGCGTGGCACTGGCTCAACCGGCCAGATATCAAATCGAAATTTGCGTTGGACGACACCTCTGAACCGCAAGGCGGGATACGGCGTTTCGCCCCGGTGGTCCTGGCCTTCGCGGCAGTCGTGGCCGTGGTGACCTCGGACATCGAACTGCGATCAAGAACGGCCCACAGAGTCGCTCCAAACCCAGCAACACCAAGATAGGCAGTCGGTCGCGCCCCACCGGTCAACGCGCTCTAGCTACTTTGCGGTGCAAAAGTAACCAACACCATCGCCGACTGCGTGACGACGCGGCGCATTCCGGTGCTGACCTCAGCGGACCACGCGCGCGGCCTCGCGAGCGGCGCCGCGTGATCGCCAGCGGGCGCCGGTAGCTGCGCCCCATCTGCTGGCTGTTGGCGGACTCGAGGATGTGCGGAAATTTCGACCGGCAAACTCAGGGCTTCGGCTTGGCGCGCCGGGTGCTCTGATCCTGCTCGGCGACCCGCCGGCGAAAGCTACCCCCTTCAATCGCGATGATGTCGGCGTGATGGACGAGGCGGTCGATGAGGGCGATCGCGGAGCCGGCGTTGGGGAAGATCGAGGGCCAGTCTCCTGCCGAAGCAGCGCTGGAGCCGCTGAATCTTCATCCACGCCGTAGCCCGTCTGGCACGTGGGTGCCGATTGCAGTGCCATCGCCGGAGTCATACACGATGTCATCGAGCCAGCGACGACGGGCACGGAGACACGATACCCGCACTCGTTGGTGTTGCGTTGTCAACCGACGCCCGGAGCGTAGCTCCGATTAAGGCGCAAGGCACGGGACCGCGGGGTAGGCGCCGCGCTCTGCGAGCCCGCGGCCCGTAAAGATCATGAGCAGCGCGAGGCCCTGGATGACGTGATATAGCGCGTTGTGGCTCAGATATGGCAGGTGTACGGCGAGCCGGCGCTGCTGCACGGTGGCCGCGACGAAGGTGAGAGGGAGCCCGAGGCCGGTTGCCGGGTGAGCGAGAAGGAGGCTCGGCAATGAATGGGACAGCGCGTCGAGTCGAGGTCGATGACCTCGGGCAGCTCGCCGAGGGGAGCCGGCTGGCGACCGGCGCGCGCGTGGCGGTGATCGTGAACCGGGGGGCTGGCCGCCTGCCGGATAGGGCGTGGGAAGAGCGCGCGGCCGCCATCCTCGCGCGGCGGCTCCGCCCGACGTTCGAGCATCCGGTGAGCGGCGCCGAGACCGCCCGCCTCGCGGCCGAGCACGCGCGCGCCGGCGTGGCCGCGGTCGTGGTTGCTGGCGGCGACGGGACAATCAACCGGGTCGTGAACGAGCTCGCCGGGACGGGGGTGCCGATCGGCATCCTGCCCCGTGGCACGGCCAACGACTTCGCGCGCGAGGTCGACCTGCCGCTCGAGATCGCGGCGGCGGCGCGCCGTGTGCTGGAAGGCGGCGTGCGAGCCATCGATGTCATCGACGTGAACGGGCGGGCCTTCGTCACCGTCGGCGGCCTCGGCCTGCCGGCGGCCTGCGCGCTATCGGTCGGGCGGCTCAAGCGTGCAGGCGGGCTTGCGCTCGTCGCGCTCGCTGCACTCGGCCCGGCCGTCTATCCGGTGGTGGCAGCCGCCAACGTGCTCCTGCGCGCGCGCCGGCTCCACCGCCTGCGCATCACCTACCGGCGCCCCGACGGCCGCCTGCGGACGGTCGAGCGCGAGTCGCACGGGCTCTTCGTCGCCAACCAGCGCGCGCTCGGGGGTGGGATCGGGCTGCCGACGCGGTCGGACAACAGTGACGGCGTCTTCGAGCTGGCACTCCTCTCTGCCGAGTCGCGTGCTTCGCTGCTCGCGACGCTCGCCGCGATGCGGCTCGGGCGGCCCGTATCTCGCTGGACGCTCGGCGTGTGGCGAGCGGTCGAGGCGCGGATCGAGTGCGAGCGCCCACTCGCCTTCTTCGGCGACGGCGACGAGATCGGGCTCGCGCGGTCCTTCACGGTCCGCGTCCTCCCACGGGCGCTGCGGGTGCTGCGCTGACATGGGGCCGGTCGGGGAACGCTTCCTGATGTCGGTCGCGCAGGCTGTCTGGCTCGCGACTCCCGTCATCCTCGGCGGCGCGGTCCACATCGCCGTCATCAAGCTCGACCTCCTTCGCAGCCTCGCGGGTCTGCCGCTCGATGGCGGCCTCCGCTTCCGCGGCCGCCGGCTCCTTGGCGACAACAAGACCGTGCGCGGCGCAGTCACGATGATCGGCGCGACCGCCACCTTCGTCGTGCTCCAGGCGGTCCTCAGTACACGCGCGGGCTGGGCGCGCCCGCTTTCGCTCGTCGACTTCGACCGGGTACATCCACTCCTCTGGGGGGTCGTCCTCGGCGGCGGGTACATCGCCGGCGAGCTTCCGAACAGCTTCATCAAGCGTCAGCTCGGGGTCGCGCCCGGCGACCGGCCGGCCGGCGTGCTTGCCCCGCTCTTCTGGCTGACCGACGAGCTCGACGGCCTGGCCGGCGTCCTGCTCTGCATGTCGACCGTGTGGGTCGCGCCGCTCCGCGTCGCCGTGCTCCTCGCCGGCGTCACCCTGGTCGTGCACCCGGCGATGGGGTTCGTGATGGTCGCCCTCGGGCTCAAGCGACAGATCGGATGAGTTGAAAGCCATGGTGAGTCGCGTAAACCTCCCGAACGCGCTCAGCGCCCTCCGCATCGCGCTGGCGCCTGTGCTCCTCGTGCTCGGCTGGGTGGGCGCCTCGCAGGCGTTCGTCGTCTGCCTCGCCGTCGCGCTGATAAGCGACATCCTCGACGGGAAGCTCGCCCGCTGGCTCGGACAGACCTCGGAGTTCGGTGCCCGGCTCGACAGCATGGGGGACCTCCTTCTCTACGTCGTCGTGCCGATCTGCGCGGTCTGGCTCCGCCCGGCGTTCGTGCGCGCCGAGCTCGGCTGGTTCGCGGTCGCGGTCGCGGCCGCTATGATCCCGGTCATCGTCGGGCTCTCGAAGTTCGGCCGCCCGACGAGCTATCACACGCGCGGCGCGAAGCTTTCGGCCTATCTCCTTGGCGGGAGCATCTTCGTGATTTTCGCCGACGGCCCCGCGTGGCCCTTCCAGATCGCGACGGTAGTGTTCGTGCTCGCCGAGCTCGAGGAGCTCGCCATCACGAGCGTGCTGTCCGAGTGGCGACCCAACGTGCCGTCCCTTCGCCACGCCTTCACGCTCCGTGCGGGCAAACGCTGATGGTCGTGCCCGCGCATCGCCGTCCGCTCTTTGCGCTGCTCGAGCGGGTCGTGCCTGGCATCGACCGCGAGCGCGTCTGGAGTGGACTTGATATCCGGGCCCCGCGTCCCGGCGAGCCGCTGCTCGAGGAGCGCATCGACGCGGCCCTGCGTCGCGTGCAGCCGCTCGTCGTCGCCTTCGCGCTCCTCGTGCTCTCGGCCGGCGTCTGGCTCGTGTGGGCGGCAGGCCCACGACTGGCGGCCGCCGCCGCCGGCGGGCATCCGTGGCTCGCCATCGGCACACCTTTTGCGCTCGCGGTCGTGGTGCACGGCGTTTTCATTCTCGTCGTGCACGAGGCAACGCACGGGAACCTGCTCGGCCGCCCGGCCGACGACTGGCTCGGCAGCATCGCCTCCGGCGTCCTGCTCCTCCCCTTCACCGCGGAGGTCTTCCAGCCCGTCCACCGTGTCCACCACTTCCTCACGAACCGCCCCGGCGACACCAACTGGAGTCCGTTCCGCCAGCGCCTCTTCGCGCGCTCGCGGCTCCTCTACGCGCTCTACGAGCTCGTGCCGGTCGTCAACTGCCTCGACCGCACGCGCGCGCGATACCCGCGTGACCGCCGGCGCGTCGCGGCCGCCTGGGCCGCTGCCCTTGCGACCTGGGCCGTGCTCCGGCCGCCATTTGGCTACTGGCTTCTCGTCCTCGTGGGCCTCAATCTCCTCACGACGCTCCGCTTCTGGATCGAGCACTTCGGCTTCGCCTCGGAGCGCAGCTCGAACACCTACTGGTTCCCACTTTCCTTCGGCATCGGCAATCACGAGGTGCACCACCAGAACCCGGGCATCTCGGCGCTCGCGCTCGCAATCGGCCTCTGGTTCCGCGCCAAGAGCCACCTACTGCTGGTCGCCCCCCTGTGCGTCCTCTTCTCGAGCCGCTACCGCCACTTCCGCACCTTCCAGCCCGACTTCGACGGGCGCAACGTCTAGCGCAGGACGAGGTCGTGGAGTTGAAGGGAGTCGAACACGCTCGACCTCTGAACGCCATGCAGTCCCCGGGACGACGCTCCGGGCGTAGATGCCATGTGGCACCTACACGGGACCCGCGACTCGTCAGTTCGGGTTCGGCGGGGGCCCCGCACCAGCCCGCCCGTCACTGCGAAGCCCATTTCGAGGACGGACGGCACGATCCAAAAGTCCGAAGGAGGGCTTCGATGACGCGGCTCAATGGTCGTCGATGAAACCGCGCCGCTTCATCGTTCCGCCTGCAGGTGCGCCTCCACGAACCAAAGCCACTTGTCGACGCCGCGTGAAACCTCGGTGAAGAGGTCGGCCGTGTCGGCGTCGGAGAGCTCGTTGGAGCGGTCGATCTCGGCGCGCACGAGCTTGCCGAACGCGCTCAGGACTGTCGAGAGCGCCGCGACATGCTCGCGGCCGTCGCCGCCCCTCAGCGCGTACTCGGGCAGCGACGAGCGCTTGGCGGCGACGCGGGCCGTGCCGTCGGCGACACCGCCGAGCTGTACCGCGCGCTCGGCGATCAGGTCGACGTACTCCTCGACGGCGCCGTTCACCTCGTCGAACAGCTTGTGCAGCGCGATGAAGTCGGGACCCTTGACGTTCCAGTGCGCCTGCTTGCACTGCGTCTGCAGGTCGATGGCATCGGCGAGCCGCGCGTTGAGCAGCTCGACGAGCTTGTTCCGTGCCGATTCCGGGAGATCGTTCCTCGTTGGATACATGGTCACCTCCACGCCCTCACTATGCTCTTCGCGTGTGCAAGGGTAGGGGGCCTCATCATCCTGGGCCTGCCAGCGCGTCGGCCACGATATGCTGGGCTTCGTCGACGATGCCGTCGAGATGAGACTGACTTCTGAAGCTTTCCGCGTAGATCTTGTAGACGTCTTCGGTCCCGGACGGCCGGGCCGCGAACCAGCCGTTGGCCGTCACCACCTTCAAGCCGCCGATCGGTGCTCCGTTCGCCGGGGCGCGGGTCAGCGTCGCCACGATCGGCTCGCCTGCCAGCCGGGTCGCCTTGATGGCCTCGGGCGAGAGCTTCTGCAGCACGGCCTTCTGCTCGGGCGTGGCCAGCGCATCGATGCGCGCATAGTACGGTGTCCCGAGCTCCGCCGTCAGCGCCTGGTAGTGGACGCCCGGGTCCTTGCCGGTGCGCGCGGTGATCTCCGCCGCCAGCAAAGCCATGACGAGCCCGTCCTTGTCGGTCGTCCACACGGTGCCGTCCGTGCGGAGGAAGGTGGCTCCTGCGCTCTCCTCGCCGCCAAAGCAGATCGAGCCGTCGAACAGGCCCGGCGCGAACCACTTGAAGCCCACCGGCATCTCGGCCAGCCGGCGGCCGCCATGGTGGACCACCCGGTCGATCATGCTGCTGCTGACCAGCGTCTTGCCGACGGCGGCTCGCGCCGGCCAGGCGGGGCGGCTTGCCAGCAGGTAGTGGATCGCCACCGCCAGGAAATCGTTGGGGTTCATCAGCCCCGCCGACGGGGTGACGATGCCATGCCGGTCCGCGTCCGGGTCGTTGCCGAACGCCACCTGATAGCGATGCCTGAGCTTGACCAGACCGGCCATGGCGTACGGGCTCGAGCAATCCATCCGGATCTTGCCGTCGTGGTCCAACGTCATGAAGCCGAACCTCGGGTCGATCCTGGGATTCACGACGGTGATATTCAGGCGATAGAGCGTCGCGATCGGTTCCCAGTAGCGCACCGCCGCGCCGCCCAGCGGGTCGACGCCCAGCTTCAAGCCTGCGGCGCGGATGGACTCCATGTCGATGACGCTGCCGAGGTCCCGGACGTAGGGCAGGACGAAGTCCTCTTCATGGGTCGTCGCGGCCTTCACGGCCGTTGCCAAGGGCACACGCTTCACCCCGGTGTTGCCGGCTCGGAGTAACTGGTTGGCGCGCTCCTCGACCCAGCCGGTGACGTCGGTGTCGGCCGGGCCGCCGTTGGGCGGATTGTACTTGAAGCCGCCGTCTTCCGGCGGGTTGTGTGACGGGGTGACGACGATGCCGTCGGCGAGGTGTTCCCGGCGCCCGCGGTTGTGGACCAGGATCGCGTGCGAGACGACCGGCGTCGGAGTCACGCCGTCCTCCCGCTGAATGATCGTCTCGACGCCGTTGGCGGCCAGCACCTCCAGGGCCGTGCGCTGGGCCACGGCCGACAGCGCGTGCGTGTCCTTGCCCATGTAGAGCGGGCCGTCGATGCCCTGACTGCGGCGGTAATCGGAGATGGCCTGGGCGATGGCCAGGATGTGGCCCTCCGTCAGGGTCCCGTCGAACGACGTGCCCCGGTGCCCGCTGGTGCCGAAGCGGACGAGCTGACGGGGGTCGCTCGGATCGGGCTTGCGCTCGTAGTACTCCCGCTCGAGCCGAGCCACGTCGATCAACATGTCGGAGGGGACGGGTTGGCCTGCCAGCGGGTGGAGTGTCATGAAACCCTCCTCACGATCGTTCAGCGCTCTTCTCGACGCCTTCCCGTCCCGCCTCGATCGGCTTCCAGGTCCACCCGCCGTCGCCTGCAAGCTCGAGGACGGCGTCATAGTCGTCGAGGCCGTCGCCGCCGTCCCCGAGCGTCAGATACGTGATCGATCGCTCCCGGAGCAGGCTCAGGATCCGTTCGGCCTCTTCGGACCCGAGGACCATGCGCGGTCGCTCGAGGAAGGCGAATCGAGGGGCGGCGAGGACCACACGGGCGACGGAGAGAAGCTGCTGCTCGCCAAGCGAGAGGACGTCGTCCCAGTCCTGCTCGACGTCCAGGCCGCCTGTGCGCTCCAGCACGGGCTCAAGGCCCAGGACGTGGAGCAAGGCGGTGATCTGCTCGTCCCCGATGACCCCCTCCCGTCCGGTTCGCACGAGCACATCTCGGAGCGTTCCCGGAGGGAGGTACGGCCGCTCGGGGAGGAAGAGAATGGCGTCGAGTGCGGGCCGGATGATCCGTCCGTTTCCGTGTTCCCACACTCCGGCCGTCGCCCGGAACAGCGCCACCTTCGCGGGGTCGTTCGGCCCCGCGATCAACACCCTCGTTCCGCGCGGAACCGATACGGACAGCTCCCTGACCAGGACGTGGTCGTTGCCGGGCGAGAAGAGCGTCAGCCGTTCGTAGGCGACGCGAGCCTCGTCCTCGCGCACGTCGATGGGAGCAGCGGCCGGCGACCGGGCGTGCTCCATCGCTTCCCCGAGCGACCCGAGACGCGAGATCACGGCGGCGAACGAGGAGATCGACTGGAACTGGGTGACGACGAGCGAGAGTGCGCCCACCAGGGTCGCGAAGGCCATCGTCGACTGCGTGATCACGCCGAACTCGACCTCGCCCCGGATGAAGAGCGGAGCCACGAGCAGGGCAGGGATGATCTGGATCAGATAGTTGTACCCGTTGGTGAAGAACGCCAGGTTGCGATTCACGGCGATGATCCGTCGCATGTTGGCCGTCAGGTCCTCGAACCGGCGCCGCAGCCTGGCGCCGATCCGCCCCTCGCGGCGCAGGAGCGCGATCGACTCGGCGTTCGCTTGAACGTGAACGAGGTTCGCTCGGAAGTCGGCCTCCTTGTCGAGCTGGTTGTAGTTGAGCCAGACGAGCGGGCGGCCGAACAGGACGGTCAGGGCGGACCCGCACGCTGCGTACAGGATGGCGACGGCGAACAGCGTGCGGCTGATCGACCACAGCACGCCCGAAAACGCCACCACCGTGACCGTCGTATTGCTCAGCATGAGTACGAACGAGAGGGTGGTTGCCGTGAACGCCCGGACGTCTTCGGCGATGCGCTCGTCAGGGCTCGTCAGCACGCCCGCGGCGCTCAGGTGGTAGTAGGCTCTTCGGTCGAGGTACGCGTTGAGGAGTTGCCGAGTGAGCCATTCCCGCCAGAGCAGCCCCAGCCGCTGCTCGCTGAAGGAGTAGAAGGCACCCACGGCTGCCGAGGCTGCGAACACCCCGAGGTATGCGATGGCCTCCCGGGTGAACCGCGCCGAGTCGCGGTCCGCGATGGCCGTCATGAAGTACCGGCCCACGTAGCTGTTCACCACGTTCAAGGCGTTGAACGCCAAGAGCAGGGCGATGAGCAGGGCGAAGAGCGCTCGAGCGCGCCCACCGACCTCACAGGCGGCGAAGTCTCTGACCGCCTGGCCGAACCGCGACCACGTGAGTCGCGTGATGGGGACCCGGTGGTCGGCCATCACCGGGGCGTGTCGCCTCGGATCAATCGGACCTTCGCAGGAAGTTCCTCGATGGTGGCCTGCGCGCCGGTGAAGCGCGTCGTCGCCTTGCCGTTCACCACGACCGCGCGCAGGGGCCCGTCGCCGGGCGGCTGAACGACGATCCCCCCTGCGGGCATCATGACGTCCCCGCCGAGTGTGAGATCCATGTCCACCGCGTCACCGTCCCGCTTCATGGTGAAGCCGAGCGTTCCGTACCAGGTGGGCAGGCCGTCCACGCCCACGCCACCGTCGGCCTCCAACCACTCGGCCGGAATCCCCGCGGCAACGACGAGGGCCTGGTCCGATTCCCGCTCGAAAGCCAGCATGCTGCGGAACGCGAGGAGGAATTCGGCGGCGATCCACGCGTGCGGCATGTCGCCGATGTGCCCCGGGCTCCTCGGATCCCGCCAGGCGATCTCCGGCCACTGATTCCAGGCTGGTGGGCGCCGGTCGCCCAGGAAGAACTGCGCCAGCTCAAAGGCGCGCTCCCGCCTTCCGAGACGAACCAGCGCTCCGACGATGCGGATCTCGTACGGCGAGTAGTTGCTCCAGTCGACCTCACGCCTGCGCCGCTTGCGGAAGTTGGACAGATATTCGTCGAAGGTCCGGTCGATGGCGGCCGCCGGCAGTGCCCGCGTCTCGTCGAGCAATGCGATGGCGTTGGCGGTGGCGGCGGGATCGATGTCGGCCAATTCGACCGAGGCGGGGATGTAGTCGATGCGCCGGTCCGCCATGGTCGCCATGATGGACGCCTGGAGCGTCTCGCGGAAGGAGTCGCGCAGGGCGGCGAGACGCAGGGTCCGTGGCCCGTCCGCCAGGATCTCCGCCATGACGGCGGCGTCCTCGAGACCCCGGAGCGCCCAGAAGTCATCCCAGTACGCGTGGACCGGATGCGCCAGGTAGCCTTCGTGGCTGACCGACTCCGGCAGCAGCCCGTAGCAGGCCCGTTTCCCCAGCGTCTGGAACTCGGCAGTGAGACGCTGGCTGCGCAGCGCTTCGATCCGGTCGACGGACCTCGTGACGGCGGGCCACATCTCGGCCAGGAACGCGCGGTCCCGGGTGAAACGGAAGTGTTCCATGACGGCGTAGATGAGCTCGCCCTGGCTGTCGTATTCCGCGAGCCAGTCGGGGCCGTTCCGGTCGACGCAGCAGGGAACGGTGCCGTCGGGGGCCTGATGGCCTGCGTACCAGCGGATGTAGTCGCGTACCTCCGCGGTGCAGCCGGCTCGCAGCAGCGCCGCCGCCATGATCGCGCCGTCCCGGATCCACGATCGCGCGTAGCGGCGCGGACCCGGCTGGAGCGCGGGTCCGTCGCGATTGATCAGGATGTGCGCCGCCGCCGTCCGGAACGTGTCGGCGAAGGCGCGAGCCGTCGGCGGGAGGCGAATGTCCACGCACCCCAGCTTGGCGCTCCACTCGCGGAAGGCGACGTCGAACTGCTCCGCACCGTCGACACCTCGGGACGGGAGGGCGAGGGCAGGGTCCGCTGCGCCGAAGGGGATCGCCAGATAGACGTCTCGTGCCGAGCCCGGGGGGAGGTCGAGGTCGTAGCGCAGGGCCCCGGAGGCGTAGCCGAAGCCGTCGCTCACTGCGTCCTCGGGGGGCACGTCGCCCGAGCGCAGGTACTCGGTCACGGCAGCCTGCTCGAAGGCCGCCACCCCGAACCCGCTCGGCGCAGTCAGGGGAATCACGGCCTTCCGCCGATTCACCCACACGGCGCCCCTCAAGTACTCGAGCGTCGTGATGCCACTGACGCCGCCGAGGTCGTTGAAGGCCTGCCAGGGCGGCGTCACCTGGAACGGGCGCAGGGCGGCGAAGAAGCGCACCTGCCGCGGCGCGGTATCCAGGTTCTCGAGCCGGTACCGGATGTACAGGACGGCCTTCCCGACCTCGCCGGTCGCGAAGGCGGTGGCCTTGAGCGCGATGCCATCCTTTCGCCACACGGACGATGGGATGGGAAGGAATTCCTCCTCCAGCTCCTGCGTGGGGGAGCCGTCGGCCCAGGTGACGAGCTCGTCGCCGACGTACAGAAAGGGCTCGATCGAGAACGTGCCTCTGTCGACCTCGAGCATGCCATCTTCGTTCAGGAGCGCCTGCGTCACGCCCCCGAGGGCGCTGCCCACCGGGGTCCAGTAGGTCTGCTCTCCGCAGAGGTATCTGGGGAAGAGGCCCCGGGGCTCGTTCGCGGCGATATTCTGGAAGAACGCATTGAGCGAGCGGGAGAACTCGTACGGCCTGATGTCGATCTCGGCGATGCCGATTCCCTTGCCGTCGACGCCGCGGTGCAGGCGAAGCCGGAGCCGTCGCGACATGCCGTGGGGCAGGTAGACGTAGCTGCGTGCCGCGTCGGGGCGCTTGGCCGAGTAGACCGTCGTCCATGCCGTGCCGTCGTCGGAGCTCTCGAGGTCGAACGGCCGCGCTGTCGTCGTCGGATCCCAGCGGATGATCAGCCCTCCATATTCGCGCGCCTCCCCGAAGTCGATCAGGAACCATTGCGGCTCGTCGGAGGGCTCACTCTGCCAGCTCGTCTCCACGCGACGATCGACGGCGCACCGGGGCTCGTGCGCCGGCAGCGCGCTCGACGCCTGGACGGCCGGCGTCGCGCGAAAGCTCTGATCCTCGAGGCACAGGTCGGCGATCCAGAGCGTGCCCTTCCCGCCTGGAGGCGCCGCAATCGCGAGCTCGATCGCGCCGACCTGGCGCATCGGGCCGCTCCCGGCAGGTCCCCATGCGAAATCGATCTGGCTGCTCCTGATCCGCAGGGACCGCCACTCCGCGGAAAAGTCGAATGCGTCCTCTTGGTAACGCCAGACGTTGTTGCCACCCGGGTCGACGAGCTTGAACTCGAACTTGTTGGCGGGCGCCACCCCGCGGACGTCGAAGGTGAAGGCGTAAGCGTCCGGCAGTGGGAACGAGAAGCGCTTGCGCGCGACGACGAAGCCGCCGCCGCCTTTGAAATCGAAGTCGAGCCGCATGGCGCCGCCTCGGGGCCCTCGATCTCGCGAGATGTCGAGCCGCGCCTGTCCCGACGCCACCGGGGTCCAGCCGGAGACGTCGGCAAAGTCGTCGAGGGTCTCGCCCTTCAGAGACGGAGCCTCAGACGTACCGCGGGATCGGGCCGCTGTGCGGGGTCATGTCACCGGTGAGGTCGAGCGTCGCCTCGTCGACGTAGCACCATCCCCAACCTTCGGGCGGGTCGTAGCCTTCGATGATCGGATGGCCGGTCGCGTCGGCGCATTCGTCAGCCATTGGTCCTCCCGATGTTGCCGATGACGGCGGCCTCGGCGAGAAACGCGTGCAGCGTCGCGACCACCTGCGCCCCTTCGCCGACGGCGGCGGCGACACGCTTCACCGATCCGGCGCGCACGTCACCGATCGCGAAGACGCCCTGGCGGCTCGTCTCGAGCGGCCGGCGCCCGTTCCCGAGGTCTGCGCCCGTGCGCACGAAGCCCTTGTCGTCGAGCGCCACGTCGGACTGCGACAACCACGCGGTGTTCGGGTCGGCGCCGATGAAGAGGAACAGGTGGCGGATCGGGCGCCGTGTCTCCTCGCCCGACGGCAGATGCCGCCAGCGGACGGCTTCGAGCATGCCGCCCTGTCCTTCGAGGGCGGCGACTTCCGTCTGCGCCAGCACCTGGACGTTGGGCAGCGCGGCGATGCGGTCGACGAGATAGCGCGACATGCTCGCCTCGAGGCTCCGTCCGCGCACGAGAAGCCAGACCTTGGTCACCTGGCTCGCGAGATAGACGACCGCCTGGCCCGCCGAGTTGCCGGCGCCGACCAGCACCAGCTCCTGCCCGGCGCAGAGCTTCCCTTCGAGCGGCGAGGCCCAGTAGTGGATGGACGAGGCTTCGAACTCGGCGAGATTGGGAGCATCGAGGCGGCGGTATCGGGCGCCGCTCGCGATCACGACGGCGCGGGCGTTGACGCGCTCGTCGCTGGCGAGCCCCAGCTCGAACCTCGCGTCGGCGCCCGCGGGGCGGCATCGCAAACGCACCACTTCGTCGGGTATCGCCATCTCGGCGCCGAACTTCTCCGCCTGGTTGTACGCGCGCGCCATGAGCGCCATACCGGAAATTCCGGTGGGGAAGCCCATGTAGTTCTCGATCCGGGCCGACGCGCCGGCCTGGCCGCCGAAGGCGCGGCAATCGAGCACGATCACCGAGAGCCCTTCGGACGCCGCGTATACCGCCGCTGCGAGGCCGGCCGGTCCGGCGCCGATGATCGCCGCGTCGTAGACCTTGCTCGGATCGATGGGTCGCACGAGGCCGATGCAGCGCGCGAGCTCGACCTCGCTCGGATTGCGAAGCATCTGCCCGTTGGGGCAGAGCACGATCGGCAGCTCCGACGGCGCGACGCTGAAGCGCTCGAGCAGGGTCTTCGCGCAGGAATCGCTGTCGGGGTCGAGCGTGTGGTGCGGATGCCCGTTGCGCGTGAGGAATCCTGCCAGCCGAAGCACGTTGCCGTCGCCGGCGTGGCCGATGATCAGCGGGCCCGCGACGCCGCTCTGGAGGAGACCGACGCGGCGCAGGATGAGCGCGCGCATGATGCGTTCGCCCAGCTCGGCTTCCGCGACCAGAACGTCGCGCAGCCTGCGCGGCGGAATGACGAGCGCCTCGACCGGCTTCACGGCATGCGCGTCCACCAGCGACGGGCGACCGGACAGCTGGCTGAGCTCGCCAATGAACGCGCCCGGACCGTGCGTGATGATCGCCTCGTCGCGCCCGAGCGCGTTGTGCTGCGTGATCGCGACCTCGCCGGTCAGGACGACGAACATGCCGGCACTGATTTCGCCGGTCGCGACGAGCCGCTCGCGCGCGCCGTAGGCGCGCCGCTCGCCGAAGCGCCGCAGGCGGTCGACGTCCGCGGGCTCCAGGGTGGGGAACATCTGCTCGTAGCGGGTCTCGATGACCGGGCGCGCAGGTGCCGCCATGGGGTCCCCGGACGATACGCCTCTTTTGCCTTGAGGCAACCCTTCCCTCGGCGGCACCGGGAAAGAATCGGGCGTCGGGGACCTGCGATACGAAGCGCCCGATGCTGCCGAATGATCGGCACGGTGACGAGGCTTCGGCACGCAGCTCTCGGCTTCGCGCCGGAATGGCCTGGCGCCGCACCGGCGGCTGCGGGCGGCACGGCAGTTGCGAGGTCAACGAACAAAGGAGGGTGACATGCTCGGGACCAACATCGGCAGCTGGGGCAAAGCCATCGCGGCCATGATGCTGGCGGTGGCCGTAACGTCCGGGATCGCATCGGCATCAGAGGACGGCCGGGTAGCCGCCGCACGGAAGCTCATCATGCGGGATGACGAGCTGATCAGTCCCTCCGCACTGACGATGAGTCACGACGACGTGCTCGAGTTGGACAACGAGTCCAGCCGGCTCATGAAGCTCATCTTCGTGGAGCCGCAGGATCAGACCGACAAGATCCGCTGCTTCCCGATCGATCACACGATCGCACGGCCGTACGAAGCGCCCGGGCTGCTCTTCGACTGGGGCCCGGGGCGGCGGCTGACGGCCACCATGCCCCCGGGGAAGTTCGCGAGCGCATGCTCGCTCGCTCCCGGGCAGTATACGTTCGTCGCGAAGCGAGTCAGCCGCGATCCGCACGGTGGGGAGGACTCGCTCGGGACCAAGGGCACGATCACGGTTCAGTAGGCAGGCGACGGCAGAGGCGCTCGGCGACGTGGAGGCTCGGCTCGGCGCTCATCGGCGATCCAATGCCGTGGTTCCATGGCCGTGCACGTGTGCGCTAGGGTCGCGGCCGGAGGAGGACAGACGAAGAAGGCCGACGATGCCGCCGAGCGCCGCTGGCGGGACTCGACTTCGGCGATGATATCAGAAGGCAACAAGCGCCGCTCGGCCGCAGGACACTGAGCTACTATGAGCACGGGTCGTGCACAGTCGCCGGGTCGCCGTCCGAGTGCCGTCCCCTCCTGCCATCCCCGCCCCGCTGCGCCCGTCCATCCCGCCGACTCGACCCGAGGCGCTGCCATGCCGCCTACCTGGGCCGCGGACTTGCCCGCGCTGAGTGGTTTATGCTCACGCATGAGGCACATGTTCAGGATGCAGAGGACGAGTGCCTCCCCCACGCCGGGCGCGGTCCGGGGTGGGAGGCGGGCTTGTGCGGAGGCGGAGGGTAACGCCGAGGCGATGCGGGCGGCGCGTGGAGGTCTCGCCTACGCCAGGACGATCACGCCGCTCGGTGCGACGCCGGCCCGGCCGGCAGACGCGGCACGCCGAGGGCTATGGATTCATCCGGAACGGCCGGCTACATAGGCAGCCACTCTGGGCATGCTCTCGCGGGCCAAATCTGGAGGATGGGAGTTGCGCTGGTGAGCGAGGCGCGCGCCGATCACCGCGCGTGCGCGCCGGGCAATCTCCACCGGATGCTGCTCGACGTGTCGCACGCCACCGCCTCGCACCGGGATCTGCAGAGCCTCCTCGGTGATCTGGCCGGGCTTCTCCGCAGGGTCGCCCGCTTCGACCGGCTCGCGATCGTGCTCCATGATCCGGAACGGGACCTCATGCGCCTTCACACCATTGTCTCACTCGAGCCGACCTTCACTACCGACATCGAGCTGCCCGTGCCCGAGTCCCCCGCCGGCCTCGTGTGGCAGACGCAACGGCCCCTCGTCGTGCCGCGCATCGACGGTGAGAAGCGCTTCCCTGAGGTCAGACGGATCCTGCGGGCCGAGGGGATGCGATCCTTCTGCGTGCTCCCTCTCACGACGCCGCTCCGCCGTCTCGGCGGGCTCAGCTTCGCGAGCCAGGACGAAGATGCCTTCTCCGACGCGGACGTCGAGGTCCTGCAGGAGCTCACCAGCCAGGTGGCACTGGCCGTCGACAACACGCTCCACCACGAGGCTGCCCAGCGGGCGCAGCAGGAGCTGGCGAGCGAACGGGATCGGCTCCGGCTGCTGCTCGAGGTGAACAACGCGCTCGTCTCGAACCTCGAGCCGCGGGCGCTGTTCAGCGCCATCGCGACGTGCCTGCGGCGCGTCGTGGCGCACGACTACACGAGCCTCGCGGTCTACGACGGCGAGCGGAACGCCTTCGACATGTGGGCGCTCGAGTTCGCCGGCAAGGGGCTGATCAAGGAGCACATGTTCGTCCCGGTGGAGGGGTCGCCCGCGGGCAAGGCGTTCACGGCGGGTAAGCCCGCGCGGTTCGAGCGTGCGGATCTCGCGGCGCTCGAATCCGACGTCGGGCGCATGCTGCTGGCTGAAGGCATCCAGTCGATGTGCAGCGTGCCGCTCACGGTGCACGACCGCCGGCTGGGCACGCTCAGCATCGGCCGGCTCGGCGGCGAGCCGTTCACCACCTGGGATGAGAAGCTCCTCGCCTCGGTCGCGAACCAGATTGCCTTCTCGGTGGAGAACGCCCTCGCCTTCCAGGAGATCGCCGAGCTCAAGGACAAGCTCGCGGCGGAGAAGGTCTACCTCGAGGACGAGATCCGCACCGAGTACAACTTCGAGGAGATCATCGGGGAGTCCTCGGCGCTGAAACGCGTGCTGCACCAGGTAGAGACGGTCGCGCCGACAGACTCGGCCGTGCTCCTCCGCGGCGAGACGGGCACCGGCAAGGAGCTGATCGCCCGCGCCATTCACGACCTGAGCCAGCGTCGGGAGCGCACGTTCGTCAAACTCAACTGCGCGGCCATCCCGACGGGTCTCCTCGAGAGCGAGCTCTTCGGCCACGAGCGGGGCGCCTTCACGGGCGCGATCGCGCAGCGGATCGGGCGGTTCGAGCTGGCGGACCGGGGGACGCTCTTCCTCGACGAGGTCGGCGACATCCCGCTCGAGCTGCAGCCGAAGTTGCTCCGGGTGCTCCAGGAGCAGGAGTTCGAGCGTCTCGGCAGCACGCGTACCAAACGAGTCGACGTCCGAGTCGTCGCGGCCACGAACCGGAACCTCGAAGAGATGGTCGCCGCCGGGGCGTTCCGGAACGATCTGTACTATCGCCTGGACGTCTTCCCGATCACGCTTCCACCGCTCCGCGAGCGGCCAGAGGACATTCCGCCGCTCGTCCGGTACTTCGTGCAGAAGTTCGCGCGTCGCATGAA